>Ga0123333_10004593_pt1 | contig 12876 bp, 4 predicted proteins | sample BioC12SIPDNA_3_FD_89957 | JGI IMG/M metagenome (GOLD analysis project Ga0123333, IMG submission 89957) | Anaerobic biogas reactor microbial communites from Washington, USA - Biogas_R2_B C12 SIP DNA | ecosystem: Engineered > Bioreactor > Anaerobic > Unclassified | place: Washington, USA...
CGATCAGCCACCGGTTTTCGCGCGCCCAGGCGCGCACCGGCGGGCGGTCCCCCCAGCGGGCAAATGCCGCGATGCCCACCGCGAGCACGGCGAGCCAGGCGAAAGCCATGCCTCCCGGCGTATTGTGCAGCAGGCCCAGACTCGCCAGGAACCAGAAGACGAAACCGGTCAGCATCACGCCCGCTGGCCGCGCCAATGTGTAACCGCGATCGGGCAGGCCGCCCAGGACGCGATAGACGAGCGGCCAGGCCGCCGCGCCCGCCAGCGTGACCAGCAGCCACCAGCTCAGCACGTCGCCGCCTTCGCGGCCCAGCCAGTCGACAACTAACGACCAATCCATCAGCGTTTATCCGCCGTCCGTTCAGCCATCCGCGCCCGCGGGAGCCAATTCAGCCGCCGCGCCAGGAACGACCCGGTAAATCCGATCCATATACACGCTCTCCACCGGACATGCCTCAACATCGTCGACGCTCGTGTCCAGGCATACCGGTGCCTCATAGACCACGACCAGCAAGCCGCGCTCGACCATCTCATCGAACTTCGCCAGACCCGGCGCGTGCCCTGCGCTCAGCCTGCCCGTGTCCGGATCCAGCACGATATCGTCGTAGAAGGCGTGCTCCAGGATGCCCACCACGATGTACTCGATGTCGTAATGCCGGATCAACCCCAGCGCCGCCTCTATCCCCGCCTCGCCATCCAGCGAGTAAAAGGCCGCCGTGTTATTTTCGCGCGTCTGCACCAGCATGTCCATATTCGGCAGGCTGTGCTGCTGCCGCTGGTGGTGCGACCAGCCCAGTATGGTCGGCAGGCCGGTGTTAATGCTGATTCGCCCGCCCCAATGGTATTCTGAAGGGTATTGGTGCGCCTCCATCACCACCGGCGTGCCTTCGACGTTGTCCTGCAGCCAGCGGATCAGGTGATAATCGCTCTCCAGGCTGAACCACACGCCGTGCTCGCCATGGATCGCGTATTTCATGTATGCCATGCCATCCAGTGTGAGCGGCGTTTCGTCCCTGTTGAAGCGATCCAGGAAGCGCGCCTGTGTCGCCAGCACGGGGTACAGCAGCGCCACCGCGACCAGGACCATCAGCCCGACCTGCCAGGCAATCCGCACGCCGACCCTCCAGCGACCCGCCGTGCGCAGCATCCACGCCAGCGCCACACCGCCCACCACGCTAAGCAGGAACCATACCTGCAGGTAGAACTTGAACACCGTGTTCTGCCGCGCGATATCGCCATCCAGCTCGACGATCTCGACGCCGATCGTGATCGCCAGCGCCAGGACAATGAGCGCGTACACCGCCCGCAACAGCGCGTTCTGGCGCGGGAGGAAGAACAGCAGCGCCGCCCAGGCGATCAGCGGCACGGCGACCTGGGCCGCCGGGACCTCGCGCACGCCATAGACGATCGACCCGGCGAGGATGATCGCCAGCGCCCCGCCCACCACCACGGTGGGCACGGCCAGCCCCTGCAGTTGCCGGACGGTCGTATAGCGCAGCCAGCGCGCCGACTGCCACACGAGGAACGACACCACGATGAACAGGAACAGCCCGTGCACGTACATGTAGGCCCACAGCGGGGTGGGCTGGCCTTCCCACGGCTTCACCGAGTTGTACGGCGAGGCGAAATACGCCGTGAACGGCAGCGCGACGACGAACGTCAGCCCCACGAACAGGATCACCCGCCCGATCCAGTCCACCAGCAGCCGGCGGTCGATGCCCGCCCGCAACGCGATCAGCAGCGCCACGTAGATCGCCCCGACCAGGACCAGCGCTCCCACGATCCAGAGCACGATGCTGCCCAGCGTCAGCGTTGGGTCGATCAGCTCCTCGCCCAGCCGCAGCCCGCGCTGTGCCTGTTGGTCGGCCTGCATCTGCCGCACCAGGTAGAAGGCGAGCCGCGCGGCAATCGCCACGGGAATCACGCCCACGACCACCCACCACTCGCGGGCGCGGCTGGGGCGGAGCAGATCCCACAGGCGATCCGCCAGCCGCGACGCAGGGCGACTGCCGGGCGACCGGACCGCGCCGAGCCACGCGACATAGGTCAGGCCGGCGGCGCCCAACAGCAGGTACGTGATCCAGTCCCAGGTGTTGGTCGGGCGCAGGAGGCCCACCGCCAGCGCGCCGATCCCCACCGCCAGCCCGGCTTCCCACCACGTCCGGAGCCGCCGCCCCGCTCCGAGGATCTCGGCCAGCAGCCAGGCCAGCGCCAGCAGCGTGACTGGCATGGCCATCATGTGGGCGTGCAGGTCGCCGTAGAGGAACGTGAAGTAGGGCATTTCGAGTATGGCGAGACCCGCGGCCTGGTTGGGCAGCTCGGCCACGATGCGCGTCGGCGCCCAATACCAGCGATGCGTCGCCATCGGCAGTTGCTTGCCGCCGAGCACGTCGCCCAGCCCCGCGACGAACGCGCTCACCTGTTGGCGCAGGTTGCCCAGCCCATATTCCCACAAGCGGACCAGCGGCGGGTGGTTGATGTAATCCTTGATGTAAGCGTCGGTGCGTTGTTGGGCCTCGCCCACCAGCGCGAAAGTCTCCAGGTCGGTGGGTTCGTAGCCGTGCTCGTCGCGGAAGTCCTCCACGGCCTCGTCGTAGAACCGGTTGTAGATCTCGGTGCGTCGCGGCTCGATCTCCTGCTGCCGCACCTGTGAAAACAGCAACGGCCTGCTATAGCGCGGCGCGCCATCCTCGCCCGGCAGTGCCGCGACGTTGGTCACGATCACGTGCACGATGCCCAGGTTGCCGAGCACCATCGCCAGCACCAGCGCCGCCAGACCCGCCAGCCAGGGGTTCCCCTTCGGCGCGCGCGGCTCGCCCCGCACGACTGGCGCAGGGAGATCGCCGCCGTCCGGTGCCGGCTCCGCGGCGCCAAGATCCGGATCGGCTTCTTCCGGTCCAGGGCGCGGCCCGCTCGCCGGGTCGATCGGCAGGCCCACGTCCAGATCATGCCGCCGCGCCGCCACCCAGTTGTAAGCGATGCTGAAGACCGCCGTGCCGGTCATGGCATACAGGGCCGGGATGATCAGGTTGTACGCCACCGACGGCTGGATCCCCAGCAGTTTCACCGGCGCGCCGACAATCACATACCCGAAATAGTAGTAGTTCAAATAGCCGCCCGCGTACCACGGATCGATTGGAGGGAAGATCGTGCTGCGCAGCACGGCGTTGAAGTAGGCGAAATCCATCGGCTTTTCGCCGCCGAAGGAATTGTGCCACAGGTCCGGATTGCCCAGCCGCACCCACAAGAAGAAAGCGAACAGTAGCGCCGCGATCGCTTCCACGGCCAGCCAGGTACGCCAGCCGCGCCGCACGCTCAGCCACCACTCGGCCCTCCGGCGCCACAAGACAAGCCCGCTCAGCACGGCAAGGGCCAGCAGGATGACCGCGATCCCGGTCCGCGACCAGCTCGCCACGCCGAGTGTGCCGCCCACCCAGGCCACCCACGCCACGATCAGCCAGGCGGCGGTCTTGGCGAGCGGATAGGCCCGGTCCGGCAAGGCGGGAAAGGCGACATAGAGCAGCGGCCAGGCTAGCCAGCCGGCGACCACAATCGCCAGCCACCAGACGATCACCGCGGCGGCCTCACTGCGATTCAACAGCGCATCCAGGTCGAACAGGCGCGACCACGTGCCGCCCTCGCGCTGGGTGGCCCACTTATCGTCGGGGAACTCGATCAGCGTCGGCGCTTCGGAAGCTTGCTTGGCCCCCCACGGCACCACGCCCACCGGTTCGGGATCGACCGCGAAGCCCGCAATCGCCGTGCTCACCGGGCGGAGCGAGGGGCCATCCAGAATCGCCGCCGTGTTGTCGTGGCTGTAGGCGTCCGTTTTCCGATAGATCAGCACCACCGGATGGTCGTACACGTGGAATGCCTCTTCAGCTTCCCAGTGCTCGTTGACCCAGTCCGGCAGATTATCGGTAGGCAGCGCCTGATCGCGGATCGTGATCGGCCCCAGGCTCGGCGGGGATTCGAACACCTTGACCAGCTCGTAACCCAACCGCCCATCGAACAAGGCGTCGTAATAGGCCAGCGTCATCGGCCACCGCATCGGCACGCGCGACAGCGAATCGTAGAAGCGATTGCTGGTGATGACCAGATAGTCCGCCTGGTCGAGCGCGGTGATCATCGCGTCGCGCTTCTGCTGATTGTCTTCGAGGGACATCCACAGCTTGATGCCCTGATAGTAGCCGCCGTAAACGCTCACCGCCGCGCAATCCCACGACGACAGGCCGGACGGCAGATCGTCGCGGTAGATTGTGTCGTCCGGGATTGCGCACACCGGCCACGGGACCGGATCGTCCCAGTCGCCTTCCCAGGCCACCACCGGCCCAGCCGTGTACACCGGGTCGGCCGCCTCGACGACTAGTGTCGCCATCTGGCGGCTCCCGCTCGCATCCAGGCCGCGCACCTCCAGCGGCGGGTCCAGCTCCACGACGCGCGGCTGGCCGAGCGGGTCCGCGTCGCGGTTGAAATCGTCGGTGACCGTCGCCGAGGCAACCTGCCCATCCGGCCCGACGACGCTCAGTCGGATCGTCTCGTCGTCCGCGTCGCGCAGGGCGTCCCCCAGGTGCGGGATCTCGATCGCCCGGATCGTACCGTCGATCGGGATGGCGAAGGGGATCTCGTCGCGCCCGCCGACCGTCCAATGCGTCGGCGTGGCCGGGATGTCGTCGCCGTAGCCGGTCAGGAACGGCTGCTCCGGCAGGTTGAAATCGAGCGAGGCCGCCGCGCCGGTGGACAGCATGCGCAGCCCCACCGACACATCGAAGGTGATCGTCGTCTCGCCTTCGACGATGTTGTGCGTGAACATCACCGGCCCGCCCTGGACGGCGCTGATTTCTACGATGTAGCGGGCTGCCGCCTCGCCGGAGGGCTGCATCTGCGGCAGGACCAGCTCGCCGTCCGGCTCGAAGGTGAGCGCCATGCCATATGGCGACTCGCCATCCGCCAGATCGGTGGTGATCGAATCCTCGAAGACAAGCTGGCGGCCCAGCGCCGGGTCATCGCGGAACAGCCGCGCGCGCACTATCTCCGGTTCGGAGTCTAGCGCCGGATCCCCGACGCGGTGCAGCACGATAGCAGTGAGCTGCGCGTCACCGGGCAACGTGATCGGGTAAGGCTGCTGCGTCAACGGATCTACCGCGCCCGGGAGCGTGGTGAACTCGACCGATGCGCCCTGTTCCAGGTGCGCGATTTGAGGAGGATTCGCCACGAAGCCGCGCCCGATGTTCACCAGCTTGCGCGCGCCGTCGTCGCCCTCCACCCAGATGCCGAAATCGCCGGGCACCGTCTCCTGGAACCAGCGCGATGCGGCCACGCGCGTGAGCTGCTGGCGGTGAATGTTGTGGAAGGCGAAGCCGTAGACGGTCGTGTAGCCCAATACGACGATCAGCAGCCCGACCGCGCCGGCCAGCGACAGCCGCCGGCCCAAGACAGGACGCGCGCGCCAGGCACGCCACGCCGCGCTCGCCAGCCGGATCAGCGCCCAGGCGGCGAACAGCGCCAGCGCCGGGTAGATCGGCAGGAAGTAGCGCATGGTAGTCACCCAGCGCCCGCCCAGCCAGCCGAAACAAATCAGCACCCACAGGAACGGGATTGCGTGCCGGGTCCATTCGCGGCGCGCGCGGATCATCGACAAGCCGGCCCAGGCCCAGGTCGCCCAGGCCACCAGCCCCAACGGAATGCCCAGCCCCCACAGCACGATGTTGCGCCACGGGAACAGGTAGGGCGTCCGGCTGGCCCACTGGTGGTTGGGCGGCGCGTCCCAGTCGCCGGAGGTCAGGTGGGCTGCCTCGGAGATGTCGTCGCGCCAGCCGGGGTTGAATTTCAGGCCGAACAGACCCGGCCCCTGGAACGCGTGCGGCTGCAGCAAGCGAAACGCGATGAACGACATCACCGCCGCCGCCATCACCCCGGTCAGCGCGTAGGCGATCAGCCGGTTGCGCTGGGCGCGCGGCAGGGCGGAATCCAGCGCGGGCAGCGCCCGGATCGCCGCGGCCACGACGATGATCGCCGCCAGCGGCGCGACGTTGATCCGGCTGGCGACCGCGCCTCCCAAGGCGAGGCCAAACAGCGCGTAATCGGTCAGCTCGGTTACGTCCAGGATCATCAGAGCAATCGCCGCCAGCGCCACGAACAGGGTCGGGATCGACGACAGGCCGCCGGCCAACAGACCCACGACCAGCGCCATCCACATGATGCCCACCGACCCGATCGCCAGGGACTGTCCCGACCCTACCGGCAGTCCCAACGACTGCCGGCGCACCACGCCCGCCGCGATGAATGTCACCAGGACGGCCATACCGAAGATGGCGCTGGCGATCCCGAGCGCGATCAGGCCGTCGGCCAGGTTGAATTCGCGCGGCGCGGCCACGCTGAGGACCGTCCAGATCGCCAGGTATGCCGCCGAAGCCAGCACGCCCGACGACGCCACCAGCGTATCGCCCCAGGTCCGCCCGCGGGCTTGCAGCGCGTGGCGGGCGATCATCGTCACCAGGATCGCCAGCGCCGCGCAGAGGCCTAGTGTGGCCAGCCCCAGGATCGGATACGCCTGCGCGCCGGCCTCCCAGCCGACGCCCACGGCCCATACCGCCAGGTAGGCCAGCGTGACCGGACCGCGCCGGGCGCTCGTGCCATCCATCGCGCGCACCGCGAGATACAGCGCCAGCGCCACCCAGAAGGTCGTGAACGCGTCCACCGTCCAGAAATGCGCCTGCTGGATCGGAAACGCGGCAACGGCGTAGAGCGCGGCGGCCAGCAGCCCGATCCAGCGGCCGTACAACTGCCGGCCCAACAGCAGCAGCACGATCACGGTCAGCCAGTCGGCCAGCGCGGAGATCGTCCGGCCCACCAACTGGGCGCCGCTGTAGCCTTCCCAATGCGTCGTGATAGTGTGGTCTTGCGCGGCTTCTTCGTCGAACGCCTGGAGGAACGCGTGCACGTCCGCCGACAACTGCGAGCGCGCCACACCCGCCGCGTGCACGGTGAACAGCGGGAACTCGCCGTACACGTACAGTCCCTTGCCGATATTATTCGGATTCAGCGGCGAGCAGTCGGCGTCGAAATACGGGCCATGCCCCGCCGGGATCATGGCCTGATCCTCACCTTCGCCTACCACGCGGGCCGGGTAGCGCTGCTCGCAGCGCTCGCGATGGCGCTCTTGCTCCTCGACCGTCGCATCCGTGAAAGTCAGCGTGCGGCCAATCGAGCTGACCACGTCCGTCAGGAAGCGCTCATCGGGATGCAGGTGCGTGTAATCGTCCCAGTTTTGCGCATCGAACCGCAGCCAGGCCGCCACCGCCAACGCGATCACCAGCAGCAGCGCGAACAGCGCATCCGCCCGGCCGATGCGGGGGCCAGCGCGACGCGGCGCGGGCTCGTCCAGCACCACGCGCACCCGGCTCACCTGGGGCTCGGCGGGCGCAACCTGCGTCACGACCGGCGACTCGTCTTCAGGGAGCGCCTGCCAATCCGGATCGTCGTGAAGTGGGTCTTCCAAAGGAGCGAAATGGTCCGTCAAAACGTTATCCCGACCCGTATGTGAGCGTCAATATCCTATCCAATACACGCGCGCCCTGGCCAATCCTCACCCGGTCAAGGCTTCCAGATCGCCCGCCCAAACCCGGTAGACGTAAAACGAACCGGTTTTTTCGCCGCCTTCGCTGTCAAACACGTATTCGTATAGCTCGATCACCCCGCCGGGCAGGAGGCTCTCCAGGTAGGTCCCCGTCTCGGCATCCTGCGTGTTGTACATCACGAACATGGGGCGCTCCGGGTCGTAGGCGTACGGCGTCCCAGCGTTGGCGCGCACCTGCCCGAACAAGTCCTCGCGCGTGACCAGGCCGTTGGGCCAGCGAATGTCGCCCGCCATCGTACCGAGAATCCGGTGATCCAGCCAGTGCGGGTACGCTACCATGAAGGCGTTGCCGTAGCTCCCCTCGCCCTGGGCGAACTCGCGCAGCGGTTCGGCAATCTCGGTATATGGTTTCCAACTGGCACTATAGCTCAGCCGGTAGTGGGTAAAGTAGTTCTCCCAGTTGGGGCGGATGTCCTGCCACAGCACGCCCGCGACCAGGATCACCGCGATCCCCGCGCCGACCGGCATCACGCGCGCGATCCGCCACGGCGCCTGGCTCAGCCACCAGCACAGGGTGCCAAGCGGCAGCGCGGCCAGCAAGAACACAGCCGGAATCGTGCCACTGGCGCGGGTGAAACTGGGATTCTCGATCGTATAGGCCAGCGTCAGCGCCGACGGCAGCAGCATGACCAGCCCCGCCAGCGGCAGCAGCCACGCCACCGGATCGCGCGCACGAAGCATGCGCACGCCCCACATCACCAGTCCCAGAATCATCAGCCCGCCGGCCAGCGGGCTCAGCGCCGGGCGCGCGTGCGCGTTGTTGATCCAGGCGCCGTCGCCCTCCCAGTGATACATGCGCAGGGCGTCACCCACGTTCTGCCCGAACACGTCCCGCTGGTCCCAGAAGCGCTCGATCTGCTCGCTCACCGGCGGGTCGTAGGGCACGGCCGCGCCCACCGCCGGGTCGAAGCGCACGAAGGCGTCCTCACCGAACAGGCGGCCGCGCGTGCGGTTCCAGAAATCGTTCGGCTTAATCTCGCTGTAGTGGTACATGGGGATGAACACGGCCAGCGCCACGACGGCCGTCGCCAGCAGCCCGCCGCCCACCCGCAGCACGTGATCCGCGCGCCGGGCGCGCACGGCCAGCGCCAGGATCGCCAGCCAGACCATCGCGAACAGCGGCGTCAGCGAGCCCAGCCGCTCGCCCAGGTCGCGCAGGTTGGAGTAGCCGGACTGCTCCAGCACCTGCCCGATGTACCAGTAGACCAGCAGCGGCGAGGCAGCCAGCGCCGCGAAGCCGGACGCCTCACCAGCGCGCCGCGCCAGATCGCGGGGCGTGTGAATGCCGCGCAGCAGCGCCAGCCCGATCCCGATCAGGACGACGACCGGCAGCATCCGGTTGGCCTGGTAGAAATAGATGCCCGCGCCCAACACCAGCCCCAGAGCCACAAAGTCGCGCATGCGGTGGCCGCGCATCGCCCGCGCCAGGAACCCAATCGCCAGCGCGGTCGTCAGCGGCGTCAGCACGATCCGCAAGCCCAGCCGCGAGAGCATGACGTGCCACGCGCTGACCGCCACCAGCCCGGCCAGGACCAACCCGACCCAGTTCCCCAACTGGCGATCGCGCTCGGTAGCGTTCCCCATCACCTGCCGGGCCATCCACCACAGGGCCGGCAGCGTGATCACGCCCTCGATCGCCGTCGCCAGCTTGAGCGCCCGGAAGCTGAACCCCGCGCTGAACCAGTCCGCGATGGCTGCGACGGCGTACATCTGAAAGCCCTCGCGCCCGCCGTTGTTGGGGAAGAAGACGCCGTAATAGCCCTCGCTGACGCGCAGCGCGTCCAGCAGTTTCTCGATATGATCGCTGGTCATTTCCGGCGGCGTAGAGTCCAGATCGACCAGCCGGAACAGCGCGCCGAGTGCCATGATCGCGATCAAGGCGAGCCCGGTCCAGGTCGGGCGCAGCCGACCCGCCAGCCGCAGTGCCGCCGGAACCTCGAACGCGTCCCAGCGCTCGGGCAGGGTCCGCACATCGACCGTCAGGATGACCACCCAAAGCGCGATGCTCGCGATCCACGCGGCGACTCCGGCGGGCGTGAAGACCACGTCCGTCACGTGATCGAGCGTGTCGCGCTGCACGTTGGCCGAATACGCCGCCGCCGAGAGCCCCAGCGCCACCGGCACCAGCACCAGCCGCGCCAGGTGGTCCCCCAGCCACGCCGTGTAACGGCCCGCCGCTCGCGGCCCGCCCGCCGCCGACCGCACCACCACGGCGCCATCTTCGCCACTCGCCGCCGCGCCCGGTTCGTCCCCGGTGGACAATCCTGGGGCTAATTCAGGCGCGGGCGCGTTGGCCAGCACCAGGACGATCCACAACGCGCCGGCCAGGGCAAGCAGAACGAGCGCGATCCACCCGCTGCCCACGCCCACGACGGCCAGCCACAACGCCGCCAGTACGCCCAGGACCAGCGCCGCGTTCCACAGGGCGCGCCGTTCGCTGTCGCGCACATGGCGGTTCAGCCACCCAGCCGCCCCCGGAAAACGCGCCGCCCACCAGCCGCGCCCCTGGGCGATCGCGTAGCCGACGACCAGCGCGCCCGCCGCCACCAACCACAGGAACGCGCCGTTTGCGTTGCGCGTCGCGTGTAGCAGCGGATCGAGCGCGGCAGCGTGCAGCACCGTCCCTCCGCGCAGCGCCAGCAGCACCGCCGCCAGCAGCACGCCCGCCCCGGGCCACCACGCAGGCGACCGTGCTCCAACAGTATCCCGCGCGGGCAGTGCACCGGGTGCCGGCGGTGGCACCTCGAGCGTCACCGCCCGCCAGACGTCCTCCGCCCCGCGATCGAGATCGGCGGCCCCCGCGCCCGGCTGGACCTCGACCCACTGCGCGCCGCCGGGCGGCTCGTCGCCGCCATCCTCGCCGGGTAGGCCGGGGGTTTGCGCCTCCAACTCGCCGGATTCCTCGTAGGTGAGCACCCGCCAGAACAACCGCGCCGTTTCCGCTGGGCGCCAGAACAGATAAGCCAGCGCCTGTCCCAGCGACAGGTCCTCGAAAACGAGATCGGTCGAATCCGCCGCGGGGTCAATCACCGGCGGCCTGGCGCTCGGCTGCTCGTTGATGGGCTCGGATGGCGGGGAGTCGGGTGTCCAGTTGTCGGTCATCGCGCGTTATTCTGGCTTGCGCCCCTTGAGAGCGAGATTCACAGTGCTGCGGCCCGGCGGCTCGTTGAGCTTGTTCGGGCGGTCGAACAGATTGAGCACCGCCACGCCAAGGTTGATCGGATTCAACAGGCTGCCTCGGTTTTTGTCAAACGTGGTGCGGTCGGCGGCGTTGGCCATCGATTCGGGCAGCAGGCCGGACTCCAGCAGCGGCTTGCCCAGCCCGTACACCAGGTTGTGGATGAACGGAAAGCTGTAATGGGTGAAGGCGCGCTCGGCCTCCACGGCGAACCCTGCTCGCTCCGCTGCCGCGCGGAGCTGGTCGCGCTCGTAGAGACGCACGTGATTGGCCCAGATGCCCGCCAGCGGCCCGCGCCGGATCTTGGTGTGCAGCACGGTCTCCAGCGTCTTATTGATCGGGTCCCACCAGAACGGGTAGTTCGCGTGGGGTACCGTGATCGCCACCACGCCGCCCGGCTTGAGCACGCGCCGCACCTCGCACAGCCCGGCCACGTCGTCGTCGATGTGCTCCAGAATCTCGGACAGGATCACGCCGTCGAAATAGTCATCCGGAAACGGCAGCGCGTAGATGTTCCCGCGCGTGAGCGTGATGCCCGGCAGGTGGCCCACGTTGCGCCGCGCCTTGGCGATGATGTCCGCTTCCAGCTCCAGGCCCACCAATCGGCACGCGCTGACGTGGCGTACCATGTTCAGGTAGAAGCCACGCCCGCAGGCGCAGTCGAGGATGCGCGCCTCGTCGTCCAGCGGAATCCACTCGAAGATGGTCTGCACCCGCTTCTTGAAGGCCATGTCGGCCTCGTTGCGAGTCATGCGCTGGATGGTCCGGGGATCGACTGTGGTCACAGGGGGTTCACTTTCGACGCTCACCCGCGCGGTCACCGCGACGATCGGCGCGCGGCCTGGCGCAGATGCTTCTCATAGCGGTCGACGGTCTCTTCCAGGTTGAACGCCCTCTCGATTTCGTCGCGCGGCTTGCAGTAACGCCCAGGCTGCTGCACGATGTCCACTACCGCCCGCCCGACGGCCTCCCAATTGCCCCGCGGGACGATCTGGCCCATGCCGGTGACCGTCACCGGGACGCGGCCACCCGGCGTATCCGTCATCACCACCGGCGTCCCGCACAGCATGGCCTCCACCTGGACCAGCGCGAAGCATTCACTATCGCTGGGCATTACCAGCACGTCGCACGCCGCGTAGAAATTCGCCATGGCCTGCATGTTGGCGAGCTGGCCCAGGAAAATGAGTTGGTCGTCATAACGCTGGATCAGCGCCTGGTTGTTCTCCCACGTGTCTTCGTAGCGGATGTCGTATTCCCCGGCGAACACCACCCGCGCCGTGGGGAATGTCTCGTTGACCACTTCCAGCGCGCGGATCAACAGGTCGGGCCGCTTTTCCTGCACGAACCGGCCCGCGTAGCCGATGATCGGTCCGCCGTTCTTTTGCCAGCGAGCGCGCAGCTCCGCCACGCGCTCCGGATTCGGCTCTGGCACGTCGATCGGCGGGTAGATGACCGAGACCTTATCGCGGAACGGCTTGAGATAATAGCTGTGGTCGGCGTAGTCGTGGCTATAGGCGATCAGCCGGGCGGCGCGCTCGGCCATGACGCGGTAGTTCTGGAAGGTGAACCAGCGCACGAAGCGGTTGAAAATGCCCTGCGGCAGGATCAGATCGCCGTGATGCGTGGCAACCAACTGCTTGCCCGCCGCTTGCGTGAGGAACGTCATCAGGGCCGTTTCGAGCATCGGTGTGTGGAGCCACACGACGTCGTGCTGCCGGATCAAGCCCCAGGCGGCATAGGGATAGGCGGGCATGACCATGCCCCGGCTGACGCGCAGCGGCGCCCAGAGCCGCACCAGCCGGACGCCGTTGATCGTCTCGTCGCGCGGCAGGTCGATGCTGTGTCGCGCCGTCAGGATGGTGACCTGGTGCCCCCGCTCGACGAGTTGTTCGGCGACCCGCTGGGCGTGAATGGGCACTCCGGTGCGGTGCGGCAGGTAATATTGCAGCGCCACCAGGACCTTCAGCGGCAAATCGCCGTGCTGCTCAGATGGTTGCTCGGTCATAACCTCTCATCACGTCTGGCTGTGCAGGCTTGGGGCAAGCTCGGCGTCGCCCTC
>Ga0123333_10004595_pt1 | contig 12872 bp, 13 predicted proteins | sample BioC12SIPDNA_3_FD_89957 | JGI IMG/M metagenome (GOLD analysis project Ga0123333, IMG submission 89957) | Anaerobic biogas reactor microbial communites from Washington, USA - Biogas_R2_B C12 SIP DNA | ecosystem: Engineered > Bioreactor > Anaerobic > Unclassified | place: Washington, USA...
AAGGCCATCTGGCTGGGCATCTTCGTGGTCCTTATCGCCTGGCCGTTGACGGCTCTGAGCGGATGGAACAAGTTGTGGGCCGCGGTGCCCGCGGGCTTCTGCGGCGCGGCGTGCTGGTTCGGCGTCAACTCGGCCGGGGGCGGACTGGGCCCCTGGCAGGTCACCATCGCCACCCTGATCCCGCTGCTCTGCGGCATGCTGCTCGGCTGGCTCTCCCTGTGGATCACCAACCTGATCGTCAAGGAATAAAGGGTTAGCCAGGCGGATCTGAACTCTGCCAGCGTCGGGCAGCGCCTGCGACCAGGCGCTGCCCGACCTGTTAGAAGACTATGATATAATTGTATGTTGCGGCATACACCCAGTCTGCCAGCCCGCGGGCCGTCCCTCCGAAGCGGACGCCCCGCCAGGAGTTTGGCTTTGCTCAGTCATTTCCTAACCAGAGGCGCCAGAAGCCTCAATTTAGCGGATGCTGTCGATGTGGCGGCCTTGCAGCGCATCCAGGACACCTTCGCGAAGGCGATGGGGTTCGGCGCTGTCATCGTCGATCGTTCGGGCATCCCTGTTACGCGCAGCAGCGGCTTCGTGCCCCTGTGTCGCCTGGTCCGGCAGACCAACGTCGGGCTGCGGCGTTGCATGGAATGCGACGCGGAAGGCGGCATGGAAGCCAGGGCGCGGCGCGGGCCGTATTCCTATGTCTGCAAGGGCGGTCTGATCGACATCGCGGCGCCGATCATCATCGAAGAAGAGTACCTGGGCTGCATCCTGTGCGGCCAGGTGGTGCCTGCGGGGCAGCGCGATGAGTTTATCGCCGGGATCGTGGAGCGCAATGCCGGCCTGGGCATTCCCTCGCGCGCGTTGCAGGCTGCCGCGCTCGAGACCCCCAGTGCGCCGCTCGAGCGCATCGATGCCGCGGCCGAGATGCTGTTCCAGGTCGCCAATTACATCGTCGAGATGGGAGTCGCCAACCTCACCCAGACCGCGCTGTTGGAGGAGACGAAGCGCGCCGCGGCCCTGCAGGCCGCGCTGCAGGAATCGCAGCTGCGCACGCTCGAGTCACAGATCAACCCCCACTTTCTGTTCAACGCGCTCGGCCTGATCAGCTATACGGCGCTGCGCGAGAACGCGCGTAAGACTGAGGACATCTCCTACTGCCTGACCGACCTGCTGCGCTACAGCCTGCGAAACCTGGCCACACCGGTGACGCTCGGGCAGGAGGTGGAGGCCGTCCAGCGCTATCTGTCCATTCAGAAGCTCCGGTTTGGCGCACGGGTCAACGTGGAGGTGGATGTCGACCCGCTCCTTGAGGATGTGCGCATCCCTTGCATGCTGCTGCAGCCGCTGGTTGAGAACGCGATCGTTCATGCGGTGGAACCGCTGGCACGGCCCGTCACCGTCGCCGTCCGCGCAAGGCGCGGCCCGGAGGAAGTCATCCTCGAGGTCAGCGACAACGGAGCAGGCATGGAGGAGGACACCCTGAATGCCATTCAGACGCGCCGTCTGGACTCTCCGCGCGGCCATGCCGTGGGCCTCACCAACGTGATTCGCCGGCTCGAGCTCGAGTACGGCGAACGCAGCCGCATCCAGGTGGAGAGCGCGCGAGGCCGCGGCACCCGGGTCACGATCCGCCTGCCGCTGGAGTCGTCGCAGATGCCGGAACCTGGACCGGAGGCATAAGGATGCCGGGCCTGCTGATCGCGGACGACGAAGCGATCGTGCGCGATACGATACGCAGCATTGTCGGGAGCGCGGGACTGGAGCTAGACCCGATCGGTGAGGCGAACACCGGGCAGGAAGCCGTGACACTGGCGCTGCAGATGCGACCGGACATCATCCTGATGGATGTACGGATGCCCGGGATGGATGGCCTGGAAGCCACGCGCGCGATCCGGAGCGAGCAGCCTGAGGTCAAGGTGATCATCCTGACCGCGTACGATGAGTTCGCGTTTTCTCAGGAGGCGCTTCGCCTGGGCGCGGTCGACTATCTCCTCAAACCTGTCAGGCCGAGCGTGCTGCTCGAGGTCCTCTCCCGCATCAAGGCCCAGGTCGCAGAAGAGCACCGGAGTCGCCATTCGACCGCGGAGACCCAGCTCCGCCTGCAGGCTGCGCTGCCCCTGGTGGAGGCGCGACTCGTTCATTCCCTCGTGCGAGGCGATACCCCCCCGCGCCAGATGGCAGAGCAGCTGGATGCCTACCTCGGCAAGCAAATCAGCTGGCCCGCGGTGTTGGTGGTGGCAGTGGACCGCCAGGATCCGGACTGGAGCGTGCAGCCCGCCGGGCTCCTCGTCGACATCGTCCGGCGAGCGGTGGATCCGGCGGCGACCACAAGGGCCACCCCGACCGCGTTGGTTGCTGAAGGGGAGGCGGGCCAGGTCATCGTGGTCATCGCGGCCGAAGGGCCGCTGGCGAATATTGCGCATCAGAAAGACCTGGGCCACCGCATCCGCGCTGCGGTCGAGTCAAGCGCGCCGGTGACGGCTACCGTCACCATCGGGCGACGCTATCCGACCCTGGACCTGGTCCCGGTGTCCTATTCCGAGGCGCAGCGTGCGCAGTGGCTGCGGCTCTGTTCGGGCGGCAACAGCGTGGTCCACGTGGACGATATGCGCCGGGCGGATCGGGCGCCCCAGCCCTACCCGATTGCCGCGGAGCGGGCTCTGCTGTACCAGATGCGCGTGGGCGACCTGGAGGAGTGCAGCCGGGTGCTGGACGAGCTGATCGACTACCTGCTCGACCTGCCGTGCGACCCGCCGGAGATGGTGCACACCCGATTTGCGGAGCTGATCACGCTGACCTCCCGTGCTGCGATCGATGCCGGGGCGCGGCCCGAACGCGTGCTGCAGATCAGCCACCAGCGCATCATGGCGCTCAACGGCCTGCGCACCGGAGCCGCGCTTCGGGCGTGGTCGCAGGAGAGCCTGAAACAGCTCAAGGGCGAGATTGCGCCCGTCGCGGCCAGGGACCACATCGTCGAGCGCGCGGTGCAGTTCCTGATGGAGAACTTCCGCCGGCCCGACCTCCAGTTGAAGGATGTGGCCTCTGTGGCGAATGTCAGCGCATCGCACCTGGCCCACCTGCTGCGCACGCAGGTCGGCGCGAGCTTTGTCCGCTATCTCACCGCGCTGCGCATCGAGGAGGCCAAGCGCCTCCTGGCCGAGACAGACCTTAAAGTTGCAACCGTCGCGGGGCAGGCCGGGTATGACGATCCGACCTATTTTTACCGGGTCTTCCGCCGCGAGACCGGCATGACCCCCATCGTTTATCGCCGCCGGGCGCGCGTTTACCCGAACAGGATGGCCGACAATGAAGATTCTGGTGATCAACTCCGGTAGCTCCACCATCAAGTATCAGCTCTTCGATGAAGCCGTCGAGACCGTGCACGCAAAAGGGATCGTGGCGCGGCTGGGCGAGGCAGGTTCTTACATCAGCCAGGAGACGCCGGGCACGTCCTTCCGGCGCAACGTGGTGGTGCACGGCCACCATGATGCGTTCGAGCTGATGGTCGAAGCGCTTCTGGATCCTGTGCGGGGGGCGATCCGGAGCACCTCCGAGGTGACGGCGGTCGGGCATCGCGCGGTGCACGGGGCAGACGTGTTCCTGGAGTCGACGCTGATCACGCCGGAGGTGATCGCGAAGCTGGAAGAGTGCGTGCCTCTTGCGCCGCTTCACAACCCGCCGAACCTGATCGGGATCTACGAGGGACTGAAGCTCTTTCCGAATGTGCCCCACGTGGCCGTCTTCGACACCTCGTTCCACCAGACGATGCCGCCCAAGGCCTATCTCTACGCGATCCCGCTCGAATACTACACGGAGCACAAGATCCGCAAGTACGGCTTTCACGGCACATCGTGCCGCTACGTGGCGCGCCGCGCGGCACAGCTCCTGGTCAGGCCGCTCGAGAGCCTCAAGATGGTCATCGGCCACCTGGGCAACGGGGTGACGATCGCGGCGGTCGATGGCGGCAAGTCGATCGACACGAGCATCGGCTTTGCGACGTTCGGCGGGGTGATGATGGGCACGCGCACCGGCGACATCGACCCGGGCCTCATCTTCTACCTGGTGCGCAACCTGGGGATGACGGTGGACGAGGTGGAGAAGCTCTACTATCGCCAGGGCGGGCTGCTGGGGGTCTCGGGGGTGAGCAACGATATGCGGGTGATCGTGGAGGAGGCCCAGGCGGGCAACGATCGCTGCCAGCTGGCGCTGGAGATGTTTGCATACCGGGTGCGCAGCTACATCGGTTCTTACGCGGCCGCGATGGGCGGGCTGGACGCGGTGGTGTTCACCGCGGGCATCGGCGAGAATTCGCCCGAGGTGCGCAAGCTCTCCTGCGAGGGGCTCGGGTTCCTGGGGCTGACGGTGGACGATGCGCTGAACAAGGGCGCTGGGGGCGCTGGAATCGCCATAGGCGATCGAATCGCCATAGGCGATTACGTCATCAGCCCCCCCGACTCCCCGACCAAGGCGCTGGTGGTCGCGACCAACGAAGAGCGGATGATCGCGCTCGACACTGTCGAGATCGCGCGGCGCCACCTCACGATATGATCAGAACACCACCCCTGCCACCAGGATCACGTTGGCGTAGGGGGTGAACTCGCCCGTCCGCACCACCGCGCTCGCGCGGGCAGCCTGCGACTTCAGCTGCTCGTGCAATATCTCGCTCACGGGCACGCCGGCCATCAGGCTGGCGAGCGCCTCGCGCGCGGCCGGGCTGCGCTCTGCCATCTCGCTGGCCACCATGGCCTCTTGCACCTCGAGCTCACCCAGGACGGCCTGCACCACATCGAGAAGGCGGGGCACGTTGGGGCTGACGGCCAGGTCGATGCGGCGCACGCCCAGCGGAATGGGCAGCCCGGCATCCGCGATGACCAGCATGTCGCCGTGTCCCAGGCTGGCGATGACTTCCGAAAGATCCTTGTTGAGCAACCCTGTCTTCTTCATGCAGTCTTCCTCCCAAGTCGTTTTACTCCCGATGGGTGTGGTTGTCAAAGTGAAGGCAGGCCGGCCTGTCCAGCCAACCCGCCCGTTGCCCGGATAGTTCGTTAACCTTCATCAGCACGCTTGTCCGATCCTGGACACGGGTATCCGACCATGCGGCGTCTTCCCCGCCAGCCGCCCAGGGTGTACACTACTCCCATCCAAACCACAGGGGAGAGGCAGCGATGCGACTTGCGAGGATGATCCAGGCGGTGGACGCGCACGCGTGCGGGGAGCCCGGCCGGGTGATCGTGGGCGGCGTGTTGGATGTGCCGGGCGCGACCATGTTCGAGAAGATGCAACACCTGTGGCAGCACGGCGACGGGCTGCGCAAGCTGATGCTGCGCGAGCCGCGCGGCTACCCCGCGCTCTGCGCCAACGTGATCCTGCCGCCCACCCGGCCCGAGGCGGACGCAGGCTACGTGATCATGGAGCAGGTCGAGTATCCGGGCATGTCGGGCACGAATACGATCTGCGTGGCGACCGTGCTGCTGGAGACCGGCATGGTTCCGATGCGGGAGCCGGTGACCGAGCTGACGCTCGAAGCGCCCGCGGGCTTGATCCGCATCCGCGCGGATTGCGCGGGCGGCAAGGTGCAGCAGGTCACTTTCCGCAACGTGCCTGCATTCGCCACGCACCTGGACGCGACCATCGAGGTGCCTCACCTGGGCCCCGCGGTGGTGGATGTGGCCTATGGCGGCATGTTCTACGTCATCGCGGACGCGCGCCAGTTCAGGCGGCAGGACGGGTCGCCCCTGCGCCTCACGCCTGACGAGGGGCGGGATATCGTCCGCATCAGCGAGATGGTCAAGGCCGCGGCCGCAGAGCAGCTGCCGGTGACCCACCCGCTCCAGCCCGGCTTCTCGGGCGTCACCATCGCGGAGCTCACCGCGCCGCCCTCGCACCCCGGCGCGCACGCCAAAAACGTGGTGACGGTTTCGACCGGCCAGGTCGATTGGGACAAGCCGTCCACGTGGACGGGCGTGATCGACCGCTCGCCGTGCGGCACCGGCACCTGCGCCAGGATGGCCACCCTCTACGCGCGCGGCCAGCTGGGGCTGGGAGAAGACTTCCGCCACGAGGGGATCCTCGGCACGATCTTCACCGGCCGGCTGCTGGAGGAGACGCAGGTGGGACCTTACACCGCGGTCGTGCCCACGATCAGCGGCCAGGCGTGGATAACAGGATTCGCCAGTTACGTGGTGGACGACACGGACCCGTTCCCGGAGGGGTACACGATCGGGGATCTGTGGTAGGGCGCCTGGGATATGTTTGTCAACTGGTTGCGCTGTACCTGAGCAACACTGGGACCCTCGGCCAAATGACAAGAAGCTCCCCGGCAGGCAACCAGAACAGGTGGACGCGGTCCTTCGACCCGCAACCGATGCTCTCCTTTTCCGTATGGACTATTAGCTTAAGCCGTGGAACAAGTCACCCTTGGACAGGTGATGCCATCCACGCAGAGAACTGTCTGGAAGGGCAAGGAGAGAAAATGAGGATCAAGTGGATTTGGATAGCGGTCGCGTGCCTGATCGCTCTGCTGGCCGTATTCAACTGGGTGGACATTCGCCTCATGAGGAGCCAGACGGCCGCCTCGTCGACTGTTGCCGCCTCGCATTCACCGTCGGGAGCTGTGCCGGACGTCGCGGTGACCGGCCTGAGCGTTGAGGGCAACCAGCGGTTGCAGCGCAGCCTCGAAGCCGAATTGAGGGAGTTCTTGACCGGTCTCCAGGGCGTGGGAGACGTCAAGCCGGCCGGCAGCGCGGAGGTCGGGACGGACTCGGCGCGCATTGCCGTGCGTTTTCTGGACAGCGAGTTCTTTTGGACCCCGCTTTACGCTCGTTCGCAGGTGAACGTCCGCGTCGCGTATAGTTCCAATGGAGATACATCGTTCATCGATAGCGAAACACCTCACTTCACCGGCGTGTCAGGCGATCGGCCCACCGTCAGGTTCGTTGCGAACTACAGCCAGGACGACTTCTCCTGGGGCCTGGTTTCCAAGCCCGGTTACGAGTCGTACCTGGCCGAGCAGATTGCGGCGCGGGTGAAGGCGAGCGTCGAAGAGCAGATCAAGAATGGTTAGGCAGGCTCGTGAGGGGGGCGGAAATGTTGAATCGCTCGCCGATCGACCGCTTACAGGACAGTATTCCAACGGTGCGGTTAGTTTTCAAACACATCCTGGAAAAACTTCACACAGACGGGCTTCGGGCTGGCGAGGGGATCGCCAACCGGTGTGAGCCGGCCCGAAGCCCGGTCCACGCGAAACACCGCGATCGTGTCCGAATCCTGGTTGGCCGCGATCAGCCACTCGCCCGCCCCATCCAGCGCGAAGCCCCTGGGCGTCCGGCCCCGCGTGCTCTGGTGGCCGGTGCAGGTCAGCGTCCCCTCTGACCGGTCGATCGCGAACATCGCGATCGAGTCGTGCCCCCGGTTAGAAGCATAGAGGCAATCGCCTGAGGGAGAGACCTCCATCTCTGCCCCCGTGCTCTGCCCCGTGAAGCCGGGGGGCAGCGTGGAGACGGTCTGCATCTCGCTCGGGATGCCGCCCGCTGCATCGTACCGGAAGGCCGTGATCGTGGAATCCAGCTCGTTGATCGTGTAGGCAAAGTCCCCCTGCGGGTGGAACACGATCTGCCGCGGGCCCGCGCCGGGCCGCGCGGGGGCCCAGGGCACGGCATGGGGCTCCAGCGCGCCGCGCGCCGCGTCCATCCGGTAGATCATCACCTTGTCCATCCCCAGGTCGCACACGAACACGCACTGTCCGCCGCGGTCGAAGGTGACATAATGTGGGTGCGGACCCGCCTGGCGCACCCCGTGCACGCTCGATCCCCGGTGCTGGACCAGATCCGTAGCATCGCCCAGGGAGCCGTCCTCCCGGACCGGCAGCACGCAGACGCTCCCGCCGGAGTAGTTGGCGACCAGCACCCAACGGCCGGTGGGGTCCACGACCAGGTGGCAGGGATCCGCGCCGTGGGTGGGCTTCCGGTTGAGGAAGGTCAGTTCGCCGGTGGCCGCATCGACTGCGAACGCGCTGACCGCGCCGCCGGCCGCGCCCTCGAACTCCTTCAGCTCGTTGACCGCGTAGAGGAAGGGGCGGAGCGGGTGGAAGGCCAGGTAGGACGGGTTGCGCACCCCCTCGGTCACGCCGCACAGCGCGAGCGATCCCCGGTCGGGGTCGAACCGGTAGACGCGGATCCCCTTGCCCCCCGGGATCAGGCCGGAGCTAGGGTGGGGCGTCTCGGTGTAGGCGCCGGTGAAGACCAGTTGTGTTCGGGACATGGTCTATGATGGGCAGGCTGCTGAGCTGGGCGAGGCCCGGGCCCTCAGGGTCAGGGCAGTTCGAACCGGGAGCGACCCTCGCCGGCGGGCGAACGCAGAACGATGACCCGGCAGACGTCGCCTCGCCTCGGCTCGATCTTGAGGAAGCAAGCCTCGTAGTGGATCATCGCCGCACTCCGCAGCCAGAGTATAGCTGCCGGGAGGCCCCTTGTCAACGAGTTTTCGCGCGGGCCGGCGATTGCCAGTGCAGCCGCAGACAGGCATCCGGGCCAGGCAGGCCGCACCCTTCGGCAAAGCGCCCGCTGGGCGCTCGGCCCCTTCGGTCGCTCCGCCCAGGATGCTCGGTCTCGGCTGCGCGGAGCGCTGCGTAGTCCAAGGCCGGCCCCAGGTCGGCCCGGATGCCCGAGCCTCGACCGCAACTTTGTCACTTTGTCACCTATTTCGGGGGGGATAAGAGAGGAATTTTTTCTTCGCCGCCCGGCATCCATGGAAAAGTCAAAAAAGATTGACGGTGTGTGTTATATCCCTTCTGGTGTTTAGTGTTAATGTGTTAATGAGTTCGCGTTAACGCGTTAAATCAAAGCGTTAGCGGCCGCGCCATCCTGAGCACCTCTGCGCGGGGCGCCGCCGGCCACCAGGAACCCCACCTGGTGAGGCTCTGCGATGAACGATATGCTCAGACGGGGAGTCGAAGGGTTGGTCAGGTTTGGGCCGGCGTAGACGGCTGGTCGTGCGGGCCTATTCTGCCCAAAGGTCTTCCAGGTGTTTGCGGCCAGCCGCCATGGCCTGTTGCTCCAGGAAGCGCTTGACGGCCGGCCAGGAGGCGCGTTGGATCATCTGCGGCATGGGGGTGGTTTCGGCGTCGGCGAAGTAGGTCAAAGCGCGCACCGCGCTGACGGCGAAGGTGCGCACCCGGGCGTACTTCACCGCGGCCACCTCGAACAGCCGCTCAAGAGGCGTTTGCTGCAGGATGAAGTAGAGATCAACGTAATCCTTGCGTGAGCCCCGCGCCATGATGGCCGCCAACTTCATCGCGCCGATCTCCTCGATGGCCGCCACGGGCACGCCTTCCAGCAGCAGCGGCTCCTGTGTAAGTGGGTAGAGTGTCAGCTGAAAGAAGCTCACCCCGACCCCGCGCCAGTTCGCCACGAAGGTCATATCCTTGTCGAAGCTGATCGTCAGGGTGGGGTCATCAAAAGCCATACGCAGTGCAGACCGCTCGTCAGGCCCGACTGCATCCGGATCGGATGCGAAGAAATCGAGGTCAATCGAAAAGCGATGGCCGAGGTGCAGCGCCAGGCCGGTGCCGCCGGCCAGGTAGTAGCGCCGGATGAAGGGCAGGGCGGCGCTGATCTGGAAAGCCTGCCTGGTTTCAGGCGTCAGCGCCTGCCACTGGGGAGTCAAAAGGGCCATACTTGCCTGGCCTCCGCGGCGAAGGGCGAATGCTGCCAGCGGCGCAGGCCCAGCAGCTTGCGCCAATAAGTGAAGGTCGGGGCCGACAGCTGGCGCTCGCCATGCAGCCGCACAAACTGGCTAATGCGCTTGCGGCCGTAGGATGCCATCAGCCAGCGGATCTCCTCCCACGTGCCGTATTCCAGCGTGCGTTGGATGATGAGGTCGGCGTCCTGCTCACGGTCAAGCCGGCGCGGATCATATTCCTGGAAATACGGCCACAAGCCGCTGGGGATGCTGGCGTTGGTCATGCGGTTCACCGTCAGGCGCCATCAGAACTGAAACAACGAAGCCGTTGTCCTGGATATTATACCATCGCTCGATGATGCGCCGAAGCCCGCGATTTGTTTATCACCCCTTCACCGCGCCGCCCAGCATCCCCCGGATGAAGTAGCGCTGGAAGATGAGGTAGACCACGAGGATCGGGCCGGCGACGATGAGCGCGCCCGCGGCCAGGAGCGGGATGTCGGCCGAGTAGCGGCCCTGGAAGAAGGCCAGGCCGATGGGCAGGGTGCGCATGGTCTCCTTTTGCACCATCACGAGCGCGAGGAGGAACTCGTTCCACGTCCACATGAAGACCAGCACGACGAGCGTCAGCACCGCGGGCTTGGCGAGCGGCCAGAGGATCTTCCACAGCGTCTGCCAGCGCGTGCAGCCGTCGATCGCGGCCGCGTCGATCAGCTCGCGCGGCGCGGTGCGGAAGAAGCTGGTCATCCACAACGTGCCGAAGGAGACGCTCAGCCCGATCTGCGGGAGGATCAGCGCCCAGTAGGTGTCGGTCAGATCGAGCCGGTTCATGAAGTGATAAAGCGGGATGATCACCGCCTCGAATGGGACCATGTAGCCGATCAGGACCAGGGGGAAGAGGATCTTGCCGCCCGGCACCGGCAGCAGCGCGAACGCATACCCCATCAGGGTGGAGAGGAAGACGCTGGCAAGGACCACTGCCACGGCAACGATCACGCTGTTGCGGAAGAAGAGGTTGAACCGGCCGGTGGTCCAGGCGTCTTCAAACGCCTGGAGGCGCCAGGTCTGGGGCAGGGCGAACGGCCCCTTGATGACCTCTGTGTCGGTCTTGAACGCGCTCAGGAACAGCCCGATGATGGGCAGCAGGATGATGAACAGGAAGACCGTGAGCAGGACGAGCCTGGGCAGGTGGCGCAAGCGCATGTCTCAGCCCTCCTCGCGGCTTTGCAGGCGCAGCACGGCCTGCGAGATGGCGAAGATCAGGATCGTCATCACCGTGGCGACGGCCGACGCGTAGCCGATGCGGTTCTGCTGGAACGCAGCGCGGTAGACCAGGAAGCCGGTCACGAGGGTGGAGTCGCCGGGACCGCCGCGCGTGGTGACGTAGACCAGGTCGAACACGCGCAGCGCGGCGATGATCGTCGTGACGAGCGCAACGGCCATCTCGGGCCGCAGGCTGGGCAGGGTGATGTGGCGCAGCTGCTGGGCCTCGTTCGCGCCGTCCAGCTCTGCGGCCTCATAGAAGTCCTCGGGGATGCGCTGCATGCCGGCCAGGAACAGGATCATGCAGAAGCCGTACTGCACCCACGTGCCGATCGACCCGACCGCGGGCAGCGCGAGGCTGAAGTCGCCCAGCCACGGCCGCGCGAGCGCGTCCAGCCCCAGGCCGCGCAGCGCCATGTTGAGCGGGCCGAACGCGGGATTGAAGATCCAGCGCCAGGTGACGCCGACGACCACCATGCTGAGGATCTGCGGCAGGAACAGGCCCGCGCGGAAGAGGGCCAGGCCCGGCAGCTTCTTGCGTCCGAGCAGGGAGGCCAGCACCAGGCCGATGAAGATGGGGACGATGCTGTAGAAGAAGATGAACTTGATGTTGTTGAGCAGCGCGGTCAGGAACTGCGGATCCGCGACCAGGCTGGCGTAGTTCGCGATGCCGGTGAACGTCCGGTTCTGGCTGAAGCCATCCCACTTGTAGAAGCTCGTGCGGATGGTTTCGAGGATCGGATAGAAGATGAAGATGAGATAGAGCGCCACCCCCGGCAGCAGGTACAGCCAGCCGTGAAAACGGGACTCGCCGGGCCAGCGGTGCTGAGAGTTCACCGGCTAAGCCTGGAACAGCAGCGTGTCCAGCCCGCGCACCAGGCCGGTGATCTCCATCACGCGGCGGGCGGCCAGCAGCGTGCCGGCAACATAAGGCTCCGCGCCCGCGCCGGCATCGTGCCGGATGGTCAGCCGCTCGTCGGGCAGGCCGAAGAGGGTCTCGAACGCGATGACGTAGCTGGGCAGGCGCACCGAATGCACCTGGCAGCCGCCGATGCTGGCCCCGCGCGCCTCCCTTGGGCCGTGCATGCGCTCGAGCGGCAGTCCCAGCTTGTTGGTCGCCACCTGGCCCATCGCTTCTGCCAATTCCTGGGTCGTGCCGCTGGGCGCGTCCACCTTGCCGGCGTGCGCGTAGTCGATGATCTCCCAGGAGGGCAGGTATCTGGCCGCGAGGAGGCTGAAATGCTTGGCCAGCGCGGCGGTGATCGAGAAATTGCCGGCCGCGATCACGCCCAGCCCGCGCTCCCCGGCCCGCCGGTCGATCTCCTCGTAATCCGCGGCGACCAGGCCCGAGGTTCCCACGATCACCCGCACGCCGTGATCCAGTGCGCTGAGGGTGCGCGCCTTCACGTCGCCGGGATGCGTGTAGTCGATGAGGACATCGGTCGGGACCCGGAGCGCTTCTGCCAGCGTCCCGGCGATGGGAACGTCCGCGGCCGGAAGCCCCAGCGCCTCGCCGGCATCACGGCCCGCGCTGCGGCGCGCGATCGCGCCCACCAGCTGAAATTCCGTCGACTCGAGGATGCGCCGCGTGAGCGCACTCCCGGCCCATCCCGTCGCGCCGGCCACGCAGACTTTGATCGGCATTGCGATGTTCCTTTCGAGGGACCGCCTGGGCGGTTGTGCGCCGGACGATCGTCGATCGCCGTCAGGTGCCGGGCACCTCGAAGGTGCCCGGCACCTATGGGCGGGTTGGTCCGTCCAGCCAGCCCGCCGGTCCTACCTATTGGCCGGCGAGGAAGGCGGCGTAATCCTTCTGCACCGCAGCGGTGAACGCGGCCGGGTCGCTGACCTTGCCGAATACCTTCCCGAGCTCGGACACCAGGGTGTCGTAGAAGGTCGGGGTGGCCCAGTCGATGTAATGGCCGACCAGGTTCTCC
>Ga0123333_10004603_pt1 | contig 12855 bp, 11 predicted proteins | sample BioC12SIPDNA_3_FD_89957 | JGI IMG/M metagenome (GOLD analysis project Ga0123333, IMG submission 89957) | Anaerobic biogas reactor microbial communites from Washington, USA - Biogas_R2_B C12 SIP DNA | ecosystem: Engineered > Bioreactor > Anaerobic > Unclassified | place: Washington, USA...
CCAACAAGACGAGAGCAATCAAGACCAGCAGTGCAGGCAATGCGACCGTCAAGAACGCATTGCGACCACGGCCCTTTGGCTGTTCGAGTTCGAGATTGATCAACGGTTCTCCCATTTCATCCCTCGCTACAGGCAAACCATATACAACAGCACGTCTCCGTTCCGCAAAGCGCGCGGGGAGCAAATACCCCATCTGCTCTTGATTCTTGCCTGGGGACCGAGAAAGTCAATACTCGTGTCGAGTCGCGCCAGGGATGGAGCGCGAGCCACTGAGCGAATGCAGGACTGCGGAGGTGCCCGACCTCCGAGGTTGGCGGGTGCGTCTCCTTACGCTCAGCCCCAAAGGTACGGGGAAACTACCGGAGGTTCCGAATGGACCGGAAAGAGGGGACAACTAGCCGCCCGTTGATACCCATTCTAGGGCCGCAAGTAGAGTCTCATATTCCTCGCGGCAGGCGCTGCATATCACAAGATGCGCGTGAACCATGGGCATAGCCCTAACTGCATCCTGTCCGGAGAGCACCATATCCACGAAGATGTCCAACTGAGAGTAGAACGAGTCGCAATCAATCTCGTTAGGTTGGGTGATCAGGATGCTGTGCACGAGACGTTCAAACTTAGCCGGTTCCAGGTTCATCATCATTCGTCTATACTCTGTCCACTATTGTTGAGACGCGGAAGAAGGCTCAGATCTTACACTAGCTTGGCGAGCACAACGCGATGGCCCACTCCTACTCTGGCGTGAACGCCCCCATCACATCCTCAACCGTCAGCCCCTGAGCCTCAAGCCGCCGTTTGAGCCGCTCCCGGGCATCGTGCAACAGCTTGTATAGCGCGTTTCTATTGGTGTCCATCTTGCGCGCCACTTCCTCAAGCGGCACGCCCTGAAGCACAACCGCGACCATAGCCTGGCGCTGCAGGTCGGTGAGTTCCTCATCGATCAGATAAGACAGCAGATCGCGCAAGCTCTGCTGTGTGACCCGATGCTCAGGAGTGGGCTCGGTCGAAGGAATCCACGTGAGTGGATTGGCGTCTCTCTCATCGTGCTCTGAAGCATGAGGCGGAGGCACGAGGTCAGATAGCGAGACATTTTCCCAGCGCTTGCGCCGCAGTTCGGAGAGCGCGACCCGAACCGCGATCTTCTGGGCCCAAGTCGTGAAGCGGCTCTCGCCTCGAAACGAGTCCAGATTGTGCAGGATGCGAACCAACGCATCTTGCACGAAATCCTCGAGGTCTGATTCCGTCACCCGATAGCGCTGTTTGATTGCGTACCGCAGCCCACGGAGCAAACGCGCCCGAAGGTCATCCAATACTTGAGGATCGGGGGTGCCAGTTAGCCCTGAGAGCCACGCCTTGTTGGTTCGTTCGGTGCCCATGACCGTGTTCCCTTCATTCCGAACCCGGCGCCAGCTTTCACAAGAATGATTTGAGATTATAGAGAACGCGAGCGGGATGTCAATTGCACGCGATTCAATTCGCGGCCCCAGGCCATTTGACAAACCGGGGCACTCTGCTACAATATGCAACGTTGTGGCCCCATCGTCTAGTGGCCTAGGACGCTGGCCTCTCAAGCCGGAAACGGGGATTCGAATTCCCCTGGGGCCACCACAACTGCAGTTCCAAGGACTCCCCAGTGTATCGCCGGAGAGTCCTTTTTTTGTGTTTGGCCTAGATCGCGAGCTCGAGAATAGCCGAGCATGCTTCGCTAATCTTCAAGAAGACTCTCTGCAGATATAGATATATCATCTCTCTCTATCAACAGGTATTTGTAATGTAGTCTTCGTAGTAGGGCATGGGATTGTGGGGATAAGCGCAATGTTAGCCCATATGTGGGGCTCAGGCCTGCTCCTATCCCCCAGCACTGCGTTTCACGCCTCGCCGGACTTGGGGAGATCGCGTTGGGAATTGTCAACGGCGGCTCGATACCCGGGAAATCGAATGAGCCGGTGACCATACTGGAGGGTCGCGGATAGGTATTGTACGGCTGTGGTTTTCCCCTTTTGAGGACAGTTATCCACGGAAATAGGGGGGTTATCCACAACTCGGAGGGGGGCCAGCTAGACCGTTTCGCCTTCCGGGCATTCGAGCCCCAAGGTATTGGGGGTACGCCTCCTCAGTAGTCCTGTCTCTTGGGGCGTGGATTTGTGGATAAGTTTTCCCCAGATCCTGAAGCACTATCCACAACATCTGGCAAACGGGCGCCCCCGGGAACCAGTGCCGAGGGAAGGAGGGACGCAGGACTGTTGTTGTGGCAAGGGGAGTATGCTATAATGACGCTTGCCCGCAGTGGGTAGGTATGGGATGGGCTTCGCAAGCATATATTCGTGCGCAAAGCGCTTCTCTATGCAATTTTATCATATCCCAGACAGGCAAGGGGTGATCATGGCGGATCAAGAGGTGACGGAGTTACGGAATCGTATTCTGGGCATCCTGATTCGAAACTCGCGCGACCAGGTGCGGGCTTCCCGTCGAGAATGCGCGTCGGTCCTTGGGGTGAGCGTGGGCCGATTCTCCAGCTATGAGGATGGCAGTCGAGCGATCTCGCTACCCGAGCTGGAGTTGCTGGCGCGTTATCTGGAGTTGCCATTGAGTGCATTTCGCGCGACGGATTCGCTAAACGAAGGTGCCAAAGAGTCGCAGTTGCCGAATCCTGAGCTGTTCTTGCCGCTTCGACACCGAGTTGTGGGGGCGCGGCTGCGGCAGTTGCGAAATGACAAGGATTACTCACAGGCGGCCGTCGCTGAATTACTGGGGTGCTCGGCCTCCACGATTTCCGATTACGAGTATGGGCGTCGGGCCGTCCCGATGGCTGAGCTGGAAGTGCTGTGTCGGGCGATGGGCGTTACGCTGGAATACTTCATGGATCGGGATAGCGATGTAGGGATGTGGCACAAACTGCAGGCGGATTTCGAGCAGTTCAAGCAGCTGCCTGACTCTGTGAGAGACTTTGTCCTACGCCCGATCAACCAGAGCTATCTGGAGTTAGCGATGAAGCTCAGCCAGATGCCTGCGGGCCAGCTCAGAACCATTGCTGAGGGTATCCTGGAGATCACCTACTGAGGGTAACGGGGCGGGATGCTTTTTCGCCCAAGCCTGTCAATGATGGAGGCAACCGATGGCTCAAGCGATGGTCGTAACAAAGGCCGAGGAGTTGCAGCAGGAAGGGCTTCGCCTTTTCCAGGAAGGGCTCCTCGATGAGGCGGCTCGCAGATTCGGCGAGGCGATGGAGCATTTCGCTGAGGACGGGCGCGAGATCGAGGTCGGTGAGATGCTCAACAACCTTGGCGTCATCCGGCGCAAGCAGGGCCGCTGGGAGGATGCTCTGGAGTCACTGGAGGAGGCTCGACGCCTCTTTGTGCGCGTAGAAGACAGACCACGTGAGGCGCAGTCTCTTGGCAATCTCGCTGGTGTCTATGCATCGCTCAAGCGTCGCGAGGAGGCTGAACAAGCCTGGAGCGCAGCTGCTTCGCTGTTCCAAGATATAGGAGATAGTCAGAAGCAGGGCGAGACGCTTATTGCGTTGGGTGTCTCGATGTTCAAGTCCGGACGACGGCAGGAGGGGTTGGCGACGTACCAGGCCGGCCTGGGTATCGTGGAGAAGCCTACCGTTCTCCAGCGGCTTTACCGTCTCCTGCTTGTAATCCAGACGCGGATCTTGGGCTAGCTGGGGTGTGGAAGGTCCACCGCCAAGTCATACGGTACCCATCTTAGGGGTGTTTCACGTGAAACACCTGCCTGGTCTAGTGGAGGACACAGATGAAGGTATTCCTGAAGAAGAGCGTTGCAGGGGTCGGGAAGGCTCAGCAGGTCGTTGACGTCGCCGACGGCTACGCCCGGAATTACCTACTCCCGCGTGGGCTAGCTGTGCCTGCTTCTGCGGGCAATGTCAACGTCGCCAAACAGGTTGCTGAGATGCATGAGCGCCAGGAAGCGCGCATCCGCGAGCACGCACAGCGAATCGCGGCGGAACTCTCCGAGAAGACCCTGACGTTCACTATGAAGGCCGGTGAGACAGGGCGTCTTTATGGCTCGGTTACGTCTTCCGATATTGCCGAGCAACTCACCGCCACGCTTCGAGAGGAGTTTGACAAGCGCTGGGTTCAGCTCGAGCGTCCGCTCCGTGACCTTGGCGAGCACGTCGTCGACCTCAGGCTCGAAGGGGGTGTTCGCGCCCAAGTCAAGGTGGTGGTCGAACCTGAAGAGTAGGTATGACCGATAGTCTAGGTATTTGGTTGCGCCGCTCCCGTGAGGCGCGGCGGCTGGATTTGGACGAAGTCGTACAGGCGCTGCGTATCCATCGCCGGTACCTCCAGGCCCTGGAATTGGGCGACTATGAGGCCCTGCCTGGCCCAATCCAGGCCCGGGGCTTCCTCCGCAACTACGCGCGATTTCTCGGTGTGCCTGTCGAGGACGCTCTGGCGCGGTATGACGCAGAGATCCGGGGATTGCCGGTTCAGCCCCGTATGCCTGAGATCGAGGTGCCTGTGCGTCGAGGGGAGCGAACTTGGGCTCCGCCGCCTCCCTCCGCCGATGAGGACCGCGCCGCTGTTCGCGCGAACTCCTCCAGCAGGCTCATGAAGATCCTTGTCATTGCTGTGCTCTTCTTTGGGCTGATCGCATTGGCAAGCTACGCCTGGTTGGAGTTCGGCCCAGGTGACCTGTTGGGGGCAGAGCCCACACCTCCACCTGCGTCGCAGGCTGCGGTCAACGCGGCAACACCGACGGCAACCGCTTCCCCGCCCCCTGTGTTCCCAATATCTGAGGACGGCATGGTGCGCGTACGGCTGCTGCCGGAAAGCCACGCCTGGATTAGCGTCTCGGCTGATGCCACGGTGGCCTTTCAGGGAATCGCCGAGCCCCAGCAAGTCGTGGACGCCGTGGCAGATGAGATTCTCATAGTGACGACCGGTAACGGCGGGGCTTTTCGCCTTTTCGTCAATGGGACCGATTGGGGCATGTTAGGTGAGCAGGGGGAGATCGTGCGTCGGGCGTGGACTCCCCAGGGCGAGACAAGTCTGGAGGACTAGTGAGCCAACGGTTGGGCCGCAGAAGGGGCGCACGGCGCCCCTTTCGCTTTTATATCGCATCGCTCGGGTGTCCTAAGAACACGGTGGATGCCAACGGGATGGCGGTCTTGCTGCAGCGAGCCGGCTATGAGCCGACTCTGGTTGCCGAACAAGCGGACCTGGTGATTGTGAACACGTGTGGCTTCATAGAACCCGCACGTGTTGAGTCCCTTGAAACTTTCGATGAGTTGGCCGCCTCTCTATCGCCAACCCAGCGACTGGTGGCCGCGGGCTGCTGGGCACAGCGCGAACCGGAAGTGATTCGTGAGTCTGTCCCGCGTGTGGACGCCCTTCTCGGCACGCGCTCCTGGGCCAAGATCGTCGCGCTTGCCGACAAACTCCTTGGTATGCGCGGCCAAAGCGCTTTGACGATCATTGAAGACCGTCTGGCCACGATGCCGGAAGAGGTTGGAGCGCCTGGCTATGTGGTGTCGGGCCGTAGCGCCTTTCTCAAGATCGCTGACGGATGCAGTCGCCAGTGTGCTTTCTGCGCGATCCCGTCGATCAAGGGGGCTACCGTAAGTCGCTCGATGGACGCCATCCTAGAAGATGCGCAGGCGCTGAGAGATCTCGGCGTGTTGGAGATCAACCTGATTGCGCAAGACGCTACATACTATGGGTATGACCTGGGGATGCGCGATGGTCTGTCAATGCTGTTGGAGGCGTTGGCCGACTCCGTGCCTGAAATTCCGTGGCTGCGTGTTCTCTACGCGTTCCCCGGTTATGTCACTGAGCGACTGCTGGCGGCGATGCGCGATATCCCCCAAGTTCTGCCCTACGTCGATATTCCCCTGCAACATGCGGATCCCGGGGTCCTGAGGCGCATGCGCCGGCCCGCCGATATGGACCAAGTGCGACGCACGTTGGCGGCGGTGCGTGAGCGTATGCCAGAGGTGGCGCTGCGCACAACATTCATCGTCGGATATCCAGGCGAGACAGACGCGGAGTTCTCGGCGCTGCTGGATTTCGTGCATGAGATACGCTTCGATAGGCTAGGCGTTTTCGTCTATTCTCACGAGGCGGGGACGCCGGCGGGACAGCTTGCTGATGACGTCCCGCCAGAGGTGAAAGAGGAACGCTATGCGCGCGTGATGGAGGCGCAACAGGCGATCTCCTACGCGCGTAACCAAGAGTTCATTGGTCGGCAGTTGTCAGTGCTACTCGAGGGCAGCGGCGATGGGATCACGGTGGGGCGCTCATACCGTGACGCACCGGAGATCGATGGTCTAGTGCTCATTCCCGAGGAGGTTGCCCCTCATCGTATTGTGACCGTGGAGATCGCTGACGCCCTGCCTTACGATCTGACAGGTCGCATCGTCGATGCGTAGCTGCCGTGGTCGCCGGGTATTGGCAGGGGCGTGCCCCGGAATCTCCCCCGGTGACCTTCACGCGGGGGGCGCCTCGTCAGGCTCTTCCGTCGTGAGTCCCTTGATTACCGCGAGTAGCTCGCTGAGCATCATGGCTGTTGCGCCCCAGATAGAGACCCCGTTTACCCTGTAACAGGGCGCCGGAAGTGGATGCCCTTCACGGTACCACGTGTGAACGCCGATTGTCGTGGGCCGCAGCAGTTCCCGCAACGGTACTGTGATCACTGCGGCTACTTCGATAGGATCTGGGTGAACCGGGGGGAGCCTGGGCATCCAGCCAACATAGGGATGGACGAGATTCTGGCTGGGGGCTATGTAGAGCGGTGTCAGGGCGCCCAGGATCTCGATGTCTTGAGTGGGAATTCCCAACTCCTCGCGGGTCTCACGAAGCGCCGTGTGGGCATAGTCCTGATCGCCATCTTCCTCTCCGCCGCCAGGAAAGGAAATCTGGCCTCCGTGATGTTTCAGGGACATTGGGCGCGCGGTGAAGACGAGCGCCGGCCCGGCCGGTGCGTTGTGCAGCAAGGCCAGCACGGCGGACTGCCGCGTATGACCATCTGGCTCGACAAGGCGGTGGAGCGCGGGCGCCATCCTCATCTGAGCCTCGGGGCCGGGTAGAGGGCCCCGAAGGGCCCGGTGCAACCGACGGACGAGTCTTTCTAGGTCGTCGATGATTGCCAAGTGCATATCACTGGACTTTCTTCGTATCGATTATAATCTCGGGATATGGGCCGACAAGGGGCAGTTGATGGGAATGCGGGACACAGCTACCGGTCCCGGGTTCCTCGCTGGGTGCGGATCTGTGTGCCCTACGTCGTCACAGCGGCATTGGTCCTATTGGCGGCGAAGCCTCGCGGGGTGCTGGTGGCGCTTCCGCCTCGCCAGGAGGTCGTGACCCGCAATCCTAAGGTGGGCGTTCATACGCGGTTGACCGATGAAGTTGAGGAATGGAAGATCCAGCGATCCCTGGCCATGGTCCGCGAGATGGGAGCCCCGTGGATCGTAGAGTACTTCCCCTGGGCCTACATTGAGCCAGTGCAGGGCAAACTGGTCTGGGAGCACAGCGACGCAGTCATAGCCCACGCTGAAAACCAGGGGCTCCGTGTCATTGCCCGGCTGGGTATGGTGCCGGCGTGGGCGCGACCGGATCCGGATTTGATGGAGACGACCTTCACCTATCTTGATGCTGACCGCTATGAAGCATTCGCTGACTATGTTGAGGCCTTTGTCGGACGCTATGCAGGACGGGTAGGCCACATCATTATCTGGAATGAGCCCAACCTCAGTTTTGAATGGGGATACCGGCCCGTTGATCCTGCAGGCTACGTGGCGATGTTGCGACTGGCCTACGCTGCCGCGCACCGGGCCAATCCGGAGGTCATGGTACTCGCCGGTGCCTTGGCGCCAACCTTGGAGCCCCAGGGCAGTTCGGTTGGGCTAAGCGATCTGCTCTATCTGCGGGCCATGTATCAAGCAGGCGCCGCATCTGTCTTTGATGGCCTTGCGGCACATGCCTATGGGCTCGCCCTGGCGCCGGAGGTGGATCCAGCGGACGATCTCATCAACTTCCGCCGTGTTGAGTTGCTGCGTGCCATCATGGATGAACACGGAGATGACAACAAACCGATCTTTGTGACCGAATCAGGCTGGAACGATCATCCACGGTGGTTGTGGGCGGTCCGCCCCGCGCAGCGTATCCGCTACACGTTGGACGCATACCAGTGGGCCGCCGATCATTGGCCCTGGTGCCCTGTCGTGGCGATGTGGATGTTTCGCACGCCAGTGCCGGGATACAACTATCAGGATTACTATGCCTTCGTTACCGGCGACTTCGAAGGTCGTCCGATCTACCACGCGGTACGCGACTACACCGGGAATACCGCATCGGAAGGGGTTCCTTAGGAAAAGATGCTGAGGGGCAAGATGGACAGACACGTATTTCTGCGCCACGCATGGCGCACTGCGGCGATCGTCGTTTGTGTCATAGCGCTGGCGGGGTGTGCGTTTCTTGAGGAACTGGATCTGCTGCCCGACCCGCTCGTGCAGGCGACGCCAACGCAGACCCCGACACTTGCCGTTACGTCGACACAGACGGCCACCCCTGAAGCGGCGACGCCTGCTGTGTCGCCGCGTGTAGTGACGCTGGAGATGTGGGTGCCCGAGCTGGTGAGTTCGCTAGATGGCGGAGGCGGCGCGGATGTGCTTGTGAATCAGTTGACGGCGTTCTTCGCTGAGACCTCTGGAGCGCAAGTGCGCGTGACCGTGAAGAAGGACAGCGGCTCCGGAGGGATCTACAATCTTCTAAGCACCGCCCACGAAGTAGCCCCTTCTATTATGCCCGACGTGATCGTTCTAAATCAACACGATCTGCTGGTCGCTGGCGAGGGTGGGCTCATTCGTCCCCTACAGGGCAATATCCCGGACGAGTCGGCCTACGTGGCAACCTCCCTGGCCTCGGTGCGCAACGGAGACACGATTTGGGCTTTCCCCTACCTGGCAAGAGCGAGTCAGATGGCCTACCGGTCTGCCATCTCGACCACCCCGCCGCTTTCCTGGACGACCATTCTCACCGAGAGCGTTGCGATGCTCTTCCCTGCCGCGCCTGTCGACGGGCTGGCTACTGACACCCTGTTGGCGATTTATGTGGGATCAGGTGGGCGTGTCACCGATGCGTCGGGTCAGGCTACTCTGGATCGCGCAGCATTGGAGCGGGTCTATGGGTTTTTCGCAGAAATGCAGCAAGGCGATCTGCTGGATGTCGAACAGGCACTGGCAATGTCCGACGCGGCCAGCTGTTGGCGCGCCTACCAGGAAGGGATCGGGCAGCTCACGCCGGTACCGGTCAGCCAGTACTGGCTCGAGCCCCTCGAAGACACCCTGCCGGGTTGGGCTCCAACCCAGGAAGGGCAGCCGATCACCATTCTCAGCACCTGGGGATTGGCCATCGTCACCGAGGATCCTGTGCGCGGCGCCGCGGCGCTGGAGTTGATCCGCTGGCTGGTCTCGGCCGAGAATATGGCGGAATTGGCTGCTGCGACCCAGATGCTTCCCACCCGTACTCAGGCACTCGGCAGCTGGAGCGTGGGTGCTGACGGTGAGGCGTTTGTTGGCCAACTGCTGGACAGCAGCGTGCGCGCACTGCCACCCAGTGTGGATACCCCGGTACGCAGGGCCCTCCAGGCCGGCCTAACTGCGTTGCTGCTGCAAGAGGTCGATTCACCCGAGGCTGCGGCGAGCACCGCGCTGACCAACTTGCGGCGATGAGGCCGTGTATGAACCTGAGGCACGATTTTGAAGCCATTCGGAACGCGGCCCTGTCTGCGGTAGATCCCTTTGCGGCTGTCAAGCGCGCCCTGAGCCAGAGGGTTGGCATATTCTGTGATGACCCTGACGGCATGAAGTGCGGACTTGCCACGGGGCGGCTGATCCTCGTGGCTGTAGGGAAGGCTGCCATGCCGATGGCGGCTGCAGCCTTTGACCGGCTTGGAGAGCTCATTGACGAGGGCCTGGTCGTGACCAAGCATGGACACCTATTGGGTTACGAACTCCCGTCCAGCTGTCAGGTGATCGAAGCAGGACATCCGGTTCCCGATCCTGCCGGTTTGGAGGCTGGCCGAAGGCTCATTGATCTGCTGGAATCGACCGCTGAGCATGACCTGGTCTTGGTGCTGCTATCCGGTGGGGCGTCGGCCTTGCTTCCCGCGCCCGTGCGGGGCGTGAGCCTGGATGACTTGCAGGCTACAACGGATCTTCTGTTGCGGTCCGGCGCAACGATCGTAGAGATCAACGCGGTCCGGAAGCATCTGTCGTCGCTGAAGGGTGGGCAACTGGCACGGCTAGCTGCGCCAGCCCGCATCGTGTCGCTGATCCTCTCCGATGTGGTCGGCGATCCACTCGACGTGATCGCGTCAGGACCAACCGTCGCCGATCCTACCAGCTTCGCGGATGCCCTGAAAGTACTTGCTCAACGTCAGGTTGCTGACCGGATGCCTCCCGCAGTCACCGACTGCCTGCATTCTGGCGCTGCCGGTGAGCGAGATGAGACGCCCAAACCTGGCGACGGGCTGTTTGACCGAGTCACTAACCTGATCGTCGGTTCCAACCGCCTGGCGGCCACGGCCGCGGTCAATGCGGCGACCGATTACGGGTACCACAGCCTGCTCCTGACAACGTTTCTGGAGGGCGAAGCCCGTGAGATCGCCAAAGTCATCGTGGCTTTGGCGCGCGGCATCCGTGCCCATGGCGACCCAATCTCCCCTCCTGCGTGCCTGGTGTTGGGTGGAGAGACGACCGTGACCGTAAGGGGAGAGGGTAAGGGGGGGCGTAACCAAGAGCTGGCGCTTGCTGCGGCGCTGGGGCTGGAGGGAATGGAAGGTGTCGGCCTCATGGCGCTGGCAACGGATGGCACCGATGGCCCCACCGACGGTGCGGGAGCCGTCGTGGATGGGCAGACGGTCCGGAAAGCGGCTGCGCGTGGTTGGGATGTTGTGGCCGCTCTGCGCGACAATAACGCCTATCCTGTCTTGGCGGACACAGGGGATCTGCTGCGCCTTGGTCCCACCGGAACGAATGTCAATGATCTGCTGGTCCTGTTGGTCACCTGATCAGCGCAGCCGTGCGGACTGGCTTCGTACCCTCCCCATCCCTCGGAATCTTGCCTTTTGAGGTCGCTCAGGTATGATGAGGAATGCTGCGTCTGTAATTATATCTTCGCGATCGAGGGTTTGATGCAGGAATTTATGAACCAGCGTTGTTCTGGGCCATGCTACTGGCGAGGCGTAGGTGTGCCGAGTCCAAATACCCTACAGCCTTTCAGAATGAGGGTTCGAGGAGCAGGCCAATGAGCGCATCTCGCCTTAGCCAATTCTGTGAACGTGCGCTGGAAATCGGCTGGCTTGTGGGTGTGACCATCACACCGGTGTTTTTCAATGTTTACTCCAGCCGTGTCTTCGAGCCGGATAAGCTTACCACATTGCGAGCGTTGGCGCTGGTCATGGCGGTGTTGTGGCTCGTTCGCTATGTCGAGGAGCGGTTCCACAAAGGAGAGTCTCTGCGCCTCTCATTGAAGACCCCGTTGGTATTGCCGGCGCTGCTGACCATGGTGGTCTATCTGATCTCGACTGCATTCTCGATCGTGCCCTTCACCAGCCTGATAGGATCATACCAGCGGTTGCAGGGAACCTTCACGCTATTTGGATACCTGGTTCTGTTTTTCGCGATCCTGACGGGACTGCGGACGAGGGTCCAGCTCAGCCGCCTCATCACGGTTTTGATCCTCAACAGCCTGCCCATCTCGCTCTACGGCATCATCCAGCACCGGGGGCTTGATCCCTTGCCCTGGGCAGGGGACGTCACAAGCCGGGTCGCCGCGAACATGGGCAACGCGATCTTCGTGGCGGCCTATCTGATTATGGTCGTGCCGTTGACTGCCTCACGTATCGTCCAGAGCTTTTCTGACATACTGGAGCGTGCAGAGGCACGCACAAGTGATGTGCTCAGGGCATCGGGCTACATTTTCATCCTGGCGGTTCAACTGCTCACGATCTGGTACTCCAGGAGCCGGGGCCCATGGCTGGGCGTGGTGGCTTCGGCGTTTCTGTTTCCTTATCTGGCACTCATTGTTCTGCAACGCCAGGGCGCGGCGCGCGAAGATGTGCGTCGGGGCCGGCTGATGGATATCCTGAAGGGACTGGCGTTCGGCCTGGGCACATTGGGTCTAGCTGCAGGTCTCGTCGGAGTAGCGCTGTGGGCGCTTGATGGTGCTCTGGCGATCTACATCGGGTTGGGTCTGGCGGCACTCGTCTTCGGAGGGCTTTGGCTCTACTTCATCGTGGAGCGCAGAGGATGGCACTGGTTATGGATTGGGTGGGGCAGCGTAGGGCTGGCGATTGCCGGGGTGTTGGTCGCAATGAACGTTCCGGGCCCCATCCAGACCGAGGCACGGAAGATCCCGTCGTTGGTACGGTTGACAACCATCACAGAGCTCCAGCAAGGCACCGGGAAGGTGCGAGGCTTGATCTGGCAAGGCACCGTCGACTTGATCTCACGACACGACCCGATCAAGTTCCCGGACGGCTCTGTCGACCGCCTCAACTGGCTACGCCCCCTGGTTGGCTACGGGCCGGAGTCGATGTACGTCGCTTACAACTCTTTCTACCCACCGGAATTGGGACACTACGAGTCCCGTACGGCTTCGCCGGACCGATCACATAACGAGACGCTTGATTCACTGGTCATCACCGGCATCTTGGGTCTGGCCACATACCTATTCACGTTCGGCAGCTTTTTTGCGTGGGGGTTTCATTGGCTTGGGCTGCTATCGTCACGCCGGCAGTTGTTGACCTATATCGGACTCGACGTGTTCTGCGCCGTTCTCTTCTTTCTGATCGGATGGAGGCTCGAAGGTGCCTATCTCTTCGCCG
>Ga0123333_10004604_pt1 | contig 12854 bp, 9 predicted proteins | sample BioC12SIPDNA_3_FD_89957 | JGI IMG/M metagenome (GOLD analysis project Ga0123333, IMG submission 89957) | Anaerobic biogas reactor microbial communites from Washington, USA - Biogas_R2_B C12 SIP DNA | ecosystem: Engineered > Bioreactor > Anaerobic > Unclassified | place: Washington, USA...
GGCAAAAACACCGGCATGTCGGCCGACAGCTCCTCGCCGGCGTCCAATTCGGCAAAGCTCATGCGGCCGCCCATGAAGGTGTCGCGGAACCAGTCGATGCAGTTGCACGCGCCGGAGATCGCCGCGCCGCTCATGAAGTCCGCGACGCCGAAGTAGCTCCATATCTGCCGGCCCTCCGGGAGCACCGGGCGCGCGGTCGTCAGCCGGATCGCGCCGCTGGTGCCGACCGAGAGCGTCATCCGCCCGACGACCGCCGCGCAGCTCGCGATCTGGTTCAGCGCGCCGTCCGCGTGCGACGGGACGACGGGGATGCCGGAAGAAACGCCGAGCAGCTTCGCGCCCTCCTCGGAGAGCGGCGCGGTGTCCTTGTATGTCCCGAGCCTTCCGAGCTGCGCGGGCTTCACGCCGACGTAGTCCGTCGCGAAGTCGTCGTATTGCAGCGTGTGGACGTTCAAAAACCCGGAGCCGTTCATGATGTTCAAGGTCTCCAGGAACTCGCCCGTCAGCCGGAAGAAGTTGTACCCGCCCTGCGAGGGCAGCAGCTTGCCCTCGAGGTTCAGGCCGTTTTCGACGAGGTATTTGAGCGCGTGGCGGGGGTAGGTCACGTGCGGCATGCAGCCGGTGCGCTTATAGAGCTCCCCGGCGAGCGAGACATCCGCGCGGACCCTGCGGCAGTGGTCGCTCGGCGCGAGGTAGTTCCAGAGGTAGGTGCTGCCGACCGGGCGCATATGTTCGTCGCAGAGCGCGACGCTGTGCCAGACGCTCGAGAGCGCGACGGCCTCGACGTCCTTGCCCGCGGCGACGCGGCGCCCCATCTCCATCGTGCGGCGGAACACCTCCTCGGTGCCGGTCGCGCCGTCCTTCGAAAACGAGGGGTCGTAGGGGCTGGATTCCATCGCGACGACGCCCCTCTCCGAATCGTAGAGGAGCGCCTTCGCGGAACTGGTGCTGGACTCAAGCGCGAGTACGAGCATGGGGATACCCTCCGTCAGCCGAGGTATTTTTGAAGCGTTTTGCGGACCGCGCCGGGGCCTGCGACCAATTCGGAAAAGTACCGTTCGACCAGCTCGCCCAAGCCCGCCTCGTAGAGGTCGACGCCGAATATGCGGCTGTTTGAGAAGATCGGGCGCAATTTGTCCTCGAACGGCCCCCTGTCGCCGAGCCGGATGCCGGACAGCGCGTCCTTCATCCTGTCCAGCATCGGATCGTCGCTGAGCGCAAACGCGTTGCCGTTGTCGTCGACGCCCATCACGTACCGGAGCCACCCGGCGAACACGAGCGGTATGATCTTCAAATCCTCGACGGACAGGTCGGGGCGCTTCAGGTACGCCTTGATCGTCTCGCCGAAGCGTATCGCGAGCTTCTGCGAGGTGTCGGTCGCGATGCGCTGCGGCGTGTCCGGCATGAACACGTTCGGGATGCGCACGTTGACGACGGTGTCGATGAACTCCTTCGGGTCGAGCACGCCCGGGTCGACGACGACCGGCAGGCCCTCCCGGTAGCCGATGACCTCGACGAGCTTCCTGAGCTCCCTGTCCTTCATCTCGTCCGAGATCAGCGTGTAGCCTAACAGGCAGCCGAACACCGCGAGCGCCGTGTGCAGCGGGTTTAAGCACGTGCAGACCTTCATGCGCTCGACCTTGTCGACGGTCTCGCGCTCGGTGAACAGCACGCCGCGCGCGGTCTCGATGTTCGGGCGGCCGTTCGGGAACCAGTCCTCGACGACGAGATACTGCGTCTCTTCCGCGTTGACGAACGGCGCGACGAACGTGCCCTTCGAGGTTTTCACCGATTCCGTGTCCTCGAAGCCGTCCTTCTTGAGCATCGCGATCACCTTGTCGTCCGGGCGCGGCGTGATCTTGTCGATCATGCTCCACGGGAAGCCGACCTTCTCGCGGTTCTCGACGTACTCGGCAAACGCGGGTTCCGCGAGATCGCGCCTCGCCCACTCCGCGGCGAACGCGTGCACGGCGTCGTGAAGGCGGGTGCCGTTGTGCGAGCAGTTGTCCATGCTGACGAGCGAGATCGGGAGTTCTCCGGCCTTGAACCGCGCGTACATAAGCGCCGCGACCTTGCCGATGTAGCTCCCGACGCGCGCGGGGCCCGCCGCGAAGTCCGCCTCGACAAACGGGAACACCTCGCCGTCGGCGGACTTGATGTTGTAGCCCTTCTCGGTGATCGTGAAGCTCGCGATTTTGAGCGACGGGTTTTCGAAGATCGAGACGAGCCGCTTCCAGTCCTCGGACGCGGGGTCCATCTTCAGCGATTCCACGACGCTCCCGACGACGGTCTTTAAGATCGACCCCTCGGACTTCAGCGTGACCGACAGGCACAGGTTGTCAAACGGCCTGTACGCCTTGTCGATGATCTCGTAGTCGTAGCCCTCGGCGACGACGATGCCCTTTTTCTCCTTGCCCTCGTTGAGCATCTGCTGCTGCACCTCGGCGATGAACGCGCGGAAGATGTTGCCCGCGCCGAAGTGCACCCACTCGGGCGAACCGTGCGTCTCGCGCGCGACCTGGTCGATGTCGAACGCGGGCAGCGTGTAGCCCTTGTCGAGCCACTGGGCGCGGTTGTTGAGGATTTCTTTTTTCAAAAGTTTCATGATGTCACCTCATACCGTGTACGTCGACGCGGCGGTCGTCCCGCCCTCGCCGGTCCAGTTCGTGTGGAAGAACTCGCCGCGCGGTTTGTCGACGCGCTCGTAGGTGTGCGCGCCGAAGTAGTCGCGCTGCGCCTGCAGAAGGTCGGCCGGGAGGCGCTCCGCGCGGTAGCCGTCGAAATACGAAAGCGCGGAGAACATGGCCGGCGCGGGGATGCCGTTCGCCGCGGCCGCGACCGCGACGCTGCGCAGCCCGCCCTGGCACGCCTCGAGCTTTCCGGCGAAGTACGGGTCGATCAGCAGGTTGTGAAGCGCCGGGTCGCGGTCGAACGCCTCCTTGATCCTGCCCAAGAAGGCGCTGCGGATGATGCAGCCGCCGCGCCACAAAAGCGCGATGCCGCCGTAGTTGAGCTCCCACCCGTGCGTCGCCGCCGCCGCGCGCAAAAGCGCGTATCCCTGCGCGTAGGAGGTCAGCTTCGCCGCGTACAGCGCGCGCTCGAGGTCGTTCAAAAACGCCTCGCGGTCGCCGGCGAACGCCGGGGAGGGCCCCTTGAGCACGGCCGACGCGCGGACGCGCTCGTCCTTGATCGCCGACAGGCAGCGCGCGAACACGGCCTCGCCGATGAGCGTCAGCGGCACGCCCTCGTTCAGCGCCTCGACGACCGCCCACTTGCCGGTGCCCTTCTGCCCGGCGGTGTCGAGTATCCTGTCGATCAGCGGCGTTCCGTCCTCGTCCTTTGTCTTTAAAATCCTCGCGGTGATCTCGATCAGATAGCTGTCGAGCTCGCCCCCGTTCCATTGTTCGAACGTCTCGCCGATCTCGTCCGGGTGCATATGGAGCAGCGCGCGCATGATCTGGTACGCCTCGCCGATCAGCTGCATGTCGCCGTACTCGATGCCGTTGTGCACCATCTTCACGAAGTGGCCGGCGCCGTCCGCCCCGACCCAGTCGCAGCAGGGCACGCCGTCGACGTTCGCGGCGATCGCCTGCAGAAGCGGCTTCAGGCGCGGCCACGCGGCGGCCGATCCGCCGGGCATCAGGCTCGGGCCGTTCAGCGCGCCCTCCTCGCCGCCGGACACGCCGCAGCCGACGAAGTTGAACCCCTTCTCCTCGACGTACTTCGCGCGGCGGATGGTGTCGCGGAAGTTCGAGTTTCCGCCGTCGATGACGATATCGCCGGGCGACAGAAGCGGCAGAAGCCCCTCGAGCATCTCGTCGACCGGGCTTCCGGCGCGGATCATCAGCATGATCCTGCGCGGCGGGGCGAGGCTTTGGACGAACTCCGGAAGCGACTCCGCGCCCAGGAGGTCGAGCCCACTCCCGCGGCCCGAAAGAAACGCGCGCACCTTCGCGGGGTTTCGGTTGTAGACGGCCACGCGGAAGCCCTTGTTCAGAAGATTCAGCGCCAGATTTTCCCCCATCACGGCCAGGCCGATGATGCCGATATCCGCCTTGTCCAAAGCACGTCCCCCATTTCGGTCTAATATATCACACAATACATACTATAAGCCGCCCGCGGGGAAAAGTCAATCCCCGCGGCGGATTCTTCGGAATATCTTCCCGGTCAGAAATCGAAGGTATCCGGGTCGGGGCCGGTGTGGAGGCCGCGGTTGAGCGCGTCGATCGCCGCCATGTCCTCCGGGGAAAGCTCGAAGTCGAACACCCTCGCGTTGTCGACGATCCGCTCGCGGCGGGCGGACTTCGGCAGCACGATGATGCCGCTCTGCAGGCTCCAGCGGATCAGGACCTGCGCCTCGGTGCGGCCGTGCTTCTTCGCGATTTCGGCGATCGCGGGGGCCTCGCGCAGCCCGCCGTCGCTGCCGCCGAGCGGGCGCCACGCCTCGATCTCGACGCCGAGCGAACGGCAGTATTCGACGAGCGGCTTCTGCGTCAAAAACGGGTGCAGCTCGATCTGGTTGACGGCGGGCACGACCTTCGCGATCTTCAGCAATTTCTCCATGTGGTGCCTGTGGAAGTTGCTGACGCCGATCGCGCGTATGCGGCCCTCGCGGTAGAGCTCCTCCATGATCGGCCAGCTCCTCTCGAAGCCCTCGACCGGCCAGTGGACCAGATACAGGTCTACGTAGTCGGTGCCGAGCTTTTCGAGGCTCTCCTCGAACGCCTCGAGCGCCCGGTCCTTGCGCATGTCGTCGTTCCAGAGCTTCGTCGTGAGGAATATGTCCTCGCGCTTCACGCCGGAATCGCGCATGCCGCGGCCGACGCCGCGCTCGTTTCCGTAGACCGCGGCGGTGTCGATGTGCCGGTAGCCGGCCTCGAGCGCCCAGCGCACGCAGTCGGCGGTCCTCTCGTCCTCGACCTGGAACACGCCCAGCGCGAGCCGCGGAATTTCGACGCCGTTGTTCAGGCGGATCGTGGATCGGATGTCCATAGTTGTGCCTCCTCATCAATTGTCCTGTATTCCCATTATATTGGATGCCCGTCCCTTTTGCAAGGGATTAACGGTCGCTTCCCTTGCGGTTTTCACGCGGGCATGTTACACTTGTCGGAGTATTATTGCCCAAAGGAGGGCTTTTCGATGGGCGACCGGTTCCTGTTTGTGCGCACGGACGCCGACGGCGCGGAGCTCAAGATGCGCGTCGAGCGCGAGCTCCTCGCCTCCCGGCCGGACGTGGAGCTCAGAGGCGCGAGCTGCCGGACGGACGACGAGGTGATCGAGGCCGCGCGCGACGCGGACGTATTGCTGACGAACGAGTCGTTTATCACGCGCGGCGTGCTCTCGTCGCTTCCGAAGCTGCGCGCGGTCGTGCGCTACGGCATCGGCTACGACCGCGTCGACCTCGAGGCGGCGACCGAGTTGGGCATTCTGATCGTCAACGTGCCGGACTTCTGCCAGACCGAGATCGCGAACCACGTGATGACGTTCATCCTCGCGTGGAACAAGCGGCTGATCGCGCTGAACGCGGGCGTCAGGGCCGGCGACTGGGTCGGGATACGCCGGACGATCAACTCGCGCATGGGCCCGACCGCGGGGCAATTGCTCGGCATCTTCGGCTTCGGGAACACCGGGCGCATGGTCGCGAAAAAGGCGCTCGCGCTCGGCATGGAGGTCGCGGCGTTCTCAGAGCACCTGACGCAGGCCGACCTCGGCATGGGCGTCAGGCGCATGGAGCGCGACGAAATGCTTCGAAGCTGCGACTTCCTGTCGGTCAACTGCGCCTTGAACGCGGAGACATACCGCGCGCTCGGCGCGAGGGAATTCGCGATGATGAAGGACTCGGCGGTCGTCATCAACACCGCCCGCGGCGCGGTGCTCGACGAGGAAGCGTTGATCGGGGCGCTCCGATCCGGCAAGATCGCCGGCGCGTGCCTCGACGTGCTCGAAAAGGAGCCGCCGGAGCCGGACAACCCGCTGCTTGCGATGGAGAACGTGCTCCTCACGCCGCACGTGGCGTTCTATTCGTCCGCGAGCGTCAAAAAGCTCGCGGAGTCGGTCGTCCGCGAGGCATTGCTGTGCATCACGCCCGGGCAGAGGCCGGTCAACGTCGTCAACAAACAAGTGCTCGAACGGCCGAACCGCCTCACTTAAAAGACCTGCCCCGGGCCGTCCGGGGCAGGTCTTTTTACGCTGATTCCGTCGCTGATAAGCTCGATGGTTCCGTTCCGGGTCAGCAGCACCTCCGCGCCGGCAATTTGCAGCGCGGTCACGACCCGCTCGTCCTCGGGCTCCTTCTCGTCGCTCGTGATGATCGCGTACTCCGGCGACACCGACTCGAAGAACAGCGCGCTCAATTTTTCGTGGTTTCCGTGGTGCGGCACCTTCAGGACGTCGCTTGCGAGGTCGCCCTCGTCGATCAGCTCCGCGAGCCTGGTACCCTCCGCGTCGCCCGCGAACAGGAAGCGCACGCCCCCGTGCGAAAGCCTGACGACCAGCGAGAAGTCGTTCTCCTCATCCTCGCCGTAGAAATCCGCGTTCGCGACGTCTACATCGAACCGGAGGCCGTCCAGTTCAAACGACAGATTTTCCGAGAGCGCCTCGGCCTCGATCCCGGCCTCCTGAAGCGCCTCGCGGTACTGCGTCAATTGCTTCGAGTCCCCCCGGTACGCCGGCTCGAGCGCGCGCGCGACCGGGATGCCCTTGACGATCGCGTCCGCGCCGCCGACGTGGTCCTTGTCGAAGTGCGTGACGATCAGGAAATCGAGTTTTTCGATTCCGCGCGCCGCGAGGTCGTCGAGTATCTGCTGCCCGGCCTTGTTCTTGCCCGCGTCGATCAGGACCGCCGCGTTCTCGGTGTACAGGAGAATCGCGTCCGCCTTGCCGACGTCGTAGAATACCGCCGTCAGCTCTCCGTCCTCCGCGGCGGCGGCGCACCCGGCGAGCAGCGCGCAAAGCACGAGCGCCGACAGGATTTTCCGCATGCGATCACCTCCCATACAGAGAGTATCCCCTGTTTCAAGCGGGGTGAAACACCGTCAGAAGCCGAGCGAGGCCCCCCTGTCGAACACCGGCTTCAGCGCGCCGTACAGTTCGCCGTAGACGGCGTAGGCGTCTCGGTAGCCCTTCTGGTTCTCGCGGTTCGGGAGCGTCTCGGTCTCGGGTTTCAAAATCGAGGCCGCCTCCTCGAGGCTCCTCCAGATGCCGCAGCCGACGCCGGCGACGAGGATCGCGCCGTACGCGCCGCCCTCGCCGGACGCGGACATCGTGTAGACCGGCAGATCGAATATGTCGGCCTGCATCTGCCGCCAGAGCGGGGATACCGAGCCGCCGCCGGAGGAGTAGATCTTCTCGATCGGCACGAAGGCAGACATGATGTCGGCGACCTGCTTGAGCGAGTACGTGACGCCCTCCATGACCGCGCGCGTGATGTCGGCGCGGGTCGTCGAGAGCGACAGCCCGTAGAACACGCCGCGCGCGTTCGGGTCGGCGTAGGGCGCGCGCTCGCCGGACAGGTACGGCGCGAACAGCACGCCGTTCGCCCCGGGCCTCGAGGCCGCGGCGGACTTGTCCATCAGCTCGTAGACGCTCTTCCCCGCGGCCTTCGCGCCGTCCCTCATCTGCTCGCACAAGGTGTCCCGGTACCAGCGGTAGCTTCCGCCGGCGGCCAGCGTGCAGCCGATCGCCTGCCAGAGCCCCGGCGCGTTGTTGCAGAACATCTGCAAAGCGCCGTTCGGGTTGTCGAAATACCTGTCCAGCGCCATCGACACGTTGCCCGCGGTGCCGATCACGACGCCCACGACGCCGGGCTTCACGAGCCCCGCGCCGGTCGTCTGTATGACCGCGTCGCCGCCGCCGAGATACACCGGCAGCCCCTCCGGGAGCCCGGTCTCCTCCGCGCAGGCGCGGGTGACGTAGCCCGCGAGGTCGGTCGACTCGCGCACCTCGGGGAAGATCGACTTCGATAGCCCCGCGAGCGCGATCAGAGCGTCCGACCACCGGCGCGCCTTCGTGTCGAAGAAGCCCGTGCCGGACGCGTCGGACATGTCGAGCATCACCTCGCCCGTCACCTTGAGCCGTATGTAGTCCTTCGGGCAGACGAAGGTCCGCATCCTCTCGAAGTTCTCCGGCTCCTCGTCGCGCAGCCAGAGGATTTTCCCGCCGGTGTAGCCGGCAAGCATCTGGTTGTTCGTATAGGTCAAAAGCCCGGAAAGCCCTCCCGCTTGCTCGGTGATCCGGTCGCACTGGCGCTGTGTGCGGCTGTCGCACCAGAGGATCGCCGGGCGGATGACGTTGCGGTCCTTGTCGAGCGCGACGAGCCCGTGCATCTGCCCGGAGAAGCTCAGCGCCGCGATCGAATCCCCCGGAACCTTCGGGAGGATCGCCTTCAGCCCCCGGACGACCGCCCCCCACCAGTCGGACGGGCGCTGCTCGCACCAGCCCGCGCGCGGCGTCAGGAGCGGGTATTCCTGCGTCGAGGACGCGGCGACCGCGCCACGCTCGTCGACGAGTATGCACTTTGCGCCGGAGGTGCCGATGTCGAGGCCAATCAGGTACCTGTTCGCCATGTCCTTCATCCTTTCGTCTCGTCGGGTTTCACCCGGATCTTCTTGAAGTTGATGCGGTTCTCGTTGCCATTGATGAGCCGCCTAATGTTCGAGCGGTGGCTGAAGATCGTGATCGCGGCGAGCACGATCGCGAAGCTTAGGTACACCCAGAAGTTGCCGCTCTCGGGGTAGATGAAGCCGATGACGACCGGGAACAGCGCCGAGGTGACGATGGACGCGAGCGACACGTAGCCCGTCAGCCCCGCGATCAGCACCTCGACCCCCAGGAGCCCGAGCGCGACCGGCCAGTTCAGCGCGCACACCATGCCCAGCGCGCAGGCCATGCCCTTGCCGCCGCGGAAGCCGTTGAACACCGGCCAGTTGTGGCCGACGACCGCGCACAGGCCGCCGACGAGCAGCCCCGGGTCGCCGGCGAGCCACCAGCCCAGCGACGCCGCCGCGAACGACTTCAGCGCGTCGCCGACGAGCGTCGCCGCGCTCGGGAGCCAGCCCAGCGTCCGGAGCACGTTCGTCGTGCCGGCGTTGCCGCTGCCGTAGTTGCGGATATCCATCTTGTAGCGGCTCGCGACGATGATGCCCATCGAGATGTTCCCCAGCAGGTAACCCGCGACCGCGATTACCGCATAGCGCCAGATCATTTCGATTCCCTCCAGGGCTCGCGCCCCATAATTTCAGTCCCCGCCCTTTTCCTTCTCCCGCAGCACAAACCGAAGCGGCGTCCCCTCAAAGCCGAAGGCCTTGCGAAACTGGTTCTCCAGATACCGCTCGTAGGAGAAGTGCAGAAGCTCCATGTCGTTGACAAACAGCAAAAACGTCGGCGGGCGCACGCCCTGCTGCGTCGCATAGTAGATCTTGAGCCTGCGGCCGGACGTCGACGGCGGCTGCAGCGCGGCCTGCGCGTCGGCCATCACGTCGTTCAAGACGCCGGTCGTGATGCGGCGGCTCGCCTGCCGGTAGACCGAGCGCACCGTGTCGAGCACCCGGTTCGTCCGCTGCCCGGTCAGGGCCGAGATGAACAGGACCGGCGCGTACGCCATGAACTTGAGCCCCTCGCGCACGTCCTTGACGTACTTTTCGAGCGTGCCGGTCTCCTTCTCCATCGCGTCCCACTTGTTGACGCAGAGTATCGCGGCCTTGCCAACCTCGTCGATGTAGCCGGCGATCTTCGCGTCCTGCTCGGTCACGCCCTCGACGGCGTCGATCAAAAGGATCGAGACGTCGCAGCGGTCGATCGCCGCGAGCGCGCGCACGACCGAGAACCGCTCCAGCGACTGGTACTCGATCGACCGCTTGCGGCGGATGCCGGCGGTGTCGATGATGACGAACTCGTCGTCGCCGTCCCTGAAGCGCGTGTCGATCGCGTCGCGCGTCGTGCCCGCGATGTCGGACACCATTACGCGCTCCTCGCCGAGCAGCCGGTTGACCAGCGAGCTCTTGCCGACGTTCGGCTTTCCGACGACCGCGATCTGAACCGCGTCCCTCTCCTCTTCCTCCTCGTCGGACTCGGGGAGCAGCTTCATCAGTTCCTCGAGCAGGTCTCCGAAGTTCAACAGGTTCACCGACGAGATGCCGATCGGATCGCCGATCCCCAACTGGTAGAAATCGTAGACGTCGTTGAGCCTCGAGGCGCTGTCGATCTTGTTGACGACGAGCATCACAGGCTTGCCGCTCCTGCGAAGAAGGTCGGCGACCGTCTCGTCGTCCGCGGTCATCCCCTGCTTTCCGTCGACGAAGAACAGTATCGCGTCCGCGGTCTCGATCGCGATCTCGGCCTGCCTTCGCATCTGGATCAAGAGCGGGTCCTCGCTGTTGGGGTCGATGCCGCCGGTGTCGATCAAGGTGAACTTGCGCGTCTGCCACTCGCAGTCCGCGTACACGCGGTCGCGCGTGACGCCGGGCGTGTCCTCGACGATCGCGATGCGCCGCCCGGCCATCTTGTTGAAAAACGTGGATTTCCCGACGTTCGGCCGTCCGACGATGGCCACTAGCGGCTTTGCCATGCAACTGCCTCCATGATCGCATTGAGAAGTTCGTCGCCGCGCCGCCCGACCGGCACGACCGGCTTTTGAAGCGCGCGCTCGACATCCCCGAGCGTGCTGTCGTCCAGAAATAGGTTGTCACCATCGCGGAGCATACATGCGGTAATTAGAAAAATTTCCCGATCCAGGCCATGAAGCCCGCGGATCAGGTCGCCGCCGGTCAACAGCCCCGAGACCGTGACCTCCTCCCCGAAGAACCCGTTTTTGATGGGGTAGACCTTCACGTCCGCGCCCGAGACCGGGTGGCTTTCGATCATCTCGCGCAGAAACCTGCCCGCGGAGGTGCCGCACGCGATGCCCAGTTTTTTCTTGCCGCCGGGCTGCCGGGCGGATGCGGGGAGCTCGCTCCACGCCTCGGAGAACTCGGTCTCGAGAAGGCGCAACAGCCCCACGCCGTCGTCGACCTGCGCGTAGTCCTCGTACTCCGCGTCCGGCGGGATCGGAAGCTCGGCCGTCAGGTAGAGCTCGTCCGACGGGAACACGAAGCGCGTGCCGGTCCCGCGGAGCAATTTTTCGCGCCATTTCGCGGCGATCTCGAGCACGCCCCGCGCCTCGTCGCGCGCGTACTTCCGGAGCGGGTGGAGCCCCTCGCGGTGGCCGGTCAGCCCGACCGGGACCAAGGCCAGCGAGCGCGCCCGCGGGAAAAAGCCCGCGAGCGTCGATATCGTCTCCTCGAGCGCCGCCCCGTCGTTGATGCCCGGGCAGAGCACCGCCTGCGCGTGAAAATCGATGCCCCCGTCCGCGAGCTTCTTTAACTGCCCCATCAGCCGCTTCGCGCGCTCGGTGCCGAGCATGCGCGCGCGAAGCTCCGGATCGGTCGCGTGCACCGAGATGTACAGGGGCGACGCGCGCCTTTTGACGATCCTGTCCAGCTCGCGGTCGCTTAAATTCGTCAGCGTCACGTAGCTCCCGGTCATCAGGCTCAGCCGCCAGTCGTCGTCCTTGACGCGCAGCGACTCGCGCGCATGCCCGGGAAGCTGGTCGACGAAGCAGAACAGGCAGTCGTTGCAGCACAGGCGCGTGCCGGACATCAGCGGCCTTTCGAAGTTCAGCCCGATCGGCTCGTATTCGTCCTTTTCAAACTCGTATTCGACTTCCTCCGCAGAGCGCCGGACGCACATGCGCACGCGCGACTCGCAGGAGAGCGCCTGGTAGTCCAGAAGGTCGATCACGCACTCGCCGTTGATCGAGAAAAGCTCGTCCCCCGGCTCGATTCCGAGCGCCTCGGCGACGGAGCCCTCGTCGACCGAAACAATCCTGTGCGCCATTTTTCCCCTCCGAAACACGAAATCCACCGATTATATTATCCCCCAATTGGGCATTTTCGTCAATACCGAAGCAGCTTCTTCCGCCAAAATTTGTTGGAAATGGGGGAATTTAACCGTTTTGTGCTTGTCTTTTCGGCAAGAATACTTTAGAATAAGATGCTTTCAAACATCACTATTTAATGTAGGAGGGAAAACATGGCGCATAAGTATGTCTATCTCTTCAGCGAGGGCAACGCGGGCATGCGCGATTTGCTCGGCGGCAAGGGTGCGAACCTCGCCGAAATGACCAATCTCGGCCTGCCGGTTCCGCAGGGCTTTACGATCACCACCGAGGCCTGCACCAGCTACTACAACAACGGCAAGGTCATCGTGCCCGAGATCCTCGAGCAAATCGAGGAAATGCTCAAGAAGACCGAGCAGATCTGCGGCAAGAAATTCGGCGACATCGAAAACCCGTTCCTCGTGTCCGTCCGCTCCGGCGCGCGCGCGTCGATGCCCGGCATGATGGACACGATTCTGAACCTTGGCCTGAACGACGTGGCCGTCGTGGGGCTTTCGAACCTCACGCAGAACGAGCGCTTCGCCTATGACTCCTACCGCCGCTTCATCCAGATGTTCTCCGACGTCGTGATGGAGATTCCCAAGAGCAGGTTCGAGCGGATTCTCGACGGCGTCAAGGAGAAGAAGGGCGTCCACTTCGACAACGAGCTCGACACCGCCGACCTCAAGGAGGTCGTAAAGCAGTACAAGGCGCTCTACCTCGAGGTCATGGGCGCCGAGTTCCCGCAGGACCCGAAGGTGCAATTGCTCGAGGCGATCCGCGCCGTGTTCCGCTCCTGGGACAACGACCGCGCGATCTACTACCGCCGCATGAACGGCATCCCGGGCGACTGGGGCACCGCCGTCAACGTGCAGTCGATGGTGTTCGGCAACATGGGCGACACCTCCGGAACCGGCGTCGCGTTCACGCGCAACCCGTCCAC
>Ga0123333_10004610_pt1 | contig 12846 bp, 13 predicted proteins | sample BioC12SIPDNA_3_FD_89957 | JGI IMG/M metagenome (GOLD analysis project Ga0123333, IMG submission 89957) | Anaerobic biogas reactor microbial communites from Washington, USA - Biogas_R2_B C12 SIP DNA | ecosystem: Engineered > Bioreactor > Anaerobic > Unclassified | place: Washington, USA...
ATAATCGCGCCGCGGACACCTCGCTTGCGCGACGCTCGCGTCATGACCCCGCCCCAGTGCGAGGCATTGTCGTGTCCATTGGCGTTCCACACGCACACCATGTTGGGGCGCAGTTCGTCCAGCATTTTCACTCGCAGTTCCAACTCGCCGACAAGTGTTGGATCGGCGGCCGAGCGAATGGTGAAGGCGAACCCCGCCAGGACCATTTCATCCCGCAGCGGCACGATCTCCGGCGGCAAGGCATGATTGACGAGGCACATTTCCCGCAGCACGTCGTTCACGGCGCCGGTGTACAGTTTCTCGTAGCGCCGGATAATCTCCTCTTCCGGCCGGGAGAACTCAACGGGTTCGATCGTATCGCGCAGACGCTGAAGTCTGCCGGTGTCCATTTTGTGGCTCATGGGCGTGTTCTATCGGTTTCCTTGTTATCGCGACGGCCGGGGCGGCGCAGCTATTGTAACGACTGCTACGGTGTTTGCTACCGGAAAGATGCTGTAATATGCGCCATATTCGCTATACTATGTGTTTAGACGGTAACCCGCGCTCGCCGACGCCCGCAGCCGAGTTCGGGGTTCCGAGGCGGCAGGGACGGACTTTCACCCGACGAAGTGTGTTGAGATGCCCTAACAAAACGGGGACAGGCACCTCGCCAGAGCGCCGATTATGCGAGTCTTGCGGTTGTTTGGCTCGGAGCCAGTCCCCGTTTTGTTAGGCCCTCAAAGGTTGATGACATGCAAGATGGCGGTCGCCGGTCAGGTCAGAAACGCGTGGCCTTGTTGATCGAGTCCACTCGAGCTTACTCGCGTGAGTTGATTCGCGGAATTGCCCGTTTCAATCAGCAGCGGGCAAACTGGCGGGTCGAATTCACGCCGCGAGGTCTGGACGATCCGCCGCCCGCTTGGTTAAAAGCCTGGAAAGGCGACGGGATTCTTGCCCGCATCAACGATCGTCGCATGGCCCGAGCGTTATCGGACAAGGGGGTTCCGGTCGTCGACCTCCGCCGTACGCTCCATTGCGACAGCGTGCCCGCGGTCGGCCCGGATGATGCGGCCGTGGCCCGGCTGGTCGTGGAACATTTTCGCGAACGTGGGTTTCGGAGGTTTGCCTTCGTGGGGCTGCCTGTTGGCATACACCGCGCCATGGATGCGCGGGCCGAGCATTTTTGCGGCATGGTCGAGCAGGCGGGGCACGAACACCAACGGTTGAACGTGGAGAGCGTCACGCAAGGCGATCGTTGGCAGTCGCAGTGTGGTCAGATCAGCCGCTGGCTCAAACGGCTCGATCGCCCCTCGGCGATCATGGCCTGCAACGACGATCTGGGCCTGCAGGTTCTCGACGCCTGCCGTCGCGCTGGAATCCGCGTTCCTGACGAGATCGCCGTCGTCGGCGTAGGCAACGACGAATGCCTTTGCGATCTGGCCTTGCCGGCCTTGACCAGCGTCGATCTGAATCCCCAGAAGGTCGGCTATGAAGCGGCGGCTCTGCTGGACCGCATGATGGCGGGCAAGTCGGTTCCCGACCGGGAGATGGTGGTCGCCCCGGCTGGAATCGTGGCCAGGATGTCGAGCGACGTGGTGGCGACGGAGGACGCACGCGTGGCACAAGCCGTACTCTACATTCGACAACACGCCTGCGACGGGATCCGGGTGGCGGATGTCTTGCGTCACGTTAGCGTATCCCGCGCCGCGTTGGAACCCCGCTTCAAGCAGGTTCTCGGCCGCACCGTCCATCAGGAAATTCACCGAGTCCGCTTGTCGCGAGTCCAAGAGTTGCTTAGCGTGACGGACATGCCGTTGAAGCAGATCGCCCGGCAGGCCGGCTATCGTTATCCCGAATACATGATGCGCGTCTTCCGGCTTGCCACCGGCCAGACGCTCAAGCAATACCGCAACGCGGCGAGAATCTAGCGACTTCCGATTCCTAACGCAAAACTGCCTCAGGACCATTGCGGCAGGGTGCTGGAGCGGAGACAGCATGCTCGTTGATTGGCCGAAGGCCACGGGCGCAGCGGCCAGCCCCGCTTGGGCCACCGGCGCGCCCGCAATACTCCCCAGCAGACACATCGACATCGCTTGCGGCGGCCTGCGGCGAGCGAGGGAGCGGATTAAGGCAACACACGCACCAGCCCCGAACAGGACCGCCAATTCATGGACGCCCGCGAACCCAAGTGCGGTGACGACGATCGCCGCCGCGATCAGCGACCTCGTTTTGAGCACGCTGCGCCCAAGTCGCCATAGGGCTTGCAGCACGATGGCAATCACCACCGGTTTGATGCCATAGAGGACGCCTTCGGCCTGTGGCAGGGTGCCGAAACGGACGTCGGCCCACGCGATTAGTCCGACCAAAATGGCCGCCGGCAGGATCAAACACACACCTGCCACGGACACCTGAGTCAGGGCAAGTATCCCCATCCAAACACGACGAAAACGAAACAGGCCGCCAGCGTAACCAGGGCCGGACGATAGCCCCGGCTTGTCTTGGGATAGGTCAAGCGAAGCTCACGCATTGCGAAATACGCCCCAGCCAACACCAGGAGTACGGCTATCGCCGAAACTACGGACATGGGCAACAGGGATGCCGGCTGCGGGATCGTCTTTGCGGTCAGTCCAAGCGCCGTGTCCACGCCTTTGGGGTCTTGCACGGACAGCGGCAAGAACCCGACCCAGGAAACGAACTTGGCCAGTCCCTTGCACATGTGACCGGCCGCGATGATCACAACCATCGGGAGCGCCAGGCGACGCCAGGCATCGACGAGACCGGATGAAAAGGACGGCGGAGGAAGAGTCCCATGTTTTCCGGCTGGCAGACCTTGACGCACTGCACGCACACCAGGCAATCCGCGTTGCGGTTGACTCTCGCCGGGTTAAGCAAGCTCGGGCAACTTCGGGCATCGAGCTTTGTCCGGTTGCACGCCCGCACACAGTCCTTGCCCGTGCAATCGCCACACTGGTCCTTTGACGTGGATCGCACGGCGAGCATTCCGCCGCGCCCATACGTTCCCAAGAGCAGGCCCACGGGGCAGAAGCCGCGGCAGAAGGCACGGTCCCGGAAGAAGAACCCCGTCAATGCGGCGGTTGCCAACAGCCCCCAGAGGAAAAGTGACGTATAAGCGGGGGTACGGTGAAGACTAGCGCCGGCAACGAGCATTTGGATCAGGGCATAGAGCCCGACAATGAGCGCGCCCGACCGCAACCACTTTCCGAGAACGCGCTGTTTCACGCCCAGCGCTCTCCCAAGCCGTTCGGTGATGTTGGCCACAAGTTCAAGCGGGCAGACGGCGCACCACACGCGCCCAAACAGCACCGCGGTCCAGACCATCGCCGGCCACCACAGCCCCCACACCAGCAGGTTAGCCAGATGGGTCTTGGCGAAAAGCTTGTCGTTCACTCCCTCGGGCGGATAGAGTCCCCAGGCGAGCACCGCCATGAAAACGAAAAACGCCAGCAAGGCGGTTTGAAAGACATACGGGAACCCCCGCCATCGGACGAAGGCTTTGATGGGACGAAATCGCAGAAGGTCATAGCCCTGTCGTTCCTGCCGCGAAATGGCCTCCGCTTGCCTGATGGGGACTACTTGCAGTTCGCTTGTGCTCATTGCTGGCTCTCTCAAATCAATGGATACAATCCGATGCATCCTACGGGCCTGAAAATGACAGCACGATGAAAACAGGGTCGAATCCACCCTCGCTCCGGGGCGACGCCTGGGAAAGATGTCCAAAATGGAGAATACCGTGGGCTCGACAGGGGCACCGGATACAATGGAGCCGGTGATTCGCGGGATCTTTCGAGTTCGTCGCAAGACCGAGTGGCCGCTATCCGTTCCGGCAGGGCAGGCCCTTCACCGAAGGCTGAGAGAGAGAGACGGTGTGATGAGGTTGTTGCTGGTCGAAGACTATCCGCCGCTCCAGAAATCGGTGGTCAAGGGACTTCGCGAGGCCGGCTTTGCCGTCGATGTCACGGGTGACGGTCAAGAGGCGCTGTGGTACGCCGAGGGCAACCAGTACGACGTGATCGTGCTGGACCTTATGCTTCCCGGATTGGATGGCCTGAGCATCCTCCGTCGGCTGCGAGCCGAGGGACGAGAGAGCCACGTTCTCATCATCACAGCGAAGGACGCCGTGTCCGATCGGGTTGCCGGTTTGAACGCAGGGGCGGATGATTACCTCATTAAGCCTTTCGAGTTCGAGGAACTGCTTGCCCGAATCCAGGCACTGGTGCGGCGGAGTTACCACCGCAAGAATCCCGTGCTGGCGATCGGTCCGCTGCGAATCGACACGTCGATTCAGCACGTCCAGCGCAACGGGGAAGCCGAAGTCGACGACGTCGCGGCAAGAACCGGTCAGCCCGAGCTTCACCAACGTTTGCTCCGGCGAGAAGAAACCCGCCCACATCGACTCGTCCGGCATGCCGCTTTCGCGAGTTTTCATGGTACTTTACCTCATCGACCGCTCTTGGGCGGAAGCCTCCATTGAACCCGTTGCCACGAATCGACACCGATCAGTGCGTATACTCGATAATTCGGATTTCAGAGCCAATTGCTTTCGCGACAGCATCTCTCATATTGGCGTAATGCGGGCAGGGATAGCCAATCGGGTTCCCCTTCGAGTTGCAGGAGGCGAAGACGATAACTTCTGCGCCCCGTTCAACCATCATTTTAGCGCGGGCAACCGCCGACATCAGTTCTTCGTCGCTTTGCATCGCTTGCCGCAATTCGGAGGTTCGCTGGAATGAGAGAAGGCGTCGGCGATCACCAGGCAGCGACGTCTCACTGCGGCCGACGTTGGCCGGAGTTGGCGCGTTTCCGCCCGTCTTGTTCCGGCGGCTCGATGTTCAGAACCTTGAGCTTTCGGAAGAGAGTGCTGGGATGGATACCCAATTCCTTGGCCGCGCGGAGGCGATTGCCGTCGAGTCGCCGCAGCGCCTCGATGATGTGCATCCGTTCCAGGGCGTCGAGCGTCAGGCCGGACTTGCCGGTCGGCTTTTCGGCGTCGGATTCGCGGCGGAGCGATGGCGGCAAATGTCGCATTTCGATCAGACTGCCGCGACAGAGAACGAAGGCGTGCTCGATGACGTTCTCCAGTTCGCGGACGTTGCCCGGCCAATCGTGTTCCAACAGGATTGCCATCACCTCCTCGGAAGCCCCGGCAAGGTTCTTCTCCTGGAGACGATTGAATTTCCCGATGAAGTGTTCGACGAGCAGGGGGACGTCTTCGCGGCGACTCGACAACGGCGGCAACATGAGGCGGATCACGTTGATCCGATAATAGAAGTCTTCGCGGAACGAGCCCTCTCGGACCAGTTGCCCGAGATCCTTGTTGGTCGCAGCCACGACGCGGACATTCACCTTGACCGGCTCCACGGATCCCAGCGGCTCGAAGGTGCGATACTGCACCGCGCGGAGCAGCTTGCACTGCATCGCCGGCGAGATATCGCCGATCTCGTCCAGGAAGATCGTGCCGCCGTCGGCCAGAGCGAAGCGCCCCGGCTTGTCGTGACGGGCGTCGGTGAATGCGCCAGCCTTGTAGCCGAAGAGTTCCGATTCCAACAGCGTGTCGGGCAGCGCGCCGCAGTTGATGGCCACGAACGGGCCTTTGCGGCGAGGGGAGAGGTCGTGAATCGCTCGGGCGAATAGTTCCTTGCCTGTGCCGCTGGCTCCTTCGATCAGGACGGTGCTCGGGCTGTCGGCGATTTCGGGGAGGATGTCGAACAATCGCCGCATGAGCGGACTGCGGCCGATGATGTCGGCGAAGGTGTATTTTTCGTGAAGCTCTTTGCGAAGCTGCTCGACAACGCTCAGATCGCGGAACGTCTCGACGCCTCCGATCGGCTGCCCTTCGGCATCCTGAAGAATGGCCGTCGAGATGCTGATCGGCACCCGTTGCCCCTCGGCCGTGACGATGAAGATCGGTTTTCCGACGACCGGGCGGCCCGTCAGCAGCGTCTGCTTGAGCGTACAATCACTTTCGCAGATGCTCGCTCGGAAGACGTCGCAACAGCGCTGGCCGATGGCGTTCTCGCGGGCGACTCCGGTTATCTGCTCCGCGGCCCGGTTGAACGACGTAATCCGCCAGTTCGCGTCGACGGTAAACACGCCATCGGCGACCGAATCGAGGATCACATCGCGTGTTTCTGCTGGTGTCAGGGCTTTCATCGGAATCTGCTGGGTCATGTTTATTTGAAAGTCGAGAATCTCCGCAAGACCAGGGCCGCCGCAACCTGCCCTACCAGTGTAGTATCGCATTTTGCAACTGTCTAGCGATTTGATCCATCGCGTTTCGCGTTACGGCGGGATGCGATCCTGTCGGCGGCATGGACACATAACATATTGCAAAATAATGCCTTACGTTCTAATTCGCCGTTGCGAAGAGTTGCAGCGTGCGTTACGTATGCCATCGACTGTGCAGCCCCCGTGCCAGCACGGCATGGCAATCTGCAATTTGCCACGGGGAAGAAAACGGGCAGCCGCGACCGCTTGCCAACGGCTCGCCGAAGCCGTATGTTGCGGGCTGATCCAACAAGAGGGCTCGTCCTTTGACCTCATCCGAAACGCCCCGGGTCGGTTCCATCTCGCTCGAGGAATTGACCGCCCTGAACGACGAGATCGCTTCGCTGGTACGGGCCGGCGTTCCGTTGGAACATAGCCTCATGCATGTGGCCGGCGACCTTCCGGGCCGGCTGGGCAAGATCGCCGCTCGGATCGCCGAGCAACTGCAGACCGGCCAACCGCTCGACGCGGTGCTAGGCGATCCTTCCCTGCGGATCCCCCCGCTGTATCGCGCCGTGATCCGTGCCGGTTTGCAGGCGGGTCGCCTGCCGGCCGCGCTGGAGTCGGTCGCCCGCAGCACGCGTTGGCTGGCCGAATGTCGCCGCACGGTGATCGGATCGTTGGTCTATCCGCTCATCCTCTTCCTGCTGGGCTGGGGATTCCTCGTCTTCTTCGTGCTCGAGATCGCCCCGCGTCTGGCTCGCTCGATGGAGGTCTTCGGGGCGGTGGGCAGCGGCGCGATGGCAACGCTCGTCCGCTGGGGGGAATCGGCCGAGTATTGGGGACCGGCGGTGCCGGCAGTTGTGCTGGTTTTTGTGGCGGTCTGGTGGTTTGTTTCAGCCAGGGCGAACCTCGTTCAACCCTATTCCGCACGTCTGGCCCTGGGATGGGTTCCGTGGATGGGCGGAATTCTCCGCTGCTTGCGACTGGCGACGTTTACCGAAGTGTTGGCAACCCTGGTGGAGAACGAGGTGCCGTTGCCCGAAGCCCTGGAACTGGCCGCCGCAACTTCGGGCGACCGACAGACGGTGGAGGCGTCGGGGCGGCTGGCCGAAGCGATTCGCCGCGGAGAGCCGGTTGCCGCAAAGCCGCGCTGGGTCGGTTACCGGCTGCCGCCTTTGATCTGCTGGCTTCTGGCGGCCGGCGAGCAGCGTGGCACGCTGCTCGCTGCGCTGCGACACGCGGCCGACACCTATCGCCGCCGCGCCCAGCGCCAGGCGGAAATCGCCCGGCTCTATGTGCCCGTGCTGGCGACCGTGCTCATCGGCGGAACCCTGGTGCTCATCCAGGCCGTCCTGGTTTTCGGATCGTGGGCCTCGCTGCTGCAAGCTCTGGTTGGAATTGCATTGCCATGAACGACGAAAGCCGCCCCTCGCCGCCGGAATCGCATGGAAACGGCCCTCGCCTTTCCGGCGCCGAGGCTGCGGACCTGGCCGATCAAGTGGCGCGGCTGGCGAAGGCCGGCCTGCCGCTTTCGCCCGGCTTTCGCGCCATGGCCGAGGAACTGCCGCGGAGTCGCATCGCCCGCGTGCTGGGCCGCATCGCCGACCGGCTCGATGCCGGCGCCTCGCTCGATGCGGCGCTGGAGGCCGAGCGGAAGAGCTTCCCCGCCCATCTCCGCGAACTGGTCACCGCCGGCTCTCGGAGCGGGAAACTGGCCGCCGTGCTGGAGCGATTGGTCGCCTTGGAGCGGGCGAGGATGGAACTGCGGCGGAGAATCGCGATCAACTTGGCCTATCCCATCCTCTTGCTCGGCGCGCTGCTGGCCATGTTCACGTTGTTCGCGGTCTGGATCGTGCCCCAGTTTCGCCAGATCTTCATAGGTTTTGGCACCGAACTGCCGGCGATCACGCAGTTCGTCCTGGCGGTATCGCGTTATGGTATCTGGATCGTCTGGGGAGTCTTGCTGGGCGGGCTGGCGCTGGCGCTGCTGCTGCGGCTGGCCGCGCCGGCGCTGGCCGTTCGGCTCTGGCATCTGGTGCCTTTGATCGGCCCCATGGCGCGTTGGTCGAGGATGAGCCAGTTCGCCTCGCTGATGGAGATCCTGCTCGATCTGGAAGTCCCGGCGCCGGAGGCGCTGCGCGTCTGCGCCGGCGGACTGCGGGAGCCGGACCTGGCCGGCGGATGCCGCAAGGTGGCCGTAGAGGTCGAATCCGGCCATCCGCTGGCCGAGAGTCTCTCCCGGCATCGCCAGTTCCCGCCGACGCTCGCGCCTTTCGTCGCCTGGGGGCAGGCCCATGCCAACATGCCCGAGGCGTTTCGCGCAGCCGGCGAAGCATTCGAGGGGTGCGCCGAGGGAGACATGGTGCTGCTGGAAACCGTCCTGCTGCCGTTCACACTTGTAGTGATTCTCTCCGGTGCGTTTTTCCTGATCATCGGGCTGTTTCTGCCGCTGATCAACTTGTTTCAGAATCTGACGTAATCCGATGGGCGCAATCGACGTAGCTCTGGTCATGTTCGGCGGGTTGGCCCCGGCGACACTGGGGCTGGCCTTGCTGGCGGTTCAGCGGATGCTCGCCGACCGCAGCGAGCCGCACTCCGATGTTGCGCAGACGGGCATCGCCGTGGTGGCCTGGGCGTTGATCACGATCGGGGTGTTGGCCGAGTTGTTCGTGTTCTCCGGACCGCCCGGGGCCGCCATCGGCGCGATCGTGATCGCCATGACGGCCCATCGCGTCCGCCGGGCTCAGCAGCACGGACTGGTGTCTCTGCTGGCGGCGACGGCCCAGCGGATGATGCCGCTCGTGCCCGCGATCGAAGCCTATTCGCAGCAGCACGCCGGGACGATGGGAGTTCGGGCACGCTATCTCGCCGACCTGCTTCGCGAGGGTTATTCGCTTCCCGACGCCCTGGCGCAATGTGGCGGCGTGGTTCCGCGCGAAGCGCTGCCCCTGATTCGCGCCGGATACGAATCGGGGGCGCTGGCCGCCGGCCTGCATTCCGCCGCCGACACCCGCCGCTTTGGCGACGCCATCTGGAACCAGGTGCTCACGCGGGCCACGTATCTGACGGTGCTGTTGGCCGTCTTCCTCGGGATCGCCCTCTTCATGATCATGAAGATCGCTCCCGCCATGCAGAAGATTTTCGCCGATTTCGAAATCGAGTTGCCGCCGGCGACGCGACTGGTGATCGGCTTGGGCGATGCCACCGTCTCCTACGGATTTCTCTTGTTCCCCTTCGTGCTGCTGTTGGCCGTCGTGGCGGGTTACTCGCTCTTGCGCTATGTCGGCTGGTTTCCCTGGCGACTGCCGGGCACCGGTTTTGCGTTCCGACGCCTCGACACGGCGGCCGTGCTCGAAGCCCTCGGGCTGGTGGCCGAGCGGCGACGACCGATGACCGACGGCCTGGCGAGCCTGGCGAAATCGTTTCCCGCGGCCTCCGTCCGCATACGACTGTGGCGCGTGGTTCGGGAGATCGAGCAGGGTGCCGACTGGGCCGAGAGCCTTCGCCGGCATGCCCTGATCCGCGAACCGGAAATGGCCGTGATCCAGGCGGCTCAGCGGGTGGGCAACCTCCCCTGGGCCCTGCGGGAACTGGCCGACAGCAATCGCCGCCGCTGGGGATACCGGGCACTGATCTGGCTTCAGATCCTCTTTCCCGCCGTGATCTTGAGCGTCGGCCTGCTGGTAGCGCTGTACGTGATCGGTTACTTCCTTCCGCTGGTCTCCCTGATTCAGAACTTGACCTGAATGGACAAGCAACGTGGATTTACGCTGATCGAAGCGTTGGTGAGCTGCCTGTTGTTGGCAGTTTTGACGACGCTCTGTCTCGAACTGGTCGGCGCCTCGATGGCTCAGCGCAAGGCGGCCGCCTTGCGGGAAATCGCCTTGCAGGAGGCCGCCAGCGCGATGGAACGCGTGGCTGCGACCCGTTGGGAGGATCTTACGCCCGCGGTGCTCGGCAAGATCGCCTTGTCGCGCGAAGGCGCCGCGGCGCTTCCCGATGGCGTAGTCACGGTCCAGTTGCAGCCGTCGGAGGAAACCCCCTTGGCGAAGCAAATCACTGTGGAGGTGCGTTGGGCGCCGGCACGGGGGAAACCCGCTCAGCGTGTGCGTCTGGTGGCATTTCGGTATTCCGTGTCCAAACCAGCGGAGGATCGGTGACGATGAACGCATGGAAGGGGTCGGGAGTCTTTTTTCCGTGTCGGCCGGAAGAGTTCTCTCCATACAAAAAAGCGTTGCCCGGCCGACACGGAAAAAAGACTCCCGACCCCCTCGGGCCTCGTTCGCCCGCGGGACAAGCCCTCGGGGGTCTTCGCAAAGCAATCAGCCTGGTGGAACTGCTTGCCGTCATGGCGGTGGGCTCTGCGGTGGTCGGCGTGACGGTGGCCATGCTCCACACCGTGCTGCGCGCCGAGGCAGTCGCGCGGCAACGTCTTCAGACCCGCGCCACGGTCAGCCTCCTCGCCGGCCAATTCCGCTCCGACGCCCACGCGGCCGTCAGTCTCGTCGCCATTGGCGAAGACGGATCCGCGGACAAACCGCAATGGCGTTTCGTGCTGGGACCGGACCACGACATCCGTTACACACTCCAAACCGGCGAACTTCTCCGCGAAGAGTCGATCGACGGCGCGGTGCGGCAGCGAGAGGTCTTCGTCCTGCCGGAAGAAACGGGATTGGCGATCGAACCCCCGTCCCAACTGGACGAGATGGCGACGGTGCGAGTCTTTGCTCTTCCCGAGGCGAGTGAGGGGGCCGTGTCGGTTCGTATCGAAGCGTGGCTGGGCATGGACCATCGCTTTGCAGACAAGGCAGAGGCAAGACCATGAGAATCGTCGGTAAGCATTGGCGAATGCATAAGTGTCGCAACCAAGAAGGGGTCGGGAGTCTTTTTCCGTATCGGCCTCGCCGCCGCTTGGCAAATCCAGCGCGGTTGGGGGCCGATGCGGAAAAAGACTCCCGACCCCCTTGCTTCCCGCCCCGTCCACCCGCCCGCCGCCGTCTTCGCGGCGCCGTGGTGCTGATCGTACTGGCCGCTCTGGTGGTGGCGTCGGCGGTGCTGGTGTCGATCGCGCGGCTGGCCGTGGCCGACCGCACGGCCTGGCGTGCCGAGACTTGGCGGATGCAGGCGTCCTGGCTGGCGGAATCGGGGCTGGATCGCGCCGCCGCCCGCCTCCAAGCCGACGCCGACTATCGCGGCGAGATCTGGACCGTTGCAGCCGGCGACTTCGACGGTCGCCAAGGCGGACGCATCACGATTGCTGTCGACAGCGTTGCCGACCGGCCGCGGCAGCGGCGGGTCCGCGTCGAGGCCGATTACCCGGACGATCCTCACGACCGTGCCCGCCAAACCCGCGAGGCGGTCCTTCTCACGAACCAAGGAGAATCGGAGCCATGAACAAACACTCGAAATCCGGATTTACGCTGGTCGAGTTACTGGTGGTGATTGCGATCATCGGCATTCTCATCGCGCTGCTGTTGCCCGCCATCCAGGCATGCCGCGAGGCGGCGCGGCGAATCCAATGCACCAACAACCTCATGCAGGTGGGAATCGCCCTGCACAATTACGAGTCGGCCTACGGTGTGATTCCGCCCGGCACGATCAACGCCGATGGGCCGATCCGCAGCGAGCCGGTCGGATACCACGCGAGCTGGCTCGTGCAACTGCTCCCCTACCTCGATGAGCAAGTCACCTACAAGCACGTCGATTTCTCCAAAAGCGTCTACTCCAAGGAGAACTCGCCGGTGCGAGTGATCCGCATCAGCACGTTCTTATGCCCCTCGGATCCCGGCCGCGGAAGCGAGGCCACGGCGCCGACCAATTACGCCGGCTGCCATCACGACGTGGAAGCCCCGATCGCGGCGGACAACCACGGGGTGCTCTTCCTCAACAGCGCCGTGGCCTCCGAAGAAATCCCCGACGGCCGCACCCACACCCTCTTCGTCGGCGAGAAGGTGATCGACGAGGGCGACCTGGGCTGGATGTCCGGCACGCGGGCGACGTTGCGCAACACCGGTTCGGCCCTCAACTCCACGTTGCCGAACTATTACTCCGCAACCACGGAAGAGAAGCAGGACGACGCGGCCGAACCGGACGGCAAGAAGGTCGACCCGAAACTGCACGTCGGCGGGTTCTCCTCGTGGCACCCCGGCGGAGCGAACTTTGTGCAGGGCGATGGTTCCGTCCGGTTTTACTCCGAGACCACCGCGCCGGAAGTCTATCAGCAGTTGGGGCACCGCGCCGATGGAAAACTGATCGTAGGGCGACCTTAAACTCACCCAGGAGTCTCGCAGTGATGGACCCGACAGTGCGACGGCGAGCGTTCACGTTGGTGGAGCTGTTGGTCGTGATCGCGATCATCTGGGTTCTCATCGCGCTGCTGCTGCCGGCCGTGCAGGCGGCCCGCGAGGCGGCAAGACGGAGCCAGTGCGTCAATAATCTGACTCAAGTCGGCCTCGCCTTGCGAAACTACGAATCGGCCCACTTCGTGCTGCCGCCCGGAGTCGTCGACGCCAAGCGGCCGATCCGCAACAAGCCCGAAGGCTACCATCTGGGCTGGATCGTCCAATTGCTCCCTTATCTCGATGAAACGATCGCCTTCCGGCATATCGATTTCTCGGTGGGCGCCTACCACAAGAACAA
>Ga0123333_10004611_pt1 | contig 12846 bp, 12 predicted proteins | sample BioC12SIPDNA_3_FD_89957 | JGI IMG/M metagenome (GOLD analysis project Ga0123333, IMG submission 89957) | Anaerobic biogas reactor microbial communites from Washington, USA - Biogas_R2_B C12 SIP DNA | ecosystem: Engineered > Bioreactor > Anaerobic > Unclassified | place: Washington, USA...
GAGGACGGCGGCACCATATTCCAGGATGTGGATATTGACGCGGCTTTGGAGAATTTCTGCGGAGAGCAGGGGGAGGGGGCCGATCCGGAGATGGCCGATCCGAAGGATGCGTGCCTCGATTTCGGAGCACCGGACGAAACGGATGCAGCCGCTGGCGCCGAACCGGGGATTGTCCCCGCCGGGGACGGGCTGGACGATGCGGAAGCGTTTGAAATCCCGGATGTGCCCGAAGCCCACGAACCGGGAGGGGACCCATGGGCGGCCGTCCCTGAATCGGCCGATTGCATCACCAACGACATGTTCTCCGATCTGCTCGACGAGGTCAGCTCCCTGGACGACATCGAAATCGGGAAAGAAAGCTTCGAAGACCACTTCAGCCTGGGAACCGCCTACCGGGACATGGAACTGATCGAGGAAGCGATCAAGGAATTCCAGACGGCCCTGAGGATTACCGAGCACTCGAAAGACGCCAAGAAGCTCGTGCAGTGCTGCGGGATGCTCAGCACCTGTTTTTTGAAGAAAAGCATGCCGCGGTCCGCGCTCCGCTGGTGCCAGACTGGATTGAACGTCGAGGAAATCACCCAGCAGGAGGCGCTGGCCCTCCGCTACGACATGGGCCTGTCGCACGCAATGGAAGGCAACCGGGACCAGGCATTGCAATGTTTCGACAAGATTTTCAATGTCGATCCCGGCTATCGCGATGTCGCGCTGAAAATCGACGAAATCAGAAGCGGACGAACGTAAGCGCATCCCCGGGGGGACAGTTCAACGAACCTATGGCACACAGGTGCAGCCAACACCTGATCCTGCTCTCGAAAAGCCACAATGCCCCAGACATGGATTTCATCCCCGCCCGGGAAATGGACCCCGGGCAACAGCTTCGGTGGAAGATCCCAAATTCCGGTCCGCATTTTCAAATGCATCTACATCCTGTTTTCGATCGAAGCGGGGATCTTTCTCCTGTGGACCCCCTGGCTGAGTTTCTGGGACACGAACTACCTGACCCACCTGTATCCCCAGTTGCTTCCCATCGTAACGAATCCCTTTTTCAAAGGAGCCGTCATCGGGCTGGGGATCGTGAACATCCTGATAGGGATCCATGAAATCGCGCACTTCAAGAAATTCTCGAAAGGCATTTTTTACCGGTAATCGCCGCCCCCTTTTCTACTATGTAACCGATCGCAGGCAGCTCGCCGGGACGTCGCTGGACGGATGCATCCGCCGCGCCCTGGAATGGGGAGTGGATTTCATCCAGATCCGGGAAAAGGATCTGCCCGATAGCGGCCTGTACGAGCAGGTCCGGCGCGCCGTAGCTCTCGCTCACAAAACGGCATGCGTCATTGTGGTGAACGGGCGGGCGGATATAGCCATGGCGGCAGGCGCCCGGGGGGTCCATCTTCCGTCAACCGGCCTCCGCGCCCCGGATATCCGGCCCTGGCTGCCCGACGATTTCCTGATAGGAGTGTCGGCCCACACCGTCGAGGAGATACGCCAGGCAGGTGCCGAGGGCGCGGACTACGCGTTTCTAGGGCACCTGTTCCCGACCCCGTCCAAATCGGGGCTGGGCGACCCGGTCGGGCTGCAGTGCCTGGAGAAGGTGTGCGCCGAGGCGCCGATACCGGTTTTCGGCCTCGGCGGCATCCACGCCGGTCGCATCGCGGCCGTCGTGGACGCGGGTGCGGTGGGGGTGGCCGGCATCAGCCTGTTTCAGGGAAAAGGCGCATTCGAGGCTCTGGAAAAGCGGTACCCGCACGGCGGCCGGCCGCCGGCGTAGGCCCCTCCCGGCCCCCTTCGGATCTAAAGATCCAGAACCGGGTGGCGCGCATCCAGATAATGGATCGCAACCGTTCCACCGCATCCATCGAGCAGCATCCGGCGCAGTTGCTCGGCTGCCTCCTCGATCTCCTCCCTGCCGATCGACGGCATCATGCCGTCGACGTTCACGGCGATGTTGGCGGTTTCCGGCCTGATCCTGGAAAAATCCGCATTCCGCCAGTTCCAGCGCCGGCACAGCACCTTCCGGGTCCTGCGGTTGACGTAGATGACTTCCCCCGGGTCCGGATGCTCCTCCGCGTCAGGGCTGAAGATCGGCGCGAACGTCTCGTCGGAAACCGCACACCCAAGGGTGACGTCACCCGCCACTTGATCCATGTCGTCCCCGCCGCACGGGATGAGGTGCTTCAGGCTGATGACGTTGAAGGCGTCGACGGCGGGCGAGATCGAACGGATGGGCTTCCCTTTCTTCGCCTGCTTGACCAGAAACACGATAGACGGGGTGAATTTGTTCGGATTCGACCCGAATTTCCGGTAGGCGTCCTTCCAGACGGCGAGCCGCGGGTGCGCGTCCGGATCGACCCCCGGGTCCCGGCGGACCGCTTCCGCCCGCTCCTGCAGCAGTGTCTCGATCCCCGGGTATCGGCGGCTGTTGTCGATGCCCGAAGCCCGGACGATTCCCCGGCAGAAATCCGGGAACATCTCCAAAACGCTCTCCTCGATACAAAATCGCATTGCGCTGGTCCTCTCCTAGCAGATTCTGGGAAGCTGCTCCCCGCTGATCATCTCCACGATGCGGGAGGTGCCGATAGGGCTCCGCATCGTCACCCGGCCGGGATCCCGGTCCGTGACCCTCCCGATGATGCATGCGGACGCACCCAGCGGATGGGCGCGCATCCGCTCGAGAGCGCCGCGCGCTTCCCGCTCGGGGACAAAGGCGACGAACCGGCCTTCGTTCGCGAGGTAGATCGGGTCGAAGCCGAGTATTTCGCACGCGGCCCGGACCTGGTCCAAGACGGGAACCGCCGATTCCTCAATCTCGATGTGCACCCGCGCCGCGCCGGCGATCTCGACCAGGGCGCTGGCCAGGCCGCCGCGGGTCAGGTCCCGCAGGCAGTGGACGCGGATCCCGTCCGACAGCAGATCCAGGACTATTCCGGAAAGCGCCGCGCAGTCGCTCTCGAGGGCCGTCTCGAATTCGAGACCCTCCCGCGACGCCATGACCGCGATCCCGTGCCGGCCTATGTCGCCGCTGAGAAGGATCGCATCGCCGGCGGCAACGCGCGCGGGGGAAATCGGGCGCGCGGACTCGACGACGCCGATGCCGGAGGTGTTGATGTAGATGCCGTCTCCCTTCCCGCGTTCCACGACCTTGGTGTCCCCGGCTACGATCTGGACTCCCGCATCGAGGGAGGACCGACGCATCGATTGGACCACCCGCCACAGGGTCTCCATCGGCAGGCCTTCCTCCAGGATGAACCCCGCCGTCAGGTACAGCGGCCGGGCCCCGCACATGGCCAGGTCGTTCACGGTGCCGTTGACGGCCAGGCTGCCGATATCGCCGCCCGGGAAAAAAAGCGGCCGCACGACGTAGGAATCGGTGGTCATCGCCAGACTCCTCGACGGCAGTTCCAGCAGGGCCCCGTCGTGCCTGGCTTCCAGGGCCGCGTTGCTGAAGGCGGGCAGAAACATCCTCTCCAGAAGCTGCTGCGAGAGTTTCCCCCCGCCGCCGTGCGCCAGCAAAACGTGCGGATACTGTTGGATGGGGATGGGGCAGGCGAATCCCGCCCCCGATTCATTTTCTGGTGCCATAGCGCATTCCCGTCAGGTCCTCCTTCGATATTGGAAATATGCAGCGCAGGCCCCCTCGGAGGATACCATCGTCGCTCCCAGGGGGTGCTCCGGGGTGCAACGGGTGCCGAAGGCGGGGCACTCGTCCGGCTTGTGTATCCCCTGCAGGATGAGGCCGCTGATGCACTCCGGATCCTCCTCGGCCGTGATCCCGGCGACTCCGAACCGGGTTTCGGCGTCGTAGTCCGCATAGACCGCACGCAACCCGAGCCCGCTTTGCGGGATTTCCCCGACGCCGCGCCATTTACGGTCGACCAGCCGGAACACCTCCGCCATCGCCTTCCGGGCAGCGGGGTTCCCTTCCCGCCGCACCGATCGGCGGTACCGGTTCTCGACCTCCGAGCGGCCCTCCTCGAGCTGGCGGATGCAGCCGTGGACCCCTTCCAGGATGTCGACCGGTTCGAACCCGGTAACCACAATGGGAACCCGGTATCTGCGGGCGATCGGCTCGTACTCCTCGTACCCGGCCACCGCGCAGACATGGCCTGCGGCGAGGAAGCCCTGCACGCGGTTGTCCCTCGAGGAGAGAATCGCCTCCATAGCCGGAGGAACCAGCACGTGGGAGACCAGCAGGGTGAAGTTCCCGGTATGCGCCCGATGGGCCTGCAACACCGCCATGGCATTGGCCGGGGCCGTGGTCTCGAACCCGACGGCGAAAAACACCACCTCGCGGCCGGGATTGTCCATTGCCAGCCTGAGCGCGTCCAGGGGGGAGTAGACAACGCGCACGTCCGCGCCCGCGGCCTTCACCGAGAGCAGGTCCCTGGAAACGCCGGGGACCCGGAGCATGTCCCCGAAGGAGCAGAAAATCACTTTCGGATTCGAGGCGATTTCGATCGCCTTCTCGACAAGTTCCACCGGGGTCACGCACACGGGGCAGCCGGGACCGTGCACCAGCGTGATTTCGGGGGGGAGAAGCGTGTCCAGGCCATGGCGGACGATCGAATGGGTCTGCCCCCCGCATACCTCCATGAGGGTCCAGGGATGCTTCGTGATGCGGCCGATGTCCCGGGCGATCCTCCGGGCAGCCCGGGCATCCCGGTATTCGTCGATGTATTTCACTTGGGACCGCCCGCCCGAGACGCGTCCATCCCGTCCATCTTCTCCAGGAAGTCCCATACCTCCGATGCCTGCTCCTGGTCGATGACGCTGATGGCGAAACCCGCATGGACCAGAACGTAGTCCCCGATCCCCGCCTCGGGCACGAAGGCCAGGTTCACCTGTTTGACGATGCCGCCAAAATCCACCTTTCCGCTGACCAGCAGCGGATCGTCCCCCTCTAGGTTCAGTATCTTCCCCGGAACTGCCAGACACATAGCGATCACCCTCGATGTCAATGCCAAGCTATAGTGTGCTCTATTTGGCGCCGGATGGAAACCCCGTTGTGATCCGGGCGCGGCCATCCGCTCAGGAACCATCCGGGGCACCCCCCCCCAGCATACGGCAGGCGGCCTCAGGAAAGAAGGCGGGAAACGGCGACGACCTGACCCGGGGCGATGCATCCGTCGTTGGGCGGAATTCTCTGGTGCCAGTAGGGCTTGAAACCGGATTCCTCGAGCCTGTGCACCGAGCGTTCCAGGAGGTACTTATTTTGAAAGCACCCCCCGGTCAACGCCACACGCGCCTCGCCCATCCGCCCCGCGACCGTCACGATAATCTCGGCCAGGGTGTTGTGAAATCGCACCGAGACCATTGCCGGGGGAACTCCCGTTTCGATATCCTCGACGACGGCCTGCATCATCGGCGCCCAGTCGACGACAAGCCCGTCGAGCGCCGGGGGGGGCGCACCCCCGTGGCCGGCACGGCAAGCGGCGCCGTCCTCGACGGAAAACGGGTAGGACGCATCCGTCTCGAGATCCCCGATGACGAACTCGGTTTCCATGGCGGCCTGCCCCTCGAACCGCGTGATGTGGCACAGTCCCGCGACGGAGGCCACGGCGTCGAAAAGCCGCCCCGCGCTCGACGTCCAGGGAGAATGCAGCCCTTTTTGCAGCATCTGCGCGATCACGGAGATCTCGATCGGGCTGAAGGCGCCCAGGGGGCGAAGCTCTTTCCGTTCGAACACCCGGTCGCCCCACATCTCGAAAAGCACGCCCAGGGCCGCCCTTCGCGGCTCCCGCACCGCGGCATCCCCTCCCGGCAGACGGAATCTCCTGAGGGAGGCCGCGCGATCGAACGATGTCCGGTTCGTCAGCAGGAATTCCCCGCCCCAAATCGTGCCGTCCGGGCCGTAGCCGGTCCCGTCCCAGGCTACGCCCAGGACCGTCCCCTCCAGTTCGTTTTCCGCCATGCAGGCAGCCACATGAGCGTAATGGTGCTGCACCTCGGAAACGGGGCAGCCGCAGTCGTGCGCGAATTTCGAGGAAAGATACCCCGGGTGCATATCCGCCGCCACCCTTGTGGGGCGGAAGGCATACAGGTCCCGGAAGCTCTGGATCGCGCTCTCGAAGGCGGCCATGGATTCCCGGTTCTCCAGGTCGCCGATGTGCTGGCTGACGAAGATATTGTCGTCGATGGAGACGGCAACGGTGTTCTTCATATGACCGCCGACGGCGAGCACGCCCGGCACGGCCGGGCCGAAATGCAGCGGCAGGGGCGCATAGCCCCTGGCGCGGCGCAGAACAAGCTCCCTGCCCAGAATCACGCGGGCGATGGAGTCGTCCGCATGCCTCACGATGGGGCGGTTGTGCACCAGGAACAGGTCCGCGATGGCGCCGAGGCGCGACACGGCCTCGTCCTCATCGGTGCAGATCGGCTCGTCCGAAAGGTTCCCGCTTGTGGCGATGACGGGCGCGCCGATTTCCTGCAACAGGAGATGGTGCAGGGGCGTGTAGGGCAGCATCACGCCCAGGTAGGGGTTGTGCGGGGCCACCTGAGGAGCCAGGGACCGGCGGGAGGCGGAATCCCGGCTCCTGAGCAGGACGATCGGGGATTCGGGGGAGGACAAGAGCCGCATCTCGAGTTTCGAGATTTCGCAGTCCCGGGCGGCCCGCCCGGCCGACGGGTACATCAGGGCGAAGGGCTTCTCCTCGCGCAGCTTCCTTCTGCGCAGGCGCCGGACGGCTTCGTCGTTCCGGGCATCGACGAGCAGGTGGAATCCCCCGAGGCCCTTCAGGGCCAGGATCTTGCCGTCGCGCACGGCCCCGGCGGCAACGAGCAGGGCCTCGTCTCCCAGGGCGGACGATAGGCCGGAGGAGGACCTGAGTTCCAGCCTGGGGCCGCAGACCGGGCACGCGTTGGGCTGGGCATGGAAGCGCCGGTCCCCGGGGTTTTCATATTCCTCGCGGCAGGCGTCGCACATCTCGAAAGACTTCATCGAAGTGTTCGGGCGGTCGTAGGGGAGCGATTCCAAGATCGTATACCGCGGTCCGCAGCGGGTGCAGTTGGTGAACGGGTACCGGTAGCGCCGGTTTCCGGGGTCGGACACCTCCTCGAGGCATTCCCGGCAAACGGCGATATCGGGGAGGATCAACGCGCTCAGTTTCCCACGGCTGTCGCTGGCGCGGATCGTGAAATGTTCCAATCCGGCCGGGTCGAGGAAGGAGAACTCCATGCTGGTGATCGACGCCGGGCCCGGCGTTTCCTTTTCAAGGCGGAAAAGGAAGGACTCGAGATCGGGCCGGCCGCCTTCCACCTCTATGAATACGCCCTGGGGGGAGTTCAGGACCCAGCCGGCGAGGTTCATCTCAGATGCCAGCCGGTACACAAAGGGCCTGAAACCGACCCCCTGAACGGCACCGCGAATGCTAATCCGCAACCTTTGATTCACTGTCGGGGAAATACCTTCTTTCTCAACCAGTCGCACCAGGCGGCGATGCCTTCACCCGTGGTGCAGGAAACTTCAAAGACCGTAAGCCCGGGATTGACTGTCAGCGCATTGCTTCTCAGGACGTCCAGGTCGCAGGGGAGATAGGGCAGCAGGTCGATCTTGTTCAGGATCAGGACCGAAGAGTTGCGGATCATCGCAGGGTACTTCAGGGGCTTGTCGTCCCCCTCGGTCGTGCTCAGCACAACCACCTTCATCGCCTCGCCAAGATCGTAGCCCGACGGGCAGACAAGGTTCCCGACATTCTCGATGAACAGCAGTTCCATCCCATTCAGATCCAGATTCTTCAGGGCATCCTCCACCAGGTTGGCCTCCAGGTGGCACCCCCCGAGGGTCATGATCTGAACGACGGGGACGCTGTAGCGCGCAACCCGCTGCGCATCCAGGTCGGTCTGCACGTCCCCCTCGATGACGGCCATTTTCATTTCCCCCCGCAGCTCCCGGAAGGTCCTTTCCAGGATGCTGGTCTTTCCGGCTCCGGGGGAGCTGACCAGGTTCAGGGCCACGATCCCTTTCTCCTGGAATACCCGCCGGTTCCGGAGGGCGATCTGATCGTTCTTCTCCAGTACTTTTCGCTCGATGGTTATGACGCTCATAGACCCTCTTTTCAATCGTCCGCCAGTTCGATGTCCACGATTTCCAGTTCCATCCCGGAGACCAACTCCAGGTTGACGCCCTCGCAGGATGGGCAGGCGAAAGCAAAATCCTCAACCGTGAATTGATGCCGGCAGTCCAGACAACGCGAAACCGTGGGCATCGGCTCTATGGCCAGTTCCGCCTGGTTCATCCCCCTTTCGCCCGTAAGCGCGCTGAAACAGAACTCCAGGGAATCAGGGACGATCCCGGCCAGCTGCCCGACGCGAAGCCGGATGCGCCGGACCGAAGCCGCCCGTCCTTCCGGGACGGATTGTTCGACGATATCCAGAATATTGCGGGCAATACCGAGCTCATGCATGCGGGTCGTCTCACGGTTGCGAAGGCGCATCCCGATACGGGCGCCCGCCGGATGGGACCGCGCCTCGGACCTTCGGGGCCATTGCCCGCCGGGTGCCTTCATCAGGATACCACAGGTCCCCCGACAATGTGGACGCGGGATTTGGCCGGGCAATCCGGCGAACCGCCCCGCGGCCTGCGGGAAAGAACCGATTGAATCGGATGCCTCCGCGCGCTACCTTTATCTGTACGGATTGCACTCCGATGGAACCGTATCCGGGAGAAGGGAGATGCGCTATGAAATTCGGACGTACCGTCCTTTCGGCGTTGCTGGCTCTTCTGCTTTTGAGCACCCTAGCCGCAGCCGACCAGATCATCCTCCGGGATGAAACCATCTACACGGGCACTTTCATCCGCGGAGATTCCAAGACCGTGGATTTTAGAATTCTGGGGAGAACCGAGCATTTTCAGATCTCCGATATTGCACGCATCGTGTTCAGCGAACCGGAGCCGGCAGTAGCCGATGCCCGTACTGTCGCACCGGAGCCCGCGCCCCCCCTGCCGGAACCTCTCCCGGAAGCCGCGGAGGCAACGTCCCCCGCATCGGATTCCGGGCCTGGCGTTGGTGGCGGCGTACCCGATGGTTCGCGTCCCAAACCGGAATACGAGGCCAACACGGCTCTAACCCTAACGTTCCCCGAGGGGACCCCCATAGTCGTGCGCACCACGACGGCCATCGACACGGACCGGAACCGGGTAGGCGATGTCTTCGAAGCCATCCTCGATGAACCGCTCGAGATCGGCGGAAATGTCTTTGCGCCGCGCGGCGCCAAAGCCAGGGGCCGAATCGCCTCGGCCGAGGAATCGGGAAAGCTGAGCGGTCGGGCCCAGCTGATGCTCGAACTGACGGAACTGACCGTGGGCGGCAGGAGCTACTTCATCCGCACGGCGGATCACGTCCAGGAGGGGGCCTCCAGGACAAAAAGCACCGCTGCGACCGTCGGAGGCACCGCAGTCCTCGGGGCCATCATCGGCGCGATAGCCGGCGGTGGAAGAGGGGCGGCCATCGGGGCGGCATCGGGAGCGGGCGTCGGGACCGGCGTGCAGATACTGACCCAGGGGGAGGTCCTGAAGATTCCGGCTGAAACCGTTCTCGAATTCAGGCTGCGGTTCCCCGTCACGGTGGATCTTCTTGACGGATTCCCGCAATGACCGCGGCCTGCGGGCCCCGGCTGCCGACAGCGGCCGGCTGCCGGGGCTGACGCGCATCCGGCCGGAAACAGGACGGGCCTTCCCCGGAGGTCCGGAACGAGAGGCGCCTTTCCCCATTTGCCCGGCCGTGGGTTGCGGGCACGTCCATTCTCTCTCAAGCACTGGGGCCCTATGTTAAAAGCCATCATTTTCGATTTCAACGGCGTCATCCTCGACGACGAGCCCCTGCACTTCAAAGCGATGCAGGAGGCCGTCGCCGATCTGGGAATATGCCTGACCGAGGACGCATACTGGGACACGTACCTGCCGCTCGATGACAACGCGTGCATCCAGGCCATCTGCCGCGACCACTCCGTCCACCTCTCCGAAGAACGACGCGCACGACTGCTGGATTTGAAAATCGCGTCGTACCGCCGTCAGCTGCGCGACCGCTTCCCGCTGTTCCCCGGAGCCGCGCACTGCATACGGTCCGCAGCGCAGAAATACCCCCTGGCCATTGCCTCGGGTGCCAGGCGGGAGGAGATTGCCACGACCCTGAAAGCCACCATGCTCGAAGAGTATTTCCTGGTCGTCGTGGCGGCGGAGGATTTCAGGCTCGGCAAACCGCATCCGGAAAGTTTCCTGATGGCCCTGGAGAAGCTCAACGCCGCGGGCGACGGCACGGTTCCGCCGGTCAGGCCGGAGCAATGCCTGGTGGTCGAAGACTCGGTCGGAGGGGTTGCCGGAGCCCGCGCCGCCGGGATGCGGTGCCTTGCCGTCAGCAACAGCTACCCGCCCGCAAAACTGCAGGGGGCCGACAGGGTCCTCCGTTCTCTCGAGGAGGCGAGGCTGGAAGATCTCGAAGCCCTGTTTGAAGAGGACGATGGACCGCCGGCAGCCCGGGGGCCGCGGCCGGGACAACGCCGACGGAAGGTCAGAGACTCCAGACGACCCTGCCGTTGACGATGGTCATCACGGGGCCACCGCGCAGTTTCCAGCCTTCAAAGGGCGTGTTGCGGCTGCGGGAACAGAAGTCCGCCGAACGGACTTCGCTGCTCAGTTCCGGATCCAGGACCGTGATGTCGGCCCACGCCCCCCGAGCCAGCGTGCCCCGGTCCAGGCGCAGGATGCGCGCCGGGGCGGCCGAGAAAAGCTGCGCCATGCGCTCCAGGGTTATGACTCCGGTCCGCACAAACCGGTCGTGGATGAGGGCGACGGCCGTTTCAAGCCCGACGATGCCGAAAGGGGCCCGATCGAACTCGAGCATCTTGTCGTTGACGTTGTGGGGAGCGTGATCGGTCGCGATGGCATCGATGCTTCCGTCGGCGATTCCCTCTACGAGGGCATCGACATCGTCCTGGGTCCGCAGGGGGGGCTTCATCTTGGTGTTGGTGTCGTAGGTAGCAACGGAAGAGTCCGTCAGAAGCAGGTGATGCGGCGTCACTTCGCACGTCAGCGCTGTCTTTGCGTCCTTTTTGGCGTGGACGACGGCCTCCAGGGAACGCCTGGTGGACAGGTGCGCGATATGGGCATGCGCCCCCGTCTGCCTCGCCAGTATGGAGTCCCGGACGATCTGGACCTCCTCGGCCGCGGGGTTGATCCCCCGCAATCCGAGCAGGGTTGAATAATATCCCTCGTGCATGACGCCGCCTGCGGCGAGGGCCGTGTCTTCGCAATGATCGATGACGGGGAGGCCGAAGAGGCTGGAGTATTCCATCGCCCGGCGCATCACCTGGTTGTCCTCTACGGGATTCCCGTCATCGCTGATCGCCACGATGCCCGACCGGTACATTTCGCCGATTTCGGCAAGCATCGCGCCCTGGCTCCCCTTGGTGATGGCCCCGATCGGGTACACGGCGACCTTCGACACCTCGCGGGCCCTCTCCAGTATGAACGACGTAACCGCCTCCGAGTCGTTGACCGGCTGCGTGTTGGGCATGCATGCGACGCCCGTGAACCCGCCGCGGGCCGCCGCATTGGTTCCCGATTCGATGGTTTCGGCATCCTCCCTACCGGGCTCCCGCAGATGCACGTGCATGTCGATAAACCCGGGCAGGACCACGAGCCCGCGCGCATCGATCTCCTTGCGCCCTTTCTTGCGGATTCGGGGCGCGATCTCCACAATATGCCCGTTATCGATGCCGAGATCGGCAACCCTGTTCCAATTCTGCGACGGGTCCACCACCCGCCCCTTGCGCAGTATCAATTGCATATTCGGGCTCAGCGTTTCCCGTTCCCGGTCGTCGCAGCCGGCGCGATCCGAAAACGATGCTCTTGCTGGAATCTTCCCCGGGCCGGCTGGCCCCCGGACCGGGTCCTAGTTTATGGAATTGCTTTCCGGTTTCAATCCTGCATTCCCCGACAGCAAATACAGCACCGCCATCCTCGTGGCTATCCCGTTGGCGACCTGGTTGAGGATAACGGAATAGTCCGCATCCGCGACATCCGAATCGATCTCCACGCCGCGGTTCATCGGGCCTGGATGCATCACGATCGTGTCTTTTTTCGCCAGCCGCATCCTTTCGCGCGTCAGCCCGTAGAAGTTGTAATACTCCCGCGTCGACGGGATGAACGCCTCGTGCTGCCGCTCGTTCTGCACGCGCAGCATCATCACCACATCCGCGCCGTCGATGGCCTCTTCAATGCGCCCCGTGATGGCGGCGCCGAGCCTTTGGAACTCCCAGGGAATCAGCGTCGGCGGACCGCAGACACAGACCTCGGCGCCGACCTTGTGGAACAGGATGGTGTTCGACCGCGCGACACGGCTGTGCGCGATGTCCCCTATGATGGCCAGTTTCAGCCCGGCCAGCCTCCCTTTGACCGTGCGGACCGTCAGCGCGTCGAGCAGGGCCTGGGTGGGATGCTCGTGCATGCCGTCCCCGGCGTTGACGATGGCCGAGCTGCATTCCCGGGCAAGCAGATGGGGGGCGCCGGCGGATTCGTGCCGGATCACGATGATGTCGGGCGACATCGCCTCCAGGTTGCGGGCCGTATCGAGCAGGGTCTCGCCCTTGGAGACGCTGCTGGTGGATGCGGAAAAATTCAGGATATCGGCGCTCAAGCGCTTTTCGGCGAGCTCGAAGGAGGACCGGGTTCGGGTCGAGGGTTCGAAGAACAGGTTGACGACCGTCTTCCCCCGCAGGGTGGGAACCTTTTTGACCGGACGCGCGGCAACTTCCATCAAAGCCTCCGCCGTATCGAGAATGAGCTCGATATCCCCGACCGAAAGCTGGGCGATGCCCAGAAGATCCTTATGCCTGAGAGATGCCATA
>Ga0123333_10004613_pt1 | contig 12842 bp, 6 predicted proteins | sample BioC12SIPDNA_3_FD_89957 | JGI IMG/M metagenome (GOLD analysis project Ga0123333, IMG submission 89957) | Anaerobic biogas reactor microbial communites from Washington, USA - Biogas_R2_B C12 SIP DNA | ecosystem: Engineered > Bioreactor > Anaerobic > Unclassified | place: Washington, USA...
TCTTATTGTGCAATGACTCTATAGAATACGATCATTCAGGCGCATTCCGGCACGTATCCCAGACCAATAGTTGGGGGTCAGATAACCCACGGTTAGCATTTTCAACTCTTTGCGCCACAACAAAGCAAAGCCCGGAAACGGTTGCTCAAGCGAGAGTGCCAGGCGCGCCCCCCCACTTATCCCAAATAGTAAGACCAGCACCATAGCCACAGGCAATATGCGCTGCAATAAATGTCTGCGCGATTCGGTTTCTGGTGTGGAGGGTGTACTTTCAATTGTCACGCGAGTTCCTCGTGAACAGGAGTCGTTTGCTCATGGGCGCATTGTTTCAAATGTGTTAAAAGGTGGATTTTTGCCAGAAGCGCTAATTGGTTAAGTGGGGGATCCCCTTCACGTAGATGCAATTTCGTGTAAATCGCATCCATATGGTTGCTAATCGTCTTAACACTGAGGTTTAGTATCTGTGCTGCCTGCTGGCGGGAATGACAGTGTCCAACACACTCAAAAACCAACCGCTCCGGTTCGGAGAGTGACGGTAGCGCTGCCAGTGCCACCAGTAGATAGTTTTGTTCGTCAGCCTCCAAGGCTTTCAACGCCAGATCAAAAGCGGTTTTACGTGCGGTTTGGACGCCAGATGCAATCTCAAGCGCCGACGCGCCCCGTGCAACCTTTTGAATGGCTTCCAGCAACTCAGCGGGTTTTGATCCTTTGAGGAGATAGTTGATGCGGTCATGTCCTTCTAAAAACAACTGAATAATTTCCGGGCCACGGTCAATATAGGCTGACAAGAAAACGATTCCCAAGTTTGGGAATCGTTGGCATAACTTCTGGGCAATCTCAATGCCTACATTGAGGATTAGAGCAGTGAAATGACTGATTACGCCAAACGTAATCAGTGTGTAATCAGTCAGCGCGTCCGCGTGTAAAAACGTAACCAGTCGTTTCACTCATTACGCTTTTCAGAGTCGCGGACCGCCCGGACGCTTTCCTCGCTGCCAGAAGCGTAATCAGTCGTTTTGACTGATTACGCCCTCAAAAATGGCCGGTCAAGCGCCTTTTTGGGGCTAAAATGAGGGTGTCGTATCCAAATTTTAGCTGAAAGGAGTCACAGCGATGACCGGTATCCCTATTGTAACCCCATTGGTGCAGATGTGGAAGCGCGCGGTGTGGAGCGACCGTCTGCCGCCGCGCCGCGATTTACATACTCTGTGGTGCGAACGGTCGCGGTTGCGCCACTGGTCTCAAACTGCCCCCACTGCGTTTCGTCTCCTGGAGCTGCTCGGACCGCTACATTGGGCGGAGTTTCCAGAGCGTGACTTGATGCGCGACTGGGGGCAGCCCACGATTCCGTATGCAGCCCTGGCGGCCACGGTGCTGGTGCAGCTCAATGAAGGCCTGGTTTCAATGCGCCAAGTGCGCAGGTTTTTAGTCGAGCATCCCGTTTTGGTATGGCTGTTGGGCTTCCCACTGGTCGCCGCGCCCGCGCAGCCCTGGGGGCTTGATGCCGACGCAAGCTTACCCACGGCGCGCCATCTCACCCATCTCCTGCGCGTGCTGCCCAATGCCGCCGCGCAGTATTTGCTGGCCGACAGCGTTAGCCTGATTTGTACGGCCTTGCAGGCGCGTGGGGTGGAACGCATCGGCGAGTGCGTCTCCCTCGACACCAAGCACATCCTCGCCTGGGTGGAAGAGAACAACCCCAAAGCCTATGTCACCGATCGTTACGACAAAGGCAAGCAACCCGCCGGCGACCCGGATTGTCGCCTGGGCTGCAAGCGCCGCCGCAACCAGGGTACTCCGCCGACACCGACCACCAATCCCCGCCCGGCCAGCAAACTCAAACGCGGGGAGTTCTATTGGGGCTACGGCTCCGGCGTGGTGGTGGTCAAAGTCCCGGAGTGGGGTGAATTCGTGATCGCCGAACTGACGCAGCCCTTTGATAACGGGGATTTGTCCTACTTTTTCCCGCTGATGACGACTACTGACCAGCGCCTCGGCTTTCGTCCCCGCTGGGGCACCTTTGACGCAGCCTTCGATGCGTTTTACGTCTACGAACACTTCTACCGCGCCGACGATCCCCAAGCCTTTGCCGCCGTGCCTTTCTCGGAGCGGGGTGGCTACAAGGCCGGAGGACGGCAGTTTTCACCAGAAGGCTGGCCTGTGTGCCAGGCGGGCCTGGCGATGCCACTCAAATTCACGTACCTGGACCGCACCTCAGCGTTGATTGAACACGAACGCGGCAAATACATCTGTCCACTCCGGGCGACCGGGGAAGCGCCCGCAGAAGGTTGTCCGGTGAACCATAAGCGCTGGAGCAAAGGCGGGTGTACGGCAATGATGCCCACCAGCATCGGCGCACGCATCCGCTATCAACTCGACCGCGACAGCCAAGCCTACAAGAACGTCTACAAACAGCGCACCGCCACCGAGCGTATCAACAGCCAGGCCGTGGCGTTGGGCATTGAGCGCCCGCACCTGCGCAATCAACAAGCGATTGCCAACCACAACACGCTCATTTACCTGCTCATCAACTTGCGTTTCTTGCAGCGCATCCAGAATCGGCAACCAGAATTGCCGTGAATGTTAACGTGCCGTGAGGTTTGGACAAGCGTAATCAGTCATTTGACTGATTACGCTTTTTGTCGACACAGCGTAATCACTCCCCCAGCACGCTGTTTCAGTGTTCCTAACAGCGTAATCAGTCCACGGACTGATTACGTTTTTTCGTAATCGCAGCGTAATCAGTCACGACTCCTCCAACCCTCTACATTCTTGTCAAAATCTGCACGTGCTTCTGCAGTAGACGGAACCACAATATCAATCACGGCAACGTCGGGGATAAACACTTCCGCAACTGCTAAGGCTTCTTCCATACAACTTGCTTCTGCGACGTTCATAGCTCGTTTGGATAAGAAGTCCCGGACAGCGCCACGGACCGTCCAATCATCCTCGACTAGCAAGATCTTTAGTTCTTGTGTAGTTGATAGTTGTGATAGGTTTTTCATCAAGGTAAGATTAGCACTACTTGCATCGGGATAGTAAGAAATCACTCTCATTCTACAAAGGTTATGCACATTAAGCAAGAGTCTAATACCTGATTTCGGTTAGGTATTTTACCCCAAATATGTTGCAGGCAACGCTAGTTCCGGTGGTTCGGCTTAGTTTGGACTTCGATCTATCGAGCAGGACGCCAAACCGATGCGATACCTACTTTGCATCATTCCGTATCACATGCGAAATGTGCATCCCTTGCGCCGGCCTCGTATATAGATTCTGTTGAGATGATATACTGCCGGGAAACACCTTCTTGAGAGTGAATTCACAGCTTCCACTTGAATTGTATGACACTTGCCATACTCATATCCCCTCCGTCACCACCCGCACCGCACCGCCAACATTGAGGAAGCATAGCGCCGGACGTGGGCGCACGCCGAGCAGCCGCTCTGCTGCATTGAGATAGCGCATCACCTGTGTCCTGTAGTCCGTACTGTCGAGCAATGCGATCAATGCCGCTGGATCGGTGACGTGATCGGTCTTGAATTCCACAAGCGTCCATTGCCCGTCGGCGTAGAACAGCGCGTCGAGCGTACCACGCTCTAGCGCATTGTCCGGCGTCGCCAGCGTGTACGGGACTTCGTGGAGGCGTTGCGTCGCATCGTTCATTGCGGCGTACAGCTCGGTGGCCTGGAAGCGTGTCAGCATCCGCGCGGCGCGTTGGACGGCGTTGCGCAGTTCGGCAGCGTCGGTGATACCGCGCCCGCGCGCTTCGGCTTCAGCCCAGCGCGCGTAGACCACGCCATCGGGGAAGAGCCACTGTTCCAATGCGCCGTGGACCAGCGTCCCTACCACCCACGCCGGAGCCGTGGGGCGGGCTTTCTCTGGAACCACGCGCCACACGCGTCGCGGCGGATCGCGGTGTTCGGCCTCGGTGTCATCATCGGTCGTGGCTGATGGCGGGATCAAGGAATCGAGCAACGGCAAGTTCTCCGGTAAGGCAGCCGGCGCGGACAGCACGGTGGACACGCCTGGCGCGGCAATCTCCGCGTTGCCTTCATAGAGAAAGCAATTCACCGGCTGTGTACCGGCAGACAATGCCACGTGCTGGATTGCCTCCCCCTCAGGATCGCATGGCGGCGCAGACGTGCTGAGGTGCAGCGCGGTGTCCAACCGTTCCAACCAGACGCCAAGTCCCAGGCCGTCCTTACGTAAACTCACCGTCCCACTGAGGATAAGCATATCCTGCGCCCGTGTCGCCGCGACGTATAGCAAGCGATCCGATTCCGCCACTTCTTGATCCGCCGCAGCTTGCTGCGCCAGGCGATAGGCCAATGAGGTGGCGGCAGGGGCTTCATCTTCGCCTGCACTTTTCAATGGCGGCACGACGCCCAGAAGTGCATCCACCATTGCCCCACGCCCGCCGCGCGCGGCCTTCCCGGCGTCACCGATGACGATGACGGGGAATTCCAGCCCCTTGGCCGCGTGGACGGTCATCAGTTGCACCGCGCCTACGCTCAAGGTGTGCGCCTCGCCCTCGCGCGTGCCCGCATCGCGCAGTTGCGTCACATAGTCCAGGAATTCACTGACGCTGACGATGCCACTGATGTGTGCGTCCGTCAGCAGTTTGGCGAGGTTGCCCGCGCCCCGCGCCTGTCCGGCACGCAGCAGTGCCGCGCGGTAGTGTGTCGCGGCCAGGAAATCCTTGAGGAGCGCGGCCACCATCACCCGGCCCGCCTGCGCGTGTAGACGTCGGATGAGGGCGACGGCCTCCGCCGCGCAGGGGGCTTCGTCGGCCAGAAAACCCAGGGAGGCATTGTTGAGCACCGTCCACAGCGACGGAGCCTTTTGCGCCTTACTTTCCTCGGTCAGACGGTACAGCGCCAGGTCGGAAAGGCCGCAGGCCGGGGAACGCAGCAGGCCCGCCAGGGCCAGGTCGTCGGTGGGATCGGCCAGGACGGTGAGCGCGTTGAGGACGTCGCGCACTTCCGGACGCTCGTAGAAGCCACGCCCGGCCACGGTGAGGAAGGGGATGCCGGCGCGTTCCAGCGCGTTCTCGTAGGGGGCGAAGGAAGTCGAGGCGCGGCAGAGGATGGCGATGTCGCCGTAATCCAGCGGGCGGGTCTGAGCTTGCCCGGTGTCGGGATCGCGGGACTCCAGTTGTATCTGGTCGTTTTCCACTAACGCTGCCAGCCGCGTGACCAGCGCTTCCACCGCCTTGTCCAATGCGCCGCCGGTCTTGCTGCCAACGCCCAGGTGCAGTTCGACGAAGGGCGGCGTCAGTCCGGCGGGGGGCGATTCGCGGAAGTGCGTGAGCGCGGCGAACGGCTCGACGTAGGGTCGCGCCGGGTCCTCGTCCACGCCCAGCACCGGTTGCAGCAAGGCGTTTAGGGCAACGACGAGGTTGGCGTGCGCGCGGTACGAAGTCTCCAGGGTGAACGCCTTGCCCTGGTCGGCGATTTCTCGGCGAGCAGTGCGGAACACGGCGACGTCTGCGCCACGAAAGCGGTAGATGGACTGCTTGCCGTCGCCGACGATGAAGCGCTTGCCCGCGTCACTGTTGAGCAAGGTCAGCAGATCGCGCTGGCGGGCGTTGGTGTCCTGGAATTCGTCCACCAGCAGCGCACGCACTTCGGTCTGCCAGCGCGCGCGGGCGGCGGGATGATCGCGCAGAAGGGCCAGCGCGCCGGCTTCCAGGTCGTCGAAGTCGAGGGCGCGGCGGTCTTCCTTGAGGCGCGTGTAGGCTGCCAGCGCGTAGTCGTACAGGCGCAGCAACTCCGGGAGGATAGCCTGCGCCAGGGTCTGATCCAGCGTCAGGTCAATGCCGTCTCCCACCAGCGGCTTGAGGTTTTCGTCGTAACGATTTTGCAGTTCCTTGATGATGGCCTTGGGATTGGCGGGTGTCCAGTTGGCTTGTCGCCCGACTTGCTTCATCGCGCCGCGCAAGGGTGCGAGTTGTGTTGACACGTTCGTCCAATCATCCGCCGCGCACGTCACTGTGATGTTATCCCATAGACGCAGCAATTCCGCGAGCGGCGCGGCCAGATTGTCCCCGGCGGCTTCGGCGCGTGCCAGTGTTCCGTCGGCGCGTAGGGCCAGCAAGTCGGCGAAGTCCGCCTGCACCGCGGCGTCTTCCACGAAAGCACGGAGCGGGGACGCCAGGTGTGGCTCCCACACGGCCCACCAATCGTCCGGGCGAGGGAGCGCGGCGATGTCCAGCCTTTGCTTGAGCAGTTGGGTCAGGAGTCGCGGCAGTTCCCATTCCCCGAAGTCGGCGAACAGGCGCGCGGCCTGCGGGTCGTCGGCGGCCCAGGCCAGCGCCGCTTCGACCGCCTGCGCCAGGAGCAGCGCGGCCTGGCCTTCGTCCAGTGTCTCGAAGCGCGGGTCGATGGCAGCCTCGGCGGGATGGTTGCGCAGCAGTTCCCCGCACAAGCTGTGGATGGTGCCGATGCGCGCGGCGTCGAGGGCCTCGTAGAGCCGCTGCCAGCGGGCGCGTTCCTCGTCATTGAGTGGCCCCACGTCCAGGTAGCGCCGTACTTCTTGCCGTACGCGGTTGCGCATCTCGCGCGCCGCCTTCTTGGTGAAGGTGATGGCGACGACGGAGCGCAGCGGCAGATCATCCAGCAGCAGCGAAAGGTAGCGCGCCACGAGCGTGCGCGTCTTGCCTGCGCCGGCCCCCGCAGTCACAGCCACGTCCGCGCCCCGCGCCAGGATCGGCGGCGTTTGCTCAGGGCTGGGACTCATCTGGATGAGCAAAGGATGCAAGACGCAGGATGCAGGAGACTCGTTACTTGTTACTCGTTTCTCGTTACTCATTTCTTGCATCTTGCTTCCTGCTTCTTGCCTTACCATTGTTTGGGCCGATAGTGCCAGCAGAAGGCTGCCGCCGGGCAGTAAGCAGGACAACCGTCGTCGGGTGGGATGGGGACGAAGTGACCCTGACGCGCACCGCGCACGGCTTCCCAAGCGTGAGTGACGGCGGTGTGCATTGCGCCAGCCGGACCGAACAGGTTCGCCTCTTTGTCCGCGAACTTCGCCAGGGTAAAGCTGCTGGCCTCGGCGGCGCGGATGTGCCAGTAGAAGCCGTCGGTGACGTTCCCCAGGTCTAGCGCCTCATGCGCGGCCAGGGCGTAGAGCGGGAGTTGCAGCTTCTTGCCCTTTTTGACGTTGGTAGTCGTGAACGCACTCGCTCCACCGGTCTTGTAGTCGATGATGCGCACACGCCCGTCCGGTGCGCGGTCCACCCGATCAATCAGGCCGCGCAGCCGGAAGCTGTCCGCGCCGTCACGGATGACTAGCGGGGGATAACTCTCTAATCCGAACCTGGCTTCGTATGCGAATGGGACAAAGCCCTCCCGCAAAGCGTCCAACGCGGTCAATGAGCGGCGGACGTTCTCGACAATTTCAACGCGGGTCCGCGCCCACCACGCTGTCGGGCGGAATTGCTGCTCGGTGGGGGCGGCGTCTAGTATCGGCGTTGCGACGCCGGACAAGGCGGCCACCAGTTGGTCGAGATCGGCAGGATCGGCGACGGCCTGGTAGAGCTGCTCGAAGATGTGGTGGTAGAGGCTGCCCAATTGCGCCGCGTCCAGGCCTTCGACGGGACGGGCGCGCGGTTCCAAAGCCAGGACGCTGCCCACGAAGAAACGGAAGGGGCACTCGCGGTAGCTTTCCAGGCGGCTGGCGCTCCAGGCTCGCGCCGGGCCGAAACGCTGGGCGAAGATGTCGCCGACCGGGGTCAGATCGCCGTCGAAAAGACCTGTTGCAGTTGCGCCCAGGCGCTGCGCCAATACGCGCGTCGCCCGTTCCAGTGCAGTGTGATATATCGGCTGGCGGCGCGCCAACGCTTGCCAAATCGGTGTATCCCCCTGCGTGCTGAGTCCCAAGAGTAGTTCCTCCCAAGAGGCTGCCTTGTCCGGTGTGGGATAGCTGTGACTGGTCAGGTGCAGCGGCGTCACGGCCACGCGGCGGCGCACTTCGTCCCAATACGGCGAGGCCTGCCACGGCGCGCCGTTGTCGGCGATGCGCGGGCGTGTGAGTAGCAGCGCCGCGCGCGGGCGGGCGATGGCTTCGTAGAAGTATTCGGCTTCGGAACTGTCCGGCGAGGGCGAGAGGGCCAGGCCAAAGTCATCACGCAGACGTTGCCGGTCGGCGTCGCGCAGGAAGGGGTCTTCGGCCAGCGCCGCCGGGAACTCGCCCTCCGCCAGACCGAGCACGGCAACGGTGTGGAAGGGCACGCCGCGCGCCTGGGTCACGTCGGCCACCAGCAGCGCCTCGTGGTCGGTGGGCAAGGGCAGACGATACGTCGCAGCCTCCACCGCGCCTTCGAGGTCGGTCCAGAACGTGGGGAACGTCACGGGCGCGCAGGCTACGGCCTCGTCAGCCCACACCAGGCCTCGTAGCACATCTTTGAGGGCGTTCAGTGCGGTCAAGTCGCGCTCACGCAAGGTCGCTGGCCCGGCCAAAATCTGTCGAACTATGCCTAGGTCGTCGGGTGATGCGGCAATATCTTCTGAGGGCGCGTCGTCGCCAATGAGGGACTCGATCCACGCTACGAACGCCCGGCAAGGGTGTTCGCTTTGCGGCGGGGTGACGCGCTGCACAAAGCAGTGGAATGTCGAGAGCAATGCCTCCGCCGCTGCCCCGGTGGGAACGGTCAGGGGAATATCTATGTCGGCAGCGTCTTCGTCCAGGGTCTCACGCGGCCCGGCAGTGATTGCCAGAGTAAAAGCCTCTTCCCACTGTGCAAGTCCCGCGACCACGCGCCCCCACCGCGCCAGGTGATCCAGGCTTTCGGCGGTCTCTGCGGTGATCCCACATTCGTTCCAATCGAAGTAGGGCGAGCGCCAGGCTTCCACCGTCAGACGCCAGGGGAAGGCGCTGTCTGCGTCGTCGGGCAGTGTCAGGCGCAGCAGGTCGAGCAATGCCGCGACCGCCGGGTTTGTACGCAGGGGCAGGCCGTCCAGGATATGGACCGGCACGCCGAACTCATCTGCCGTCTGCTGAATAAAGGGGCGGTACGGCTCGATGTCACGGGCCAGCAGCGCCGCGTCGCTTAACCGCAGATGCTCACGAACGACGCGCGCCTTTAGCCAGCGCAACGCCGCGCGCACTTCGGCCTCGCGGTCGGGCACGGCAATGAACGTGACGGTATCCTCGGCGGGGTATTGTGCGGCATCGGCGGTGAACAACGCCGCTTCCAGGTGTGTCAACGCGGGCGCGCGCGGATCGGGCGTCACGCGCGCGGGCAAGGGTTCTCCCGTGATCCCCAAAGCGGCTTCCAGGCGGCGGCGCGTGCGGTCGAAGCGATGCTGGATCAGTGCGCGCGCGTTGTCGCCAGGGCTGCCGGTGAGGGTGATGACCAGTTCGCCCACACGTCCGGCTAAGTGTCGTAGCACGTCCACCTGCACCGAGGTGAGGTCGTCGAAGCCGTCAACGAAGAGGTGCGACCAATCGCGGCCCACGTCGGGATGACAGGCGAGGGCTTCCGCCGTGAGCCAGCCTAGCCCGGCGAAGTCGGCCCAGCCTTCTTGCTGTAGACGCTTCTGGTAGGCAGTGTAGAGGTGCGCCAGTTCCAGCAGGCGCGGTTCCCCGCCCATCGCTACAACGGCATCGGTAAAGGCATCGGGTGCCACGCCGCCGGCCTTGAGTTCCCGCACAAAGCCCTGGACGACCTGCGCGAAGCCAGGCCGGTTGCGGAGCGGGGCGTAGTGCTGCAACGGGGCCTCGGCGATGAGCGCGCGCAGCAGGCGGTACTGGATCGGTTCGGTGAGCAGGACGTAGACTTCCCCGGCAGCGCGGAGGATCTCGCGGTAGAGTGTATCGAATGTGCCGACGCGCACGCCGAGTGCGCCGCCGGTCTCGGCCAGACGGCGTTGCCAGGCGTGCACTTGAAGCTGCGTGGGGACGACGATGCGCGGCGTGGCCGCCAGCCCGGCGCTCAGGGTGCGGGCCTGGGCGGATAGGTAAGTGGTCTTCCCGCTGGCGGCGGGGGCGAGGTAGAGGTGGGTGGACATCAGTTCATCCTAGATGCACGACAAAGGGTAATATACCACTCCGTACCCCTAGAACTATTTTTTCGTCTAGATGCAATGTCTGTACGGGGTTCGGAATATCGATGGCCCAACGAACGTTGCTTAAGTCCTTGTAGTCACTTGGAACATAAATCAGACGCAAAACGTAGGATGAGGGATGCTGACGGGCACGATGAAACTCGTTAGTAGAGAGAATGACTCGATGTTCGCTATTCTTGGCCATCGGGGGCAGAATCGCCTTTACCTCGACCCGACAAGGAGTGAACATATCTGTGTAGGGTTGTCCCCAAACACCGAAAGGATCCAGCACATCGAAGCCTGGCCCGCGTTCATTGGTCACTTCTATCAGGTCTTTGAGCAGCATTCGTGCCGTGTTATCTTCAGCTGTGCAAATCAGCAAATCGTCCCAGGCATCCGATAGGCGTGGTTGTAATGATTTCCACGCGGCTTTGGTTCCCCAGGGAACGTCGCCAGCGCCATGCTCGCGATGATGGTTCAACACTGTGAGCAGGTGTTCCCGTGTGCCACGATCCGCACACAGATAACGCTGCCAACATACTTCCAACACAAATAGTTCGGCGACACGCCCGCGTATGGCCTGATCTTCAGTGACAGCAGCCAATTCACTACCGCCAGTGGACTGTCCTGGTTCACTTACCACAGCGCGCAAAGCCTCCACGTTCAAAGCTACGTTGGTAGACAGGTCGAGGAGATCGGCAATTTCAAAGACCAATTCCCCTTGCTCTAGCTGATGTTCTAGTGCCTGAATGCGGCTTTGTCGTGGTCCTCCATGCCATATATGCTGCTCCTCCAACGGCTGAAATGTACCCTCTTGCAAGCAACGCGAGAAGATTGTTTGATAAGCTTGCGGGAGTTTATCCAATGCTGCCCTTGCGTTGTTCCAGACATCCTGGACTAAGTATTCCCAATCTTTGTCTGACAGCTCTAGTAGCAAAAGCGGCGCTTCGGTTGTCGGAAATTGTAACTTCAGTATGGTGTTTAGCCGCCTGCCAAATGATAAGACGGATTCTGATGGCCCAATCGGGAGCAAGGCATTGCTCAAGGTGCATGCGCGTTCATCTAGAGGCAATTGCCCCAAGTCACTGTCCCATTCGCCCGTTGTCAATTGGTCTACCAAAGCAGCGACAACGGCGCGATTGAGCATTTGGGAACAAATCGGATTTTGCGTGTAGAGATCAATAGGCCTTTGCCCCAGGTATCGTTCGGCAAAATGGGCACGTCTTCCTATGGTCCAACCTGCCTTCCGTAAAATCACTAGCAGCGCGCGGGTCATAAGGAATACCCCTTGGGCAAAACGCTCCTCATCAAGGATGATACGCAAGAGTTCGGCGGATGCCGCGCGCGATAGCCCTATCGCGGTTTCTGTCATTGCGGATAAAGCTTGATCTGCCAGCTCGCCTTCCAGACTCTTGAGCTGCTGGATGGCGTTGCCCCACTGATCGTCGGGTAGGTCTGCGAGATTCCAGGTGGGGGATGATTCTAACTCCTTATCCCTCAATGCCACAAACAGTTCATCCACGCGCTCTAGAAGGCTATGCATCCGCCGGTGCTCCAAGGCCGAGATCTCGCGCACCAATACATCCAGGTCAACGCCCTGGAACTTTAGCGCGCGTTCCACCAATTCGTATGGTGCGCTGAGTGCGTGTTGCAGGTCGCCCACCGCCGTGGTCTGCTCAACCAACAACGCAATACCCTCGGCCAAGACGATAGCTCCACTGTGTTGTTCGGCACGCTGTTTGTAGGCGTTAAACGAAAAGACTAATGCCCGATCCTCATTTAGGCCCGACCAGCCTTCTTCATCTGAGTCTGGTTCCACGGCTATCATTGTAGATAAAGCCACTTGGAGTTTCTCGGCCAATGCTTCCAGTTTCTCGGCGCGATGTGCTTTGAAGACCCCCAACAGATATACCATGCGTTTCTGGATCACAGCGCGTAAATCCACGATGGCTTGCTCTGCTTCCGGGGTTGCAAGCGGCGTCCCTTTATAGGCCGGAGGCCTGGTCTGTGTAAGCCGTTTAGCGCCCAACGCCTCAGCCCAGCGATAGAGTGCTGTCTGAAGCTGGCTCTGGGTTTCCAGGATCCAGCGCCCGGCGTTGTCACGACGTTCCCACCAGCGTGGCGCTTGTTGGAAAAACGCAACGTCGACTGCGAATTTCGGCTTGTTGTCCGGGCTGATAACGACAGGTACTGCTATCTGTTCCTCCCCACGCGTCGCGCGCAGCACCAGTCCACACGTTTGTACTGTGCGCTGGTCCCACATGGATTTGGGATCGTGTGGAACAATGCGGTCCAACATACGATACTGCGCTGCCAACCAGGTATCCCGGCTGCTTCCGGGCAACTCGGCGATTTGCCAACAACCAGGCGGGGCGACTGCATCCACACGGCTCTTTTCTAGTAACCAGCGCAGCCGCAGTACAGCGCCGGCAAAGTCAATGTCAGAAAGTGCGGCGATACCCAAATCATGCGCTACCTGTGCCATCGCTGCATTGTCATAAATATCCAACAGTGGGAAAAATCCCGCTGGGTCTGTAGCACGAGGCGCGTCTTCTTGATCCCAAGCTACCATCACCGCCGCTGGGAAACGTTGTTGTCTGACGTCTGGCAGACGTCCACCAGTATGCGCTGGCCACAAGGCCAATCGGGATATTTGAAAAGCAGCGAGTGAGGGAATTTCACGCTTTTCTTGCCAGGTACGTCCAGTGTGCCTCTCTGCACAATACCATCCGGTCTTCAATACGTCGTCACTTAACGCCTCCCAAACCGCCAGTAACGTTTCTCGGAAAGCATCCA
>Ga0123333_10004614_pt1 | contig 12838 bp, 12 predicted proteins | sample BioC12SIPDNA_3_FD_89957 | JGI IMG/M metagenome (GOLD analysis project Ga0123333, IMG submission 89957) | Anaerobic biogas reactor microbial communites from Washington, USA - Biogas_R2_B C12 SIP DNA | ecosystem: Engineered > Bioreactor > Anaerobic > Unclassified | place: Washington, USA...
CGGGGGTGATGACGACGGTCCGTCCGTCGAGCGTGACGGGGACCGGCTCGGCCGGGACGCGCTGGCGCTGGCGCACGGCGCGCGCGACGATGCGTGCCCACACCGCGCGGCCCTTGATCTCGGCGACCTCCTCGGGCTCCTCCCCGCTCGCGACGATGCCGGGGACGAGTCCCGCGACCGTCGTCGCAAGGACACCGGTCTCGCCGAGCGAGGGCAGGACCTGGTCGATGTAGCGCAAGAAGTCGTCGCTCGGACCCACGACGAGCACGCCCGAGCGCTCGAGCACCTCGCGGTGCGCGTAGAGCAGGTACGCGGCGCGGTGCAGCGCGACGGCGGTCTTGCCCGTCCCGGGCCCGCCCTGGACGACGAGCGCGCCCGTGAGCGGCGCACGCACGATCGCGTCCTGCTCGGCCTGGATCGTCGCGACGATGTCGTGCATCTTGCCCGTGCGCCCCGCGCCGAGCGCCGCGAGGAGCGCGCCGTCGCCCGAGACGGTCGCAAGGTCGTCGCGCGCCTCGAGCGCCTCGAGGTCGAGCACGTCGTCCTCGATGCCCGTCACGGTGCGACCGCGGGTCACGAGGTGACGGCGCCGCACGACGCCGTCGGGCCGCGCGGCAGTGGCACGGTAGAACGGCTCTGCGGCGGGCGCGCGCCAGTCGGTCAGGAGCGTGTCGTGCTCGGCGTCGGTCAGGCCGATCCGCCCGACGTAGCGGCGCGTCGTGTCGTGCAGGTCGAGCCGCCCGAACACGAGACGGTCCTCGACCGACTCGAGCTGCGCGAGCCGGTCCTCGTACATCGTCGCGAAGGAGTCGCGCTCCGAGCGGTTCTGCGGGGTCCCGCCGCCGCGCCCGCGCCGCACCCGGCGCAGCCGTTCTCGGGTGTGCGCGCGCAGCTCGTCGAGGCGCGTGTACACGGTGTCCACGACGCGCTGCTCGCCCGCGAGCTCGTCCTCGAGCCGCGGCGGGGTCGTGGCACCTTGACCGGGTGCCGACGGCGCGTCCGTCCGGGTCGGGTCGTCGAGGGGGGAGGGGAGGGGGGAGTCGATCTCGTGCGCCGTCCGACCGTCGGTCACTGCCGTCCTTTCGTCCCCGTCGCCCGTGCACCTCGCGCAAGGCGACCGTCCATTATCCGCCACGGGGCGGGCAGAGTCCATCGGCTCGGGATGGAATCCTGGGACGGCCTGGGACGTTGCTCAGGTGGACGTCCGATGCTGGACCCGAGAGGCAAGGAGATCCTCGCGCGATGCGCAACCCGAAGAAGCTCTACGAGATCGACCCCGAGGTGGCCGCCGCGGTCACGGCGAGCGGAGGGGCCCCCGTCCTGCTGCACGCGGTGCGCGGCTTCGTCGACTCGGGCTCGGTCGCGCAGGTCGTCACCGACCACCTGCGCGCGGTGTTCGAGCCTCGGCGCCTCGCGACCTTCGAGGTCGACGAGCTGATCGACTACCGCAGCCGCAGGCCCGCGATGACCTTCGCGTCGAGCACGTGGGCCGACGTCGAGGAGCACGAGCTCGCGATCGAGCTGTTCGAGGACGAGGGCGGCACCCCGTTCCTCCTCCTGCACGGGCTCGAGCCGGACCTGCAGTGGGAGCGGTTCGTCGCTGCCGTGCGGCAGCTCGTCGAGCGCTTCGACGTCTCGCTCGTCGCGGGGGTGCACGGCATCCCCATGGCGGTCCCGCACACCCGAGAGCTCTCGGCGACGGTGCACGGGACGCGGCCCGAGCTCGTCGAGGACTTCCCGTCGTGGTTCGGCACGGTCCAGGTGCCCGGGAGCGTCGGCTCGCTCCTCGAGCTGCGGCTCGGGCAGGCGGGGCACGACGCGGTCGGTGTCGCGGTCCACGTGCCGCACTACCTGTCGAGCTCGACGTACCCGGCCGCGGCGGTGACCGGGCTCGCGTACCTCGAGCGGCTCACGGGTCTCGACCTCGCGCGCCTCGAGCTCGAGCCCGCGGTGCTGCGCGCCGCCGAGGAGGTCGAGCGTCAGCTCTCGGAGTCCGACGAGGCCCTCGAGGTCGTCCAGGCGCTCGAGAACCAGTACGACGCGTTCCGGCGCGGGACCGAGGGCGAGAGCATGCTCGCCGAGGGCGGGCGCATCCCGACCGCGGACGAGCTCGGTGCACGTTTCGAGGAGTTCCTCGCGCAGCAGCGGCGCGACCAGGGTCAGTGAGTCGCGTCCTTTACCACATCGTTACCAAAAGATGCGCCTTTAGTCACCAAGAACTCATGGCGCGGCTCTCGCGCTGCGTGGCAGAGTGTGGGCCGTTGCAGTGACGTACGTACTACCGCTCGACCCGGCGCCGGGACTCCGGCACCCCAGCCTCGGCTGGTCCACCCGGTTCATGACGTGGGACCGAAGCATTGCGGCAGGAAGGCCGGCAGCTCGCCGGCCGCAAGACCGTCCCCGGATGGAACAGTAAGGAAGCAAGATATGGCACAGGGTGCTGTGAAGTGGTTCAACGCCGAGAAGGGCTATGGGTTCATCGCCCAGGACGGCGGCGGCGCGGACGTGTTCGTCCACTACTCGAACATCGAGACGCAGGGCTACCGGACCCTCGAGGAGGGCCAGCGCGTCGAGTTCGAGATCACGCAGGGCCCCAAGGGTCCCCAGGCGGAGAAGGTCGTCCCGGCCTGAGCCGAGCGCACCACGTCTGACCGCGAGGCCGCACCCCGACGGGTGCGGCCTCGTTCGTGTCCGGGCTCGGGCTCATCCCGCGTGCGGCGGGTCCGCGGGCTCGGGGTCGCGCAGGACCGGGGCGCGCCCGGTGAAGCCCACGGCCTCGGCGCCCACGAGGATCCTCGAGGGTGCGGGCAGCGAACGCACCGCGCGGGCGAGGTCCGCGCTCGCAAGCACCTCGGACGATCGGGTCGCGGCGAGCACGACGTTGCCGTACCGCCGCCCGCGCAGCAGGGCCGGCTCCGCCATGACAGCGAGGTCACCGAAGACGGCCGCGACGGTCGCGGCCTCGGACCGGGCGAGGGCAAGTGGCGGGCGGTCCGCGACGTTCGCGAGGTAGACGCCGTCGGGTCGCAGGACGCGCGCGACCTCGGCCGTGAACTCGAGGGTCTGCACGTGCGCCGGGGTGTGCGCGTCGGCGAAGACGTCACGCACGACGACGTCGGCGCTCGCGTCGGGGAGGGTCGCGAGCACCTCTCGTGCGTCCCCGACGCGGATGCGCAGCGCGGGGGCGCGGGGCAGCTCGAACCACTCGCGCACGTGGCGCGCGAGGAGCTCGTCGATCTCGACCGCGAGCTGACGCGAGCCTGGTCTGCACGCGTGGATGTAGCGCGCGAGGGTGCAGCCAGCGCCCCCGAGGTGCACCGCGGCGATCGGGGCGCCCGTGGGGGCGAGCCGGTCGAGCACCGCGGCCATCTGCTGCATGTACTCGAACTCGAGGTGCTCGGGGTCGTCGAGGTCGACGTGCGAGCTCGGGACGCCGTCGAGCATGAGCGTGAAGGCGCGCGGTGCGCTCGGGTCGGGCAACAGCTCGACCGTTCCCGTCGTCGTCGGAACCGGTCCGGCGGGGACCCGGGGTGTCAGAGGGGCGCGCGATGATCGCGGACGACGGGCCATGGCACCACGGTAGGCCGGTCGGCAGGACTTGACGAAGGTCGAACGCGTGTTCGATCATGGAGGTGTGAGAACGATGGCAGCACGCTCGAAGGCCTCGGGGCGCGGGGCGCCGCTCCCGCCCGCGACCGTCCAGCTGCTGCGCCGCGCGGACGCCGAGCTCCTCGCGGCGCGCTTCACGGCCGACCCGGACGACCGGTTTGTGCACGCCCACCTCGCGGCGCTGCGCGCCGCCGCCGCGCTCGTCGCAGCATGGGGGCGCCCGACGACGCGTCGTGGGCCGCGCGCGGTCTGGGAGCTGCTCGCACGCACCGCACCGGAGTTCGAGGGGTGGACCGCCTACTTCGCCTCGGGGGCGCGTGCCCGTGCGGACATCGAGGCCGGCGTGGCCGGAGTCGTCGACGAGCAGCGCTCGGGTGAGCTGCTCGCGGCGGCCGAGGACTTCGTCGACGAGGTGCGCATCGCGCTCGAGGAGTCTGCCCAGCACGAGGTCGCCCCGGCTCCTCCGGTCGTCGGGAGCGGTGCGGGGTCCAGGGCGGGATGAGGCCGTGAGCCGCGTGCGGCCGGGCGTCGAGGTCCGGCGCGACTGGGGGAGCGACGACACGGGTGCCTCGATCCTGCACGTCGACATGGACGCGTTCTTCGCCTCGGTCGAGATCGCGCGTCGTCCCCACCTACGTGGCCGGCCCGTCGTCGTGGGCGGCAAGGAACGCTCGGTCGTGCTCGCGGCGACCTACGAGGCGCGGGCCTTCGGGGTGCACTCGGCCATGCCGATGGCGCGCGCGCTGCGGCTGTGCCCGCACGCGGTCGTGATCCCGCCCGACCATCGCACGTACCGCGAGGTCTCGCGCCAGGTGATGGCGGTGCTCGCCGAGGTGACGCCCCTCGTCGAGCAGATCAGTGTCGACGAGGCTTTCCTCGACGTCGCGGGGGCCCGGCGTCGGCTCGGCCCGTCGAGCCACATCGCCGAGCGCATCCGCACCCAGGTGCGTGAACGGCACGGCATCACGTGCTCGGTCGGGGTCGCCGCCAACAAGTTCGTCGCGAAGCTCGCCTCGACCTTCGCCAAGCCCGACGGCCTGCTCCTCGTCCCGCGTGAGGCGACCGTGCCGTTCCTGCGCACGCTCCCGGTCGAGTCCTTGTGGGGCGTCGGGGAGCAGACCCGCGCCGCGCTCGCACGCTGGGGCATCACGACGGTCGCCGAGCTCGCCGACAGTGACGTGGCCCTCGTGCAGCGCGCGGTCGGCGCGGCAGCGGGCGCTCACCTGCACGACCTCGCCTGGGGTCGCGACCCTCGCCCGGTGCGACCGGGGCGCACCGAGAAGTCGATCGGTGCGGAGTCGACGTTCGGCCGTGACCAGCGCGACATGGACGTGGTCGAGGCTCGGCTGCGCGAGCTCGCCGACGAGTGCGGTGCACGGCTGCGCAAGCAGGGGCTCGTCGCCCGGACGGTCTCGGTCAAGGTCCGCACGAGCGACTTTCGCACCCTCACGCGCTCGCGCACCCTGACAAGCCCCACGGACGTCGGGCGCGAGATGTTCCTCGTGGGACGCGAGCTCCTCGCGGCGGTCGACTTGCGCGGGCTCGCCGTCCGGCTCGTCGGGATCCGCGGTGAAGGACTCAGCAGCGCGGCCGCGACCCCCGTTCAGCCGACCTTCGACGAGCTCGCGCGCGTCGGGGAGGTCGAGGCGCCGGGGAGCGTACGGGCGGCGGCCGAGCAGGCGATGGACGAGGTCCGCGAGCGATTCGGCAGCGCTGCGATCGCCGCGGGGGTGATTCCTGAGCGTCGGCAGGGTCCCTCGACTACACACCTGGCCTCAGGGCAACTATCCTGAGGAGCACGACCGCGGGACGCGCCCACGGCGATGGCTGAGACACGGGGGTGACGATGCCTCTCTCCGAGTACGAGCAACGCGTGCTGGAGCAGATGGAGCGACAGCTTGCCTCCGACGACCCGAGGCTCGCTTCGACGATGCAGTCCGGCGGACGCTCGAGTGCGACCCAGTGGTCGATCGTCGCGGTCGGTGTGATCGTGGGCCTGCTCGCCCTCGTGGGTGGGGCGGCTCTGTCGCAGGTGTGGCTCGGCGTGGTCGGCTTCCTCGTGATGTTCGCGGCGGTCGCGTACGGCTTCGCGCCCCCGCGCCGCCGTCGTGGGCCCCAGGGTGTCGTCACTGGTGACGGCTCGGTGCGCCGTCCGAGCCGCAAGCGCGGTTCCTTCATGACTCGCCTCGAGGAGCGCTGGGAGCGCCGTCGGGACGAGCGCGGCCGCTGAGCCGCACGCCCGGACCGCTGCCGGTCAGCGGCTCGGGACCCGCTGCTTGTCGAACGCCGGGTCGTCGAGCACTGCCGTGAGCGCGACCTCGAGCTCGTGCGGCGTCGCATCGGCGGACCGCGGTGAGTAGCGCTCGGTCTCGAGCGACTTCACGAGCAGCGCAAGGCCGCGCTGAGCGTCCTCGCCGAGCATGACGCCACCGCGCCTGCTGAGCTCTCGGCGGATCTCTCGGGCCGCCCCGCGTGGCGTCGCGGAGTCGTGCCACGTGACCCCGGCCGCGCCGAGCCGGTCCCGCATCCTGCGCCACGCCGACTCAGGGGTGAGCCGAGCGGCGCTGCGCCGTCGCGCCCCGCGCACGCCCAGGACGATCCCCGCGGCGAGCGCGAGCACGAGCGCCCCGGCCGCGGCGAACAGCCACGCGGGGGTGTCGTCGAAGGTGCGACCGATCCCGCCCACAAGCCCTCCGCCCTGGCCGGGCGTCGTCGTCGGCGCGGGCACGGGACCGGCGGTCCCGGTCGGGAACTCCTCCTCGGGGGCGCCGCCGCCCTGGTTCGCGAACGGGTCGGCGTAGGCGGGCGGCAGACCCGACTGGATCGCCGGGGTCGGTTCGAACCGCACCCAGCCGATCCCGTCGAAGTGCAGCTCGGGCCACGTGTGCGCGCGGTCCCCGCGCACCTCGTAGGTGCGGGGGCTGCCCGCCATCGCCGAGCCGGGCAGGAAGCCCACGGCCATCCGCGCCGGGATGCCGAGCGTGCGCGCCATGACCGTCATCGCGGTCGCGAACTGCACGCAGTACCCCTGACCCGACTCGAGGAAGTCCCACACGGCGTCCCCCGTGACGGGGGCCGGGACGACCGTGCGGTACTCGAACGGCGGGCTGCGCAGGAAGGTCTGCAGCAGGAGCGCCTGGTCGTACGGCGTCGTGGCGTCGGCCGTGATCTCCCGCGCGCGCTCGGCGACGTCGGTGAGGTGGACGGTGTCGGGGAGGGCGAGGTACTGCTCGACCCGGTCGGGGGTGCCACGTCCCGCCGCGCGCAGCAGCTCGGGGGTGATCGCCGTCGTCGTGGTGCGCAGCGAGTAGCGCTCACCGGGCCGGGTGCGCTGGCGACCCACGACCTCGTCGCGCGCCGGGTCGTACCCCCACCGCGCGGGCGCGTCGACGACGCGCGGGAAGACGGGGATCGGCAACCGCTCCTCACGCAGCCCGACGATCTCGACGTCGACGTGCGTCTCCTCGCCGTCGAGGAGCGCCGCAGGGACGTCCTCGGGCCACAGGATCGTGTCGGGCCCGAGCTCCTCGCGCTGCCCGCCCCGCTCGTCGAGGTGCCATGTCTCGCCGTCGAACTCGTGCAGTGTGCGCAGCCGCAGCGCGCCGACCGTCGTGGGCGCGACGTGGTACCGCAGCGCGACCTCGTTCGACTGCCTGCCGAGGTTCTCGCGCATGTCGAGCTCGTTGCTCAGCAACAGCGCGCCCCCTCCGCCCGAACCGATGAACGGCAGCGGGTTCGAGCCCCAGCCGGGGGCGAGCAGCACGAGCGGTGTCGCGACGAGCACGAGGACGGTCACGGTGACCGACCACGCGCTCACGATCCCCGTGTGCCGGCGCCGTTCGTCGACGTCGCTGCCGACACCCTCGCCCGCGAGCCCGAGCAGGAGGAGGAAGGTGAGAGCTGCGAGGAAGAAGGTGAGCGCCGAGACGTCGATGTACAGCAGGATCGCCGGTGCCCACAGCGCGAGCAGCGGCACCGCGGACCACGCGGGGGCGCGCAGCCCGAAGCAGCACAGCTCGACGAGCAGGAGCACCGCACAGATCCCGCCGATCGTCGCGGCCTCGACCCCCGGGGTGACCTCCATCGGGGCGACCGACTCCTGGATCGTGGCCATGGTCTGCTCGGCGAGCAGCCCGAGGCGCCGCAGCGTGTCCCCGTCGGGGAGGAGCTCGACCCCGCGCGGCGGGGAGAGATAGGCGATCGTGAGCCCGTAGGCCAGGGCAGCGAAGCCCGCGAGCGTCGGCACGGCGGGCGAGCGCACCCAGGTGCGCAGCCACGCGGTGCCCCACGCGAGAGCGGCGCACGCGAGGAACGCGAGCAGCGCCCAGCGGCCCGCCTCGAGCAGCGGGTTGAGCGCCCACGCCGACGTCGTGACCGCGGCGACCGCGAGGGCCGTCGTCGAGTGGGGACGCAGCGGCGAGCGCGTGCGTGCGCGCGACGCCGTCGTCGTCTCGGTCGGGGCGGCGGGGTTCGCGGTCGTCGTCATCGCTGCGCCCCCAGGAGTCGGCCCCACGCCTCGGCGAACGGCTCGCCGACCCGCACGAGCGTGACTCGCCAGCCCGCGCGGCGCAGCTCGACCGCGGTGCTCTCGGCGTCGCGCGCCTCGGGCGACCCGGCAGGGCCAGTGCGGACGAGGGCCCACGCGTCGCCCGAGTCGCCGAGGGGGGCGAGCGCCGCACGCCCCGGACCGCCGAGCGGGCCGACGACGGCGAACACGAGCTCGCTGCCCGTGCCGTGGTGGACGAGGCCGCGCGCAGCCGCGACGAGGTCCTCCTCGGCCTGCGCGGGCGTGCGGCCCGGCACGAGGTCGACCGTGAGGTCGAGGAGCTCCGCGCGCGCGGTGCCCGAGGTGTCGCGCACGTGCCGCGCACGCGACTCGGGGTCGACCGGCCCTGGCACGGCGCGGGCGCCCGTGAGCCTCGTGGGGTGCCCCGCGCCGAGCAGCGCGAGCGCGATCGAGGCCGCGAGCGAGATCGTCCACTCGGTGCCCTCGTCGTCGAGCGGGAGGTCGACGAGCACCGATGCGGGGCGCATCCCCGCACGTTCGTCGGAGCGCACGAGCAGGTCGCCACGTCGCGCGGAGGAGCGCCAGTGCACTCGCCGCAGGTCGTCGCCCTCGCGGTAGTCGCGCAGCGCCGCGTCGTCGGTCGACGGTGAACGCGCTCCGAGGGCGACCCGGTCGGGCTCGCCGACGAGCGCGTCAGGCGGCAGGCGGAGGTCGGCGACCGCGGGCCACACCGTGACGCTCACCGTCCCGCCGAGGGTCGAGGACGTCGTCGCCATCGCGAGGGGGTCGGTGTGGCGCACCGTGAGCGGGCCGAGCTCCCAGCGGCCCCGGCGGGAGGCGTGGACGGGGTAGGTCACGCTCACGGTGTCGATCGTGCGCTCGACGCGGGCGCGCAGGGGACGCCCGCCCGAGAGCTCGACCGCGGCCTGTTCCCCGAGCCGGATGCCGGCGAGCCGGATGCGCTCGGCGAGCCCTTGCGCGCGCACCGTGACCTGCGCGAGAGCACGCTCGCCGACCGAGACGGGGTCTGGGCGCACCGAGCGCTCGACCGCGAGGCTGTGCGACCCGCGCGTGGGCGCCGTGAGCCATGCGACCGCGAGCGCGCCGAGCGCGGCGACCGCCCCCAGAAGGCCGAGCCGGACGAGCCCCGACGAGCCCGCACCGATGCCGAGCAGCGTCAGCACGAGGCCGACCGCGCCCACCACGACCCCCCGCAGGGTGGGGCGCGTCGTCATCATCCCGCCCGACGCACCGGCTCGTGGCCCGCCGCGTGGTCGACCGGCGTGCGATCGACGATCGCGCGGACGATCTCCTCGGTCGTGCGGCCAGACAGTCGCGACTCGGTGCTCGGCAGCACGCGGTGGGCGAGCACGGGGGAGGCGAGCTCCTGGACGTCGTCGGGCAGCACGAAGTCCCGGCCCCGCACCGCCGCGAGCGCCTTCGCTGCCCGCAGCAGCTGGATCGCGGCACGCGGTGACGCACCGAGCCGCAGCCCCGAGTCCTCGCGCGTCGCCCCGACGAGCGCGATGACGTAGCGCTTGACCGCCTCCGAGGCGTGCAGCCGGCGCACGACGCCGATCATGCGCGCGACGGTCGCGGCGTCCGTGACGGGGGCCAGCGCGGTGATCGGGTCGGCGACCTCCTGGCGCTCGAGCATCTCGAGCTCGTCGCGCGGGTCGGGGTAGCCGACCGTGAGTCTCGCCATGAAACGGTCGCGCTGCGCCTCAGGGAGCGGGTAGGTGCCCTCCATCTCGACCGGGTTCTGGGTCGCGACCACGAGGAAGGGGCGCGGGAGGGGGTAGGACACGCCGTCGATCGTCGCGTGGTTCTCCTGCATGCACTCCAGGAGCGCGGACTGGGTCTTGGGGGAGGCACGGTTGATCTCGTCGCCGATCACGATGTTGGCGAACACCGGACCGGGGCGGAACTCGAACTCGTGCGTCTGGCTGCGGAAGATGTTGACCCCGGTCAGGTCGCTCGGCAGCAGGTCGGGGGTGAACTGCACGCGTCCCACGGTGCAGCTCACCGTCGTCGCGAGCGCCTTGGCGAGCGTGGTCTTGCCGACCCCCGGCACGTCCTCGAGGAGCAGGTGTCCCTCGGCGAGCAGGACCGCGACCGTGAACCGCACGAGCTCGGGCCTTCCCGTCACGACCTTTTCGATCTCCGCGCGGATGCGGTCGGAGACGTCGACGAGATCGGCGAGCTCGGCCGTGCTCGGGGCGCTTGCGGACATCGGTCCTCCATTCGTCTGGCCGCGAGCCTAAGCGGTGCGACGCCGACGGTCGAGGTCGTCGGTGACCTGACCTCGGGGCAATCTACCCCGAGCGGGACACGTGGTGTCGCAATCCCCCCACTTCTCTCCACCACTTTGACCTGCGCATTCGTAAGGCAACTGGGTGATTATGGCGCCGGCTGCGCGAATCGTGGAGGAAAGTGGAGTACCGTGGGGCCACCTGGCGGAAGGGGGTGTGGCGATGGCGGATGGCGGAGTCGCGACCGCGGGCCCCGTCGCGCACTTCCTCGGGACGTACACCCCCCGTCTCGACGACAAGGGCCGCCTGCTGCTTCCCGCGAAGTTCCGCCCCCAGTTCGCGAGCGGTTTGGTCATGACGCGCGGTCAGGAGCGCTGCCTGTTCCTCCTGCCGCCCACCGAGTTCCACCGTCAGCTCGAGGCCGTGCGCCAGGCCCCCGTGACCTCGAAGAGCGGACGTGACTACCTGCGCGTCTTCCTCTCGGGTGCGAGCGACGAGGTGCCCGACAAGCAGGGCCGCGTCTCGATCCCGCCGATCCTGCGCGCCTACGCCGGCCTCGAGCGCGACGTCGCCGTGATCGGCGTCGGGAGCCGCGCCGAGGTCTGGGACCTCAAGGCCTGGGAGACCTACCTCGCCGAGCAGGAGGCCGGCTACGCCGCGACCGAGGAGGAGGTGTTCCCCGACGGACCCTTCTAGCCCCTGACGCCCCTCGCCCCGCCCGGCGAGGTCTCCTCCCGCCCGACCTGACGCAACTTCCCCGGCGCCAGGAGGGTCGGTGGGGGACCTGGTCGGACGGCGGAGGGGCCGCCCGACCACCACTCTCCACTTCCCACCACCACCACCACGAGGAGCACCGATGAGCGAGCGCGACGACGACGCCGCACGGCGCCACGCGCCCGTGCTGCTGCGTCGCTGCGTCGAGCTGCTCGCCCCTGCGCTGAGCGCGCCCGGCGCGGTGCTCGTCGACTGCACGCTCGGCATGGGCGGCCACACCGAGGCGATCCTCGAGGAGGTCCCCGGTGTGCGCGTGATCGGGCTCGACCGCGACGCCGAGGCGATCGCGCTCGCGAGTGCACGTCTCGCGCACCACGGCGAGCGCTTCGTCGCGGTGCGCGCGGTGTACGACGAGCTGCCCGCGGTGCTCGCCGAGCGCGGGCTCGACCACGTCGAGGGCGTCCTGATGGACCTCGGGGTGTCGTCGCTCCAGCTCGACGAGACCGAGCGCGGCTTCTCCTACGCGCACGACGCCCCGCTCGACATGCGCATGGACCAGTCGGGCGGCCGCACTGCGGCCGAGGTGCTCGCGAGCTACGACGAGGCCGCCCTGACCCGCGTGCTGCGCGAGTGGGGCGAGGAGCGCTTCGCGGCGCGCATCGCCCGCCGGATCGTCGAGCGGCGCGAGCGCGAGCCCTTCGAGCGCACGTCCCAGCTCGTCGACGTCGTGCGTGCAGCCGTGCCCGCCGCGACCCGCCAGGCCGGGGGCCACCCCGCGAAGCGCACCTTCCAGGCGCTGCGCATCGAGGTCAACCGTGAGCTCGAGGTCCTCGAGCGCGCGGTCCCCGCCGCGATCGAGGCGCTCGCGGTCGGCGGACGCATCGTCGTCGAGTCCTACCACTCCCTCGAGGACCGCATCGTCAAGCGTGAGCTTGCACGCGGGGCGACCTCGAGCGCTCCCGCGGGCCTGCCCGTCGAGCCCGAGACGCACAAGCCGTTCCTGCGCCTGCTGACCCGGGGCGCGGAGAAGGCCGACGCGGCCGAGGTCGCGCGCAACCCCCGCTCGCAGTCGGTCCGGCTGCGCGCCGCCGAGCGCGTGCGCCCGACGCCTGCGCACATGCTGCGGGAGGTCGCGTGATGTCTGCTGTCCCCGCGCACGCTCCGCGCCCCCCGCGCCCGACCGTCCCGCGCCCGGGAGCCGCTCCCGCGCGCCGCGCCGCGACGACGGCACCCGCACCGCGCCGCAGCGACCCTCGCCTGCACGTCGTGCGGGCACCCGTGCACACCCGCACCCGCGTGCCGTTCGTCTCGTTGTGCATGACGATCCTCGGGCTCGCGCTGCTCGCGAGCCTCCTGCTCAACACGACCATGGCGCAGACCTCCTACCACCAGCACAGCCTCACGAGCGAGCTCGCGACCCTCGACCGATCGATCCAGGAGTCCCAGGCCGCGCTCGACACCGCCGCGAGCCCGCGAGAGCTCGCGCGCGCGGCACGCCGGCTCGGCATGGTCCAGGCGCCCGACATCGCGTTCCTGAGCATCGAGAAGGCCAAGGTGCTCGGCAACCCCAAGCCCGCTCAGGCCGAGCCGGAGGCGCAGGGATGACCCGGACCGACCCGCGCGCGGCCCGCCCCGCGACCCGGTCGGCGAGCGCGCGTCGTACGCCCCCGCCCGGCGCACGGCCCCGCAGCGCGGCCGTGCCGCAGCCCCGCCGCACCGGGGCGCCCCCACGAGCCGCGGGCGGCGGGCGCCGTCC
>Ga0123333_10004615_pt1 | contig 12836 bp, 10 predicted proteins | sample BioC12SIPDNA_3_FD_89957 | JGI IMG/M metagenome (GOLD analysis project Ga0123333, IMG submission 89957) | Anaerobic biogas reactor microbial communites from Washington, USA - Biogas_R2_B C12 SIP DNA | ecosystem: Engineered > Bioreactor > Anaerobic > Unclassified | place: Washington, USA...
CCCACCTTCGCCATCTGCCCGCGCCCTCGGTTTGTCAGGGGCAGATCGGTCTGGCCCACAAATCGGCGCGGTGAGAACTGCGTGATTTCCCCGTGGCGGAGAAGATAGATCTCGCTCACGGCAACACCCCGACCAGGATGTCCTCCAGGCCGCGGCCGCAGGCCCTCTCCACCAACTCCCGCAGGACCAGGGCATTCTGCATGCGGCCGCGGATGGCCGCGCAGGCCTCGGGGTTGTCGGCATACAGGGCCAGCTTTTCGCCGAAACGTTCTTCCACGCGGATGCGTCTGTCGCAGCGCACCAGCTTGTCGGCCAGGCAGACGACTTCTTTTTCCGTGAGCACGCCTGAGGCCGGCGGCGGCACGTCGCGGTGGGCCCCCACGATCGGAGACAGGCCACCCAGGCCCAGACGCTCCAGAAGAGCCCCGCCGGCGGCCTCGTGCCCGGGGCGGTCCTTGGCCACGTCGTGCAGCAGGGCGGCGTTGTGGATCAGGTCCAGGTCAAGGCGTGCGCCGTTGCGGTTCAGTTCCTCCCCCAGGCCCACGGCCACGGCGGCCACGGCCTGGCCGTGGGCCAGGCCGCGGCCGGGCATGGACTGCCCGGCCAGGGCCAGGGCCTCGTCACGCTCCCCGACATGCAGACGGGCGGCGCGCCACAGCAGGACTGCGAAATCGTCGGGCGTGTCCGCGTCCAGCAGGATGCCCCGGTCCCAGACCGGCACGTCCAGGCCGGGCTGGCCTTCCAGCAGCCCTTGCAGCCCGCCTTGGCCGTCATGCCCCAGAATGCGCGGGATCAGGCCTGCGGGGATCAGGGGCGGGTGGCCCCGCTCGCCAGCGAAGACCGGGTAGGCCACGCGACCGTCGTAGGCATGGAGGAGCAGGGTGATTGTGACCGGTCGGACCAGCGGGATGTCCACAGGCAGGAGAAAGAAGGCGTCCAGGTCGGGCAGGCCTGCGCAGGCGGACGCGGCCGCTCGCACCGAGGAGAACATCCCGTCCCCGTATCCCGGGTTATGGACCGTGGGCACGCCCAGGCGCTTTGCTTCGGATTGCACCTGTGCGGCGCAGTGGCCCGCCACCACCAGCGGCCTCTCGATGCCGGCCTGCTGGAAGGCGCCGACGCAGCGCTCCAGCACGGACTTGCCGCCCAAGTCCATAAGGGGCTTGAACGCGCCCATGCGCGAGGAAAAGCCGGCCGCCAGGATGGCGGCCCCGAAACGCCTTCTGTCCGGTGTCACTCCTGGGCTCCGGCGCGCACCCTGATCAATTCGGCCACGATGCTGACGGCGATCTCCTCGGGTGTGTCCGCGCCGATGGGCAAGCCGATGGGGCAGAAGACGCGTTCGAGGTCGGCCCGGGTGAAGCCATTCTCCAGCAGGGAGCGGTAGACGGCGTCGCGCTTGCCGCGGCTGCCGATCATGCCGACATACCCGGCGTCGGTTCGCAGGGCCTGGGCCAGGACGTCGCGGTCGTGCAGGTGGCCGCGGGTGACGATGACCACGAAGTCGTCGGGCCCTAAATCCTTCAAGCATCCGTTGAAGTTTTCCAGAACCCGCACCTCGCGGGCTTCGGGATAGCGCCCGGGGCTGGCGAACTCGGCCCGGTCGTCCATGACCACCACCTCGAAGCCGGCGAAGGACGCCACCCTGGAGGTGGCCAAGGCCACATGCCCCGCGCCGACCAGATGCACCACCGTGGGCGCGACCAGGGGCTCGGCAAAGACGGTCAGCCCGTTTCCTTGGAGGGAAAAGTTCTGACGGGTTTTCGACGCCTTGCGGGCCAGTTCCGCCGTCATGCTTTCAGGAAGATCCATGCTCTCCAGACCCGTCGCTGCGGACCACACGTTCAGGACGGGCTCCTTCCCTGGCGCCAGGATCGTGATCAGGGCCGGACGTTTTTGCTCCGCGTGCAGGGTCAACAGCTTTGCGAACAATCCCCGTTGCTCCGGCGCGAGGCGTTGCAGGAGCACCGTGACCGCTCCGCCGCAGACCATGCCCGCCTGGGCCGCAGTGGGTGAATTCAGGTCAAAGGGCAGCAGGACGTGCGACTCGCCCAGGTCCAGCATCTTCCTGGCCCGGGCCAGGCTGGCCCCCTCCACAGGGCCTCCGCCCACGGAGCCGCGGATGGCGCCGTCGGGCAGGACCAGCATCCTGGCCCCGGACGTGCGCGGGGCCGAGCCCGAGCTCTCGACAATGCCGCAAAAGATGGCGTCTTGGCCCTGATCCAGGGTTTTCAGCAGGGACTCGAGAATATCCTTCACGGTGTGCTCCGGCGTTGATCAAAAATGGTGCGCTTGAGGGTGTGGGAGGGCGAAAAGGAGTCGACCCGCCGCATGGAACCCAGGATCAGGGTCCCGAGTTGCAGGGCCGCGGCCACCCCAGGCACGCGCCGCAGGGCCAGCCCCAGGTCCCGCTCCAGGTGCTCATGCCCGGATCCGGCCTGGAATTCAATGTCCAGGTGGTCTCTGCCGCCGGCAGACCAGAGACTGGCGCGGTAGTCCACCAGACCGTCCAGGTCAAAAAGACTGTCGTCGAGCTCCCGGCTGGTCACGCTGAGCCCGCCGCCCAGAACGCACACCCTGTCCCGTCCCGTCACATCGCACAGCCGCGCCGTGACGCCGCCACAGGCGCACCGCCCCCTGGCCAGGCGGGCCAGGTCCCCCGTGCGGTAACGCACCAGCGGCATGGCCCGCCGGCCCAGGGTGGTCACGACCACCTCGCCTTCCTCTCCCTCGCCCAACAGTGCGCCCGTAACCGGGTCCACGATCTCGAACAGCAGGTCGGACTCCCGCACATGGCAGCCGTCATGGATTCCGCATTCCACGCCGCCGCCCAGACCCGTCTCCGTGGCCCCGTAGTGCAGGAAGGTCTCGGCGCCGCAGGCCTCCTCGATGCGCCGACGCAGGGCCGGCGGGGCGTAGTCCGAGCACAGCAGCATGGTCCGGACCTGGCCAACGGGCAGAGACCCGGCCAGGGCCAGAAGGTGCTGGGGCAGACCCACGACGCACGAATACTTCCCGGCCACGATGAATTCCGCCAGACCGGTCGCGCTCCCGGGCGGCCAGCACCCTGCACAGTGAACCCCACCGCCCCGCAGGGCTCGCACGAGCAGGTCGCCAGTGCTGTCGGGTTGACTGCAAGGCAGCAGCGCCAGAACCCGGTCCGATTGATCGGCCAGGTTCGTCATGCCGTGCAGGAAAAAATCCACGGTCCCGTCCAGATCCTCCCGCGTGAAGTGCACTCGCTTGGGCGCACCGGTGCTGCCCGAGGTCTGCAGGGTGACGATGCGCGCCACCTCGCTCTGGGGTACGCAGACCATGCGCTGCCCAAATGCGGCCACGTCCGCCCCGGCCATCAGGGGCAACCGCGCCAGGTCAGCCCGACAGCGCAGCTTCTCCGGCTTCACCCCCGCCAAACGCCCGCGATACCAGGGGCCCATCTCCCTGGCCCAGGACACGGTCGCGCGCAGGGCCGCCATCTGGGCAGTTTCCAGACAACTGCGGTCCAGGGGCCCGTCGATGCCCAGCCTGCGTGCCGTCAGGGCATCGACGGTGCTGGCTCTCACATCCGCCCCCGGTACAGGCTGCGGCCGTGACGGGAGGTCAGGTTGAAGGCGCAAAAGGGCACCAGTCGCCCGTTTGGCTGGGCCACATGGATGCAGCAGCCCTGCAGGCGGTCCAGGTTGAGGCTCCACGCGTCCTGGAAGGCCATGGCCGAGATGGTGAACGTATGGGTCCTGGCCCGGGCCAGGAAGCGGTCCAGGTCATTGTCCTGGGGAGTGGGGGGGATGGGGCCATCTGCGCCCGGACCCTGGAATGGGGAAGGGGGAGATGGCGGCCCCGGCGTCGCGGGCGCGGACCACTGGCGGGCCGTGACGTTGATGGACTTCAGGGCCCCGGCCTCGGCGGGTCTGGGTGTGCAGTCACAGACCACATTGCCCAGACGCACGAAACTGCCGTCTTCGCGGGTCATGTACTTGCCCGAGAAGGAACACAGGGCGTGCTCGCAGCCCGGGGGCAGGAAGTCGGACACCTTGACCATCCCGCCGCTTTGTTGGGCCAGACCGGTCATGAGCTCGGGCAGGGTGACATGGTCGGGTATGAAGTCGGCCGGATAGCGCCCGAAATAACTCATGGGCTGGAAATGGACTCCGCGGATAAAGGGCTGGCGGGCCAGGCCGTAGAGTACGATGTCCCACAGCTGGTCCGTGTTCACGCCGCGCGCCACCGTGGGCACGAGGACGATGCCCAGGCCTGCCGCCGCGGCGTTGTCCACGGCCCGTCCCTTGACCTCCAGCAGGTCCCGGCCGCGCAGAGCACGGTAGACAGCGTCGCGCACCCCGTCGAACTGCAGGAAGACAGATGAAAGCCCCGCACTGGCCAGGGCCTCGACCAGCCCGGGATCCTCGGCCAGGCGCAGGCCGTTGGTGTTGAGCTGCACGAAGGCAAAGCCGGCCCGCTTGGCCATGGCCACGATCTGCGGCAGATCCTCGCGCACCGTGGGCTCGCCGCCCGAGAGCTGCAGGTTGCAGCCGCCCGTGCGGGCCATGACCTGATCGAACATACGCGCCAGGACCTCCCGCTGCGGCTCGGTCCCCGGCCCGCCGCTGTCGGCGAAACAGACCGGGCAGCCCAGGTTGCAGCGCGAGGTGATCTCCACCAGGGCCGTGCAGGTCCGCTGGGCGTGGCGCGCGCACAGGCCGCAGTCGTAGGGACACCCTTTGCCCACGGCCTCGCGCGGCCCGCCGCCGAAGGGGATCTTGGGCCGCACCCAGCTTGAAAACGCGGGCTCCCCGCGCCAGACCACGGCCGAAAACCCGCCATGCTCGGGGCAACGCTTGACCATGCGTACGACGTCCCCGTCCTCGACCAGTTCCGCCTCGACCCGACCCAGGCACTCGGGACAGACGCTGCCGACCGTGCCGACCATCCTACTCACGCGCCGTCCCCGGGTCGATGCCGTTCTCCACGAGAATGGTCAGGACCTTGCCGTAACACCCGGAGACCAGCCCGCCGCAGACAGAAGCGTCGGGCCTGCCGTCGGGCACGATGGCCGAGCAGCTGATGCCTCCGAAGCGCTCAGCGGTGTGACCTTCGAACCATTCAACCAGCTCCGAAAGCATGAGCGGCAGCCTGTCGTCGGGTTCCTCGGCAGCGGTGCCTTTGCCCGCGTAGTAGGCGATGAGACAAGCCGCTCCGGTCAGGGCCCCGCAGGCCCCCTGGGGCGAGGAAAACCCCATGCACAACCCCGACATGGCCCGCACGAGCCCCGGATTTTCCACGCCCTGCGTCTCCAGAGCCATCTGCGCGATGATCTGGGCGCAACAGAAACCCTGCGTGTGCAGGCGCAGGATGTCGAGATCGTATTCGTTCATGTCGGCCTCGTGATGACTTTTGGTATACCAATCGAAAAGTTATAGGCCCCATGGATCCCATAGGATCTATAGATTTTTTATTCTCCCCACGGAACGTGCGCCGTCAACAAGAACAATCCCGGCTTCGATTCCCGCGACGCAGCGCAGGCCATCTCAGCCAGGCCCGGATCGCCGGTCACGGCCTGCCAGAAGCCGAACAGGGAGCCGTGGCGGAAGACGAAATCCGCCGCGGTCTTCTTCAGCATGGCCGTGTGATCCTCGACCACGTCGATTTCGAACCCGGCGCAGGCCACCTGCTCCAGCACGGTCTGCAGGTCTGTGGCCTGCTCGAAACAGCAGCGCAGGGGCCATTCCCCGCTGCGGTAGCCGCGGGTGTAGATGTCGGCCAGGGCGAGGGTCCCGCCAGACCTCAATGTCCGGAAGAACTCCGCCAGCACCCCCTCCTTGTCCGTCAGGTTCCAGGTGCATTCGCACACGATCAGATCCAGGCTCTTGTCCGCAACGGGCAGACGTTTCAGGTCTGCCCGCGCAACGGCACGTCCGTCCTGGCACGCTTCCCGCAAAAAGCCGGCATGCAGATCCAGGCCCAGGGCCCGGGCTCCGCTTTCCAGCAGCAGCCCGAGGGTCTCCCCACGCCCGCACCCGGCATCCAGCACTCTGCTTCCGGGCGCAGGTGGCGCCAATTGCAGCAAACGCCGTGTCAACGCCAACCCGCCAGGACGCAGGGTGCGGCCCAGGGCCGACCTGACCGGCGCGGACGTGTACAGTTCACTTGTCTTCAAGCAGTTGCTCCACTTCGCGAATCCGCCCCAATGCCAATTCCTCGTAGATGTACACGGCCCCGCACCTGGGGCAGACCGGCAGTTCCACATGAAAGGCATTGCCCAGGTAGGTCAGCTCGACCTTGCCGGATTCCATGCGTTCCCCGCAGGGTTCGCAGACCCAGTCCATGTCCTGCGGCATGAAAATCATGCTCATATCCGTCCTCCCGTGATGCGCATGCGGTGGCTCCAGGCCCCCAGGATTTCGAACACCTCCGCAGTATCTCGGTACTCGACCCAAAAGGTAACTTCGCCCAGGACGGCCGCGGCAATCCTGCGACCATCCGTGCCGTGACGCAGGCAGCGTCCGCCCTTGGCCGCCAGGTACAGGACCTGGCGGACGTCATCCTCGAGGATGCGCCGTTCCTCCAGCAGGGCCGCGGCCGAGTCGGAGACGGCGATGCGCACGTCCTCCCAGGCTTCCCTGGGGGCCTGGTCCAGGCCGTGGCGGGCCAGAACCTCGTTCCTGAGTCTGCGCCGGTTGACCCTGCGGGCCGAAATGCCTGCCGGGGCCTCGGTGGCGGGATGGCCTGCGTCCGGGAAAAGCAGATCCAGGATGTGCAGAGCAGCTTTGCCGGTTCGGGCCAGCTGCTCTCGGCACATGGCGCAGTAGGTCAGGAAGTCCGCCGTGGATTGGGCCACCCGTGCCTGGGCCACCTTGCGGGCCAGGGCCGGGTTGGCGTTGTCCATGAGGCCGCCGAAGCCACAGCACTCCGTCAGTTCGCCGGACATGGGCAGGTCCGCCAAGGGCTGCCCCAGGCCAGCCAGCAGGCTGCGCACGGCTTCGCGGGTCTGCGTGTCGTGGCGGGCCGTGCAGGGGTCGGACAGGGCCAGGGGTGGTCGGGGCGAGGCGGCCTGCACCCCGTTTTCGGCCAGGAGGGTCCAGACAGAAACCGCTCCGAAAGCGGGCAGGTGCTCCCGGAACATCTTGAGGCAGGTGGAGCAGGCGGTCAGGACCCTGGGACGGCCCACGCCCTCCCAGGCCGTTTCCATGGCGCGCAGCAGTTCCTTGAACTCATCCTGGCGGCCGGCCCAATGGGCCGGAGCGGCGCAGCAGTCGAGCCAGATGCCGGTTTCGGGCTCCGATTCCAGCAGCCGGTCGTACAGTCTGAGGGTCTGCTCCGGTCTGATGCCGGCCAGCTGGCAGCCGGGGAAGAAAAGGGCCGCGCTTTTGTCCGTCTCAGGGGCGTGGCGCAGCAGGGCGGACTGCGTGTCCTTGGCCGCGCGCATCTCCTCCAGGGCGAACCAGTGGGCCGAAGGGGGCATGCGCCCTTCCCGGACCATGTCGCGCCGGGCGTCCAGGCACAGATCGGCCATGGAGAAATCGTTGGGACACAGGGTCTCGCACTGCCCGCACAGGGAACAGGAATTGATGAAGGTGTTGGCCTGGCGCATGCCCTGGACAATGGCCGCGTTGTTGAAGACGCGGCGGGCGTAGGCTTTGGGATAGCCACCGTGCCCGGAGAGGTACACGCAGTGTTTCACGCATTCCAGGCACTGGCAGTCAAGGCAGCGCCCGGCCTCCCGCGAGGCTTCCTCCCGGGTGTAGCCGCTCGGGTCTTCTGGGGGGATGCGATGGACGGGCTCGACGCCGAAGGTCTGGGTGAAGAGGTCCGTACGGCCGCACCGCAGGGGTACGCGGCTTCCGGTCAGGGAGGCGTTCTGCAGGAACCTGTCCATGGACACGGCGGCCTCGCGGCCGTGGGACACGGCGTCGATGAAACGGAACCTCCGCCCCTCCATGCCGCCCGTGAACCAGCCCGGACGTTCCAAAGCCATGGTTTCGGGGTCCGGGGAATCGAGGAGCGCCGCCAGGTCCGGAGATATCGTATCATCCTGGCCCACATACACGGCATCGGCCGGGTGGGTCTCGACCAGTACGCAGTCCAGGGCGGGGACGGCGACAAAGGTCACGTGCAGGGCACCCAGGCGTTGCAGCTCCTCCTCGAGTGCGGACGGGGGGAGAACGGATTCAGGAAGCTGGCGCAGCCATCCGCCGGGTTTTTCGCCCAGATGGTACACGCTGATGGGGTAGCCTTTTCTGGCCAGGTCGAAGGCCACGGTCAGGCCGCTCGGCCCGGAGCCGAAGACGGCGACCTTCCTGGGTCTGGCCGGCAGGCGGGGGATCTTGCCCTTGGGGCACGTGTCGCGGATGCACAGCCGCTCCAGCCCGCCCACGGCGATGGCTCCGCCGAGGTCCCTGCGGACGCAGAACGCTTCGCAAGGGGCCTCGCACAGCCTGGCCGTGACGGCCGCCAGAGGCATGCTTTTTTCCAGAACGGCCCGGGCCGCATCGAGGTCGCCCCGCGCCATGAACAGCACGAAAGCCCTGGCGTCGACGTTCAGGGGGCAACCCGCCCGGCACGCCGGCGGCTCCTCCTGGATGCACCTGGCTTCCCATTCCCGCAGTTCCTTCTGGTCCATGCCCTCTCCTTGGAAATAGAAAGCCCTCCGGGCGCAAAAACGCCCGGAGGGAGGTTGAACGGGTCACTATTTCTTCATCGCGGCCAGGATTTTCTCCGGCAGAGCGGGAATCTCGTGAACGCGAGCGCCGCACGCATTGTACACGGCGTTGAGGACCGCGGCGTGGGGAGCGGTCAGAGGCATCTCACCGACGCCGGAGGCACCGAAGGGGCCGGCCGGACGGGGCGTTTGCACATAGATGATCTCCATGTCGTCCGGGATGTCCTGGATGTAGGGGATGCCGGCGCCGCGGATGGTGGCATGCTTCTTCAGGTCCTCGTAGTCCTCGGTCAGGGCCAGGCCGATGCCCTGGGCCACGCCGCCGTAGATCTGGCCGTCGACCAGGGAGAAGTTGTTGACCTTGCCGATGTCGCCGACAATGGTCATCTTCTCGACGGTGGTCTTGCCGGTGGCGACTTCGACAGCCACCTCGGACAGGAACAGGCCGTACATGTAGCAGCAGAAGGGGCTGCCCTGGCCGTTGGCGTCGCAGTCCTTGGCCGGGGCGGTCCACTTGCCGTTGTAGCGCAGGGGCAGCTTCTCGGCGACCATTTCTTTATAGGTGCGGAAACCGCCAGCGGGCTTGGTCATGGCCTTCACCAGCTGCTCGCAGGCGTTGATGATGGCCTGGCCGCCCATGACCTGGGAACGGCTGCCGCCGGCGGGGCCGGTGTTCGGGGCCACGCGGGTGTCGTTCATGACCAGGCGGATCTTGTCGGGGGTCAGCCCCAAGGGCCGCAGGGCCTCGTGGGCCGTACCCAGGGTGCCCATGTCGGCGCCCTGACCGTGATCCTGCCAGCAGGCGTAGATGGTCACGGTGCCGTCGGCCATCAGTTCAGCATCAACCGCCGAGCTGTCGGCACCGTCAAGGCCGGCGCCGTACACGCCCAGGGAGATGCCGACACCGCGCTTGACTTCAGCGGTAGAGGCGGCTGCCGCGCGCTTCTTGGCTTCCTCGTACTTGGGCCGCATGATGTCGAACATCTCCGGCAGGCTGTACACCTCGGGATCCTGGCCCGTGGGGGTGGTGGAACCCTTGCGATAGATGTTCTTGTAGCGCAGCTCGAAGGGGTCCATGCCCAGCTTTTCGGCCAGCTCGTCCATCAGGGTCTCGGACGGAAACTCGGATTCGGGAGCGCCGTAACCGCGGAACGCAGCGCCCCAGCAGTGGTTGGTGCACACCGTGCGGCCTTCGCCGCGGATGGCCGGGATGTCGTACCCGGCGCCGATGTACTGGGCGCCGCGCAGGGTCAACAGGTCACCGAACTCGGAGTACGGGCCGTGGTCCACGGTCCAGTCGGTTTCCATGCCCAGGAGCTTGCCGTCCCTGGTGGCGGCCAGGCGCACGTCGGTCCAGAAGGGGGAGCGTTTGCCGGTGTAGGCCTGCTGCTGGCGATAGTCGTAGACCAGGTTCACGGGGCGGCCCGTGGCCAGGGCGGCGGCGCCCACCAGGGCTTCCAGGGTCGGGCTGAACTTGTAGCCGAAGGTGCCGCCGGCGGGGTTCTGTACCAGATGCAGCTGATCGGGTTCCAGGCCCAGACCCGGGGCGATCATGTACAGGTGCAGGTGCAGGCCGATGGACTTGGAGTGGATGATCAGCTTGCCATCGTCGTCGATGTAGGCAAAGCCGCAGTCCGGCTCGATGGGCAGGTGGGGCTGGCGGGAGGTGTAGTAGCTGCCTTCCACGATCACGTCGGCCTTTTCGAAGATGGGCTTCGTGTCCGCACCCTTGGCGATCTTCTGGATGTAGTAGACGTTGGGCGTGCCGGGATGGATCTCGATGGCGTCCTCGGCCATGGCCGCGGGGGCGCTCATGTACTCGGGCAGCTGCTCGATCTTGACCGTGACCTTCTTGGCAGCGGCCTTGGCCTGCTCGATGGTGTCGGCACAGACGATGGCGATGGCGTCACCATACTGGAAGATCTTCTCGTCGCACAGGATGGGGCGGTCCCACCCGTCGCCCTTGTTGGTCGGGAAGGTGATCAGGCCCGTGATGCGGTTCTTGCCCTTGACGTCCTTGTGGGTCACGACCTTGAACACGCCGGGCATCTTCTCGGCTTCGGACGTATCGATGGACAGGATCTTGGCATGGGACACTTCGGCCTGCACCAGGGCGCACTGCAGACTGCCCGCGGGCAGCTTCAGGCCGAGGTCGGCGCCGAAATCCAGGGTGCCGGTGACCTTGGCCAGGGCCGAGGGCCGGGGATAGCGGGTCCCCCAGACGCTGCCGTCCTTGGGCAGCTTGAACTCCAGGTCGGCCGCGCTCTTCTCGCCGCGCAGAACCTTGGCCGCGTCCATGACGGCATCCACCAGGGGTTTGTAGCCGGTGCAGCGGCAGGCGTTGCGGTGCTTCTGGAACCAGTCGCGGACCTCGTCGCGGGTGGGCTTGGGATTGGTGTCCAGCAGGCCCTTGGCGGAGACGATGAAGCCGGGCGAGCAGAAGCCACACTGGGCCGCGCCATGGAGCATCCATGCCAGCTGCAGGGGATGCGGGTTGGCCGGGGTGCCGATGCCCTCGATGGTGGTGATGTTCGCGCCGTCGTCGACGCGCTTCATCTTGGTCGCGCAGGCGCGCACGACCTTGCCGTCCATGATGACCGAGCAGGCCCCGCACTGGCCTTCGCCGCAGCCGACCTTGGTGCCGGTCAGGCCCAGGCTCTTGCGCAGCACGTTGGCCAGGGTTTCCTCAGCGTCGACCACCAGCTTCCTGGCGATGCCATTGACCACAATTTGTTTTTTGATCATTCCGATTCCTCCAAATAACGTGTTGTTCCAAACAGGTTTCGCGTGGGATCTAGAGCTTGCCGAAGCCGCAGGCCGGGTAGTGACAGGTGGGACAGTTTTCGCACAGGCCCCCATGGCCGAACGCTCCGATATCCTTCCGTTTCAGCCTTTCCCCGCTCAAGAGACGGGGCACGACCAGATCGAAGATGCTGGCCTTGTAGTACATGACACATCCGGGCAGGCCGACGATGGGCACATCGCCCAGATAGGCAAGCATGAACATGGCGCCGGGGTAGGTCGGGGCACCGTAGGAGACGACCTCGGCCCCCGTAAGGCGGATGGCCGCCGGGGTCTGGTCGTCGGGATCCACGCTCATGCCGCCGGTCACCGCGATGAAGTCCGCGCCGCGATGCACGAGATCCAGGATGGCCGAGACCGTCATGCCGACTTGGTCCGAGACGAAGGTCTGGTCCATGACCGTCGAGCCCAGGTGTTCGAATTTTCTGCGCAGCACCGGGCCGAAGCCATCCTTGATGCGGCCGGTGTAGACTTCGCTGCCCGTGGTCACGACGCCCACGCGCGCGGACTTGAGGGGTCTGACCTCCATCAGCGGGGCGTGTTGACGGCAGACGTCCTCGGCCTGGCGCAGGAGTTCCTCTGGCACGGCCAGGGGGATGACCCGGGTGCCTCCAAGGGCGCGACCGGCCTTGACGAACTGGCCCGTGTGGATGGTGCCGAAGGTGACGTCGGTGATGGAGTTGAGGCGCAGGAGCCCTTCGACGTCGATGTGCAGGACGCCGTCATGGGCTGCGGACAGGGTTGCCTTGCCCTCGCTGGGGGAAGAAATGGCGATGCCCTGTCCTGCCGCGGCGTGGGCCAGGCGCAGGGCGCACTCGTCCTCGTGCACGTATCCGTCCCTGAGATCGAAGACGTAGAGATGCTCCTTGCCGATATCCAGCAGCGACTGAATGTCGTCGGGGGTGACGATGTGGCCGCGCCTGAAGGCGGGGCCCTTGCTTTCCCCTGGGATGATGCGGGTGATGTCGTGGCAGAGAACGGTGCCGACGGCTTCTTCAACAGGAATGGCTTTCATCGATGATCCGTAGGGTAGTTGGTGTGTCCGCTAAAGTGAAGATAGCTAAGGGCCTTCCCTGGAGGGTCGGGCCAGGGCAGGGTATGGGGCTCAAGACTCGGCCATGGCGGCCATAGCCGCGATGGCCTGGTCCACGTGCTCTTCCGTGTTGAAGGCGCCCAGGCTGAAGCGGATGGCCCCGGTGGGGCTGGTGCCCAGGTCCTGGTGCACCAGGGGGGCGCAGTGCAGGCCCACCCGCACGGCAATGTCGTGGTCCGCGTCCAGGATGTCCCCGGCGTCGGCGGGCCGCAGGCCTTCCACATTGGCCAGGAGAACGGCCACGCGGTTTGCCGGGTCAGCGCCGCCATAGAGCCTCACCCTGAG
>Ga0123333_10004616_pt1 | contig 12827 bp, 11 predicted proteins | sample BioC12SIPDNA_3_FD_89957 | JGI IMG/M metagenome (GOLD analysis project Ga0123333, IMG submission 89957) | Anaerobic biogas reactor microbial communites from Washington, USA - Biogas_R2_B C12 SIP DNA | ecosystem: Engineered > Bioreactor > Anaerobic > Unclassified | place: Washington, USA...
GATAGGCCTGTGCGCTCCGGGGTATGATTGGTCGCACGGCACAGAAAGGGAGGAGACATGGGACGAAAGAGCTGGGCCGATCTGTCCCTTCTGGGCAAGATCGCGGTCGTCATCCTCGGCACCTTCCAGTTGGGGTTGTTGGCGGCCGCCCTGTGGGACATCGCCCATCGCGCGCCTGAGGAGGTCCGGGGCGACAGACGCATGTGGGCGGGGCTGGCCTTCATCAACTGGGTGGGTCCGCTCGCGTATTTCACCATGGGCCGGAAGCGGGGTCTCGTGAGCGAGGACAGCCTGGCCGGGCTGCGACCATCCGGGCCCACGTGACGCTCGCGCCTGCCACTGATTCACATCAAACCGACGACGCACCTATCGTCGCGAACGATAATCGGCGTCAGGCTCCCGGTGGATGGCGCACCCATGTTGAGAAGCCCCCGCGGAGTCGGATGCGTTCGACTGCGCAAGACACCCACGCGGCGCACGATCTCATATAGGACGAAGACACCAGGCACCGCCAGTGCAAAGAGGATCAGCGCCTGTGCAGTAGTCGTTGGCACCGCCAGGCTGACGACGTAGTAGGCGAGAATCACGATGACCGTCTGGTGCAGGATGTAGACAGGGTACGATCCCTCGGCCAGGTATCTCAGCGCTCGGGAAGCGCGGCTGAGATAGCGCTTGCCGAAACCCAAGGCTCCCATGAAGATGAGCCAAGTACCGGCCACGCGAAGAATGACCATCCCAGCACGTTGGGCCGACGGGTCGGGCATCGATTCGTGGAAACCGGCGGTGAGCACGAACGACAAGACCAGCGCGGTCCCGCCGAGCAGCGCCGGTATGCGGCAGCGCTGGGCCGATTCCGCGAATCCCGGATCGCACATAGCTACGTATCCGAGAAGGAATGCAAACAGAAAAAGGATTGGGGCCTTCCCACCGGGCGACACCTTCGAGGTCCCGGCCGACGTGACCATCACGACGGCTCCCTAGGTGACAGCGACGCCCGCGGGCGCAGGTCGCGTGCCGCGTCAGGGGGTCGCGTCGTACCTCCAGGTATCACCAATAGGGCTGGAGGCAGCCACGGTCTCCGAGCCGCCGAAGAGCACCGACGTGCCTGCGCCGGCGGCGTACACCATGGAGCTGAAGGTGCGGGCGGACGGCGTGTCCCCTGCGGGACTGCAGTCGATCCAGATATTGGCGGCAGACTCGTAGGCCCAGGTATCCCCAAACGGCGCGACCCCGCATCCGCCAAAGAGGACGACCCTCGCCCCCACAGGGTCGTAGTCCATGGCGTAGAACTCACGGGCAGGCGGCTTGACGGCGGAGCTGTCCACAGGTATCACGTTGGTCCAGGTGTTCTTTGCCGACTCGTAGATCCACGTGTCGCCCAGAAGATGGCCGTCGCTTCCGCCGAAGAGCACCATGGCGCCCAGACCGGCGTCGTAGACCATCCGGCTGCCGTACCGAGCAAGAGGCTTGTCCCCGGTAAGATCTACTTTGGTCCAGGCGTTCTTGGTCGAGTCGTAGGCCCACATGTCCTCCAGACAGCCGCCCCGCCTGCTTCCGCCGAACAGGATGACCTTCTGAGCGGCGGGGTCGTAGGCCATGGCATGAAGACAGCGCGACTTGGGCAGGGCGCCGGTGGGTTCGAGGTTCGTCCAGGTATTCGCCGTGGGGTCGTAGGCCCAAGTGTCGTCCAGCTCCGCATAGGTGCTCTTCTCGATGCCACCGAAGAGGAGTATCTTCCCGGCCGCGTCGTCGTAGACCATGACGTGGTCATGCCGAGCAGGCGGCACGGGACCGGCGGGGTCGAGCTCTGTCCACACGCCGGTGGCGACGTCGTAGGCCCAGGTGTCGTTGAAGTCCACACCGTCCCACCCGCCGAAGAGGACCACCCGGCTCGAGCTCGGGTCGTACGCCATCGAGTGGCCGGCACGAGGCGCCGGCGAGCCGCCGGTGGGAGCGAGAGCGCTCCAGACACCGAGCGAGACCTGCTCCGTGGTGGTGGTCTCGGGCGCCACAGCTGTGGTGACCGGCGCTGCCGTGGTGACCGGCGCTGCCGTGACAGAGACGGCCGACGTGGCGGAGACAGCGGCCGTGGTGGAGACAGCCGTCGTGACGGTGGCCGTCTCGTCGGCGCACCCCGTCGCGCTCAGACTCACGGCAGCACAGATAAGGAGCGATAGGGTAGAGCCTACCAAGCGGAGCTTCTTCATCGCACGTTCCTCCCTCCACTCGCCGCGATCACGAGTACCGGGATCAGCTTCATCATAGCGCGGGCCGGATTAGGGTGGATGATATGAAAGGAGGCCCTGAAGGCCCCATTCCGGCGGTCTGTTCGGGCTACGAGTGGGGAGACCTACTAACTCCCCGTGTGGTTCCAGTATAAGCGGCCGCGAGTCCGGGTCAACCCAGGCATGTTGGATAGCCTGGGGGCAGGCTTCCGCAGGCGGCTCTTGGCCTGCTCTGAAGACGCGAAGACCCGGCCACTGGGACCGGGCCTCAACCCGTAACCGACCGGGTCCTCACCTGCCGTTCTTGGCTTTCCTAAGCGGAGAGGGGGGATCGAACCTCCGGGACCGCTTGCGCCGGTGGACGAATTCCCCCTAGAGCCCCTCACTGGCGCCTAGCCGTAGCGGGCACGGCTTCATCGTCACCGGCGAGGGTGCCGGTGAAGGCACCAGCCGAGATGGTCCCCTGGAGCACGATGCCTGCAGTCACGGTGTTGCTCCCCGTGTTGTTGCTGGCCGTGGCTTCCGAGAGGCCCTTGGCTTCCACTCTGCCATCCTTGAAGACGGACCCTCGCAGGGAACCGGTGATGGTGACTGTGGAGCTACCGAACGTCTTGGCGAGGTCGAAGGCGCCCTCGAGGGCGCCGGTCTCGTCAACGGTGAACTGGAAGGGTACTTCACCCCAGGGGTCTCCCCCGGGGAAGGACCCTTGGTAGTCTCCTACGAAGTCTTCGAATGCATCGCCCTTCATTGTCCAAAACTCATCGTACGGTTCTTGTCCCTTGTCATCCCACATGCAGTTGTAGTGAGGGTCGTCCGGGTCGGTGATGGGCTGGTACTGCTCGAAGTGGTAGGAGTTGCTCTCCTCCGTTATGAGCGCACCGTATTCGTCGATCCTGTAGACCTTGTCTCCTATGAGCACCTCGCCGTAGACATGCGGCCGTCGTTTGTCCCCGCCCGCGTAGGAGTAGATGGCCTTGGCCTTGAACCCCTTGTTCCTCCAGATGCTGACCCCGATGTTGGTCTGGTCGGTGCAGTCCCCCGAGACCGGTCCCAGATCGTACGTCCCGTTACCGAAGTAATGGTCGGGCGTCTGCCAGTTCGAGCCGTCCTCGGCACTGAACTCGGTCCTGAAGATCGTGTTCTCGCTTGGCTTGTACACCAGAGCAGGTTTCTGCTTGTTATCTGCGGCCTCGGCCAACCAGGCGGCGAGATCGGGATCGTCAAGGGATTTCGTCTCCTTGGTCACGGGGTTCTCAAGCATCGCTCTGCCGGCCCACTCCACGATGGTGGGATCTTCCGGTGTGACGTAGTCACTCGCCTTGCCCTCGACCACCGGGTCGGTGTTTACGTACTCGTTGCCGTACCACCACTTGATCGCGAAATGGACCGCCGTACCCACGATCCCGCCGGTGGCCACCGCCGCCACCACCCCCATGGCGGAGCCCTCGAAGTGCGGGACCTCCACGCTCACCGTTCTCGCCTCTGGGTTGACGGTGCCTTTTACCGCCATCCATCGCTCGCCGTTCCAGTAGACAATGGCTACTTGCTCCGGGTCGATTCCGTCAGGGCCCATCCCCGCGTCGTAGGGCAGGGTGACGGTCACCGGTACATCGAAGCGCACGCCGGCCGGCCCGAAATCGTAGAAGGAGCTTATGGGTAGGGCGCTTGGGGCGTTGGGATCGTCCGCCGGGCTCGGTTCCCCTTGGAAGGGCTCTGTGAGGCGGGTTATGACGATCCTGGTGTCAGAAGCCACCGCCCCTGCGGGAACCTCGACCTTGACCGGACCGTATTCAACCACCCCGCCTGCGGCGGAGACCACCACGTTGGCTACTTCCTCGGTAGGGACGTCGATGACCGTGGGGGCGGCCATGACCCACTCGGCCGTCTCCGTGGCCGTGGTCTGGGTATCAGTGGGAGACGAGCTTGCTGTGGTGTCAGCTCCGCTCGGGGCGGTGGAAGAAACCTTTCCCGTGCTACTGCTCCCACAGCCTGCCGTCGCGAGCATCATCAGCAGCAAGGCTGCCGCGAGGAGAATGCCCAAGGAACGCCTCCGCTGTTGCACGAACACCTCCCCGTGGGCCGAGACTAAAGAACTGACCTGCGGCCAATATAGTGTGGGGTGGTCCGAACCGCAAGAGGTTGCCGGGGCCCCCCGTCCAATGCAGCCTCGCCTCGCCGTCCGGCTCGCCTCAGACCGCTCGCTGCTCGACAGTCCAAGAGGGACTGTCTCGCTGACGCTCGCGCCCTCGGTGGCCGCCTTGCCATTGTCGAGGGGGAGAGTACCGAGGGGTGGACAACGGCACCAGGGGAGACCATGGCAGGGAGAATGGCAGGCAAGCGGGTCCTGTCGTTCGTCGGATTGGTGGTCGTGTTCGCGGCGGCTTACGGGTGATTGCCAGCCATCTGAGACGGTGCATCTTGGGTGTGGCTGATAGCGGGCGCATCGGCGCTCGTGCCCCCGCGACCTCATGCTAGAGTGGGGCCGTGCACGTGAACGCAGCCCCTCCCACCGGAGGTGACGAAGATGGCCCCACGGATGCGCGACCTCCCGACCCTTCCCCTCACCCTGGCAGCCGCCCTTCTCCTTGTCGTACTGCTGGCCTTGGGCGCCTGCGGCGACGGTACTTCCGGCGCCGTGTGGGGCGAGGACGACCAAGTCATCGACCAAGCCGCCGTGGCCAAGATGGACGCCGCCGAGTTTCGCGCGATGATGGCCGAGGCGAGCGACCGCCTGATCGCAAACCATGGCGGAGACGCGGCCGCCTTCATCGCTCTGTTCTGGGGTCTTGACCGCGGATACGACTCCTACCAACTGCTGACCGGAGCCCTCAACGGCCGCCTGGCAGCTGACGGCCGCATCACCGACGCGAAAGGGACGGAGCTCACCCCGGCCCGTCCGGCCGAGGGGATCATCCGGGTCTCCGGCAGCAACGGGGGCGAGATCGGCGACGGGGCCGCGGGCTCGCCCGACGAGCCCGTCCTTCTTGCCTGTCTCTCCGGACCGGTGGCGTTCGCCGACGATCGGAAGCCGACGGAAAGCCCGGCCGAGCTCGAACTGTACGGTCGCGCGCTTCTCATCATGGAGTGCTACGACTGGTTCGCGGAAGTCCCCACAAGGATCGCTCAGCGGGAGCAGGAGGAGTACGAGCAGAAGCGCTTGTCGGAGGACGAGCTGAAGAAGCGGCAGGCCGCGCTGTCCAAAGAGACGGTCACAAGGATCATCACCGAACTCGCCGCCAAGGGCTACAGCACAAAGCAACTCGCCCAGGCCGCGGTGCTGCTTCAGACCGACGCAGACTGGCAGCGCGTAGTCAATGCCTTCGGCTGGGGCTGCAGGCACACCTCCGGAGAGACTCTTCGCCCGGCGTACGAGCCCATCACGAGCGGCATGGAAACCATCTATCCGCCGGCCGACAAGGATGCGCCCACCGACTACGACCGCGCCGATGTCGAGGCGGCCCTGGACGGCATGGCGTCCTCCTCGGGCGAAGCGACCACCACGACGACCATCGCGGCCACTACGACCACCGAAGCCGCCAACACGCCCCCGGAGGCCGAGGACATCATCACCTCCACGGAACTCGAGACCCCCATCCCCATCACGCTCCGAGGGTCCGATGCTGATGGCGACGATCTCACCTACACCTACGAGCAGCCGGAGAACGGGGTGGCGGAAGGGGCCCCGCCCTTCCTCACCTACACACCGAATGACGGCTTCGCCGGCGCGACCGACATGTTCATTTACACCGTCAGTGACGGCAAAGCCGAGGCCATCGGAACCGTCCAGATCGAGGTAGAGCCGTTGCGGTATGTGGGCGAAGTCGGGATTCTGAGCCAATCGAAATTGCCCGTCTACTACCTCGACCACAGCTACGTTGAGCTCGTGGTGGCCGGGAGCACCGTCACCGCGACGATGGAGTTCACCCTGGTCGCCGTTCTGAAGTGGACTTCCGACGAGTACCTGTGCACTGCCACCATGCACCGCGTGTACCGCGGCGAAGGGCCGCGCGGGGATAACGTGTCGCTCAAGCTGGAACTGATGGACTCCTCAGACTTCCTCGAGGGACCCGACCAGGAGGGCGTCAATGTGCCGGTGGTTCAGAGCCAAGTCTTGGAGGGCACGTTCTCAAGCGACGGCACGTTCACGGGCAACATTCGGAACGTGTGGGCCATAGGCGCGGCGAGAGTCGAATGAGCTCGCCAGGCGCCGGCGCCGGCGCGGCTCAGGCAAGGAGGGACATGCACAGGCTGGCTCCGTCGGGCAGCGTGGTGTTGTGCTGTCCATCTGGCACCTGCAAGTGTCGCCGAGTTTGCCACCGAAATGCCACCGAACTCATCCCAAAGAGGCGAGAAGCTCGACCTTGGCGGCCGAGCCTCGCCTCAAGAAAGCCCTGCCAATGAACGGAGAGGGGGGGATTCGAACCCCCGGGACCTCAATGAGGCCCAACGGTTTTCGAGACCGCCGCATTCAACCGCTCTGCCACCTCTCCCTACCGACTCGGTTCGGCGTGAATCTACGGCCGCCGAGTCCTATGTCGTGTCTGGTGGGTCTTCCCGGGGAGCCCGCGCAGCGCATGGAGGATTGTAGCCGATGAGTCGTCGAAGCGGCAGGCTCACGACCGATGATCCGGGCGAAGCCGCGGCTGTCGGGTCCGGATCAGCTGATGGCCGCTCTCAGCCCCTCCTCGAGCGGGGTGGTCGGCCGACCGATCAACGCCGATAGCTCCCCGGTGACACCCGACAGCAGGCCCGCGGCGATGTTGGCGTCCAGGGCGGCGGCGAACTCCGCGCCGGGTCGCTCGACGCCCGCGGCCGTCAGGGCGTCGATGAGCGTCTGCCCATCGACCGGTTTGTACACCACCGGGTTGCCGATGATCTCGGACGCGGCGGCCGCCAACTCGTTGAAGTCCCAGGCGTAGTCGCCGGAGAGCTCGTACACCTTGTTCTCGTGGCCTTCGCCCAGCAGGACGGCGACCGCCGCGGCCGCGTAGTCGGCCCGGCTGGCGCTGGCCACCCGCCCGTCACCGACGGCGGCCACGATGGCGCCGGTCTGCTTGGCGGTCTCGACCGTGCGGACGTAGTTCTCCGTGTACCAGCAGTTGCGAAGGACCGTGTAGGTGAGACCCGAGCCGGCCAGATACTCCTCGGTGGCCTTGTGCTCGGGTGCCAGGATCAGCTCCGACGTGGTCGCCTTCGGAGCGCTGGTGTAGACGACGTGCTTGACTCCCGCGGCCTTGGCGGCGTCGATCACGTTCCTGTGCTGGGGGATGCGCCTGCCCACCTCGCTCCCCGAGATGAGCAGCAACCTATCGACGCCGGCAAGCGCCGCCTCGAGGGCGGGCCGGTCGTCGTACGGCGCCACCCGTACCGTGACCCCGCGCGCCGCCAGGCCGGCGACCTTGGCCGCGTCTCGGACGACGGCGACGACGTTCTGAGGAGCTGTTCTTTCGAGCAGGCCCTCGACAACCAGGCGACCGAGGTGCCCGGTCGCCCCCGTGACTGCGAGCTTCATCTCGCCTCCTCGTGTTCCGATTCGACCCGTGTCCGGATTGTATCCAAATCGCGTATCCAAGAATCACGACTCGTGAAACACGGAAGCAAGGGCGGCCAGCTTACCGTTGACAAACCGCCTTCGCGGGGATGCAGGAGATATCCGAGTTGATGAGCGGTGGTGAGGATCTGGATGCCCGAGTGACCGGCTTCATGGGGTTGATGATGGGGCTGCTCCGCACGCCCAGCGGGTCCGCGAAGGTGCGTGGGGGAGGGAGTAGTGAAGCGGCCCATGAAGATCGCCGGCATATCGCTCGGGGCGCTCGTGGTCGTAGCGGTCCTGGTCATCACAATAGCCGGAGGCGCCTTCATGCCCAAGAATTACCTGGAGCCATGGGAGAAGACCTACCATCAGAAGTTCGACGACCCCGGATGCAGGTGGTGGCGCATGGGCTCTTGGCCTCGAACAGCCACAACATGCAGCCGTGGAAGGTGAAGCTCGACGCCGACCCCCTTTCCTTCCTGCTCTTCACCGACGGGGAGAGGTTGAACGCCCAGGTGGACTCCGTCGCCCGGCAGACCACCGGGACTGATGCGGCGAGCTCCTCCGCGGAAACCGCCTCGGACGCGGCGTCAGGCGCTCCAGCGGCCGCCGACGCCGGCGCCGGTCCGCTCTACGACTGCCTGTTCCTCCCCGACACTAATCGCTCCGCATACGAGGACCTCCCTCTCACCGCCGACCAGGCGAAGGCTCTGACGGAGTCGCTCTCCACCTATCCTGTGGACGTCATCCTGCTCCAGGGGGCGGAGGAGCGGCGCCACATCGGAGACCTGACCATCGAGGCGGCCGAGGTGGAAGGCGCCGTGATCCGGATATCCGAGGAGAGCGGCGCGCTCTTTCGGAGCACCGAGTACCAGAAGAACAAGCACCGCTACGGCTTCTCGGTGGAAGGACAGGGTACGTCGGGATTCGGCAAGTGGCTGATGCAGGGGCTCCTGGCCATCGCCCCCTCGCTTGCGGCGGCCGGTATGGCGTACGCGCAACTGCAGCTGACGGCCCAAAGCATGGCGCTGGCCGTGCAACCCCTCAGCCAAGTCCTCGAGGAGTACCCGGAGATGGAGGCTCTGCGGACTCGAGCGCACGCGGGATACGCCCCTGCGGGGGAGACCATCCAGATGCTCGTCCGAGTGGGCCGGCCGACGAAGGACGTGCCGCGCAGCACGCGTCGAGACGCGGCCGATCTGGTGATGGAGTAGGGCCGGCTCCAACCAAGGTCTGAGTGTCGCGCTCCGTGCCCTAGGGCAGGCCTTCAGTGTGTGTGACCCGTGTGCCCGCGCCCGGCGTGTCTGTCCGCGGGGCTGTTTAGGCGGAGCTGTTCGGGCGGGAGGTCGCAACTGCTGCCCGCGCACTCGCCGCCCACCGTCTCGAGTTCCAGCGTGGCGTGGCCGACGCCGAAGTCGCGGGCCAAGGCCTCTTTGACGGAGGCCAGGACCGTCCCGGTCTGCGAGAGCTCGGCGTTCTCGACCTCGATGTGCGCCGACAACGCCAGGTCGCTGGACGAGATGGACCAGATGTGCAAATCATGCAGGCCTTTCACGCCGGGGACGGCCAGTATCGCCGCTTCGACCTCGGCGAATTCGACTCCTTCAGGCGTGCCCTCCATGAGCACGTTCACGGCGCCGCGCACGATGGCTACCGCCTCGCGCCCGATCCACAGAGACACGAGGATGGAGATGATAGCGTCGGCGTAGTTCCACTCCCACAGATAGACGAGCAGGCCGCTCACCATCACCCCGAAACTGGTGGCGGCGTCGCCGACCAGATGGAGGAAGGCGCTCCTCAGGTTGAGATCGCGGCGATAGCCGTGGAGAAGTAGGGCGGCGAGGCTGTTGACCACCAGGCCCCCGGCTGCGAACGCGATGACCCACAGTCCCTCGACCGGCTGGGGATCGAGCAGACGGCGAACGGCTTCGACGATGATGTAGATCGAGATGGCGACGAGCACCGCGGAGTTGAACAGAGCCACCAGGATCTCGGCCCGCTTGTAGGCGAAGGTCCGGCGGGGCGTGGCGGGCCGCCGGCCCAGACGGACCGCCCAGAGACTCAGACCAAGAGCGACCACATCGCTGAGGTTGTGGGCCGCGTCGGAGAGCAGGCCCAGGCTGTTGGCGACGATCCCGCCGACCACCTGCAGGAGGGTGATGATGAGATTGAGGCCGAGACTGATGATGAGCCGCCGGTCGGGCTCGGCGGGCAGGAGGGGAGCCGTGACGGGCTCGGCGATGTCCACCCGCCGGCCTTGGTCGGAGTGGAGGCCGCCGGTCACAGCAGGTCGCGCTCGCGCCTGACGGCGAAGAATTCCCTGAGCAGTGCCGCCGCCTCCCGCGCCATGACTCCGGCACGGACCTCGGGCTGGTGGTTGAGCGCCGGATGGTCGACGATGTTGAAGATCGTGCCGGCCGCTCCGGCTTTGGGGTCGTCGGCCCCGTAGACGAGCCGTCTGATGCGGGCCAGCACTATCGCGCCGGCGCACATGGCGCAGGGCTCCAGGGTGACATAAAGCGTGGCGTCCTTGAGCCTCCAACCACCCGCCACGGCGGCCGCGTCGCGGAGCACCAGCATCTCAGCATGGGCAGTCGGGTCGTGACGCCGCTCTCGTTCGTTGCCCCGGGTGGCCAGGACCTCTCCGTCGACGACGAGCGCGGCGCCCACGGGGACCTCGCCCGCCGCGGCCGCGCCTCGCGCCTCCTCGATGGCCAGTGCCATGAAACGGTAGTCGTCGTTCTGAGCGGGTATGGTCACCCGGCGCTCCTTCCTCGGGCGGTGCTACCCAGATGATACATGGCGGGCGCGGAGCGCTGCCCGTCGGGAGGCGGCGTCAAGCGTTGCGTCGCGCTGTGGCTCCGCCCCGCAGCCGCCGCGTCCGCACGTCACGCCGCCCCGCAGCCGCCGCGCCCTGCTCCTCACGCCGCCCGGAGCGTGCGCACCTCGCTGACCGAGCCATCCGCGTACTGTATGTGCAGGCTTCGCACCGTGTCCTCCTGGATGTCGAGGAAGATGGCGGCCACGCTGTCTTGTGGAGCGCCGAACTCTATCCTCTGCCTCGTCACGCAAAGCTTGCGGTAGACAACGTACGCGATGCACGCGAAAAGTATGACAACGCCGACCACGGCTGCTATGAGCATCGGACCCCCTCTGGTCTCGGTGGATCGCTGTGCGAGAAGCATAGCCGACGGGCCGGACAGGAGGACCGGGGCGCAGCCCGCGTGCGGGCTGCGCCCCCCTGACGGCCGGCGCCCCTTGACGGCCTCCGCCGCTGCTGTTAGGTTGCGAAAGGGACGCTCGATTCGGCAACCACTATCCCGCGGGGGTAGGTCATGGCGCGCATAGAGTTCACCGACAACTATGAAGACCTCTCCACAGAGAGCGGCTACCAGTTCAAGTTCATCTGCGAGAACTGCGGCAACGGCTACATGTCGAGCTGGATAGCGAGCAAGTCCGGTATGGCCACCGGCCTTCTCAGAGGAGCGGGGAGCCTTCTGGGAGGCTTCCTGGGTAGCGCGGCCGACAGTGCCGACGACCTGCGCGATCTCGTCGCCGGTCCCGCTCACGATCGAGCGTTGCAGCAGGCCGTGGAGGAGATCCGGCCCCTCTTCGTTCAGTGCAAGCGTTGCGGCCAGTGGGTGTGCCGCGAGATCTGCTGGAACAACGAACGTGGCTTGTGTGCAGAGTGCGCTCCTATCACCCAGCGGGAGCTCGGCGCCATTCAGGCTCGGCTGACGGTCGAGCAGGCGGAAGACAAGCTGCGGGAGCAGGACCTGACCGAGGGACTCAACCTCACGGCCAAGGCCGTCGTGATCTGCCCTGTGTGCGGAGTGGAGAACGAGGGCGGCAAGTTCTGCCAAGAGTGCGGGGCCTCCCTGGCTCCCAAGACCGAGTGCCCGCGCTGTGGCACCAAGCTGAAACCCAACGCCAAGTTCTGCCCGGAGTGTGGGAACAAGATGGTCTGATGGCCCGCGCGTGCCGGCTGAGCTACGGCAGTCGCTCCGGCCCGGCGGAGTGGTCGTTCGACGGGTCGTATCTGACGGTCAGTTCTGAGCAGGGCGGGCCGATCGCCATAGCCGTATCCGAGGTAGCCGGGATCGCGGGAGACGGATACGAGCTGCGCCTCAGCCTTCCGGGCCGATCCGGCGCCGCCGAACCGAATCTAGTGCTCACCCATTTGGGAGCCGAGGGTCCCGCCCTGCTCGAGAGGTTGCGCCGGGAGTGGGCGCCGGCCCGCGCGAACGCGCTTCGTCTGGGCGGCTCGGGTGAGGGCAGGCCGTTCATGGGGTCGGTGACAGGGCTGGGGGATGAGGCGGGAAATGCCGCGTGGCCGGCGCAGGCGGCTGCGCGGCCGGTCCGGCCGGCCGACCAACCCGAGCCGTTCCACGCCCTTCTGTTCGAGGACGCCCTGGTCGTCGCCCGTGAAGGACGCGACCTGGAGCCGGTCTTCCTTGCCCTGTTGGGGGCCGTGGATCTCGATGAACCCGCCTATGCGGTGAGGGTACGGCAATGGCCCGGTCAAGAGGTTGTCTTCTCCAAGATGGCCGGGCAGACGGAGGAGTTCCTTCGCGCCCTGCGGGCGAACCGCGCGCTGTTGGCGGAAGAGTCGGCAGTGGCCCTGTCAAGCATGGTCCCGCTGCTCCCGGCGGGTCTCCGGGCCGTTCTTGCCGGCGTGTGGCCGCCCGGACGCCTGCTGGAGCTCGAGGCGATGGAAGCGGTCTGCCCGGGGTTCCACAAGGCCTTCCGCGACGGCCTGCTGCCCGGGTTACTGCGTCATGAGGAGGCCGGGTTCCTTCTAGACTGGGCCTCCGGAGGCTCGTCGTGGTTGGGGTGCACCCGCAGGTCGGCGGCTTCCAGCGCCGAGACCGGGGACCAGGGATATCCGCTCTGGCTGCTTTGCGGCAAGAAAGGCTCGTGGTTCTTGGAGGCGCTCTACAGCGAAGACCGCGCCACCTACTGTTTCTCGGGCGGCGAGGACATACCTGTTCTCGTGTCCAAGCTCCTCTCCGCTCCCCAGTTCTCGCGCGAGGCCCTATACAGTCCCTTGGAGGAGTTCGACGGCGACA
>Ga0123333_10004617_pt1 | contig 12820 bp, 6 predicted proteins | sample BioC12SIPDNA_3_FD_89957 | JGI IMG/M metagenome (GOLD analysis project Ga0123333, IMG submission 89957) | Anaerobic biogas reactor microbial communites from Washington, USA - Biogas_R2_B C12 SIP DNA | ecosystem: Engineered > Bioreactor > Anaerobic > Unclassified | place: Washington, USA...
ACGCAGCGTCGGGGTTGGTGTCGGCATGCGAGTCCTCATTGAAGAGTGGAAGATAGCCGTCATCGGACCCTGCAGATCCGGCCCCCCACGAATACAGCACGCCATCCCAAAGCTTGGCGACCGACGGCGTAGCCATCGCAGCGTACAGCCGGCCGTTGGCGACCGCCAGACCGGTCAGATTACCGGACGAAACCTGATTGGACGGGTGCAGGTCGATGCGCTCCAGAAGCGCGCCCGAAGTCAACGCATAGGCTGCGATGTACTCCAGATACGTCTGAAGGTCCATGCCGTTCACATACAGCACGCCATTGGCAATGGCGGTCCAATGATTTCCGCCGGTCCTGACGGCTGCGCGCCACCTCTCGCCCCCCGTCACCAGGTCGTATGTCACCAATTCGTCGTCGCATACGCCCATGACCGCGAGAACCGCCCCATCCGAGGCGAGGGTCAGGCGCTTAGAGTAACAGATGTTCCAATCGATGTCGTCTTGCCACACCGTGGCGCCGCTCTGCGCAGAGTGCACCGAGATGCGGCCGGTATTTGCCACCGCGACCCTGCCGCCCACTGCCAACATATCATCGGCCGGCGCGACCAGGCCCACACCATCCAGGGTATCCACCTCCCACACTTCAGCCCCAGTGGCCAGGTTGTAGGCAACGAGAGTGCTGAAGTGCATTGCGATCAGGTTGTCGCCACTGATCGCCAAAGCCGAAGCGGTGGCGCCTCCGATGTTGTCCACCGTAGTCGACCAGAATGGCTGGCCGGTGCGGGCATCGACGGCCGTGATATAACCTTCATAGGCGTCCCAATCCTCCCAGGTAAGGTAGGCCCTGCCGTCCTTCACCGCGATGGGCAGCTGTATCCGCCCTTGGTTTTCGGACACAGCGGTTGGCCGGTGCCACAGGTAGGCGCCCGTCCCGCGATCCAGCGCAACAACATTGCTGACGCGTTCGTAGTTCTCGTCACTGCCCAGTTCCAGGACAAAGACCTCCTGCCCGGCGACGACCGGCGGTGCAGAGGCCAGCCTGTATCCTGGCATGGCGCTGAAGGACCACAGCTTCTGGCCGCTGGCGTCCGTGGCGACCAGCAGGTCGCCCCCGACGTCATATTGGTCCACGTCATACCAGAACAGCATGCCGTCTGCGACGACTGCCGCTGGCAGGCCAATCGTCGGGTCGTCATAGCGAACCGAGGAAACAGGCGTCGGTTCCAGAGGTGGGTAAAGGCTCGCCTCGAACAGGTTCGCACGCGTGCGTCCGACGTCATAGTAGGGCATTGGCCAATCGCCTGCCGCGGCAGGCGCCAACCCCGGTGCTGCCGGCACGGGCAGCGCAGAGGCAACGGGCGAAACCAACAGGGTGACAAGAATGAGAAAAACGAAGGGGATGGACCTGCGGTGGCTCATGGTGATACTGACTCCTCTTGATGCATCTGGGTCGGAACTGCGTTGGCCAGACAGACAAGCGACGCCGCTTGGTTGTGGCGTCGCTTGCCTCGGTATCGAGCGCATGTCACGTCCTGGTGCGATCCGGGTGTTGCCCGTACCGCCAAGTGGTGAGCGCTATGGTCTGGGCTTCCGTGCAACCCTTTTTTAACGGCAGGCTCTATACCTGCCGTGATGTCAGCGAATCGGCTTTGCCCACCCGCTGAGTAAGTTGGCGCCGATCGTATCACACGTGCAATGTTAGCGCAAGTATAGAATTAAGCACGAACAAAAAATAAACAGGGGCGGGCCCGCATTTGCCATCCGGCGGGTTTGACTGTATGATATATTTGTTGATGCCAGTTCGCTCTCGGGAGGACATGATGCACAAGAAGCTCGTCCTGACCTTCGTCGTTTCGGTGCTCTCGCTGCTTCTGCTCGCGACCACTGCCTACGCGGGCGACGGCGTCCACGTCGTCCAGGCCGGCGAAACGCTCAACATCATCGCCAGGCGGTACGGCGTGAGCACCACGGCCATCATCCGCGCCAACGGCATCGCGAATCCGAATCTGATCAGGATCGGCCAGCGGCTCGTCATTCCCTCGGGCGGTTCGGCGACCAGCGGCACCACCGCAAAGCCGTCCACCAGCACCTACGTCGTTCGCTCGGGCGACACCCTGGCAGCCATCGCCCGGCGCCTCGGCGTCTCGACGTCAGCACTGGCTGCCGCAAACGGGATCGCGAATCCCAACCGCATCATCGCGGGCATGACCCTGCGCGTCCCGGGGTCATCCGCGTCCACCGGAGGCAGCAGCCCCGCGCCATCCACAACCGCAGGCACGCGCTTCGTGGCCAAGATCTCCGCCCAACGCTGCTGGCTGTACCAGGGGGGCGTTCTCGTCGGCGACTGGCGCTGCTCCACGGGCCGCCCGGGCGCCGCCACCATGACAGGTACCTTCAAGGTCCAATCGAAGTTCCGCAACGCGTATGCCTCCACGTGGGACTTCTACATGCCTTACTGGCTGGGCATCTACTGGGCAGGCTCGATGGAGAACGGAATCCACGGCTTGCCCTACAATTCGAAGACGGGACGCCAGACCTGGGCCGGCATGGTGGGCACGCGCATCACCTTCGGCTGCATCATGCTCGAGAACGCCCACGCCAAGAAGCTATGGGAGACGGCCTACATCGGCATGCCTGTCATCGTCCAGCCTTAGCCGCCCGGAGGGAGTCCGGCAACTCCTGAATCGTCAACGACATCGACCGGTGCACGGGGGATCGCCTGCGCAGAGGGCTGGGCCTGTGCCCGAGATTCGATCCGGCTGCCGTTCTCGTGGTACACTGGGCGCCTGATCGCTGACCCGCCGGCACTGATGCCTCGGGCGGCGACCCAGGAAGCGTCCCGGAGAGCGTCAGTCCAGTGTTCACTCACCTCTTCATCGCACCCGCCGCCGAGGGCAAGACCGCCTACGCCCTCGCCCGCGCCCGCCAAGCCGGCGGATCCCTCGCAGCTGTCCCGCGCATCGTCGTCGCCTCGCACCTGCAGGCCCGCGCCGCGCGTCGCCGCCTGGCCGGGATGGGCGGCGCCATCGGCGTGCGCGTTCTCACCTTCGACCGCCTCTACCTCGAACTGCTGGATGCCACAGGCAAGGTTTATGTCGAGTTGAGCGAGCCGGTGCAGTATCGCCTGATCCGTTCGCTCGTCGACACCCTCCCCTTGAACTACTACGCAGCCCTGGTCGACCGTCCCGGCTTCGTCCAGGTGTTAGGAGGGCTGATCGCTGAGCTGAAGGCCGCCAGGGTGCACCCCGACGACTTCACGGCGGCCGTGGCCGAGCTGGGCGAAGAGCCACGGCTGGCCGAGCTGGCCCGGGTCTACGCCGCGTACCAGGGACAGCTGCAGGCGCACGGTTGGGCCGACCGTGCCGGGCTCGGGTGGCTCGCGCTCGAGGCACTCGCCACGGACACGAACTCGGTCGCGCGCGACTGGCCGCAGGTGATCGTCGACGGCTTCGACAGCTTCACGCCGATCCAGATCGCAGTCCTTCAGGCACTGGCCCGCCGCGCGGGCGAGTTGATCGTTACGCTGACCGGAGAACCGGACGGCGCGCCGGTCGGTCCTCCGCACAGGCGCTTCGCCAGGACCCGCGCCGCCCTGGAACGGGCGCTGGGCGTGAGGGCGGAGCGGGCGCCGTTCGCAGACCTCCCGGCGGGCGGGGTGGCCCCGCCGTCACGCGCCCCAGCCCTGGTGCATCTCGCGCGCGGCCTGGTGCGCCGCACGCACAATCGGATGGAGGCCGGCGCCGCGATCGAGTTGGTCGAGGCGCCCGACAGGGCCGGCGAGGTGCGCGCTGCGCTCCGTTGGCTGAAGGCGCGCGTCGTGCTCGACGGCTGCCGTCCCGGAGAGGTCGCGCTCCTTGCACGCACCGTGACGCCCTATCGTCCGTTCGTCCAACAGATTGCTCGGGAGTTCGGCCTGCCCATCCGCCTGGTGGACGGCCTACCGCTGCGGGAGAACCCGGCCGTGGCCGCGCTGCTCGGTCTGTTGCGCGCCGCCCTGCCGGATGGTGATGGCGGGGCCGGCCTCTCCCGTCGCGACGTCATCGAGGCCTGGCGCTCTCCGTACTTCGATTGGTCTGCGGCGGAATCGGGCGAAGCCCCCCAGGGCGCGGGTCGCCCTGGGGAACCTCGCCACGGCATAGGGCCGGGCGATGCCGACGCACTCGATGCGGTAGCGCGCTGGGGGCGCGTGATGGGCGGTCGTGCCCAGTGGGACGAAGCCTTCGAGCGTGTCGAAGGGCTGGCGGCCACACCCTCGGACGACGAGGAGCGCGGCGTGCCGGCCGGGCTGCCGCGCGGCGATGCCGCGCGCACGCTGTGCGCTAAGTTCCAGCGCTTCGTGGCGCAGATTACCCCGCCGGGCGCAGCACGGAGCTCCTACCGGGAGTTCGTCCGCTGGCTTGAAACGCTCATCGGCGCAGACGAAACCGGCACGACCTCAATGCCCGTTACGAACGATGACGACGGGTCGCTGCGGATCGTCGCGGCGGCGCGCCGGGGCGATCCGGCCTCGGCCGAGCGGGACGTCGCAGCCCTGGCCGGACTCAAGGACGTCTTGCGCGGGCTGGTGTGGGCCGAGGAAGCATTGGACACCCCGCCCGTCACCTTCGCCCGTTTCGTCGCTGAGCTGGCGAGCGCGGTCGACGCAGGATCGTACCAACTGCCCATGCGCGCCGACCGCGAGGAGGTGCTGGTCGCAGACGTCCTCCGCGCACGCGGCGTGCCGTTCCGCGCGGTCGCGGTGCTGGGCCTGGCGGAAGGCGAGTTCCCCGCGACGCTCGGCGAGGACCCCTTCCTCCGCGACGCGGACCGCCGCCAGCTGCGGGAAGGCCCGTTCGGTCTGTCGCTGGACCCCTCCACCGAGGGTGCTGAGGCGGAGTCCTTCTACGAGGCGGCCACCCGCCCGAGCGAACGGCTCTTGCTCACGCGGCCGCGGCTGGCCGACAACGGCGCGCCCTGGCAGGCGTCCCCCTTCTGGGAGGACGTGCGCCGCCTCATCAACGTCCAGCCCGCCCGGACGGCGGGCGAGGCCGCGCCGCTGCCGCACGAAGCGGCATCGTGGCCCGAGCTGCTCGAAGGCCTCGGCACGCACGATGGCTTCACGCCCGTGCGCCGCTGGGCCGAACAGGCTGAGCCGTCCAGGCTCCATGCGTTAGATTCCGCCGCCCGCATCCTCGCCCAGCGCACGGCGCGGCCGGCCGCAGGTCCCTTCGACGGCGACCTGGCAGACCTGGCCCACGTCTTCACGGAGCGATACGGCGCGGGCCACACCTGGAGCGCCAGTCGGCTGGAGTCCTATCGCAGTTGCCCCTTCGCCTTCTTCGTGGGCAGCGTGCTCGGGCTGGAGCCGCGGGAGGAACCCGCCGAGGGCCTGAACGCACGCCAGTTGGGCAACATCTACCATCACATCTTCGAGCGTCTCTACCGTGACGCGCCGGACCCCGCAGACCTCGACACGCTGGTCGCCAACCTGCCCGCGGTGGCCGCCGGGGTGCTCGATGCTGCGCCGCGGGTTGAAGGCTTCCGCGCGACCGCCTGGTGGTCGCAGACCCGCGCGGAGATCGCGGAGGACGTGCGCCGCTCGGTCGAGGCACTGGCGGGCCTGCCGGGCGGCTTCGTGCCGCTGGCGCAGGAGGCAGGCTTCTTCAAAGAGCACCGCCTGACCGTGACCGACGGCGATGATGTGTTCCACGTGCACGGCCTGATCGACCGCGTCGACTCTTGCCCGGCGCCGGCAGACGCCGAACCGGCCCGCGCCGGCCCGCGCCTGCGCATCATCGACTACAAGACCGGCGGGCCGTGGGCCTTCAAGCGGGCCGCCGTGATCGACGGCAAGAAGCTGCAGCTGCCGCTCTACGCGCTGGCTGCCGAGCACGCGCTGGGCCTCGGCACGGTCGTTGACGGCTTCTACTGGCACGTGCGGCACGCGGAGGCGAGCGAATTCACCCTGGCCACTTTCGAGGGCGGACCCGAGGCCGCCATCGGCACTGCGCTGGCCTATGCCTGGGCGGCCGTGCGCGACGCGCGCGCCGGCCGCTTTTCGCCGCGCCCGCCCTCCGAAGGCTGCCCGGACTACTGCCCTGCGGCCGCGTTCTGTTGGCACTATAGGGGGCGACGATGAGGGGGGGGCGGATTGAAGATTGAAGATGAAAGATTGAAGATTACGGACCGCTCGCGTAGGGTTACAGGTTGCTGGTTGAAGGTTGAAGGTTCAAGATCCCAGTATCCAGCATCCAGTATCCAGGTCCCGGTATCCAGCATCCAGCATCCAGATCAGGGGGTAACGGTTACGTGAACGGTGAGATGCACCCGATCGTGGCGGCGATGGGTCCCAGCGCGGAGCAGTGGCCCGCGGTCATGGCCACCGGCTGCGACGTGGTAGTGACCGCGGGCGCGGGCACTGGCAAGACCCTCACCCTGGTCGCCCGCTACCTGGCGCTGCTGGCCGGAGGGTGCCCCCTGCGCGCGGCCATTGCCATCACATTCACCGAGAAAGCCGCGCGCGAGATGCGCAATCGGGTGCGCGATGAGGTCCGCCGCTACCTGGAAGATCCGACGCTGGATGAGATCGGGCGCGACCGCTGGGCCGCGATCTACAGCGGCCTCGACGCCGCGCGCATCAGCACCATCCACGGCCTGTGCGCGGAGATCCTGCACGCACATCCGGCCGAAGCTCGGGTGGACCCCCGATTCGGCGTGCTGGACGAGGGCCAGGGCAATCTCCTGCGGCGCCAGGCCGTCGATGCGGCGCTGGCCAGGGCCTCGGAGGAGCCTGACCTGGTCACCCTGTTCACACTGCTGGGTGAGCGCGGACTGCGCGACACCCTCGAGGTGCTGCTTCGGGCGCGTCTGGACGCTGGAGAGGTGTTCGCCCGGATGCACGGCGACGTGATGGCCCAGTGGCGCGCCGCGCTGGCCGATCGACAGGCCGCGGCGCTGGCCGGGCTGCGGGCCGCGCAGGACTGGCAGGATGCAGCGGCCCTCGTGCTCGACTGCAAGGCCTCGCAGGCAGATGACCTCCTGGAGATCCAGCGCCAGGCCGCCGCAGCCGCGCTGGTCGAGGCGAGCACCGCGTGCGAGATCTGCGACTGCCTGTCCGTGCTGAGCCGGTTGAATGGCATCGTCCTGAAGGGCGGCCGCGCCGCCGCATGGCCGGGCGGCAAGGAGCAGGTCGCGGCGGTGAAGGCCGCGCTCATGACCTTGCGCGATCTCTGGAGGGCAGACCTGATCCTGCATCTGGCCCTCACCGCACAGGACGAGCTGCAGGCCGCGGCCATGCCCGCGCTGCAGGACTGCTTCCGGTTCGCCTGCGATCGCTACGCCGCGATGAAGCGCGAGCGCAATGCGCTGGATTTCGATGACCTGGAGGCCGGTGCACTGGCGCTCCTGGAGGCGAACACTGCGGTGCGGTCGCGGTGGCAGGCCGAGACGGCTGCGCTGCTGGTCGATGAGTTTCAGGACACCAACGATCGCCAGCGCCGCCTCGTGCGCTGCCTCAACGGCGATGCGAGCAAGCTGTTCATCGTCGGCGACGCGAAGCAGTCGATCTACGGGTTCCGTGGCGCGGACGTAACCGTCTTCCGCGCCGAGCGGGAGACCATCGCCCGGGGCGGTGGCACGGTCGTCTCCCTGGACACCTCCTATCGCGGCCATCGCGGCCTGGTCCATGGGCTGAACGATCTCCTCCGGCCGGTGCTGGGCGAGTCTGCCGACCCGGCGCGGCCGTGGATCGAGCCGTTCGCCGCGCTGCGCCACAGCCGCGAGGCGGCCGGGCCCGGCTTCGCCCCGCCCTTCATCGAGATGCTCCTCGCGTTAGGTCCGAAGAGCGACGGCGGCCTGGCACGTGCAGCCGACGCGCTCGCAGCGCGCCTCGCGGCGCTCGTCGAGAGCGGAGATGTGCAGGTCGAGGAGAAGGGCGTCCGGCGAGCGCTGGGGTACGGCGACGTGGCCATCCTCTGCCGCGCATCAAACTCGTTCGCCGACTACGAGAACGCGCTGGAGCGCGCCGGCATACCCTTCCTCACCGTGGCCGGCCGCGGCTTCTACGGCCGCCCGGAGATCCGCGATCTGCTGAACGCGCTCGCGGCGCTGGCGGATCCGGCCGACGATCTCGCGCTGGCCGGGCTGCTCCGCTCGCCGGCCTTCGGCATCTCCGATGCCGGGCTCTACCGGCTGGTCGAGGCAGGGCGGAGCACGCCCACCATCTCCGGCGAAGAGGGCGAGGATGCGCTGCCCGAACCCAAGGCGCCCGTCTCCCTGTGGGACACGCTCCGCACCGTGGGCCCGCGCCTGCCGGGCGAGGACGGCCCCCGAGCCGTGCGCTCGGCCGCGATCCTGCGCGACCTGCATGCCTCGGCCGGCCGCGCGCCGGTGGCCGACCTGCTCAAGTCCTTCCTCGATGCCACGACCTATCGGGCCGCGCTGATCGCGGCAGGGCAGGCGCGCGCGGCGCGCAACGTGAGCAAGTTGCTGGCCGACGCACATGCCAGCGCCATGGTCAGCGTAGGCGAGTTCCTGGCATATATGAACGAGCTGCGGGACAGTGGCGCGCGGGAGGGCGAGGCGCGCGCCGCGGCCGACGGCGCAGTGCAGATCATGAGCGTCCACGCCGCCAAGGGGCTGGAATTCCCGGTGGTCGTCATCGGCGACGCCACCTATGCCCCGCCGGCGCGCGATCGCATGCTGCTGGACCCCGCGCTGGGCGTGCTTTTGCCGCAGAAGGGCGAGGACGGCGTGCAATCCGCCATCTACCGGCTCGGCAAACTCACTGCCTCCGATCGGGATTCGGCCGAGTCGGACCGCATCCTCTACGTCGCAGCGACCCGCGCACGGGAGATGCTGATCGTCAGCGGGTGCATCACGTGCAATCGCGACGGCATCGCTGCCGCACCGCGCGGCTGGCTTGGCCGTCTGAGTGATCCCGCGTGCCTCGGACTGACTGGCTGCGAGGTGGCCGTCGATCCGGCCGACACTCAGCCGCGCCACCTTGACCTGCAGGCGGGCGCCACCACCGTCGCCTGTCACATCTACGGCCAGGGCTGGACGTGGGCGCCTGCGGCGTTTCCCGCAGCTGGGCTGCGGGAAACGCCGCAGGATGTTGCCATGCCCCTTCCGCCGCCGCTGCTGGCGCCGGTGATGCCCGATGTGGTCCGCGCAGACAGAGGGACGGCCGAACAGGAGCGCGATCCGGGCCAACGCGTGTGGCGCGTCGTTCCTGCAACCGTGCGGCCGCATGCCCCCGCGTGGGTGATCGGCAAGCTGGTGCACGTCGCGCTCGCGCTATGGCGCTTCGGTGACGAGGATGGAGCGTTCGAGCGCTGGATCGAGGCACGCGGCCGCAGCTACGGCCTGGCCGACGCGCACCAACTGCAGGACGCCGTGAGTCGCACTCGAATGCTCCTCAGGCGCTTCCGGGCACATGATCTCCACGCAGAGATGTCGGCCGCAAAACGCCTGCTGCACGAGGTGCCGTACAGCGTGCTGGCCAGCGACGGGCGCGTGGAGAACGGCATCATCGACGCGCTCTACCTGCGCGACGACGGCTCTGCGAGCGGCGCCTGGACCATCGTCGAGTTCAAGACCGACCACGTGCGCGGTCCCGCCGACCTGGAACGGCTGCTGGCCGAGGAAGACTACCTGGCCCAGGCCGAGCGCTACGCATCGGCGGTCGAGCGTCTGCTCGACCAGCGACCGGCGCTGACCCTCTGCCTGCTCGACTATGCCGGCTCGGTGCTCGTGCTTCGCCCCGATTTGCGGTAGAATTGTCTCTCAGGAAGGCGTGACCCTTCGCGTCGCCGGGTCAGCCGCGGGAACGCCGATGTTTTCACAACTCCAGTACAGCCCGTTCGTCTGGCCTCTGCTCATTTCAGCAGCCATCGTCGCCATCGTGGCGGCATTCGGCTGGCGGCAGCGCGCGGCGCCGGGCGGCACGCCCTTCACCCTCATGATGCTGTGCGGCCTGCCGTGGGCCGCGACTGAGATCGCAGCCCTGCTCTACCCGCCCTACGCCGCCGCCTCGGTCTATGCGCAGAGCCACACCCTGATCGCACTTGCCAGCGCTGCCACGGGCGTGTGGTTCGTGCTAGAATTCGCCGGGCTCCAGCGTTGGCTGACACGCGCGACGGGACTTGTGCTGGCGTCGCCCTTGGTGCTATATGCGCTCGCCATGGTCACGCCCGGGGTGAATCGCCTCCTCTGGCTGAACGTGGCTGCGAGCAAAGGCGCCGGGTTCATGCGCGGGCCGCTCAACTGGCCCTTCACGCTATATGGCATCCTGTTGAGCCTGGCGATGATCGCCGTGCTGATATGGCTGTTGATCCGTTGGCCACAGCATCGCTGGATCACCGTGGCGCAGATTGTGGCTGTGCTCCTGACGCGCGCCGCGTTTTTCCTCCAGGTCGGGGGGCGCGGCATATTCCCGCCGTTCGACCTCACCATGATGGCCATCGTCATCACTGCACCCCTCTACCTGCTGGCGCTCGTGCGTGGTCGTTTCTTCGACGTCGTGCCCATCGCGCGCGGAACCGTGGTCGACAGGATGCTCGACGGGATCATCGTCCTGGATGCGACCGGCAACGTCGCGGACATGAACCGGGCAGCCGAAAACCTGCTCGGCATCGCGCTGAAGAGAGTGCACGGCGCGTCCGCTGTCGCTGCGCTCGCGCCCTATCCTGAATTAGCAGGACTGGCTCGTGCCCCCGACGAATCGCACGCAGAACTCGCGATTCCCCGCCCCGCAGGCATGCGGGTCTGCGATGCCAGCAGCACGCCGCTCCGGGACCGCAGGGGCAACCGCCTGGGCCAGCTCCTGGTGCTGCACGACGCAACGGAGCGAAAGGAAGCAGGCGACCGGCTGATAGAGCAACAGCGGGCGCTTGCCTCGACACAGGAGCGGGAACGGCTGGCACGCGAACTGCACGACGGCCTCGGCCAGGCGTTGGCTTATGTCAAGCTGCGTAGCCAACTTGCTCGCGATCTCATCTCCGAGGGCCGGCTGGACGAGGCGGACGCCTGCCTGGAGAACCTCGCCGCAGTGACCCAGGATGCCCACACCGACGTCCGCGAGTTTCTGCTCGCAGTGAGCGCCGAAGTACTGCCGGGGCGGGCGTTCCTGGTCGCCCTGGAGCGTTATCTCAGGCAGTTTCAGCAAAACTACCAGATCAGGACACATCTGGACGTCCAGGCGCCGGTCGAAGAGAATGCGCTCGGCCCCCGTGCCGAGGTGCAGTTGTTGCGCATCATCCAGGAAGCCCTGACCAACGTGCGCAAGCATTCGGCCGCATCCGACATCCACATCACGGTCCTCGCGCACGATGGCTGCGTGCAGGTGGTCGTGAAGGACAACGGCCGCGGCTTTGACCCTGACGCGCGGCAGGCCGAACAGCACGGCTACGGATTGCGGTTCATGTCCGAGCGCGCCGAGGAAGTCGGCGGCACGGTGCAACTGCACTCAGAGCCGGACCAAGGCACGACGGTGATCATCCAGATGCCCTTGCGCAACGCCGCGCCTGGCCTCGAATCCCGTGCTCCGAGGGAGAAGCAATGAGAATACTGCTGGTTGACGACCACCCGCTGTTCGTAGAAGGACTGCGCGATCTGCTGGTGCACCGCGGCATCGACGTCGCCGGCATCGCGTCCGATGGGACTGAGGCGCTGAAGAAGGCGCGCACCCTGCATCCCGATGTGATCCTGATGGACATCCAGATGCCCCGCTGCGATGGCCTGGCAGCCACCCGGCTCATCAAGGCCGAGATGCCCCAGGTGCAGATCGTGATGCTGACGATGTCGGGCGACGACGAGCAGTTGTTCGAGGCGATCCGGTGCGGTGCATCCGGCTACCTGCTGAAGTCGCTGCCGGCGGAGGAGTTCTTCTCGCTCCTGATCGGGCTGGAGCGGGGCGAGGCGCCTTTCGGACCGGGCATCGCGGCCCGCGTGCTCGGTGAATTCAACCGACTTTACGCCCAGGCGCCTTCCCAGGGAACCGCCCCGCGAGACGTCGAGGAAGGACTCACCCCCCGGCAGATGCAGGTCCTGGCGCTCCTGAGCCAGGGCATGCTTTACAAGGAAATCGGCGGTCACCTCGGCGTCACGGAGCATACCGTCAAATATCATATGCGTGAGGTCCTGCAGAAGCTGCACCTGCAGAACCGCGCAGAAGTGGTAGCGTATGCGCGCAGCCACGGATTGTTGAGTTAGCGCCCCACCGCCGTATACCTCGACTATCCTTCAACTACACGCCAGGGACATTGCCTCGCGCCCCGGACAGGCGCACACTGAGGCCGGCGACGTGCGACTCGCAACGCCAGAGATCGGAATTTCTCATGTCCGAACCGGTGATCGTCCTCTACGGGAACTCCTTGTCGCTCCATGCGGCAGCAGCCGGCATCGAGGGGCGATCCGGCTGGCGCATCAGCCGCGTGGAACCTCAGGCCGAGAATGCAGGCGGGCAACTACGCGCGCTGCATCCCGACGCCATCCTTTTCGACGTCGCCGCCTCCCCGCCGGAAGAGGCCATCGCCCTCCTCGTGGAGAACGCCCACCTGATCCTGGTCGGCGTCGACTTCGAGGGCCATCGTGCAGTAGTCCTCTCGGGTGCGAGCCCAGGACTGCATACCTCAGGCGACCTGTTCGGTCTGCTTGAGGCGCAAATACAGCGGGGAGAAACCTCTGACGCACCGCAAACCGGTGCCAACCAGCAAGGAGCAGCTACATAAGACTCAGAACATCCGCCGCCCTTCCGGCCGTCCTCGCGCTGTTGATCATGCCCGCATGCGCCCCGATCCCATAGGCACCCCCTCAGCCGCAGCCCGTCGCCACCCCTCAGCCACAGGCGCGCGC
>Ga0123333_10004618_pt1 | contig 12818 bp, 11 predicted proteins | sample BioC12SIPDNA_3_FD_89957 | JGI IMG/M metagenome (GOLD analysis project Ga0123333, IMG submission 89957) | Anaerobic biogas reactor microbial communites from Washington, USA - Biogas_R2_B C12 SIP DNA | ecosystem: Engineered > Bioreactor > Anaerobic > Unclassified | place: Washington, USA...
GCCGTGAAACCGCGCAGCACGACGAGGATGCGCCGCCATTCCGCCACCGGCCGGCGCAAGAGCAAAAAAGGGGTGCTCACTCGCTCGTAGAGCCAGGAGGCCGGCAGACTGTCCGGAGCCCCGACGACCGTCAGGCAGTAGTCGCCCGCTCGCGCCACGTCCAGCGCCGCAGCCAGCTCTACCTCCGCCGCCAGGAGGGTGACCGTCGCGTTCCAGGGCCGGGCGAGCAGCGCGGCGGCGTCGCGCGCGATGTCGCGCATGGCGGTGTTGCCGGCCCAGACAAGGACGGAGGGGCGAAGCTGTGAAGCGGGGCTGTCCAGCCGCTGCAGCGCCCGGCGGATCATCGCCGCCGGGGCGCGAACGGGCACGACCGGCGCGTCGAACAGGAACCGCAACACAGCCAGCGCCGTCTTGTTTTCGGGATGGGCCATGGCGACGCTGACGCAGCCGTCCTCATCGGCAAGGGGCACCGCCAGATAGTAGGCGGCGAGCCCCGGCGGCAGGCGACGCGCCAGCGCGGGATCAACTGTCAGATCGTCGAGGTCAAGGGATAAATAGGACACCATCGTCCACCGACATCTACCACGGTGCTTGCCGTTTTATTGTAGATGCGGGTGGTCGTCAGGCGGTTATACGGGCGTCACAGGGCGGTAACAAACGGCCGGCGACGCTACGGCTCCGGGTATTCTTCCGCCGCCGGGTCGATCAGCCCGTAACCTACGCCGGGCACTGTCTCGATGTAGCGCGGCTGTGACTGGTCAGGCTCGATCTTGGAGCGCAGCCGGTAGACAAGTTGTTTGAGCATCGTGCGGTCGCCCCCCTCGATGCCCCACACGGCGTTAATGAGCGCCTCGCTGCTCAACACGCGCCCAGGGTGCAGCATGAACGTGGCCATCAGGCTGGTTTCCAGAGGCGTCAGGCGTACCGGCTCTTCACCCGCGCGGGTCAGCTCATTGCGCGTGCGGTCCAGCACGAGGTCGCCGACTTCGAGGAGCCCGCTGTCGGCGACCTGACCCGTCCGGCGGGCGACGGCGCGGATGCGGGCGACCAGCTCGCGCGGGCTGAACGGCTTGACGATGTAGTCGTCGGCTCCCATCTCCAGCCCCTGCACCACTTCATTCTCGCCGCTGCGCACGGTGAGCATGACGATGGGCGTCTGCGCCTCGGCCCGGATGCGCCGGCAGACCGCCAGCCCGTCCAGCCTGGGGAGGTTGAGGTCGAGGACGATCAGGTCCGGCTTTTCTGACTGCCAGGCGGCGATGCCGGCGAGGCCATCGTGCGCGGTGACCGTCTCGAAGCCGGCATGGCGCAGGGTGAAGTCCAGCACGTCGGAGAGAGCCAGGTCATCCTCGATGACCAGAATTTTCATGTTCCTTCCTTCCCTTCCTGTACAGGCAGCTCGAACCAGACAATGGCGCCGCCGCCGGGGCGGTCGTCGATACCCACGCGCCCGCCGTGCGCATCAACCGTCGTCTTGACCACGTAGAGACCCAGGCCGATGCCGACCTGCTCGCTGTCGGCGGCCTCGCCGCGCACGAAGCTGCTAAAGGCATTGGCGCGCTCGGCCTCCGGGATGCCGGGGCCCTGGTCGGCAACGGAAATACGCAGGGCGTCGCCCAGCTGCTCCACGCGCACGTCGATGGTCTTGTGCGGCGGGCTGTACTTGCTGGCGTTGGCGAGCAGGTTGACCAGCACCTGGGTGAGCCGGGCCGGGTCGCCGTGGATGGCGGGCAGGCTGCCCGGCTGGACGACGCTGACCAACTGCTGCCGTCGCTCCAGCAGCGGCTCGACGAGCTGCAGCGCCTGGGCCAGAATGGCGTTGAGATCGACGGGCTGGCGGCGCAGGGTGAACTGGCCCGCCTCGATGCTGCTGCTCTCCAGCAGGTTGTCGATCAGCGTCTGCAGGCCGCGCAGGCTGAGGTAGGTTGGCTTGAGCAGCTCGCGCATCTCGGCCGCCGATAGATTCTCCGCCTGGTCGAGCAGCAACTCCATCGAGGCGTTGAGCGTGCTGAGCGGCGTGAGAAACTCGTGGGAGATGTTCGCCAGGAAGTAGCTGCGCAGGTTGCGCACGGCTTCCTCCTGGGTCACGTCGCGCAGCACCAGCGCGAGCTGCGTCTCCTCGCCGGCCGGGGAGGCCAGCTCGGCGCCGGTCACCGCAAAGACTGCCTTCCTGCCCTGACGGGTGCGCACGGCAATCTGGCGCTTCTCACCCGGCCGGGGCGCCTGGGCCCTGAAGCTACCCCCATCCCCGGCGTCCAGCGGGAAGACTGTATCCAGCGGCCGGCCGATCGCTTCCTCGCGTGTCCAGCCGCTCAGCGCTTCGGCGCCCTGGCTCATGAAGGTAATGCAACCCCGGCTATCGACGGTGACCACGCCTTCGACGATAGACTGGATGAGCGTGTCGCGCCAGTCCAGGGCCTCGGAGCGCTCGCGGAGGGCGTCCAGCATGCTGGCCTGGCTGCGCTGCAGGGCGGCGGCCAGCGTCCTGACCTCGGCCGGGCCGGCGACGAGGGGGATGGGCGCCACCAGGTCGCCCGCGCCAATGCGCTCGGCGACGCCGGTTAGCTGCTGCAGCGGGGAAACGAGCTGGCGCACGATCAGGACGCCGACGAGGCTGCCGAGGATGGCGACCGCGGCCGTGCTGCTGACCATAATCAGCAACGCGCTGCTCTCCGACCGCGCCAACCCGGCCACGGGCAAAGCCACCTCTACGAGCAGGCCGCTTCCGGCGTCCAGGGGGAACGAAGTAGCGTAATAGGGGCCTGCGGCCGCCTGCAGCTCATAGCGTTCGGCGGCGCTGCCGGCCGGTGTATCCAGCCCGCTTACCGTCGATACCAGCCGCTCGCCACCGGGGCCGAGGATGCTCTGCGCCAGCCCGGTGCGCAGCTCCATCAGGGAGAGAAACGGCTCGTCCAGCCAGATGGCGCCCCGGGCGCTGCCCAGGCGCTCGCCGCCCGCGTCGATAATCTCGTCGCCGGCGACCATCGCCGGCCGGCCGTCGAGCAACAGGAAGCGCTGCTCCGGCGGTTCGGCGCACGTCTGCGGCCCGAGGTCACCGGCCAGCGCCCCGCCCGTTGCATCACACACCAGCAGCAGGTCAAGCTCGCTCTGGGCCCGGAAGGCGTCCAGGTAGCTGTCCAGCTCGGTGGCTGCGTCTTCCAGGACGAGGCGTTGCAGGGTGGGCCGCTCGGCAAAGAGGGCGACGAGACTGGCCAGCCGTTCCTCCTCTGCTGCCAGCAGCGAACGGGTCGCCCGCCGCCCGCCCTCAACCTGCGACCAAGCCTGCTGCTCCAGCGCCGAACGGGTCAACAGATAGGCAGGGATGCCGGCGCTAAACGTCGTCAGCAGGATGAGCACGACAAGGGCGAGAATCAGTTGCGCCGAGAAACTGGGCGAAAGCCAGCTATGTTTCATCCCCGATTCCTCACAGAGTGACCTCTACCATGGCTATTCGTCTCGTATTGTACCCGAGATCGCGGGATCGCAGGCAGCAGCCAGAGTGAAAGGGGCGGGGCTGGGCCAGCGATCCGATTGTGATTGTCTTCCCAATCTCGCCGCTTTCGCTCCTCTCTTTGCGCTTCCGCAAAGACGCTGCTTTCTGACTCCCGTAGACTGGGCGTATCCAGAGATTAAGGGCGTGTCGGCGCGCTTCTGGACAGTCACTTTTCAGTAGGGTCCGCAAAAGGAAGGGAAGATATGGCGTTAAATAACCGGAATTTTGGTAGAACGAAGGCGATAGTCGCATTCCTGCTGGTTTTGCTACTGGCGGTAGGTCTCTTTGCCAGCTGCCGCGACCAGCAGGAGCCGGGGAGCGAGCAGCTGGAGGAAAGCGGCATCTCCAGTGACCTCGCAGCGATTGCCGAAGCGCGGGGCCTGACCCCCGACGACGTGTCCGCCGCTCTCAAGACGTATACTCCAAGCGGCACTCACGACGAATACATTCTTTTTGCCTCTGGCGGGCATGCGGGACAGGTCTATGCGATCGGCGTGCCGTCGATGCGTATCCTGAAACAGATCGCCGTCTTCACGCCGGAGCCCTGGCAGGGGTATGGGTACGGCGCGAAGGGTTCGATGGAGGTGCTCGCGGGCGGCTACGTCAACGAGGATCTGCCGCTGACCTGGGGTGATACCCATCACCCGGCCCTGAGCGAAACGGGCGGCGAGTACGATGGCGATTGGCTCTTCATCAACGATAAGGCCAATGCACGGGTAGCCGTCATCGACCTGCGCGACTTTGAGACCAAGCAGATCGTCAAGAACCCGATTTCACTGAGCGATCATGGCGGAACCTTTTCCACGCCCGACACCGAGTGGGTTATCGAAGGTGGGCAGTATGCGGCGCCTCTGGGTTGGAGCTACAGCTCAATCGAGAACTATCGAGACGATTACCGCGGCATGATCACGCTCTGGAAGTTCGACCGCGAGGCGGGTCGCATCCGGCCGGAGGAATCGTTCGCCATGGAGCTGCCTCCCTACTGGCAGGACCTCTGCGACGCCGGCAAGCTGGTCAGCGATGGGTGGATCTTCTGCAACTCCTTCAACACGGAGATGGCGACCGGCGGCGTCGAAAAGGGCGAGCCGGCCTTCGAGTCGGGCGCTTCGCAGCGCGATATGGACTATCTCCACGTCATCAACCTGGACCGGGCTGTGGAAGTCGCCGCGGCGGGCAATACGACCGAAGTCAACGGTTTTCCCGTCATTTCCCTGGATACGGCCCTCGAGGAAGAGCTGCTCTACTTCGTGCCAGAGCCGAAGAGCCCGCACGGCGTGGACGTGACGCCCGGCGGCGAATATCTGGTTATCTCCGGCAAGCTCGACCCGCACACGACGGTCTTTAGCTTTGAGAAGATTATGGCGGCTATCGAGGCGGGCGATTACGAGCCCGACGAGTACGGCGTGCCGGTCCTCAACTTCGACAGCGTCATGGAAACGCAGGTCGAGCTGGGCCTCGGTCCGCTGCACACGCAGTTCGACGACAAGGGCTACGCCTACACGAGCCTCTTCCTGGATAGCGCGGTGGCGCGCTGGTCGCTCGGCGGCCCGTATGCGGACCTCAACGACGACCCCGACTGGACGCTCGTGCAGAAGACGCCCGTGCACTACAACGTCGGTCACCTGGTCGCCGCGGAAGGGGATACGGTCAGCCCGGACGGCAACTATCTTGTCTCCATGAATAAGTGGGCCGTGGATCGTTTTGCCAACGTAGGCCCCCTGCTGCCGCAGAACTTCCAGTTGATCGACATCGCCAATCCCGGCGCCACGATGCAGCTGCTGTATGACATGCCCATTCCCGACGGCGAGCCGCACTATGCGCAGATCATCAAAGCGGACAAGCTGGAGCCGTGGGAAGTCTACCCGGAGGTGGGCTGGGATCCGATCACGCAGTCTGTGTCGCCCCACGCTACGGCGGCTGGAGAAGAACGGATCGAGCGTGATGGCAACAACGTCGAAATCTGGATGACGGCGGTGCGCAGCCACTTCACACCGGAACATGTGGAGATCAGGAAGGGCGACCACGTGACCTGGCACATTACCAATATCGAGCGGGCCTACGACGCCACCCACGGCTTCACCATCCCGGCCTATAACATCAACCTGAGCCTGGAGCCCGGCGAGACCGAAACCATCGAGTTCGAGGCGACGCACGACGGGGTTTTCTCCTACTACTGCACCGAGTTCTGCTCGGCCCTGCACCTGGAGATGACCGGCTACCTGTTCATCGAGCCCGACGACAGCCAGGCCTTTAGCGAAAGCGATTAGTTGTAAGTTTTATCTTTGACGGCAGGGAGGCCGGAGCGATGTCCGTCCGGCCTCCCTACCGAAGAGTCAGGAAGATGGCTACGATGTCTGTGGTAAAGAAATTCTTTGGGCCGCGGGCGCCTGCGGACGCGCCGCCGGACGAGCGAATCCGCTACCGGCTACCGGCGATGCTGCTGGCGACCGCCGCTGTACTTCTGCTCATCTCCATCTTCCTTCCCTACTGGAAGATGACGCTGATGGCGCCGCAGTATCCGGGTGGGCTATCAGTACAGGTTTATGTCAACCAGATGACAGGAGATGTGGCCGAGATCGATGGTCTCAACCACTATATTGGTATGCGTCCCCTGGGAGAAGCCGCGCAGCTCGAGCGCTCGATGAGCATTGCCGCCATCACCATGCTCTCTCTCCTGCTCCTGGCGGCGATCTTCATCAACACGAAGTGGGTCACCCTGCTGGTGCTCCCCGCCTTGCTCATGCCCTTCGTCTTTCTGGCCGACATGTACTTCTGGATGCGCAACTTCGGCCTGAATCTGGACCCGACGGCGCCGCTGAGCAGCTCTATCGAGCCGTTCGTCCCGCCGATTCTGGGCGAAGGGCTGGTGGGCCAGTTCCGCACCATCGCCGAGTTCCAGATCGGCCTCTACATGGCTTTCCTCGCCAGCTTCATCATCATCGTCGCGCTGTACTTTCACCGGCGGGCCTTTAAGCCGCTGGTTGAGAAGATGGAAGCCGGAGCGGCATGAACAAGCTCAACCGGCGCGGGCTGGCCTGGCTGCTCGTCGCGCTCGTCTTCGGGCTGCCGGGCATAGCCGGCGCCAGCCACGCGCAGCAGGCTCCGGCGGCGGCGATCCGCGCCGAACAGCTTCCCGCCGCCATCGCCGCGGCCGGGGCCGGCGATACGATTGAAGTGAACGGCGGCACTCTCTACGGCTCGCTGCAGATCGACCGGCCGCTGACCCTTGTCGGCCGCAACTTCCCGGTGCTCGACGGACAGAATGAGGGCACGGTGCTGGAGATCAGCGCGCCGGGGAGCTCGGTGGAAGGCTTCCTGATCCGCAACAGTGGGGACTCGCTTGACCAGGAGAACTCCGGCATTGTGGTCGAAGCGACCGGCGTCAACATCCGCAACAACCGCTTCGAAGATACGCTATTCGGCATCTATCTGCGCAAGGCACACGGCAGCACCGTTCACGGCAACGTGATCCAGGGCAAGGATCTGGACGTGCCGCGGCGGGGCGACGCCATCCGCGTCTGGTATAGCAACGACGTGAGCATCACCGAGAATCGCGTGGAGCGCGGGCGCGACGTCGTCCTCTGGTACTCAGAGCGGCTGACCGTGCGCGGCAATGACGTCAGCGACGGCCGCTATGGGCTGCACTTCATGTATTGCGACGACGCGATGATCGAAGAGAACCGGCTGCGCAACAACTCTGTCGGCGCGTTCCTGATGTACAGCCGGCGGATGACGATGCAGCACAATACGGTCGCCGGCAATCGCGGGCCGAGCGGCTTTGGCGTCGGGCTCAAGGATATGGACGACGCCATCGTCGTGGAGAATCTTTTCCTCGACAACCGGGTGGGGGCCTACCTGGACGGCTCGCCCCGCGAAGTGGACAGCATCGGCCGGTTCGAGGGCAACGTCTTCGCCTATAACGACATCGGCGTGGAGCTGCTGCCGGCGGTGCGCCACAACGAGTTCGTGAACAACAGCTTCATCGACAACGGCGAACACGTGGCGATTGCCGGCGGCGGCCGGCCGGGCGAGAACGCCTGGACGGTGGCGGGCGCGGGCAACTTCTGGAGCGATTACGCCGGTTTCGACGCGGACCGCGATGGCCGGGGCGACGTTACCTACCGCTCGCAGCGCCTGTTTGAAGACCTGATGCAGCGGGAGCCGGCCCTGCGCCTGTTCCTCTACAGCCCGGCGACCGACGCGCTGGACTTCGCCGCGCGGGCGTTTCCGGCTGTGCGGCCCCAGCCGAAGCTGGAAGACAGCGCCCCGCTGATGGCCCCCATGATGCCGGCCGGCGCTCCAACACTGTCGGATGCCAGAGGCGACGCCAACTGGTTATGGCTGGCGCTGGCGCTGGTCGGCTTGTCGGCCGGTCTGGTCGCGCTGCCCTGGCTGCGGCGGCGCTACAGCTTACCCCAACCACAGCCGCTCCGGGCGCGGATATCTCATTGAGGCAGATAATGGCGGAACCCATCATTCGCGTAACCCACCTGACCAAACGTTTCGGCAGCCTGACGGCTGTGGACGACGTCAGTTTCGACGTGCAGCCCGGCGAGGCAGTGGCCCTCTGGGGGGCCAACGGCGCGGGCAAGACGACGGCCCTGCGCTGCCTGCTGCATCTCGCGCCTTTTTCCGGCGAGGCCACCATTGCGGGGCTGGATGTCAAGAAGCAGGGCAAGGCAGCCCGCTACCAGGTCGGCTTTGTGCCGCAGGAACTCAGCTTCCACGACGATATGAGCGTCGGCGAGACGCTGGTCTTTTATGCCCGACTGAAGAAAGTGGCCGGCGGCACCGACTTCACGCCCCTGCTGGAACGGCTGGAGCTGCTGGACCACGTGCGCAAGCCGGTACGCGACCTCTCCGGCGGCCTCAAGCAGCGGCTGGCCCTGGCGCTGGCCCTGCTGGCCGACCCGCCGATCCTCATTCTGGACGAGCCGACTTCCAATCTGGACATCCGCGCCCGCGAGGATTTCCTGCGCTTCCTGCACGAGCTGCGCCGCGACGGCAAGACGCTGGTCTTCTCGTCGCACCGGCTGGAAGAGGTGCGGGCCCTGGCGGTCCGGGTGCTGCTGCTGGAAGCGGGCCGGCTGGTGCTGGCGGCGCCGCCGCGGGAGCTGGAACGGGAGCTGGGGCGCACGACCAGTCTCTATCTGGCGCTGGCAGCGCCGGCTGTAGACCCGGCCTTCGCGCTGCTGGAGTCGAGCGGGCTGGCGGTCAGCCGCAACGGCGGTCATGGCCTGCGGGTGCAGGTGCCGTCCGACGCCAAGTCCGAACCGCTGCGCGTGCTCCACGAGGCCGGCATCGACGTCGAAGACTTTACGGTCGAGTAGGCGCGAGGGTGATAACGAAGATGATTGATTTCGGTAACGTCTTTATCCTGGCCCAGAAAGAGCTGCGTGATGCGGGCCGCAACCGCTGGTTCATGCTCTACGCGCTGGCCTTTACCGGCCTTTCCCTGGCGCTGGCCTGGATGGCCCTGAAGAGCGCCGGGAACTACGGCCTCGCCGGCTTCGGCCGGACCAGCGCCAGCCTGATCAACCTGATCCTGCTCATCGTCCCGCTGATGGGGCTGACGCTCGGCGCGCTGGCGCTCGCCGGAGAGCGGGAACAGGGCACGCTACTTTATCTGCTGGCGCAGCCGATCAACCAGGCGGAGCTGCTGCTGGGCAAATTTGTGGGGCTGGCGCTGGCCCTCGTCGCCGCGCTGGGCCTGGGTTTCGGCCTGACGGCGGCATTGATAGCGGTCAATGGCGGCGGCGCGCAGATAGACATTTATCTGGCGCTGCTCGGCCTGGGCTGCCTGCTGGCTATCGCCAGCCTGAGCATCGGCTTTCTCATCTCCGCGCTGACGCCGCGCGGCTCTACCGCAGTCGGGGTGGCGCTATTCCTCTGGCTTATCCTGGTCTTCATCGGCGATTTAGGGGTGATGGGCACGGCGCTGGTGCTCCAGCTGGACGTGAACCAGCTCTTTGCGCTGGCGCTCGCCAATCCGCTCCAGTTGTTCAAGATCGCCGCCGTCTACAGCCTGCGCCAGAACCTGGAAGTACTGGGCCCGGCCGGCATCTACGCCCTGCGGACGTATGGCAGCCAGCTACTGCCTCTGCTGGTAGGGCTGCTGCTCGCCTGGGTGCTGCTTCCGTTTCTGGCGGCAACGTTCTCGTTCAGGAGGAAAGGAATACTGTGAACGCCCGCCGTACTCTCTGGCTGCTGCTGATATTCGTTCTGGTTTTGGCTGCCTGCCAGCCGGGCGAAGACGCCAGCGGCCCGCCGGAAATTCGCTATGGCGAAGACGTCTGCGACCGCTGCAACATGCTGATCAGCGAGCCGCGCTTCGCCACAGCCTACGCCACGGAAAGCGCCGAGGTGCGTCGCTTCGACGACATCGGCTGCCTGTTCCTGCACGCCCAGGAGGAGGGCGAGACCATCGCCAGCTACTGGGTCCACGACTTCAACAGCGAAGAGTGGATTGCCGCGGAAGAGGCCACTTTTGTGGTCAATCCCGACCTGGTTACGCCGATGGGCTGGGGAATCGCCTCCTTCGCCGAGGGCGGCGACGCTGACGCCTACCAGACCGAAGAGGGCGGGACTGTGCTGAGCTTCGCCGAGCTAAAGGCACAGATCGACAGCGGAGAGCTGAACCCGATGAGCATGGGGATGAAGCAGCACAACCACTGAGGAAGACGATCGGGATACAAATTAGGGACATTTCTGGCGCCTGTGGTGGCGCGCGCATTCAAAACCGGTACTATAACGACAATGGAGGCAGGAGCGCCGAACGGAATTGGCTGCCATGTCGGACGCAGTAATGGATCGCAACACAAGGAGAAGAAAAGTGAAGAATCGTAGATTGCTGCTATTCATGAGCCTCTGGCTCGTCCTCGCCCTGGCCCTTGTGGGCTGCGGGGGCGACAATGGTGGAAACGCAGGCAACGACACCGACGCCGGCAATACCAATGGTGGGGAAACCGACGGGGGCGAGGAAGTCGCCGCCGGCGACGCGGCGCACGGCGAGGAGCTGTACAACCAGGTTTGTATTGCCTGCCACGGTGAAGACGGAGCAGGCATCGAAGGGTTGGGCAAGCCGTTCACGACCAGCGAGTTCATTGCCGATCAGAGCGACCAGGAGCTGCTGGACTTCATCAAGACGGGCCGGCCCGTGGGACACCCGGACAACACCACCGGGGTGGACATGCCGCCCAAGGGTGGCAATCCGGCGCTGACTGACGAAGACATCCTCGACATCATCGCCTATATCCGGACAGTGCAGGAGTAGCGAATCCAGACGGATAACAGTGATGCAGAAGCCGATCATGACGACGAACGAACGCCCGTTAGCAGAAATGACCATTGCCGAGGCCATCGAGCAGTGGCCGGAAATAGCGTCGCTGTTTCTGGACCACCGGCTGGCCTGCTTTGGGTGTGACATGGTCGGCTTCTGCACCTTTGCCGATATCGGCGCCTATTATGCACACGTAGACCTGCCGGCCTTACTGGCCGAGATGCAGGAACTGGTGGAGGGTAGGCCGAGCCCTTAGTCGTACGACCTCTGTTGGGCAGCCAGCCCGACCTACCCTCTGTAACCCATCCAGCGGCCGGAAACGGCCGCTTTTTTGTTTTCCCGGCCTCTCCGTATGGCGCTCGCACTCATCCTCCGCTTAATTCTGGAACAGTCGCTCCAAAATGTGTTATACTGCCGCGTCATGGCAAGACAGAAGACGTTTGACGAGGAGGCGCTGCTGGCGCGCGCGATGGAGCTGTTCTGGCAGAAGGGCTATGAAGCGACGTCGGTCCGCGATCTGAACGACCATCTGCAAATCCACAGCAGCAGCCTTTACAACACGTACGGCGGCAAGAGAGATCTCTACCTGGCGGCGCTGGCTGCCTACCGCCGTGTGGAGTACGAGGAGACGAAGGCGCGCCTGGCCGAGCCGCTGCCGGCCCGGGAGACGCTGGCCCGCCTGTTCGCCGACCTGGTGGACGGCCTGCTGGCCGACGACAGCCGCCGGGGCTCCTTCACCCTGAATGCGGCCGTGGAGATGGCGGCCCGGGATGCCGCCGTGGCCCGCCAGCTGGAGGAGCATTTCGCCGACATCACGCGGCTGCTGGCCAGCTTCCTCGCCGCCGCCCAGGAGCGGGGCGAACTGAGCGACGCGCACGCGCCGGTGGAGCTGGCCTGGTTCTTGCTCCTTAACCTCTACAGCCTGGCGGCGCTCGTCAAAGTAGGGGCCAGCCGCGAGCAGCTGGACCGGATTATCCGGATCACGTTATCAGTAGTCGATTAGCAGGGGACGCCGGGAGCCAGTGGCTTGACACACCCGGCATTGACAATGGAGGATACGATGACGACGGTCGATGTACAGACGACACCGCCACTACTGTCTGGCGCAAAGCCGCTTATAGGCCACCTTCTGGAGTTCCGGGGCGACCGGCAGGCGCTGTTCCGCCGGGGCTTTCAGGAGCACGGTCACGTGTTTACGATCAAGCTTGGCCCGCAGCCAGTCGCCGTGTTCATTGGCCCGGACAACCAGGAAATCTTCTTCATGCAGACGGACGAGCGGCTGAACATCGCCAAGCCGTACAAATTCCTGGAAGCGGCCTTTGGGCAGGTGCTCTTCATCGCCCCGCACGACGTTTATCTGCGCCAGCGCCCGCTGGTGCTGCAGGCCTTTCGCCGGCAGAAGATGATGCATTACGTCCACGTCATGCAGCGGGAAGTGCAGCGCTGGCTGGACTCGCTCGGCGAGAGCGGCGAGCTGGAGCTGACGGCGGCGATTAACAACCTCGTGCAGCAGGTGGCGGGCCACGCGCTGATGGGCGAACGGTTTCAGCAGCAGGTCGGGCCGGAGTTCTGGGAGCTATACGAAGATCTGAGCCGGTCGCTCGACCCCGTGCTGCCGCCGCACTGGCCTCTGCCCAGATTCCGGCGGCGCGACCAGGCCAAGGCGCGTATGAAGGAAATCCTGCAGCCGATCATCGCCGAGCGCCGCCGCCATCCCGAGCAGTACGACGACTTCCTGCAGGATTTCGTGAACCAGCCCTACCCCGACGGCGCGGAGGTCGAAGACGACGTGCTGCTGGCCCTGATGCTGGGGCTGATGTTTGCCGGGCACGAGACGACGGCGGGCCAGGCAGCGTGGACGATCATCCAGATTCTGCAGAACCCGGACTACCAGCAGCTCGTGCAGGAGGAGATCGACGCCGTTTTGCCGCCGGGCCGGGAGATAGACGAACAGGCCATGCGCCGGCTGCAGCACGTTAGCTGGGCGGTGCGCGAAACGGAGCGGCTGCGCCCCTCGGCCGACCTGCTGCTGCGCCACGTGGACGA
>Ga0123333_10004626_pt1 | contig 12807 bp, 10 predicted proteins | sample BioC12SIPDNA_3_FD_89957 | JGI IMG/M metagenome (GOLD analysis project Ga0123333, IMG submission 89957) | Anaerobic biogas reactor microbial communites from Washington, USA - Biogas_R2_B C12 SIP DNA | ecosystem: Engineered > Bioreactor > Anaerobic > Unclassified | place: Washington, USA...
CGCGGCATGACTGGGGTCGACCACCACAGGTAGGTGGCTGCGCTGCTTGATGATCGGGACGGCCGAGATGTCAAGGGTGTTGCGGGTGGCGGTCTCGAAGGTACGGATGCCTCTCTCGCACAATATGACGTTGGAATTACCCTCTTTGACGATGTACTCAGCGGCCATGAGCAACTCGTCGATGGTGGCGGCCAGGCCGCGCTTGAGAAGCACCGGGCGGTCGACCTCCCCCACCGCCGAGAGCAACTGGAAGTTCTGCATGTTGCGCGCCCCGATTTGGATGATGTCGGAGTACTTTGCCACGGCCTCCAGATGACGAGGATCCATAAGCTCCGTGACTATGGGCAGCCCGGATGCCTCTCGGGCCTCCGCCAGGATCTCGAGTCCCTCCACGCCCAGGCCCTGGAAGGCGTAGGGTGACGTGCGAGGCTTGAAGGCGCCGCCTCGCAGCATGGTGGCGCCACGCTCCTTCGCGATGTGCGCGGCGTCGAGCAACTGCTCCCGGCTCTCCACCGAGCAGGGGCCGGCAATGAGCGCCACGTGTCCTCCTCCCAGGCTCGTCCCACCCACGGTGATGATCGAGTCGGAGTGTCTGAACTCGCGGCTGACCAGTTTGTAGGGACGCAGGATAGGGAGTACTTTGTCCACACCCGGATATGCCTCCAGAGGCAGACCGGCGATGACGTCCCTCTCGCCCATTATGCCGATGACGGTGACCAGGTCGCTGGTCGACACGTATCCGCGCGCCCCCGCACCCTCCAGCAGTTCGAGGATCCGGTCCACGTCGTCCTGGCCGGCCCCCTCCTGCATGACGATCATCATCTCTGTGCTGCCGACCTGCATGTCAACTCTCCGGGCTCAAGGTTTCGGCGCTCAGACCGGCTACCCGGTGCGACACCGTGGCCGGTCCCCGCGCGTCGCGCAGTTCTTGCATCGCCGCCAGGAAGAGATCCCCCTCCTCGACTTCACCCATGGTAACCCGAATCCAGCCCGGGCAGTCCATCGCGTAGCCGGAACGGGTAAGCACCCCTCTCTCGAGGAGGGCCTGTGGAGCCTCGGGGCCGGGGATCCCCAGGTCGGTCACATCCACCAGGAGGAAGTTGGCCTGGCTGGGTCGGCACCTGATGCCCATGTCCGCGAGCTTCGAGGCCAGACGCTCCCGCTCCGCCGCCACCTGCCGCCTGCGCTCCTCCATACGCTCGGGCCGGCGCAATGACTCCGAGGCCGCGATCTGGGCCAGCGAATCGACATTGAAGGGTTGCCGCACCTTGTCGAGGGCTTCGACTACTTGGCGATCGGCGACTCCGTAACCGATCCGGAGACCGGCGAGACCATAGATCTTCGAAAAGGTCCGCAGTATGACCAGGTTCGGGTAGTCGGACAACCACGCCGTGGTCTCCTGCCTGGCCGCCGAAGTGACGAATTCTCCGTACGCCTCGTCCAAGACCACCGCTACGTCCCCGGGGATCCTGTCGAGGAAGGCGCGCAACACCGGCGGCTCCAGATAGCCGCCGCTGGGGTTGTCGGGGTTGCATATGATGAGGAGGCTCGTGTCCTTCGTCATCGAGGCCAGCATGGCATCCACGTCGTACTCTAGGTCCCGGTGCGGTACCGCCGAGAAGGGCGCCCCATTCATCATGGCTATAGAGCGGTACATCACGAAGGAAGGATGCGGGATGACCGCATGATGGGCCGGGCTGAGGAAGGCCTGGCCCAGGAGCATGAGCAACTCGCAGGAGCCGTTGCCGAACATGAGACACTCTTCGGGCACGCTCAGCCGCTCGGCGAGGAGGCTGCGGAGCTCTTCGCACGAGCCGTCCGGATAGCGGTTCAAGCCCTCCACGGCGCGCTTCAAGGCCTCGACGACCTCGGGGAAGGGTCCCCAGGGGATCTCGTTGGCCGATAGCTTGACCACACGGTCCAGGCCGTAGCGGCGCTGGATCGCGGCCAGGGGCGGGCCCGCCCGGTACGGCGTGAGCTTGTCCAGAACGGGGTTGAGTCTCATAGCGTCTCCGACCGGCCGTCGTCGTACGTTGCCCCTGAGGATCCGCCGCGACGTGACGGCCCCCGTCGCGGCAAGACCAATCAGTATAGAGCAGGAGCCGGCTTAAGACAGCCGGACAGCGGGTGAGACGCGTTCCGCTCATCCGCCGAACGCGCTGCGGTGCAGCTCCTCAAGCTCGGCGGGTGAGAGATGCCGGGCTTCCCCGGGCTCGAGGCCGGCGTCGCTCAGCCCGGCGAAGCGCCGCCGATGCAGGGAGACCACCCGGTGACCCGCCGCCTCCAGCATGCGGCGGATCTGGCGCTTCCGACCCTCGTGGATGGTGATGCAAAGGGTGGTGGAGGTTCCGGATCCGGCGGCCCCGGCGGCGCGTCCTGGCCGCGCCTGGCCGATGACCTCCACTGAGGCAGGCGCGGTCTCGCCGTCCTCGAGGTGAATCCCACGCCGAAGCCGGCCGAGCGCGGCTTCGGCCACGATGCCTCTCACCGTTACGATGTACTCCTTCTCCACGTGATAGCGCGGATGGAGCAGACGCGCAGCCAGTTCCCCGTCGTTGGTCAGCAGCATCAACCCGCTGCTGTTCAGATCCAGACGGCCCACGGGGAAGACGCGGACGCGGGAGGGGACGCAGTCCACCACGGTGCGGCGGCCCCGATCATCGGCGGCGGCGCTCAGCACGCCGACCGGCTTGTTGAGCAGCCAGTACTCCTTCTTCTCCTGGGTGACGGGCCGGCCGTCCACGGCGACGGATTGCGTCTCCGGGTCTACCGAGACGCCCAACTCGGCCGGGGCCCCGTCGATGGTCACCCTCCCGGCTCGTATGAGGTTCTCGCAACCCCGCCGCGAGCCCAGGCCTGCTTCCGCGAGGTACTTTTGTAGCCGCACGCTCACTCCGGGACCGTCAGAAGCCCCAACCGCCGGCGGAGATCCTCCTTCTGCTCCTCGCCCAGAGCGAACCCCTCCAAGGCCGGCAACTCTTCCAGGCTCGACAGTCCGAACATGGCCTCAAACCTCTGCGTCGTCCCGTAGAGTATGGCCCCGCCCCCGCCCTGGGCCCGCCCCACTTCGGTTAGCAGCTCGCGCTCCAGCAGCGTATGAACCGGGGAATCGGAGTTGACGCCTCTCACTTCCGCGATCTGCGGGCGCGAGACCGGCTGTAGGTAGGCCACGATGGTTAGGCACTCCATCGCCGCCGGCGACAGCCGGCCGGCGTCGTCGGGCAGTTCGCAAAGAGCCGCCACTGCGGCTCGGCATCGCGGGTTGGTGCGGAACGCCCACCCCCCCGCCAGGGGAACGAGTTCGAAACCCCTGTCTCCTTCGGCCGGGAACTCGGTCTGAAGCGCCTCGAGTGCCTCTTGCACCCGCTCCCTCTCGCCCGGCTCCGTGAGCTGCAGAGCCCGGAGCATGTCGTCCACAGGCAGAGGCCGTCCTGCTGCGAAGAGCAGGGCCTCGACGTTCCTTTTCAGTTCGCTCATAGTCTCGTAGGCCACTTATGCTCCTCGATAGTACAGGGACCCTAGGCGGTCTCTCGGTTCTCGCGCGCTCTCACGACGATATCGCCGAAGAGCTCGGCCTGTGAGACCCGTATCTCGCCTCGGGCGAGCAGCTCCAGCAGGCCGAACACCGACAAGGCCTGCACGAGCGGCGACTCCCCGGCGAACACGCGGTTGAAAGAGAAACGGCCTCGCTTGGCCAGGATGCCGCGGATGATTCGGATCTGCCGCTGCAGTTCCACCTTGATCTGCGCGATATGCGCGGTGTCGGGCTCCCGCTTGCTCTCTAGCAGTTTCACCAGACAGTCGCGCAGCTCCATCGGATCCCCGCTGCCGACGATCTCCTCCAGAGCCGGCAGGCGGCGTCTTGCCACACCCGAGGGGACGCGAAGCGCGCTGCATGCGGCCTGCTCGCCCAGTTCGCGCAGCCGCTGGGAGGCCGCCTTGAACTTGCTGTATTCGAAGAGGCGCGCGAGCAACTGGTCGCGGGCCTCTACCGGCGTCAGCTCATCCTCTATCTCGAGATAGGCTCCCGGCAGCAGCAGGCGGGACTTCACTTCCACCAGGAGGCTCATGAGCAGCAGGAACTCGGTCATCTCGTCCCAGTAGTCCACCACCCCGGCCGATTCCATGTCCTCCAGATAGGCTGAGATGACCTCGTAGAGAGGCACCTCGAGGAGATCGATCTCCTCCTTAAGAACCAGCGAGAGCAGGAGATCGAAGGGGCCCTGGTATACGTCGAGTTCCAGCTCCAGAGCTCTCAGGGCAGCCTCACCGTGTAGACGGGGATCACAGGAAGATGTAGTTCGTCAGGAAGGCCTCCGCGATGCCCATCATGACCCATCTCATCAGACTGAAGAACTGGTCGCGGAAGACCCAGATGAGGATGAACACCACGAACATCCCGTACCGATCGACGGCCACCCACTTCTCATAGGCGTTGCGTGGAAGGAAGGCCCCCAGCACCCGGGAGCCGTCGAGCGGGGGGATGGGGATCAGATTGAACAACCCCAGGACGATGTTGATCTGGAAGAAGAGGAAGAAGACCTCGAACCAGCGACTGTCGACATCCGGGTGGATCCAGTTCAGGATCAGGATGAAGATGATGGCGAGGATGAAGTTGGTGATTGGTCCCGCGGCCCCAACGATGGCCATGCCGCGCTGACGGTCCTTGAAATAGTACGGCGATACCGGGATCGGCTTGGCCCAGCCGAACACGAACCCCGAGAACAGGTAAGTGATGATGAACATCGCCGTGCCGAGCGGGTCCAGGTGCTTGATAGGGTTCAGGCTCAGCCGCCCGCGGTTCTTGGCCGTGGGGTCGCCGAGCCGGTATGCGATCCAGCCGTGGGCCAGCTCGTGGAACATCATAGAGATGAGAAGGACGGGTATCAGTATGAGAAGGTTGAGCCAGCGGTCGCTCATCGCCGCTTCTCCAGCAATCTGCTCGCGGCCTCCAACTCAGCCTCCCTGCCTTGGATGGTCTCTTTCACCCTCATCTCCCTCAAACGTTCCAGCAGGCGCCCCACCGGAGGGCCCTTCTTGACGCCCAGCGCAAGTAGATCATCCCCCCCGATGGTGAGAGTCCGATGGCGGATCTCGGTGAGATATCGCCGTAGACGCGCTTCGGCCGAGCCATCCTCCGTCTCGGCCAGGGCGAAGACCAACGCCTCCACCGGAGTGCTCCGCAGGGTCCGGTAGATCTCCCAGTCATCCATCTCCTCGCGGGTGAGGCTCGTCACGAGCGCCGGCCCCATGACCACGCCGGCTCTGATCACCGAGCTGTCCGAGCGCTTGAGCTTGAGTTGCTCCAGCCACAGATACAGCTCGTCGTGCTCCATGTTGCGGGTCATGGCCGCAAGCCGCAGCCGCCAGCTTATCATCTCTCCCGCCACGCCAAGCTCGTCCACCAGAGAATCGATGCGCTTGACCAACGCCGCCGTCTTCGTTCCGGTGGCCAGCTTGGGATGGACTTCACGGGCCACACCGAGCTCGAAGAGACGCCCGAGCGTCCACTCGACGTCTTCCTCGCTCAGCAGGGCCACGAGTTCGTCTCGTAGGCGCACGCTGGAGAGGTCGCCCACCAGGTGCATATCGACGCAGCTCTTCGCGAAGTTGCGGGTCTGCTCGTCCATGCGGAAACCGTAGCGGTTCTCATAGCGCACGGCACGGAAGATCCTGGTGGGATCCTCGATGAAGCTGAGGTTGTGGAGGACCCTGATCACACCGTCACGCAGATCCCGGTAACCTCCGAAGAAGTCGATGACGGTACCGAAATCGCGCCCGCGGAGCGATACGGCCATGGCGTTGATGGTGAAATCGCGCCGGAAGAGGTCCTGGCGGATGGACGCATGCTCCACCCTCGGCAGAGCAGCCGGATAGTCGTAGAACTCCGTCCGAGTGGTAGCCACATCCACGTGGAAGGGTTCCCCCGCCGACCGCAGCCAAGCCGGAGCCTCCCCCAATATGGAGGGGGGGAGCAGCACTACGGCGGTCTTGAACTTGCGGTGAGCGCGCACCCTGCCGCCGAGTTGGGTGGCCAGACGAGTGGCGAACTCGATGCCGTCGCCCTCCACGGCCACGTCCACGTCGACGTTCGGCTGCTCCAGCAAGAGATCGCGCACGAACCCGCCGACCAGGTAGACGCCGGCGAAGTCTTCCGACAACGCGGAGCACGCCTGGAAGAGCCGGCCGAAGAACGGGTGGTCAGGGAGGGCCTGTAGCGCGTACACCTGCGGGGCTGCGGCATCGGCGTGTTCCTTCTCCCAGCGGCCGTGATAGGCGGCCAACACGTCCGTGCGCGTCGCGATGCCGATGACGTCGGCCACTGGGGCGCTCCCTTCTGCCACCGCCTCATCGTAGGCCTCGTCCGTGACCACAGGCACGCGGCCGATGTTGCCCTCCACCATGATGCGCCTGAGTTCGTCCACTCCCGTTGACCCGCGGGCGAAGGTGATGCTGCGGGTCATGACTCCCTTGACCGGAGCGTGGCCCAGCCCGTGCCGGATGGCCTTGTCCAGATCGCGCCTTGCGACTACGCCCACCACTCTCCCGTCCTCTCGGACGCAGATGCCCGAGTGGCCGTACCGCTGGGCCGTCACCAGCGCCTCGGTGACGGGAGTGTCGGCATCGATGAACCTGACCGGACGGCTCATGATTTCGCCCGCTGTCGGCGCGCCCAGGTTGGTGTGGGCGAGGGCCTCGAGCAGGGCGTCGATCACACGCTCGGGTGTCCTGCCCCGGATAACGGCTGAGGCCGCCTGAGCGTGGCCTCCACCTTCCACGGAATGCAGGAGGACACCCACGTCCACCGATCCGGCGCGCGAGCGGGCGGTCACAAAGACCCGGTCCTCCATGGCCACGGCCTGGAGCAGGACCTCCGCGTTGATCAACTCCATGAGTTTGTGGGCAAGCACGCTCAGCCCGTCGACGTAGGACGTCACCTCCAGGGCCACCACGTGCACGTCGAGGCCTCTCACACGCTCGACCCTCACCGTGTCTATCAGGCGCATGAGGACTTCGCGCTGCTCCTTGGTGAGGGGGCTGTGGAGGTAGCGCTCGATGAGTGCCTGCGAAGCGCCCAGGCGCATGGATGCGGCCAGCATCTCGGCGTCTCTGATAGTGGTGCGTGGGTAGGTCAGGGACCCCGTGTCCTCGTGGATACCCAGAGCGAAGATGGTGGCCTCGAGGCGTGGCACCTCCACCCCACGCTCGAGCAGGATGTGTAGCATGGAGGTCGCTTGTGCTCCATCGGCCGAAAGCACCCAGTTCTCGCCTTTCACGAAGGGCGGTCGCTTGGGGTTCTCCGCCTGATGATGGTCGAACACGACGGTCTCGACGTCCTCGCGGCCGCACAACCTGCCCAGATCGCCGATCCTGCTGGGATCGGCCGTGTCCACCATCACCAACCTGCGGATCTTGCTCTGGTCGACCAGCCGCAGGCTCACGATGGGGAGGTTCTCGCCGTGAAGCGATACGAACTCCCGCACGTTGGGATTGAGGGAGCCGGCGAAGACGATACGTCCTTCAGCATAGAGCAGGCCGGCCCCGACGGCGGCCGCCAGCGCGTCGAAATCGGCATTGTGGTGCGTCGTGACGACGGTGGGGACCTCGAGCAGTGACGGCGGCGCTGTCATGGGCCCTAGTATAGCGACGTGGACGCCTGCCAGGCCTGAAGCACGCCCTCGACGGCGTCGGTCAGGGCAGAGCGCGCCCGGGCCGTACCGGAAAGCACCTCCTCGTGACACGTGTCGCCCACGTTCGCGACCACCGCCAAGACGACCACTGCGAGCTTCTCGTCCCGCGCGGCTCTCAGTTCAGCCGCCGGCGACATGCTCACCGTCGTGGCCCCGAGTCCCGCGAGGACGGCGAGTTCCGCGGGCGTCTCATACTGGGGGCCGGGCACGGATGCATGCAGGGATCGCGGCAGTCCGGCCGCCTCGGCCAAGGCCGCGCCGCACACATGAAGCCGGGCCGGAGGCTGCCCCTCACCGCAGTGCTGGAAGTCGAGGATCTCGGTGGCGAGGACGACGTCACCCGCCGCCAAGCGTACGTCCACGGCTCCGCTGGCGCACGCCAGTACGAGCTTCCTGACCCCCCAGGCCGCCATAGTCCGGACCTGCAGCTGGGCCTCGCTCAGATCGTACCCCTCGTATTCGTGGACCCTTCCCTTGAGAAGAGCCGTGCGGCAGCCCGCCCAAGACGCTACCGACAACTCGTGCGGGTGGCCTGTCACCTGCCCCTGCAGCCAGTGGGGCACCTCTCCGTACGGCACCAAGGCAGTCTCTCTCCCCGGCAGGTGGGGCGCCAGGCCTGATCCGAGCACCACCGCGGCATCGGGCGGCGGTCCCAACTCTGCCTGCAGCCACCGGGCCGCAGCCTCCGCCTCCTCCTTGCCCACGCGGCATGGTGTGGGATCTTCCACCGGCGTGCGCTCCGGCGCCGCCTGAGCGGGCGCCAGAACGGGCGTGTAGCGGCGCCAGCCCCGGCTGGGCCGCAGCCGAGCGATCACGTCACCTGCCAGCGCGGGCTCCTGTCCCGTGAGGAACTCGGTCACCATGGCTCCCGTGTCCGAAAAGGCGCCTTCGTAGACGGCGTGTGGACTCCCGACTGGCCTGGGGAGTAACAGGAGGGGTACGTACTCCCGGCTGTGATCCGTGCTGGGAGTGGTGGGGTCTACGCCGTGATCGGCGGTCAGGATGAGCCCGTCGTCGGGCCTCAGGGCGTCCACGATGCTGGGCAGGGCCGCATCCACGGTCTCCAGCCCCGCGGCAAAGCCCTCGACGTCGTTGCGATGCCCCCAGACCATGTCGAACTCCACCAGGTTGGTCATGAGCAGTCCGTGATCGAACTCGGTCCCTGATACGCGCCCCGCGACCAGGTCCCGGACCAGAGCCAGGTTGTCGACGTTTGAGCCCACTTTCAGCTGTGCGCTGACACCCCGCCCGGCGAAGACCTCGCTGATCTTGCCCAAGGCCACCACAGGGACCCCGGCCTCAGCCAGGGTGTCCAGATAGGTCGGGGCCGGAGGCGCCAGCGAGAAGTCGCGGCGGTCCTTCGTTCTTGCGAAGGCTCCGACCTGGCCCTCGAACGGGCGGGCGATGACCCGGGCCACGGCGTGCTTCCCGGTGAGGAGGTCTCGGGCTATCCGACACCAGGCATACAGCTGTTCCAGGGGTACCACATCTACGTGCGCGGCGATCTGGAACACGCTATCGGCCGACGTGTAGACGATGGGCTTCCCCGTGTGGAGGTGCTCCTCTCCGAGCTCTGCGATGATCTCCGTGCCCGAAGCGGGCTTGTTGCCCAGCGCTTCCCGCCCTATCCCCTCGGTGAAGGCTCTGATGATGTCGTCGGGGAACCCCTCAGGATACGTCGGGAACGGCCGGGCGGTGACGAGACCCATGTGCTCCCAGTGACCGACGGTGGTGTCCTTTCCCGCCGAGAGCGGGGCGAGGCGGCCGCATAACGCGCGAGGATCGGCTACCGGCGGTATTCCCCGCAGGGGGAGGATGTTGCCCAGTCCCAAACGCCGCAGGTTCGGGAGCCGCAGCGGCACGCTGCGGCTCACATTGCCGAGAGTATCCGAGCCCGCGTCTCCGTAGTCGCGGGCGTCGGGCAGGGCTCCCACACCGACTCCATCAAGAACGATGAAGACAAAACGGCGCATGCCGGGTCAGCCGGACCGCGCGCGCGGATGCGCGTCCCGGTAGATCTTCTGCAGATGCGCAGTGCTGACGTGCGTGTAGATCTGAGTCGTCGACAGATCGGCATGGCCGAGCATCTCCTGCACGGCCCGCAGATCGGCGCCGCCCTCCAGAAGATGGGTGGCGAAGGAGTGCCGCAGGGTGTGGGCCGACACGTCATCGGGCAGGCCCGCCATCCGGGCGTATTTCTTGACGAGAAGATGCAGCCCCTGGCGGGATAGACAGCGACCCCGGTCGTTCAAGAAGAGTTCCGGAGCCTTGATCTTGCCGGCGCCGCCCAGGAAGGGCCGGCCGCGTTCGTTGTAGGCGCGCAAAGCCTCGACGGCTTTGCGCCCCAGAGGCACCACCCGTTCCTTGTCTCCCTTGCCGATGGTGCGGACGAACCCCACATCCAAGTCGATGTCCTGCAGGCGCAGACTCAGAGCTTCTGAGGCCCGCAGCCCCGCTCCGTACAGCGTCTCGAGCAAGGCCCGGTCTCGCAGGCCCCGGGGGTCGGCCCGCGGGCCCTCCAGCAGCCTTTCGACCTCCTTCACGCTGAGCGTTCGAGGCAGTTCCGACTCCAGTCTGGGCCCGGGCAAGCCTCGGGTGGGATCCGCAGACAGCAGGCCGGTGAGCACGGCGCGCCCATAGAACGACCGGACGGCCGCAGCCTTCCGGGCCCTTGTCGCCGGCCGCCACGCCCCTCCGGCCAGGAAATCGCGCACGTCCTCGGACGACGCGGTGCTAAGGCTCGAGCCCCGCTCGCCGAGGAAGTCCAGGAACTGGGCGAGGTCGCGCCTATAGGAGTCGACCGTCCGCTCCGACAACCCCTTCTCCAAACGGAGCGCGCGCAGGTGCGCCGTCAGGGCGGGGTCCTCTCCGGCCGGATTCGCCATCATACGGACTCCGGAAGGCTACGTGTACTCGATGGGAAGCACGTACTCGAGCGGAAAGTATGGGTTGCCGGTGGCGTCCGCGACCTCTCGCAGGGTGACCTTGCCTTCCATCACGTTGACGCCGCGCGCGAGGGCGGGGTCGGAACGGGCTGCCGCCACGGCGCCTTTTTCCGCGACCTCCAGGATGTACGGGAGCGTGATGTTCGTAAGGGCGATAGTGGAGGTTATGGGTACCACACCTGCCATGTTGTCCACGCCGTAGTGGATGATCCCATGCTTCACGAACGTCGGGTCGCGGTGCGTGGTGACCTGGGAGGTGGCGACGCATCCTCCTTGGTCTACGCTCAAATCCACGATGACCGAACCGGGTTGCATGGCCTTGACGAGCTCCTCGGAGACCAGGACCGGCGTTTTCGCCCCGGACACCAGGATGGCGCCTATGACCAAGTCGGCAGTCAGGACCTCCTCCTCGACGGTCAGTTGGTCGCTGTGAAGGGTCTGGACGTTGGGAAGCTGCCTGTGAAGAGCCGCCAGCCTGCGGACGTCGATGTCGAGGATCTTGGTGTGGGCCCCCATGCCGGCCGCGATGGCGGCGGCGTTGGCCCCCGCGATGCCTGCGCCCAGGATGACCACGTTCGCGGCCTTGACTCCGGCGGCGCCTCCCAGAAGCTTGCCCTTCCCACCGCTCATGCGCTCCAGGAAGTAGGCTCCCACCTGGGGTGCCAAGCGCCCGGCGATCTCACTCATGGGCGCGAGGAGCGGCTTGATCCCCTCAGGCGTCTCCACGGTCTCGTAGGCCAGGCATGTCGCCCCACTGTCGATGAGGGCCTTGGTGAGTACGGGGTCAGGCGCTAGGTGCAGATAGGTGAACAGGGTGTGTCTCGGTTCCAGCCTCACGTACTCCTCGCGGAGCGGCTCCTTGACCTTGAGGATGAAGTCGGCCTGTGCGAACACCGCCTCCGCGTCGGGGACGATGCGGGCGCCGGCTGCCACATAGGCTTCGTCGGAGAAGAAGGACCCCTCTCCGGCGCCATGCTGTATCAGCACCTCGTGGCCCCGGCTGCTGAGCTCCTTGGTCCCCGCAGGCGTGAGCGCCACACGATACTCGTCCTGGCGGATCTCGGTAGGTACGCCGACCCGCATGATGGCCTCCCCTAGGTGCCGGCCCGTGGGCTGTTGTCCGCTGCGCGCCTGAGGAGGAGCAGAGCCGCGAGCGTCTTCGCGTCGGCACACTCCTCTGGATGCTCGAGCAGCTTTGTCAGGGGGTACCGTACCACGGAGATATCCTCGTCGTCATCGGGTTGGCCCTGCGCAGACGAGAGACCGCGGGCCAGGAACGCATGGAGCACCTCGTTCGCAAACCCCGGAGAAGAGAAAAAGGAACCCAGAGGCCTCCAGTCGCGCGCCTCCAGGCCCACCTCTTCCCGCAGCTCCCTCTTGGCCGCAGCGAGTGGTGCCTCATCAGGCTCCAGGCCCCCGGCGGGCAACTCGAGGAGATACCGCCCTATGGGGTGCCTGTACTGTCTCACGAGGTATACGTGGTCCTCATCGTCCAAAGCTACGATGACCACGGCGCCGGGGTGATCGACCACCTCCCGCACTGCGAGGCTGCCCCAGGGAAGCGTGATCTCGTCCACTCTGAGCGAGACCACCTTTCCTTCGTAGACGAGGCGCGAGCTGACGACCCTCGGCAAAGCGTCCGACGGTGCGCCACCAGGGTCGCCGTTCTTCGGAGACCGGCTCACAGATCCGCCTGGATGGGTCTGGCCCGCGGGGCAAAATCGGGCGCCAGATGAACCAATCGCAGCAGTAGGGCGCACAGGCGCTCCAGGTCGTCCAGCGTCACGTACTCGTCCGAACTATGCACCCTCATCATGCCGGTCTGCAGATTGACCGACGGCAGACCCCGCGCGTTCAGTACGTTGGCGTCGGAGCCGCCTCCCCCCGAGCGGATCTCGGTCTCGAGACCTATCGCCGAGATGGCCGCCTTCCCCAGGCGCACGGCCGGGGAGCGGCCGGTCAGGGCGAACGCTCTGTACTCGTGCACCAGGTTAACGTCCACGTCGACGCCCGTCTGAGCCGCCGCCTGTTGGATGGCATCCACCATCGAGGCGGCGACACGGGCGAGCTTCTCATCGTTGTGGCTGCGGCACTCTCCCTCGATCTCGCATAGATCCGGGATGATGTTGGCGGCCGTCCCCCCATGAATCACCCCGATATTCGCGCTGGTC
>Ga0123333_10004627_pt1 | contig 12806 bp, 9 predicted proteins | sample BioC12SIPDNA_3_FD_89957 | JGI IMG/M metagenome (GOLD analysis project Ga0123333, IMG submission 89957) | Anaerobic biogas reactor microbial communites from Washington, USA - Biogas_R2_B C12 SIP DNA | ecosystem: Engineered > Bioreactor > Anaerobic > Unclassified | place: Washington, USA...
GCAGGTCGATCTTGACCAGCCCCGCCTCCTCCAGCGCCTCCTTGTCCCACTGCACCACCCACCGCTCGGGCATGGTGGCGGGCTCGGTGGGGACGCGCTGGGCCAGGGGAGGGCCGGTGATGATCATGCCGCCGTTGTGGATGCCCAGGTGCCGGGGGTAGCCGTCGAGCTGGTCGCAGAGCTCCAGGAGCTGCGCCAGGGCGGGGTTGTCGCCCGCCTCCTCGACGGCCAGCGCCTGCTGCACCGCCTCCGGCGAGAGGCCCAGCGCCTTGCCCACGTCCCGCCGGGCCGAGCGGGCCTGGAAGGTGATCAGGGTGCAGGCCATGGCGGCATGGGCGGTCCCGTAGCGGCGATAGGCGTACTGGATCACCTCCTCCCGCCGATCGGCCTGAAAATCAATGTCGATGTCGGGGGCCGCGGCCCGCTCCGCCGAGAGGAACCGCTCGAAGACCAGGTCGTGGGCCAGGGGGTCGATGGGCGTGATGCCCAAGAGGTAGGCCACCAGCGAGTTGGCCGCCGAGCCGCGTCCCTGGCAGAGGATGCCCTGCTCGCGGGCGTGGCGCACCAGGTCCCAGACGATGAGGAAATAGTTGGAGAGCCCTCCCTGCGCGATGACCGCCAGCTCGCGCTCCAGTTGCGCCAGGGCGCGGGCCGAGGGCTCGCCCCATCGCCGCCGCAGCCCCTCCTCGGCCAGTTGACGCAGATACGCCTCGGTGGGAACGTCCCCCGGCGTGGGAAAGCGGGGGAGGTCCTGCAGGCCGCAGCGCAGCTGGAAGCGGCAGCGCTCGGCGATCTCGATGGTGTTCCTCAGTGCCTCGGGGTGGTCGGGGAAGAGGGCGGCCATCTCGGCGGCGGATTTGAGGTACCATTCCGAGTTGGGGCGGCGCAGGCGGGCGGAGGCGTCCAGGGTGGTCAGGTGGCGGATGCAGACCAGCACGTCCTGCAGGCGGTGGCCGTCGCGGGCGGCATAGTGGGCGTCGTTGCTGACGGCGCAGCCCAGGCCCAGTTGCGTCGCGATCTCGGCCAGGTCGCCGGTCAGCCGCTCGTCGTCGGGGAGGAGCTGGCGCTGCAATTCGATATAGTAGCGCTCGGCGCCGAAGAGGTCGCGGTAACGCCGGGCCGCGGCCAGCGCCCCCTCCCGGTCGCCGCGCAGCAGAAGGGCCGCCACCACCCCCTTCCGGCAGCCGGAGAGGGCGATGAGGCCTCCTGTGCGGCCCGCCAGCGCCTCCCAGGGCGTCAGCGACTCGCCCTTGGGGGCGTTCGCTCGACCGAGGCTGATCAGCGTGCAGAGATGGCCCCAGCCGACCTCGTCCTCTACCAACAACGTGAGGTGGTGGCCGCCCTCCAGGGTCAGCTCGGCGCCCAGGAGGGGACGCACCCCCTGGGCCTGGGCGGCGGCGACGAAGCGAGGCGCGCCATAGACGGCGTCGTGGTCGGTCAGGGCCAGGGCGCCCATCCCCAGCGCGGCGGCGCGGGCGGCCAGGTCCTCGGGGAAGGCGGCGCCGTCCAGCAGGCTGTAGCAGGAATGGGCGTGCAGCTCCACATAGTCAGTCATAGAGCCGCTGCAAGCGCCAGTCCCCCGTCAGCAGGTCGCGGTAGAGGAGCACCAGCAGCCCGTCGGCGGTGGCCAGCTTGAAATACTCGCGCCAGACCCTGTTCCGCCACCAGCCCTCGTCCACCCGCCAGCGCTTGGCGATCCCCTGCACCCGGTGGCGCTGCCCCCGCCAGGCGAAGGACAGGGGCGCGCCCTCGTCATCCACGTCCACCTCGATCCCTTCTCCCTCCGGCCACAGGCGGGTCATTGCGGCTCCTCCAGGCGAAAACGCCGCTCCGGCAGGGGCAGCTCGCCATCCAGCCAGGAGACGCGGTAGAAGCAACCGGGGCCGTGGCGGGCCGCCAGGTCGCGCAGCACCTGCTGCAATCGCTCCATCTGCCCGTCGCCGTGGGCAAAGAGGTCCAACTGCCGCCCCTTCGCGGGGAGCACCCCCTCCAGCACCGCCTCGATCCCAGCCACGCCGGAGGTCAATTCGGCCTGGCGCGCCAGGAGGACCTGGCGCGCCAGATCGCGCAGGATGCGAGCCAGCCCCGCCGCCCCCGCCAGCGGCTCCCGCGGGGCGACGCTCCCCCCGCGCTCCGTGCCATCCTCCAGGCGCAGGGTCAGGGACACCCGGCGGCAGGCCAGGCCCCCCAGCCGCAGCCGGTCGGCCAGCGTCAGCGCCATCCGCTCCAGGAACCGCTCCAGCTCCCCCCAGGAGCGCAGCGGGTCCTCCGGGTATCGGGCCAGGCGCAGCACCTCCCGCGGGCGGTAGGGTGACAGCGGCTGGGGATCGCGCCCCCGCGCCAGGTCGCGCAATCGGATCCCCTGGGCGCCCAGTTGCCCTTCCAGCGCCCCCGGCGGCAGCTCCGCCACCTGCCCCAGCGTCCGCAGCCCAAGCAGCCGCAGCCAGCGCTGCCCCTCCTCGTCCAGCGGCAACAGCGCCACCAGCAGCGGGGCCAGGAAGGCGGCCTCCTCGCCCGGCCCCACGCAGAGCGCCTCCCCCTCCTCGGCCAGCGACGCCGCTACTTGGGAAACGTATCGGCTGGCGGCCAGCCCGATGGCGGGGATCAGGCCTGCCTCCCGCGCCGCCAGCCCCAGCCGCGCCGCGTCGGCCAGAGCGCGGAGATCCTCCAGATCCGCCCAGAGGGTCGCGGACTGCGGCGCGTGGGCCAGCTCCACGCGCGGGGAGAGCGCCAGCAACCGCTCGGCCAGCCCCTCGGCGGCCTCCGTGTAGCGCTCGATCCGGGCGGGGAGGACCTGGCCCCCTGGGCAGCGGGCCAGCGCCTGGGTCAGGACCATCCCCGGCGTCGCGCCCGCCTCCAGCGCCTCCGCCGAGGCGGCCAGCAGGCGCGGGGGCGCCATGGCCTCATCCACCAGCAGCAGCGCCTCGCCGGCCAGGTCCGGGTCGTCCAGCCGCTCCACGGCGGCGGCGAAATGGCGCCACCACAGGCAGGCGATCATGTGCCGTTCCCCCGCACCACCCCGTCGAAGGTGATGGCGAGGCTGGCCCGGCGCCCCTCGCTCCCCTGGCGGCTCTTGAGCACGGTGACCTGGGCCTTGTAACCCCGCACGTCGTGGCGGGACTGGAGCCACGCCTCCTTCTCCAGGTGCAGGCGCAGGGTCGCGTAATGGGGCAGGGCAAAGCCTGGCGGGTAGGGAGGCGAGTTCACATCGCCGAAATACAGCGGCGTCAGAAACAGCGCCGCGCAGGAGGAGCGGGCCAGCGCCGCGGCCAATTGCCGCAGTCCGGAGGCCAGGGGGCCCGCGGGCTCGGTCAGCAGGTCGGCGACGGAGTCGAAGACCAACACCCCCGCCCCGCCCCCCGCCACCACCGCCCGGGCTGCCTCCAGCGCCTCGAGGCCGCTGTGGGGCCGGGCCAGGAGGAGGTGGTCGAGCTGCACCCCGCAACGGGCAGCATAATCGGGGTCGAAGGTGCGGCCCAGGTCGAGGTAGAGCGCGGTGTCGTCCCCCGCCTGGGCCTGGGCCACCGCCTTGAGCGCCAGGGTGGTGGCCCCCGCCGTGGGCGCGCCCAGCAGCTCTGTGATGCCGCCGCGGGGGAGGCCGCCCGTCAGTGCGTCCAGGGAGGGAAAGCAAGTGGAAATGCGGGGGATGGCGTCAGGCGCCTGGGGAGCGGGCTTGCGCAGGGCGCGGCTCCCCCAGCGCGCCTGAATGGCGGACACGGTCTGGTCCAGTCTCTGCTTCTTGGAGCCCATGGTTTGTTTCCGGTGTCCTTCTCCCCCCACGGGATAGAACAAACGTGCTATGTCTAGCATATCCAAGTTTGATGGGGCGTCAAATCATGGACCAGCTTGAAGAGGAACACCGCACACCTCGGCAAACCGGAAAGCCAAGGAATCAGCTATAGCGACAGGATGGCTGTTCGGCCCGAGCCCTTCTTGTGCCGCTCAGGCGAACAGGGCGGACGGGGCGTCATTGATCGGGCTATACCATACCAGGCATGGTGAGACTGCGTAATTGACATTTGTGGAGTGTCCTACAACCGGTTGAGCGGGAATATCCCGCCAGAGTTGGGTAGTTTGGCTGACCTCAAGTATTACCTCAACCTGTCCTATAACCAGTTGAGCGGCGATATCCCACCGGAGCTGGCAGCCCTGTCCATCCAGCCGTGGCTATATCTAACTTTGCGGTATAACGCCTTGACCGCCTCTGGCCCGGTGCTGCTGGCCTTCTTGAACGGCAAGGAACCCGACTGGGCGCAGACCGTGCCGCCAACAGATGTGCAGGCTACAGCAGCGCCAAACGACGTCGAGCTGTCCTGGACGCCGATCCTTTACCAAGATACCGGTTATTACGAAGTGAGCTATGCCACTACGCCTGGGGGACCATACATAGTCCACCGCCTGACGGCGGTCAAGTTGGCAGGCAGCTATCTGGCGGATAACCTGGCGCCGGAAACGACCTACTACTTCGTTGTACGCACCTTTGCAGCAGCGCCGTGGTTGCCTGATGGCCTGTGGAGCGACAATAGCGCCGAGGTCAGCGCCACCACCCCGGGTAACACGCCGATCGGCAGCAATCTGCTGGTCCAGGTTGGCGGCGGCATGGCCGTGATCTTCGGGGAGGTAACCGTCGCGGGGAACACGACTGCAAGCGCGTCTGCTGTGCCACCGGAAGGCGCGCCGACGGGCTTCCAGGCGCTTGGTATGTACTATGACATCGTCACGACCGCCAGCTACGATCACGGTCAGGGACTTGACGTGACCTTGCCCTACGACGACACGCTTCTGACTCTGGAACAAGAGCAGGCCATCGTCCTCCTGCACTACGAGGGCGCGCAGTGGGTGGATTGCACCTTTGCGCGCGACATTGACCTCGATACGGTCACGTGGCATGTGCCGGGCCCAAGCTGGTTCGCGGTGGCGATCTCTACCAACCGGCCGCCCGAACTGGGCGCGATCTCGGCACCCTTGGACCCGATCCTGGTGGACGCGCTCGTCAACGCCAGCGCCGGCTTCTCTGACCCCGATGCGGGCGATACTCACACGGCCTTTTGGAACTGGGGCGACGGGACCACGTCGGCAGGCGTGGTTGATGAGGCTATCGGCGAGGTAACCGGCAGCCATGCCTATAGCCTGCCCGGCGTCTATACCCTCCAGCTTGTCCTTGCGGACGGGGGCGGTGAGTCGGCGACGGCCGCCTATCAATACGTGGTCATCTATGACCCGGACGGCGGATTCGTCACCGGCGGCGGCTGGATCATGTCCCCGGCGGGGGCGTACGTCCCGAATCCCGCGCTCAGCGGCAAGGCCACCTTTGGCTTCGTGGCCAAGTACAAGCCGGGCGCGAACACGCCGACCGGCAACACCGAGTTCCAGTTCCACGCGGCCAATCTCAACTTCAAGAGCACGAGCTATGACTGGCTGGTGGTGGCGGGAGCGCGGGCGCAATACAAAGGCCTCGGCACGATCAACGGGGCTGGCGAGTATAGCTTTATGCTCACAGTCATTGACGGGCAGGTGAATGGCGGCGGTGGCGTGGACAAGTTCCGCATCAAGATCATGGACAAGGATAGCGGCGGGCTGGTCTATGACAACCGAATGAACGCCCCGGATGACGCCGATCCAACGACCGCCCTTGGCGGCGGGAGCATCGTGATACACAAGTAAGGGAAGGGTGATCGTCACGGATCAGGTCCTGCGGCTGCCCGACAGGCGGCTGCTGGCCATGATCCGCGCCCATGCGGTGCGCCGGGTCTACCGTTGAGGGCCGGTGAGGAGGGGCGTACCTGGAGCCCTCTCGAGTTGACCGAGCTGCCTGGCCAGTGTCCGGCGGAGCTGGGCTTCCTGGCAGAGTGACGGAGGTCGGCGGCGAAGGAATAGCCCACAAAGCGGACGGCTGTAAAACACAGGCCTCCGAGCTCTGCCCGATCGTGGATCGGCGAACTCGGAGGCCTTTCGCTCACAAGAAGTTGCCGTAACGACCACCCTTGCTGGCCCACCTGGTTGAGCTAGCGCATCTACAGGCGCCGCTGGTGCTCGGGCCGGCGCCCGCTAGAACGCCTCGGGCGCGGTGAGGACCTGCTCCAGCACCCGCGCGCAGTAGTCGCAGCGGTAGCAGCGTCGGTCGCAACGGCTGGTGCGCTCAAACCACTCCTCGGGGAAGGCGTCGTTGTTCATGATCCTTGGCGCCAAGGCAGGCGAGTAGCCCGGCTCCATGAGGTCCAGCAGGTTGCCATGGTAGCGCCGCTTGGTGTACGCTTCCAGCACCATCCTGGGCCGCTGATGCATGCGGGTGGCCAGCTTGACCACGGAGAAGATCCCCTCGTAATGGTGCAGATCCTCGGGCCGCACCCAGGAATTCTGCAGGATGGAGGGCCAATTGGCGGGGTCGCGCAAGTAGCGCCAGCAGGCATGGGGGATCCAGCCCTCGATGTTGCGCGTCTCGGCGATCTCGGCCTCGTGTGCCACCAGGTTGTCGTGGAAGGACTGGCCCGAGCAATGGTTCATGCAGCCGCTGTTGGCCAGCATGGTCAGGGTCTTGCCGTGCTCGTCGGCCCAGGCCTTCAGCTCGCGGAGATAGTCCAGATCGCGGTTGTGCTCGCGCTGGACGTGAAAGGCGTCAAAGAGGTCGGCCACATATTGCATCCCCTTGATCGTGCCGATGCGCATGTTGACCGAGGCCCGGACCCTCACCTCCGGGAAGTGCTCCTTGACCATGTGGGCCACCGCGGGCGAGGTGGTGGTAATGATGTCCACGCCGCCCACCACCGCTTGCAGGTGTTCCAGGATGGAGGCGATCTCGTTTTGCAGGTGGAGGCTGATGGCCCGTCCGCCATAGCAGTTGGCATTGAAGAGCAGGTCGAGCTCCATCCCCATCGCCCGGAACGCGCGCAGGTCGTCCTCGAGCTGCTCCTGCGCCGTCCAGTTGGCATAGCCCCGGCGCACGCTGAGGGGCGAGCGCCCGGAGGCCATGCCCATCCAGGGAAAGTAGACCTCGGCGATGTGCTCGCGATAGTCGCTCAGCAGGGCGGAGAAGGGCTCCTCGCCCTCCTCCGCCATCTGATAGCCTACGGCAAATCTCATATAAAGTCGCCCTTGCCCGGGCCCTTGTACCCCTTGGCGCCCGGCCCCAGTTCGTCCTCCGTGGTCCAGTCCACCGTCCAGGGCTTGCGCCGGCGGAACTTGTCGTGGAACTTGTTCTCCAGCACCCCCCGCGCTTCCAGCTGGATCATGCAGGCCCGGATGCAGCCCCGGCCGCCGCAGATCGCACTGCCCTGCTTGTATAGCAGCGGTGGCTGATGATAGAACGGCGTCCAGAAGCCTCGGCTATAATAGGTGTCGCCATTGGGCGGGATGTACTGATTCTCCTCGGCCAACACCTCCTTGGTCGGGACCCGCCCAGTGAACTGAGGGCCGCAAGCGTTCAGGTCAATGTCGGCCCATTCCAGGTCGTGGCCAGCCGCAGTGACCTTGACCGTGCGGTCCGGCGGGATGGCCTGCGCCGGGCAGTCGCGCACGCAGGCCATGCAGCGATCACACAGTTGCGGCCCCTCGTAGATGGGGTCGGGCTCCAGCGGCGCGTCGGTGATCACGATGCCGATGCGGTTGCGCGGCCCGAACTGGGGCGAGAGAAAGATCTTGCTGTAGCCGATCTCGCCCAGGCCGCACAGGAAGGCCGCCATGCGCAGGTGCACCATCACGTCGGGATGGGGGCGGTCCGGCGTCACGGGACGGCTGTACCGATCCCGCAGGCTGCCATCGTTGTTGATGGCGCGCCACTCGCTCTGATGCCCGTAGGGGATCGCCTCATAGCCGACGTCCTCGATGTCCTTGGTCAGGGTGATCACCACCATGGGCTGATAGACATAGGTGATCGCCCCATAGCCCATGGCGGAATAGTTGCTGAAAAAGGTGCCCTCCTCGATGCCGCGCAGGCTGCCGCGGTTGATGCGAAAGAGCATGCCGATGATGGACTTGGCCTCGGGCATGATCTGGCGCGGGTCCATCTGCGGGGGCGCCCCATCCCACCGCTCGATGTTGCCGATCTTGACCACGTCGGCTCCCAGGGCACGAGCCCTCTTTTTGACGTCTTCTGCCGTAATCATCCACTTCCTCCGTTGTTTGGCTCAGTCGGTCGTGCTGCCTTCGCTCACTCGTCGTCCGCGGACCAATCCACCGCCCAGGGCTTGCGCCGACGGAACTTGTCGCGGAACTTGTTCTCCAGCACCCCCCGCGCCTCCATCTGGATCATGCAGGCCCGGATGCAGCCCCGGCCGCCGCAGATCCCTTCGCCAACCACGTACAAGTTGGGGGGCTTCTTGTAAAAGGGCGTCCAGAATCCTCGACCATAGTACGTCTCGCCGTTGGCCGGGCTGTACTGATCCTCCTCGGCCAGCACCTCATCGGTAGGGAGCCTGCCGGAGAAACGGGTGCCGCAGGCCGCCAGGTTCAGGTCGGCCCACTCCAGGTCGTGGCCGCAGATCCTGGCCTTGACCGTGCGGTCCGCCGGGATGGCCTCGGCCGGGCAGTCGCGCACGCAGGCCATGCAACGATCGCACAGCTGCGGCCCTTCGTAGATCGGGTCGGGCTCCAGCGGCGCGTCGGTGATCACGATGCCGATGCGGTTGCGCGGCCCGAACTGGGGCGAGAGGAACACCTTGCTGTAGCCGATCTCGCCCAGGCCGCAGAGAAAGGCGGCGATGCGCAGGTGCACCATCACGTCGGGATAGGCGCGACCGGGGGCCACGGGGCGGCTGAAGCCACTCCTCACCGTGCCGTCGCTGCCGATGGCGCGCCAGGAGCTCTGATGCCCGTAGGGGATCGCCTCATAGCCGGCGTCCTCGATGTCCTTGGTCAGGTTGATGACGACCATGGGCATATAGATGTAATTCAGGCCGCCGTAGCCCATGGCGGGATAGTTGCTGAAAAAGGTGCCCTCCTCGATGCCGCGCAGGCTGCCGCGGTTGACCCGAAAGAGCATGCCGATGATGGACTTGGCCTCGGGCATGATCTGCCGCGGGTCCATCTGGATGGGCGCTCCCTCCCAGCGATCGATGCTGCCGATCTTGACCACGTCGGCTCCCAAGGCGCGAGCCCTCTTTTTGACGTCTTCTGCTGTGATCATCTCGTTCCTTTCTCTGGCACGTTGCCTTTCTGTGTCGGGCGTGGTAGAGGTGGTTCATGAACCACCCCTACCACGCAGCCGGCCTACTGCTTGATGAAGAACTGCTCCGGCATGCAAGCCCCGGGCGCCTGCTGCTCCAGGTCGCTCATGGCCTTGTCCGGGACGTTGCGGAACTTGTTCTTGACGATGACGATCTCCGGCGCGCTGGTGGAGACGGCGATGAAATGCATCTGGTCTTTCTGGATCTCCAGCATCTTGCGGATGATCTTTTTCCACTCCTCCATGTCGCTGGTGGCCTCGAACTGGGTGTCCAGCTCGTAGAGCTCCTTGATGCGCAGCTCGGCGGGCGGCTCCACGCCCTGCTTGCCGCCGGAGGTCCACCACGTCCAGTAGCCAAAGTACACGGCGCCCAGGATCTTGCAGGCGAACCAGTCGCGGCGGATGATGGGGTTGTAGGTGGTGCCGGTGGCCCAGGTGGCCATGTCAAACTCGGCGGCGGCGGCTTTCTCGTTCCAAAGAGTGCGGTCATACTCTTTGAGGATCAGCTCGATGCCCAGCTCTTTCCAGGCCGGGACGAAGAGCTCGGCCTGCGCCCGAAAGTTGTACAGCGTGGGCACGTACTCGAAGGCAAAGGCCAGACGCTTGCCGTCGGGGCGGAGCCGGTAGCCGTCGCTATCGCGCTTGGTGAGGCCCATCTCGTCCAGGTAGGCATTGGCCCGCGCCGGGTCATGCTCCGTCAACCAGGTGGCGTATTCCTCCCAGTAAAAGGGGGATTCCGGCGGCGGACAGACCGTGGTCGGCGCACCGACGCCCAGGAAGACGCCGTCGATGATCTCCTGGCGATTCAGGCCCAGGGAGCAGGCGTAGCGGAAGCGCTTGTCGCGAAAGATGTCGCGCAGCACCGTATCCTTGTGCTCATAGTTAAAGTAAAAGGCGTTCCCGGTGATGCCGCCCAGCGGCCACTCCAGGACCCGGTAGTCCCCCTTTTCCTTGTTCTCCTGGAAGAGCGGATAGTTGTCAAAGGTCATGTGGCGAAACTGCATGTCCACCTCGCCGGCGATGGCGCGCAGGTTGGCCTGGGCGGCATCCTGCACGATGGCGTGCTCGACGCGGTCGAGGTAGGGGAGCTGGTTCCCGGCGGTGTCCACCTTCCAGTAGTAGGGGTTGCGTTCAAAGACCACCGGCTGGGCTGGCGACGGCGCGGTGACCTTCCAGGCGCCGAGCACCGGCAGATCGACGTTGGTCAATATGCCCACGTCCCCACCCTTGTTCCCGAAGAGCTGGTACCAGAACTCGAACCCCGCATCCTTGGCCTTCTTGTCCAGCGTCGCCTGAGCCGTGTACTTGGGGTGGAACTGCTGCAGGTAGTGCTTGGGGAAGCGGTGATCCATGGGGAGCTTGGAGCCGGCCAAGTAGTAGATAAAGAGCGGATAGGCGGCCTTGAAGCTGTACTTGAAGTGGGTGTCGTCGATCTTGGTGAACTTGACCCGCTCGCCGCCCCGCATCCAGTAGGTGGAGACCGTGGGCACCAGGTCCTTGTTGGTCAGGCGGTCCTCGAAATTGAAGGCCAGATCGTCGGTGGTGTAGGGGTGGCCATCCGACCACTTCATCCCCTTGCGCAGGCTGAAGGTGAACTCGCTGGTATCTCCGTTGGCCTCCCAGCCCGTGACCACGTTGGGGATCAGCTCGGCGCCGTCCTTGTCCCAGCGGATCATCTGGCTATAGTTGATGCGTGTGGACATCATGACGTCGTTGGGACCCGCGGCCAGGCGATGCCAGGTCCCGCCGTACTGGCCGATCTCCTCCCAGGGAGTGATGACCATGGGCTCCTCGCCCACCCGCTCATCCACCGGCGGTAGCTTGCCGGCCTTGACCAACTCGGCCAGCATGGGTGCTTCTTTGTACTTGGAGGGGATCGGCGTAGCTGTGACGATCTTTTCGACGGCGACCTCTTTCTGAACGAGCACCGTCTCCTTGACGATCTTCTCGACGGCGACCTCTTTTTCGACGACCACCGTCTCCTTGACGATCTTCTCGACCGGCACTTGCTTCTCGATGATCTGTGCCGTGGGCTGTGCACAAGCTGAGACAGCCACACCTGCGGCCATCGCGGCCACGGCCCTGAGGAATTCGCGTCGTTTCATCCTGTCCCCGGACATTTCGCTCCTCCTTTGAGCGGTCCAACGCAAAGCTCCACCATCCAGCGCGGCCAGATGCGTCCAAGCCCGTTCCTTGCCGTTTTCCCCCTTTCTCCGCAACCCTCGGTCCTGCAGGGAGGACCTCAGGTCAACTGGCAACCTCCCCGGTAGCGATCTCGCGCGCCGCCGCCTTCAGGCGCGGCACGGTCGCTCGCATATAGGGCTCGAGCCACGCCTCATCGCGCATCGGCACGGCCAGGCCCAGCGCAGCGACCAGGCCACGCGTCGGAGAAAAGATCGGCACGGCGAGACAGCAGAGCCCATTCGGCCCCACCGGGGCACAGGCGTGGCCTTGCTCGCGCACCCGGCTCAGGAAGGCCTCCAGCCGTTCCTCCGCGCCCCAGGTATGCGCGCCGTATTGGTCAAAGGGATAGCTCCGATGGCTCAGGAGCCGCCGCTCGTGCGGCCAGAAGGCCAGGAACGCCAGGCCGCACGCGGTCGTATACACCGGCAACGCCGAGTAGGAGGGATGCTCCAGGACCCCGGGGCGCTCTGGGCTGATGCGGAGGGTCAGAACCACATCCACGCCCACGGGCTCGGCGAGCACCAGGCGCGCTCCGGCTGGGCATTCCTCATAGAGCCGACCTAGAACCTGCGCCGCCCGTCGCTGAAACGGGCGATCCCGATACTGGTCGACGAGGTTGATCACTCCAGGGCCAAGCTGATAGCGGACAGGAGAAGAAGCGCGCTCCAGGAATCCGCGCAGCACAAGCGTCTTGGCCAGACTATGCGCCGTAGAAGGCTGGAGCTGCATCCTCTCGGCAAGCTGTTGCAGGGTCAAACCATCGTCAGAGCCAGCGACCCACTCGAGGATCTGCAGTCCTCGTGACAACGATTGGATTGGATTACTACCTGGCACTTGGGCCTCTTTCGATTCGGCATTGCTGAACAATTGTCCGACAGATTCTCTCGATTGTAGCGTGAATATACGCCCTTGTCAAACAAGGAAAGGCCATCGTACACCCTCGGTCTGCTGAAGGGATTCCGGGACCATCCCGTTGATCGGATGCCGAGACATCCGGCGCCTGGTTGCCCGGTGCGATGAGGCCACGGTGCATGCTGGGCGCAGGCCGTCGAGCGCGGCCAAGCTATGGCCTCCCCTGGTACCAGCCATGCTTGACGAAGGCTTTGCAGGCTATCTCTTGTACCTCCAAAGGAACACCAATGACCTCGCTCCCCCCGCAGTACCCGGCGATGAACCCGCCCCCCTGGTTGCCCAGCTTTTCGATCATCTCGCGGGCATCGGCCTCGATCAGCGCGGGGTCGTGCGTCTGCAGCGTGGTCTGATTGTCCACCGAACACCAGAAGGTGACCTGTCCCGACCATTGCGCCAGCGTGTCTAGCCCATGAACGCGCGGTTGCGAGAACTGCAGCACGTCGATGCCGGCCTCGATCAGGTCGGGGATGATGCTGGTCATCTTGCCGCACGAGTGCATAAAGACCTTGACCCCCACCTCGTGCGCCACGCCGCACAGCCGCACAAAGCC
>Ga0123333_10004633_pt1 | contig 12794 bp, 14 predicted proteins | sample BioC12SIPDNA_3_FD_89957 | JGI IMG/M metagenome (GOLD analysis project Ga0123333, IMG submission 89957) | Anaerobic biogas reactor microbial communites from Washington, USA - Biogas_R2_B C12 SIP DNA | ecosystem: Engineered > Bioreactor > Anaerobic > Unclassified | place: Washington, USA...
ACCTGACGAGCTCGCCCGCGCGGGCGCGGACGCGCTCGAGGGGGCGCTCCTCGCCCGCCGCGACCCCGTGCTCGGGCTCGCGACGGGGAGCAGCCCCGTGCCTGTCTACGACGAGCTCGTCCGCCGCCACCGCGAGGGCGGGCTCTCGTTCGCCGGGGCCCGGGCGTTCCTGCTCGACGAGTACGTCGGACTGCCCGCCGAGCACCCCGAGCGGTACCGCAACGTGATCGACCGCGAGCTCGTCTCGCACGTCGACCTCGACCCCGCCCGTGTGCACGCTCCGGACGGGCTCGCGCGGGATCTCGATGCCGCGGCCGCGCGCTACGAGCAGCAGATCACGGCAGCGGGAGGGGTCGACGTGCAGATCCTGGGGATCGGCACCGACGGGCACATCGCCTTCAACGAGCCCGGTTCGCCGTTCGACTCGCGCACGCGCGTCGAGGAGCTCACGGAGCAGACCAGGCGGGACAACGCGCGCTTCTTCGGTGGTGACGTCGAGGCGGTCCCGCGCCGCTGCCTGACCCAGGGCCTCGCGACGATCATGTCGGCGCGGCGCATCGTGCTCCTCGCGCGAGGGCGCGCGAAGGCCGAGGCGGTGCGGCACATGGTCGAGGGTCCCGTGAGCACCGCGTGGCCCGCGACCGTGCTGCAGGGCCACCCGGACGTCACGGTCCTGCTCGACGAGGAGGCCGCGAGCCTCTTGCGCCGGGGCGACGTGGTCCCGCTCGAGACGGCCGGGCGCTGAGCGGCCCGGCGTAGAATCCCCGCATGAGCGAGCCGCAGGACTACCCCCAGCCGGACCTGAGCCCCGACGGCCCGGGCACGTCGACGAGCGTGCTCGAGCGCACCGAGACCGAGGAGCTCGTCGAGCCGGGGGATGCCGAACGCTTCGCGCACTACGTGCGCAAGGAGAAGATCGTGCAGTCGGCCGTCACGGGCAAGCCCGTGATCGCGCTGTGCGGCAAGGTGTGGGTCCCTGGGCGCGACCCGAACAAGTTCCCCGTGTGTCCGACGTGCAAGAAGATCGTCGAGGAGATGCGCCGCCGCGAGAACGGCGACGACGGCGAGCAGTAGGTGCTACGCGGGCGTCCAGCGACGCGCTGACCTGCAGGTTCATCCCCAGCGGGCCGGGAAAGTACCACTCGTCCGGCATGCCCGCAACGCGAGGTTCACCCGATCGGTCGAATCCGTTCTCTCCGGATGCGCAACCACCGGATCGGCGTCAAGGTTGATGTCATCTACCGGACAAGACCGCTTGTCACGGGCATCAACGAGAGGCAGGTCCCCATGCCTAGCTGGCTCCTTCTGATCCTTGTCGGCGTCGTGCTCATCGTTCTGGGTGTCGCGACCAACATCGGCCAGTTCCTCATCTGGATCGGTGTCGTCGTCCTGGTCATCAGCCTCATCCTGTCGATCGTGGGACGCGGGCGAAATCGCGCCTAGCCGCCGTCGGCGCGACCTTGTGCGAAGGCCCCGGGAGCTCGGCTCCCCGGGCCTTCGCGCATGCTCGGGCGGCCTGCTCAGGCGAGCTCGAGCGCCGTCGTCGGCAGGGCCGCCTCGTCCGCCGAGAGCCGCCGCGCCCCACGGGGCAGCTCGGCGCGCGAGGCCGCGTGCCGCTCGGCGGCCCGCCGCACACCCTCAGGGCCCGTCCAGCCGGGAAGCACCTCGCCGTCCTGCACGAGCTCGACCATGAGGGGGCGCAGGTCCTCGTGCTCGGGGCGCCACGCGGCGACGTCGTCGTCGGGCCCGGTCACGAGCACCTCCTCGACCGCCCGGCCCGAGCGCACGCGGCGCGCGGCCGACTTGCGGCCCCCGCGCGAGGTCTTGAGCGTCGAGGCCTTCGCGACGGGCTCCATCTCGCCCGAGGCCCCCTCGCGCGCGACGAGCTTGTAGACCATGCCGCACGTCGGGGCGCCCGAGCCCGTGACGAGCGAGGTGCCCACGCCGTAGGCGTCGACGGGCGCGGCAGCGAGCGCCGCGATCGCGAACTCGTCGAGGTCGGAGGTCACGACGATCTTCGTGTCCCTCGCTCCGAGCGAGTCGAGCTGGCGCCGGGTCTCGACCGCGAGCGAGGCGAGGTCGCCCGAGTCGATGCGCACCGCGCCGAGCTCTGTGCCCGCGACCTCGATCGCGCGGCGCACGCCCTCGGCGACGTCGTAGGTGTCGACGAGCAGCGTCGTGCCCGGACCGAGCGCCGCGACCTGCGAGGCGAAGGCGGCGCGCTCGTCGTCGTGCAGGAGCGTGAAGGAGTGCGCCGCGGTCCCGATCGTCTCGATCCCGTAGCGCCGGCCCGCCTCGAGCTGGGACGTCGCGGCGAACCCCGCGACGACCGCCGCGCGCGCGGCGGCGATCGCGGCCTGCTCGTTCGCGCGGCGGGCCCCCATCTCGAGGCACGGGCGGCCGATCGCCGCGCTCGTCATGCGCGAGGCCGCGGCCGCCACGGCGGAGTCGTAGTTGAGCACCGAGAGCGCGAGCGTCTCGAGCACGACGGCCTCGGCGAAGGTCCCCTCGACCACGAGCACGGGGGAGTGCGGGAAGTAGGCCTCGCCCTCGGCGTAGCCGCGGATGGTCCCCCCGAAGCGGTAGTCCGCGAGCCAGTCGAGCGTCGCGCGGTCCACGACCCCCTCGCGCGAGAGCCACGAGAGCTCGGCATCGCCGAAACGGAAGTGCTCGAGCTCCTCGAGCAGGCGGCCCGTGCCCGCGAGCACCCCGTAGCGGCGCCCAGGCGGGAGGCGCCGGGTGAACACCTCAAACACCGAGCGTCGGTGCGCGGTGCCGTCTGCGAGGGCGGCCTCGAGCATCGTGAGCTCGTAGCGGTCGGTCAGCAAGGCGCTCGAACGCGTCGGGGTCGTCACGGTCCCAACCTAGGCCCGGGCGTCCTGACCTCGCCAGACGCGGGGCTGCCGCGGGCGCGCGCGCCTCCTAGAGTGGGCCTCATGCCCCTGGTCGTCGCGCGTGCGAGTGTGCCCCTCGAGGAGGTCGACGTCGCCGAGGAGCTCGGCACCGCCGACGCGTGGGTCACGATCGTGTGGAACGACCCGGTCAACCTCATGAGCTACGTGACCTACGTGTTCCGCTCGTACTTCGGCTACCCGCAGGAGGAGGCCGAGCGTCTCATGCTGCTCGTGCACCACGAGGGCAAGGCCGTCGTCTCGACCGGCAACCTCGAGGAGATGGAGCGCGACGTGCAGGCGATGCACTCCTACGGCCTGTGGGCGACCCTCCAGCGGAGCGGGGAGTGAAGCCGTTCCGTGCCCGCGAGGGGCACTACGTCGCGCGCCTCGACGAGGTCGAGCGCGAGGTGGTCGCGCAGGTCGCGGCGGACGTCGCCGAGCTGCTCGGGGCGAGCCCCGCCCAGCTCGCCGTCGCGACGGGGGAGGCCGACGACGGCGACCCGTGGGAGCTCGCGCTCGACCCGCTCGCGGGCCTGGCCTCGCCCGGCAGCGGACCGCCCGAGCCCGAGGACCCCGCGGTGCGGCGCCTCCTGCCGACCGCGAGCGAGGACGCCGAGGTCGCCGAGGAGTTCCGCCGCCTCGTCGAGCCCGACCTGCGCGAGCTCAAGATCGCGCGCCTGCTCGCGCTCGTGCGGGCGCTGCACCGCGGCGAGCGGCTCGCGGTCCCGGTCGAGCGCGCGGACCTGCTCTCGGGCGCGCTCGTCGACGTGCGGCTCGTGCTCGCCGAGCGGCTCGGCCTCGACACCGACGAGGCCGCGGACGAGCTCTACCGCGACCTCGCGCTCGTCTCCTACGACGACGACGGCGAGCCCGTCGTGGCCGGGCAGCGCGGTCCGGCGGCCGCGTTGCGCCTGCACCTGGGCACGGTCTACGCCGCGCTCACGTGGCTCCAGGAGTCGCTCGTCACAGCCCAGCTCGCCGATCTCGAGGCGCCCGACGCCTAGGATCGACGCGTGGACGACGCGCCGATCGGCATCTTCGACTCCGGGGTGGGGGGCCTGACCGTGGCCCGCGCCGTGATCGACCAGCTCCCGCACGAGCAGGTCCTGTACGTCGGCGACACCGCCCACACCCCGTACGGTCCGCGCCCGATCGCCGAGGTGCGTGCCCTCGCGCTCGACGTCATGGACCACCTCGTCGACTCGGGGGTCAAGGCCCTCGTGATCGCGTGCAACTCCGCCTCGGCCGCGGTCCTGCGCGACGCCCGCGAGCGGTACACGGTGGGTCGCGGGCTGCCCGTGGTCGAGGTGATCCTGCCCGCTGCGCGCCGCGCGGTCGCGGCCTCGCGCACGGGCCGGATCGGGGTGATCGGCACGCGCGCGACGATCGAGTCGCGTGCCTACGACGACGCGTTCGCCGCGGCCCCGGGCGTCGAGCTCACCTCGCAGGTGTGCCCGCGCTTCGTCGAGCTCGTCGAGGCGGGCGTGACCTCAGGGCCCGAGGCACTCGCGGTCGCCCACGAGTACCTCGACCCGGTGCGCGCGGCGGGCGTCGACACCCTCGTGCTCGGCTGCACGCACTACCCCTTGCTCACGGGGGTCATCTCGTACGTCATGGGGGATCAGGTGACGCTCGTGTCGAGCGCGGAGGAGACCGCGAAGGACGTGTTCCGCACGCTCGTCGCGCACGACCTCGAGCGCGACCCGGCCGCGGGCGCGCCCGAGCACCGATTCGTCGCGACGGGCGACGCCGAGCAGTTCGCTGCGCTCGCCCGCCGTTTCCTGGGGCCCGAGGTCGGGTCCGTCGAGCCGTGGGGGGTGCTCGCATGAGACTGACCGTGGTGGGGTGCGCGGGATCCTTCCCGAACGCGACGTCGGCCGCGTCGAGCTATCTGCTCGAGGCCGAGGACGCCGAGCGCACGTGGCGGGTCGTGCTCGACCTCGGCAACGGGGCGAGCGGGCCGTTGCACCGCTTCTGCGACCCGCGCGAGATCGACGCGCTCGCGATCTCGCACCTGCACTCCGACCACGTCGCGGACGTCGTCGTGCTCAACGTCTTCCTGCGGTACCACCCCGAGGGCACGTGCGAGCCGATCCGGCTGCTCGCACCCGAGGGGACCCCCGAGCGGCTCGCGCAGATCGCGGGCTCGGACCCCGCGACGGACACCTCCGCGCAGTTCGACTTCACCGCGTGGGCGGACCGTGCCGCGGTCACCGTGGGCCCGTTCGAGATCGAGCCCGTGCGCGTCAACCACCCGATCGAGGCCTACGGCGTGCGCGTCACGGGACCGTCCGAGGGTGGCGGGCGCGCCGTTCTTTCCTACACGGGCGACACGGACGACTGCCCTGCCCTCGACGACCTCGCGCGCGACGCGGACCTGCTGCTGAGCGAGGCGGCGTTCCTCGAGGGTGGCCCCTCCGACGAGGTGCGCGGCGTGCACCTCACGGGACTGCGCGCGGGCCAGGTCGCGGCGCGTGCGGGCGCCAAGCGGCTCGTGCTGACCCACCTCGCGATGTGGAACGACCCCGAGCGCTCGCTCGCCGAGGCGCGCAGCGCGTATGCCGGGCCGATCGACGTCGCCGCGTCGGGATCCGTCTTCACGATCTGAGGCGGGACGTGGAACGCCTCTCGGACAAGCTCATCTCGTGGGCCTCGCTCCTCGAGGAGCAGACGAGGCAGCAGGCGCTGCGCACCGCCCAGATGCCCTTCGTCCACCCGCACGTCGCGCTCATGCCCGACGCGCACCTCGGCAAGGGAGCCACGGTCGGCTCGGTCATCCCCACGGACGGGGCGATCATGCCCGCCGCGGTGGGCGTCGACATCGGCTGCGGGATGGCGGCGGTGCTCACGGGGCTCACCCATGAGGACCTGCTCGGGGCGGGCGCGGCACGCGGGCTCACGCTCGCAGACCTGCGCCTGGACATCGAGCGCACGGTTCCGCTCTCGGCGGGCGCGGCGAACGAGAAGGTCACCGGTTCGGTCCGGGCGCGCGTCGCTCGCCTCGAGGGCCTCGCGCGCGAGGAGCACGGCTTCGAGCCGAGCCGCTACCACCGGCGCTGGCGCCACCAGCTCGGCTCGCTCGGCTCGGGCAACCACTTCATCGAGGTGTGCCTCGACGAGCAGGACCGCGTGTGGCTCTTCCTGCACTCGGGCTCGCGCGGGGTGGGCAACAAGATCGCCCAGCATCACATCCATGTCGCCCAGCAGCTCATGCGTTCGCGGGGCGTCACGCTGCCCGACCGCGACCTCGCCTACCTCGAGGAGGGCACGGAGGCCTTCGACCGGTACATCGCCGAGATGACGTGGGCGCAGGAGTACGCGCGGGAGAACCGCGCGGAGATGATGGACCGCGTCGTGGCCGCCGTCGAACGCTTCGTGGACGCGCCCGTCGAGCGCCTGCAGGAGGCCTCGTGCCACCACAACTACACGACGCGCGAGGAGCACTACGGGCGCGAGGTGTGGCTCTCCCGCAAGGGTGCGATCGACGCCCACGCGGGCGTGTGGGGACTCATCCCCGGCTCGATGGGGACCCGCTCGTACGTCGTGGTCGGCACGGGGAACCGTGAGTCGTTGTGCTCGGCCCCGCACGGGGCGGGGCGGGAGTTCTCGCGCTCGCGGGCGCGGCGCACCTTCACCTTCGCCCAGCTCGAGGAGGCGATGGCGGGGATCGAGTACCGCCGCACCGAGGCGTTCCTCGACGAGATCCCCGCGGCGTACAAGCCGATCGACGTGGTCATGCGGGACGCCGCGGACCTCGTCGAGGTCCGCCACGAGCTGCGGCAGATCGTCAACGTCAAGGGCGACTGACGCGGGTCCGGTGCGGCTCGGGGGCGTCGGCGGCGAGCGCTAGGCTCGGCGCCATGTCCTCAGCCTCCCGCGCGGACGGTCGTCGTCCTGACGAGCTGCGCCCCGTGACCATCACCCGCAACTACCTCGACGTCGGGGAGGGCAGCGTCCTCGTCGAGTTCGGCGGCACGAAGGTGCTGTGCCAGGCCTCCTTCACCGAGGGGGTGCCCCGCTGGCGCAAGGGTTCGGGGGACGGCTGGGTCACCGCCGAGTACGCGATGCTGCCGCGCTCGACGACGACCCGCTCGGACCGTGAGTCGGTGCGCCAGCGCATCGGCGGGCGCACGCACGAGATCTCCCGGCTCATCGGACGTTCGCTGCGCGCCGTGATCGACACCCGCGCGCTCGGGGAGAACACGATCGTGCTCGACTGCGACGTGCTCCAGGCCGACGGCGGGACCCGCACCGCGGCTGTCACGGGCGCCTACGTCGCACTCGCGGACGCGATCTCGTGGGCGATCGACCGGGGCATCGTCAAGACCCGCCAGGCGGTGCTGCACGACTCGGTCGCGGCCGTGAGCGTCGGGATCGTCGACGGCGTCCCGCTGCTCGACCTGCCGTACGAGGAGGACGTGCGCGCCGAGACGGACATGAACGTCGTCGTCGCGGGCTCGGGCAAGTTCATCGAGGTGCAGGGCACCGCCGAGCAGGCACCGTTCGACCGGGCAGAGCTCGACACCCTGCTCGACCTCGCCGTCGCGGGCACGAAGCAGCTTGCGAGCATCCAGGCGGCCGCGCTCGCCGAGGCGCTCACCGACAAGCACGCGCGGTGAGCGGGCGCTCGTGACCGCTCGACTCGTCCTCGCGACGCACAACGCGCACAAGGTCGCCGAGCTGCGCGCGGTGCTCGAGCCCCTCGTGCCCGACCTCGACCCGGGCGACATCGTCTCCGCGGCGGACCTGGGCGCTCCTTCGCCCACCGAGGACGGCGTGACCTTCGAGCAGAATGCGCTCATCAAGGCGCGGGCGATCGCGCGGTCCACGGGCCTGCCCGCGGTCGCGGACGACTCGGGCCTCGCAGTCGACGTGCTCGGCGGGGCACCGGGAATCTTCTCGGCCCGCTGGGCGGGTTCGCACGGTGACGACGCGGCGAACCTCGCGCTCCTGCTCGACCAGCTCGCCGACGTGCCCGCCGCGCACCGCGGGGCACGCTTCGTGTGCGCCGCGGCCCTCGTGACCCCGGACGGCCGCGAGCACGTCGAGCTCGGCGAGCTGCGCGGGACCCTCGCGACGGCGCCGCGCGGCAGCAACGGTTTCGGCTACGACCCCGTGCTCGTCCCCGAGGGCGAGCAGCGCACGTGCGCCGAGCTCACCCCCGCGGAGAAGAACGCGATCAGCCACCGCGGCAAGGCGTTCCGGGCGCTCGCCCCGCACGTCGCGCAGGTCCTCGCCGACGACGGCGCGTCGGGGCCCGCGCGGGAGTCGGACGCGCGGTGACGACGATCCACCTCGTGCGCCACGGCGAGACGCTGTGGCACGCGGAGAACCGCTACGCGGGCAGCTCGGACGTCGCGCTGACCCCGCGCGGGCTCGAGCAGGCGCGCGAGCTCGCGGGCTGGGTCGAGCGTCGCGTGGCCGCAGGCGTCCGCTTCGACGCGATCGTCACCTCGACGCTGACGCGCGCGATCCTCACGGCCCGGCCCGCCGCCGAGGTGCTCGGCCTCGCGCCCCGCGCGGACGCGCGGCTGTGCGAGGTGCACTTCGGGCGCGGCGAGGGCATGACGCGCGCCGAGATGGAGGAGATCTTCCCCGACGCGGTCGCGGCGTTCCTCGCGAACCCCGCGACCTCGCCCCTCCCCGACGCCGAGCGAGGGCTCGACGCGGTGGCCCGGGCGCGCGCGGCGCTCACCGAGATCGCCGCCGAGCGCCCCGTGGGAACGGTCCTCGTGGTCGCGCACTCGACGCTCACCCGGATCGTGCTCGCGAGCCTGCTCGGCATGGACGTCGAGCGCTACCGCGATCTGCTGCCCGCGGTGGGCAACTGCCACGTGACGAGCCTCGAGCTCGACGCGCAGGGCGAGGTCGCTCTTCTCGCGTACAACGTCCCGCCGTCGGCGTGACGGCGACGGGGCCCGGACCCGAAGGCCCGGACCCCGCCGTGCTGTGCCGAGAGCCCGCGGTCAGCGCACCCTGACCTTGAGCTTGACGGTCTTGCTCTTCTTGAGCTCTGACGTCTTGTTGAAGCGCACCTTGAGGGTCTTCGTGCCCTTCTTGCCGAGCTTCTTCGCCTTGACCTTGACCTTGGCCACACCCTTCTTGTTGACCTTGGCCGTGCCCACGACCTTGCCCCGGTGACGCACCACGACCGTGCCCTTGGCCGCGAGGGACTTCGGGGCGACCTTGACCTTGATCGAGAGCGTCTTCGCGCGCTTGATCGACTTCTTGGCCTTCACGGACTTGATGCTCGAGGCGGCCTTGACGACCTTGAGGGTCTTCGGCGTACTCACCGAGCCGAGGTGCGTCTCGTTCTCGAGGAAGTGCGCGGTGACGCGGTGCGTGCCGACCTTGGGCGAGACCTTCGCCCGGGCCTCACCACCCGTGACCTTCGCGGTCGCCAGGAGCGTGCTCCCTGAGCGGAACTCGACCGTGCCGGTCTTTGCGCCCGACACGAGGGCGACCGCGGTCGCCTTGTTCGCCGCGTCGATCTTCTTGGGGACGATGACGGCCGTCACCGAGGTCGCGACCTTCTCGACCGGCTGCTCGGGCAGGGCGGGGGGCTGACCGGACTTCGCGCGGCCGAGCGGTGCGGGGTCCACCACGTCGTGCGCCTCGAAGTAGGCGACCGTCGCGGCGAGGTCGACCTGGCCCGTGTCGGCCCGGTTGACGCCGTCGGCGAAGGGCGCGAAGCCGTCGCCGCCCGTGGCGAGGAACGAGTTCACGACGACGCGCAGGACGTCGTCGTCGGCGACGACCTCGCCCTGGTAGCGCATCTGGTGGATGACTCCGGAACGCTCGGAGGTCTCCGTGTAGTAGTACTCGAAGCCTTCCGAGATGCCCAGGTGGAGCTTGGGCCGGCTCCCGGTCTCCTTCCACTGCAGCTCGAGGATCTCCTTGAGCTGGGCACCCGTGAGGTCCATGGTCACGAGGGTGTTCGCGAAGGGCTGGACGGCGGCGACCTCCTTGTAGGTGACCGCACCGTCCCCGGAGTAGAGGATGTCCGCGCGCAGGCCGCCCGAGTTCATGATGCCCACCTGGGCGGGCTCGCCCGCGAAGTCCTCGTTGCTCGTGGCCCACAGCTGGACGTCCGCGATGAGGTTGCCGAGCGTGGACTCGACGCCACGGTCGTCACCGGGCGGGTTGCCGCCGCGCAGGATGTCCCCGGAGATCGTGCCGACCTCGACCTGGCCGACGACGTCCGACTCGGTGACCGCCGCGTCGACGATCCCCTCGACGGTCGCGTTCGGGGTGAACAGCTGGGTGGTGCCGTCGAGCAGGGGGATCGTGGCGACGGTCGCGTTCACGACGTCCTTCTCGGTGGTGTCGACCGTCAGGACGACCTGGGAGAGCTTCTTGCCGTAGTCGGCGCCCTGGACGACGGGTCGCTCGAGCCCGTCCTCGCCCGCGACGGGCAGCATGCACGCGTACTCCTTGTGCGTGTGACCGGTGAAGATCGCGTCGACGCTTGCGGGCACCGAACGAGCGAACGCGCCGAAGCCGGTCGCCTCGGTCGCGAGCTGGGTGCAGTCCGTCGACTCCGAGCCGGAGTGTGCGAGCAGCACGATCACGTCGGCCTCGCCGTTGGTCTCGTCGCCGTCGGTGAGCTTGCCTGCGACGCGTTCGACCGCCTCGAGCTCGTCACCGAAGTCGAGTCCCGACACACCCGTGGGCGTGACCATGTTCGGCGTGTCCGCGGTCACGGTGCCGATGAAACCGACCCGGATCCCGTCGACCTCCTGGACGTGGAACTCCTGGAGGCGCGGGATCTTCGTGCCCTTGTAGTAGACGTTCGCGCCGAGGCCGTACTTGCCTGCCTCGCTCGCCGAGTAGCGCGGCAGGACGCGGGTCACGAGGTCGGCGAGTCCCTGGTCGAACTCGTGGTTGCCCACGGCCGACACGTCGAGACCCATCGCGACGAGCGCATCGATCGTCGGGTTGTCCTGCAGGGAGAAGGACTCGAAGGTCGAGGCGCCGATGTTGTCGCCTGCCGAGGCGAAGATCGTGTTGGGCTGGTCGGCACGCAGCTCGTCGAGGGCGCCGGCGAGGCGAGCCGCCCCCGGGAAGGCCGTGTCGGGGTAGGTGAGATCTGCGACGAGGCGACCGTGGAAGTCGTTGATCCCGAGGATCTGGATCTCGGTCGTCTCAGGGTCGTCGGCGTGCGCGGGGACCGCGAGCGCGGTGCCTGCAGCGGCGAGGGTGAGCGCGGCCGCCGAGGCGACCACGGCGCGGCCCCACCGCGTCGAGGAGCTGGGCTTCATTCGGGTTCCTCCTAGGTGTTCAGAACGTCGTTGTCTGACTACGCGACCTGGGCGAGCTCGTGGCGAGGCTCAGGTGAACGTCGTTCGAACATAGAGGACGAATCGGTCCGGCACGCCGAGAATGGACCGTGAAGTTACTGCCCGGTAACGCGAGGGTGCCGCGACGTCAGGTGAGACGGCCCACGTAGGCCATGGCCTGGCGCAGCAGGACGTCCTGGCCACCGTTCATCTCGAGCGCGATGTGCTCGGTCACGGCCTCCTCGGGCGTGAGCCACGCGAGGTCGAGCGCGTCGGCCTGAGGGCGGCAGTCGCCCGCGACGGGGACCACGTAGGCGAGCGAGACCGCGTGCTGGCGCGGGTCGTGGTAGCTCGTGATGCCCGGGGTCGGGAAGTACTCGGCAACCGTGAAGGGCTGCGGCGAGGCCGGGATCTGGGGCAGCGCCACGGGCCCGAGGTCCTTCTCGATGTGCCGCAGGAGCGCGTCACGGATCCGCTCGTGGAACATCACGCGCCCCGAGACCAGGGCGCGGGACATGACCCCCTCGGGCGTCGAGCGCAGCAGGAGGCCGACCGCGACGACGTCACCGGACTCGTCGACGCGCACGGGCACGGCGTCGACGTAGACGATCGGCATCGAGGCCCGCACGCGCTGGATGTCGTGGAGCGAGAGCCAGCCCGACGACGGCTCCTCGGGGAAGTCCACGGTCTCGGTCACCCGTCTGTTCTACCCCACGGGCGAGGTTTGGAATATCGCGCCGGGCCGGGTTGTCTATACGGACGGCAACCGACGAGAGGATTCTCATGGCCACCATCGACCTGACCGTCGACACGATCGAGAGCACGGTCAAGGACAACGACATCGTGCTGATCGACTTCTGGGCCGACTGGTGCGGACCGTGCAAGCGATTCGCGCCGGTGTACGAGGCGTCCGCGGAGGCCAACCCCGACGTCGTGCACGCCAAGGTCGACACCGAGGCCGAGCAGCAGCTCGCCGCGGAGTTCCAGATCACGTCGATCCCGACGCTCATGGCCTTCCGCGAGGGCATCCTCGTGTTCAACCAGGCCGGGGCGCTGCCGAGCCAGGCGCTCGCGCAGGTGGTCGACGCCGTGCGTGGCCTCGACATGGACGACGTGCGCCGGCAGATCGCCGAGGCGCAGGCCCAGCAGCAGTAGGGCCCACGAGCGGGCGGCCGGCAGCCGGTGGTGCGCGAGGCGGGACTCGAACCCGCACGCCCGAAGGCACCAGGACCTAAACCTGGCGCGGCTGCCAGTTACGCCACTCGCGCTCGGTGCCGAGCCTAGGGCCCGACGGCGCCGCGGGGCGAAGGGCCTCAGGCCGTCGGCTCGGGCAGGCCCAGCTCGCGGCGCAGCCGCGCGACGTGCCCGGTGGCCCGGACGTTGTACTGCGCGAGCGCGACGCGTCCCTCGGGGTCGACGACCACCGTCGAGCGGATGACGCCCTCGACCGTCCTGCCGTAGAGCTTCTTCTCCCCGTAGGCGCCGTACGCGACGAGGACCGTCCGGTCGACGTCGGACGCGAGCGGGTACGTCAGGTGCGACTGGGCGGCGAACGCGGCCAGCTTCTCCGGGGTGTCCGGCGAGATGCCGACGACCTCGTAGCCGGCCGCGGCGAGCTCGG
>Ga0123333_10004638_pt1 | contig 12788 bp, 6 predicted proteins | sample BioC12SIPDNA_3_FD_89957 | JGI IMG/M metagenome (GOLD analysis project Ga0123333, IMG submission 89957) | Anaerobic biogas reactor microbial communites from Washington, USA - Biogas_R2_B C12 SIP DNA | ecosystem: Engineered > Bioreactor > Anaerobic > Unclassified | place: Washington, USA...
GTCCGCAGTTCTTTACCGCGAAGCGGTTACACTCCGCAGCCCAGGGTCGCTGCGCCGCAGCGCACCCTGGGTTCCGTTTACCCCAGGAAAAAAGTCGTCTTGTCACCGCGCCAGGTCTATGACTGCGTTGACCAGCGTCGTCTCGGCGTCGGCGGAGTAGAAGCCGATGTCAGCCACAAGGCCTCGGGTTTCATAGCCGCCTTCCGCCACGATCCGCGCATCGGGCAGGTAGCCATCCACTTCATTGGAATAACCGGCGACCCACAGGCGGTCGTCTCCCAGTGCCTGATGCAGCAGCGGGACGTACCCCGACACCACTTCACCGGACAGGGCCACCAGCGTCAGGTCCTTGCCGAACCGCCACAGCGCCACGGGATGCCGATGATGGGTCGGCAACGGCTCGCCGCGTTCCAGCGCGGCCAGCATCCGCGAGCCATTGTGCTCCATCGCGCCGGTCATGTGCGCCAGTTCCTCACGTGACGGAACTGGTTGCAAGGGCAGATCGACCTCGCGGAAGCGGATGTCGAGCGGTCCGCCGATCGGCGCCAGCGGCTGAGCAGCTACCCGGCAGACTTCGGCCGCCAGGCTCTCGCCCTGCAGACGCACATTCTTCTCCTGCTCGGGGCCGCACCGGGGATCGCTGTTGGCGTCGGCACCGCAGCCCTGCACGAACATCGCCTGCACACCGGGATGCTGCACCTCGATCGCCTGCTGGGCAAAGCCGGCGTAGTCGCCCGAGATCTTGAGGTTGTCTTCATGCAGTGTCACGGGATGGCAGGAGAGGCCGAACACAACGGCGCGCAGCGCGCCTTCAGGTGACGCGATGCACAGCACCGGTACACGGTCGTCGACCGGTCCGGCCGGATTGGGGCCCATGCCGCGATACCGGCCATCTGCATGGAACAGGCGGCGGTTACGCACGAACTGGCACTTGCCCGTGCCCCAGGCAAGGGTCGCCGGCCGCAGGTCGGCCAGCGCCGCGATGGCGAGGTCGCTGAGCTGATCGAACAGTCGTGCGGTATACGCCAGCGTCGCCTGCCGGTCGGCTTCAGACATCGGGTACCGGTCCAGATCCGAACTGCCGATGATCGGGCCGGAATGGGTGTGCGACAGGTTTACCAGAACTTGCCGGCGTTCGAGCCCCGTCTTCCGGCACAGGAGCTCGAACAGGGCTTGCGCCTCGGCCGGGCGGAGCACGCACAGATCCAGCGTGATCAGCACCGCCCGTTCGCCTTGTGCATCCTCGAGCGCCAGCGCCTTGGCAAACAGATCGTTGAGCTTCCCTTCCGACGGACGAAACCGTGGCGGGCTGGCGTAGCCGTGCAGCCAGAGCGGATTCTCTGGGGTGATGCAGGCGCGGGCCAGGCCCACGCGAATCGCCTCAGGCTCCGCCGCTTCCGCCGACCTCGCACTCCGCGCCAGCAAGCTGGCGTGCAGCACGAGAGCGATCAGAACGTACGGCCAGCATGCCATCAGAACACAACGCAGATTTCGCCAGTGCATGTGTCACCTCACCTCACTACAGGATGGATTTCTCGCCCACCTCCGCGATCCAGGCCTTGGTCCAGTTCACGGTGTCGAGTCCGATGTCGCAGACACCGTGCTCGAGGAAGATCATCCCCTCAATCCGGCCCGCTTCAAGCAGCGTGTAGCCGAATTCGATTTGCCGCTGCATGCGGTCCAGCGGCATCGGTGCCTTGTTGCCGAAATCCCACAGGTAACAGCCCAGCAGCTTGGGATGATCGGGGGCAATCTGTTCCAGACGCGCGAAGTTCCGTTCCAGGTTGGCCAGATCCTCCGACTTCCAGGTCCAGAAGGTGATCTTGTCGCAGTGCTGCAGATGGTCCCGGATCGGCAGACCCAGTTGATGGGTGTAGACCACGACATACAAGGGAAGCGTGTGGCCGCCGGCCGTCTTCCGCTTCTGCTCCAGCTCCTTGAGCTCATCCAGGGTCAGCTGAGCTGTTCCGTCGGTTTTGAAGTAGTCGTCCATGATGAAACCGGAAACGTTCGGAAACCGGGCAGGCATCTGGAGCACGAAGTCCCGCCGCTCCGGATCGGTTTCTCCGCCAGACTCGACCAGCGCCCAGACGACCCGCTTCAAGGGACTCAGGGCGATCGCGTACTGGTCGTATTCCTCCAGCGCCGGGCGCCCTTTATGGCGGATGAGGAACAGATTGGAGATGCCCATGTAGAACGCCGCTTCGGCGGCCGTCATGCGCGACGGTGCGTGTCCCCACTCGTCGTTGGTCGCTCCCGGTGCCCCGCCCCAGATCCACAACCGATCGCGCACTGTGCCGTCGGCAGGCAGGCAGGGAAAACCTCCGCTGAGCCCCTCGGCCGGCCGGGCAGCGGGCGCGCCGGCCAGCAACGCGGTTCCGCCCACAGCGGCTTGCAGGACGCTTCTGCGACTCAAAACTGTGCGTTTCATGTGCGCTCCCTTTATGTGCCGTAAACTGTGCCGTAAACTGTGCCGTAAACGTTGACCAGCGCGAACCGCATGTTACTGCCACAGCGACTTGATGAGTTCGACCGTGCGATCGACCAGCACCTGCCCGCCCTCCGGGCCGACCCGATTGCTCTGCGGGACCGCGCCATATCCGCCTCCTTCGACGGCCCTGGCGCTGGGCAGGTAAGAGCTTTCACCGGCCAGCTGCAGGATGAAGGTCTGCAGAGCGGGGCTGCGGGCTTTGATCGCTACGCCGAAGTCAGTGTACAACTCGAAGTTGTTGGTGGCGATCGCCACGTCTCCCAGCCGCACCACGTGCAGTTCCATCGGATGGGTCGCATCGGGAGCGGCCAACTGCTGCTCCCACCGGTCGATGACGCGCTGGTGCCACCGCATGAGCGTATGCTGAGCGGGATCCTTGGAGAGCTTGGCGACCTGTTCGCGGGCCGCCGCAACTTCCTCGGCCGTCACTACACGCAGCGGCAGTTCCACGGTCTCGACGTGATGCGCAAGCACGACGTCGGTGCGACGATCCTGGCTGGCGCCCTGGTAGGCTTCTTCCCAGGCGCGGCCGATGCGGCGGGCGATCTCTTCGAGCCGCGTCAGCCCGCGGAGTTCCCGCATCCGGTCTTCCGCAGCCTGGCGGAACTGCAGGTGCGGCGACTGGTCCCCCGCTGCACCGATCCAGCCGAGCACGGCCAGCTGTTCGCCGTGGCGGGCGGCCAGCAGTTGACGTACTTCGTGCCAGTAATCCGCATTGATCGTCAGACGGCTCTCGACCTCCTGTGCGGGGCAGGCGACGTTGATGGCGGTCGCCACCAGATTCTGTGCGCGGTCCCAGACCAGCAGTACCTCGACACCATGGTCCTCATACCCTTCCATGCTGCGGAAGTCGGGCCGATCGGTCTTTCCGTACATCTCAGCATGACCATCGGCATACACCGCGCGGCGCTGTTGGGCGACGACGGCGTGCCCCAGCCCCCAGCCCACCGAGCCTGGCGCCCGCGACTGCCAGGCCTCCACAATCACATCGGACAGGCGGCCGACGAGAAACTCGAAATACTCGGTCGGCTGCATCACGCCGTCCGGAGGGATGTTATACGCGCCCTCGACGAGCACCGGAGCGCAGTGCGTATGCGTGGCGGTCAGGATCAGCTTGCCCGCATCGAAATCAGGCAGGCGATCCCGGATCCGCTCGCGCACCTTCTCGATGAGTCCGCCCCGGAACGACGTGAGGTCGCAGGAAACGAACAGAGCCTGGTCGACCACCTGCGCGCCGCGGCGGCTCTCCAGAGCCAGCGCCACGGCCGTCACCGGTGACTCCACGGCCGTCGAGATCCGCGTGTGCATCTGGCCCTGTAAGGCGACTGGTCGATCGGGAGTAATGCTTGTCTTGGCGGCGCCCACCAGGAGTGTACTCGGCTGGTCGGCCGCGTCCGCGGCCGACGCCCGTGCATGGAAACCAGCGATTCCTCCTGCGACTGCGACGATGGCCAGGCCAAGAAACATACGACGATCAAGTGATTGGCTCATGCGCGCGGCTCCCGTCTACTCGTTTACTTCATCTCCAGATCCCACAATACATCCGCTCCCACCGGGCCGCCGTCCGGGCGGAGCGTGCGCGCCGGACTGCTCGGTGCGAGGCGATAGTCACCCTGCGCCGGATCGATGAACTGCGGATCGGCGAAGACCGAGTGGGCGTCCAGGCCCGTCGTCTGCCGATACTCGTCGTAGCCGTCGAGCATCTCCTGGAACCAATTGGCCATCACGCCGGTGGTGCTGAACCACAGGTTGTAGTCGATGTCCGGCAGCACTTTCCAGCCGCTCGAGTAGCGGCTGCCCCAGTCGGTCACGCCGGCGAACACATTGTACTTGATTTCGATCCCCTGGGTGGCCGCCGTATTGCTATAGAACATCAGGTGGCTGCCGTTCTTGTCCGGCCGCTGCGCATGCGCCCAGCAGCGCCCCGCATCGACGCACGTGTTGTTGAAGAAGCGGATATTCTCGGTCACGGCCTCTGCCGGCCGATTCCAGTACTCGAACGAATACTCGCAGTTGCGGATGAAGTTGTGGCGGTACGTGATGTTGATCTGCCGGGAGTCGGGGCCGTTCCCCTGATTGGTGAGCGCCGCGTCGTAGACTTCCCAGATCCGGCAGCCTTCGACAAGGTTGTCGTGCGCCGCCCCCCAGAACTCGATGGCGTTGCCGTATCGCACAGGCACGCCATCGGGCCGGGTGTGCTGGTGCGCGCCGCCGATATAGCCCAAGTCGCAGTTGCGGATCACGATGTGATGCGTGGCGCCGCCGCCAAAGCCGTGCGCCGCGCCGTTCATCACCGCCAGGCCGTCATAGACCACGTGATGCGCGCCGCTCTGATGGATTACATGGCGAGCCAGTGCCAGTTCGATGCTCTGGTGGCGCGTGGTCGGTGCAACGTCGCTGTAGAGATAGACGCGTTGCGAGGGCCGGTCGTAGTAATACTCGTACGGATGGGACAGCTCGTCGAGCGACCACTTCTTCCATCCGCATACGGCGCCGCCGTCGAAGATGATGTTGCCGACATCGACATCGAGCGGATCGGCAATGCTGGGCGTGGCCACATGCAGGCTCACCGGTTGAAACTCCAGCGTCGTGCCTGCAGGCAGCAGGTTGCCCAGGTAGATATGCAGCCGCCCGGACTCCGACGACTCGGACACGGTCATGGTCAGCTGGCATGTCTCCCAGTCCGCAGTCAGCGCCCGCTGGGCCGCCGGCGACTGCGCAAACCGTGTGTATGGCGCGCTGCCGCGCAGGACCGCGACACCGGGAAACGCAAACGGCGTCGTGCTCCGCGCACGGAACGTCAGCATCAGGCAGACGTTCCTCTCGACCGGCACGCTTGGCCCCCACAGCTGCACGTGGTTCGCGGCCGTGCCGCTGGCGGTGCACGCGATTCGGACGATTCGCCCGCCAGGATCGTCGCTGTGGCGCAGTTCAACCGCCGCACCACCCTCCTGATGATGATGCCAGGTGCTGTCGCGCAGATCGAGCACCTGCCGCCCGAGCTGATACTCCATCGGCTGTGTGGCCCAGAGATTATGGCCGACCTGTACCCAGTCGTCCGCCCGGTTGCGCGGCCGTGAACCGAGGATCAGCGGCTTCGCCCCCGCGCCGAACGACGTGTAGGTGACGGGTTGCCCCTCGTCGCCACTTGCGGGGACGAGCGACCCGCGCCACACTCCGCCGCACTGGAATCGCACCGTGTCGCCCGGCTGCAAGTCGGCGGCATTCACCCGGTCGAGACTCCGCCAGGCATGCTCCGGCGAGTGCCCGTCGTAGCTGTCCTGGCCGGCTGTCGCATCGACAAAGAACGTCCGCGCGGTGGCCTCGCCGGCCGCGGCCGGTGCGCGGCACCAGCCAGCGCACACACAGCATGCCAGAAGCCAGGTGCAAAGGCCAGGCAGTATTCGGTTCATCGTGGGCAACGCCTCCTCTCTCTCGGTGATTCAAGGGAAGACAACAGCATGGCCATGGTGAGAAAGCCCCACACGGATCCCGTCGCACGGGACACGCACTGCACAGCTAAATACCAGGACAATGCGACTCATCACACGGTCCGTCGGATGCGTACTTGCGGCACGCGTGCGCGAGGCACGGGAACGGGTGGACTTCAAGACGCCGGTTTGTGGTCCGGCACCTGGCCATGCAGTTCGCACAGCAGTTTGATCGCCGCGCCGACCAACTGCTCGCCGGTACCTGCAGCACACTGGGAGCTGATGACTTCATAGGCACCCTCGCAGTACGCGGAACGATGTGGGATATACGGTGTCCAGCCATTCGACAGCTCGACGATATGCGTCTGCCGGAAGGGAGATGCCGCCTTGATGCTCCGTCCCAGCTCGACGAAGTCTTCGCCGGGCAGAGCCACCCAGGCAATGTCCGTGCCGAGTGCAAACACCTGGACTTCCATGTCGAACGGCTGGCCTTGGCACGCGACGAGGTCGAGAATGCGGTAGGCCTTGACCTGATCGTAGAAGGGGGTGTTCTCGCCGTTGCGCGCCACGATTTCACGGGCTTGCCGCAGTTCCTCGTCAGTGTACGCGGCCGGCTGCACCGGCACCCGTTCGCAGCGCACACGCAGCGTTGTGCCGTCAACCTGCACCATGTCGGCATAGGTCTTCAAGACATCGGCGGCGAGAATCGTTCCCAGTCGTCTGGCCGCTGCCGGGCTGCTCTGCGGCGCAGCCCATTTCACATTGACGTGGTTGATGTTGCCGCACGCGCCGTTGGCGAACATGGTCACCATGTCGGGCCCTTTGTATTCGGCCAGCAGGCGATAGAGCGTTGCCGGGTAATCGGCCGAGATCAACGTCCCACCGGTCGTGTCCAGGTGCAGAGCGAAGTTGACGTAGGTCCACAACGGCACCGTGTCGGTCTCGACCGGCTTTCGGCTGCCATCGGCCTCGAGCTGCTCTGCCGCGGCCGCCGGCCGTTGTCCGACCGTCTCCGCATACGCGACGTTCACCTGTGGATCGATGTCGCCGACGGGCCGCACGATGTCCGGGTTGAGCACTCCGGGGTTCCAGCCGACCGTACCATCTTTCATCCAGTAGCGGCGGATGAACGACAACTTCGTTTCGTACTCGAACCCGTAGAAGATGCGGGCGGGCACGCGCTGCCGGTACGCCTGCTCCACTGCCTGCGCAATCCACTTGGGCAGCTGCGCGGCATAGTCCTTGCTCAGCTGGCTGCCGCCGGATGTGAATTCATCAAGGGCCGAGCCGCCGATCACGACGGGGGCCGTGTGCGTGTGGGTGGCCGATATCATCACGTGCAAGGAGGGAATGCCGGTCTGCTCTGTGATGATGCGCCGGGCTTCGAGGACCACTGGCCGCGACAAACCAATCAAATCGCATGTCACCATCGCCACCTGGGTCGCCCCGTCGTCCAGGACGACAGCTCGTGCATGGATGTCATCCAGAACGCCCTCGCTGCCCCGGACGCTGTAGTAACCGGCCAGCGGCGTGCCGAGCGGCGGTGTGATTTTCACAGTCGCCGCTCCCAGCCGGATCTCGCTGCCCGCCCCGAATGCCGACATGGCCAGGCAGCAGCCGATCGCGCTCACAAGAATCAGAGGAAACAGTCCATATTGACACGTGCTGAACGACGGCGGGTCGCAACGGCCGGGCGAGTGTTGAATGGGGCAGACTGACTTGACGCCCGCGCGGGCCGGAGTCTCTAATTGCCAGGTGAGATGCGGCCGCGACAGGCGATCGCCTTCCCACCACCACGATGGGACCTCACCCCAACGTGCGTGGTCGGGCGAGACAAACGCTGTACGCAGCTGCTGGCAGTCGGTACTGGATGATGTTGCGGACTGCGCCTGTGACGCTGTGGTATGGCAGACTACAGCGAGAATGGTGAACCAGATGAGTGCAGGGAGGGGACACTGGTTGTCGTCGTGCGTGGTTCGCATGCCGTTTCCTCTCTCGCGTTGTGTTTCTCGGCGATTCGCTTCCGATTGTATCACAGCCCGCAAGCGGCGTGTTGTCAGGCGGTGGAATGTGATGAGTAACGTGAAGTGTGGAGGACCAGTACAATGACCGTGCATCGCTCTGGCCAGACCGGCTTGCTGACAATGGCCGTCCTCTGTGGCATGTTGATTTCGCCTGGTGTCGGCGCTGCGGAGCCAACGACCGACGACGATGCGGGAAACCTCGCACAGCGTTTCGTGACTCCCGACGCTGCCGGCAAGCCGTGGACCTATTGGTGGTGGATTAATGGGAACGTCGACAAGGCCACGATCACCCGCGATCTGGAGCAGATGAAGGACAAGGGCTTTGCCGGGCTGCTGCTGTTCGATGCGCGCGGGTACCACGACGATCACTGTCCCCCCCCGCCACCGCGGATGGAGTTCATGAGCTCCGAATGGCGCGAGCTGGTACGGTTCGCCATGGCGGAAGCCCACCGGCTGGGGCTGAAGATGAGCATCAATTTGAGCAGCTGTGCGGGAGCGCTCAAGGGCCCGTGGCTCGTGAAGGACGACGCCCCGAAGCGGCTGATCTGGACCGCGGCCGAGGTGCCCGGGCCCGGCCCGCTGCAGCTGCAACTGGCCCCGTCCGGGGACGCTGGTTTTCGCGACGTGGCCCTGCTGGCCTTGAAGACGCCCCGCGCGGCGGGCACGACCGAAGCGACCGCTGCGACCGCCGCGGAACGACTCTCCAGTAACTGGCGGGAAATCCAACCGGAACGTGACGGGGACGCCATCGTGAGCGAGGTGGTGGATCTGTCCGAGAACCTAGATGAGCACGGGCAACTGGCATGGGTCGTGCCCGACGGAGACTGGACCGTGGTCCGCTTCGCCAGGACGGTGATGGCCGGACACGAATACGACGTTGACGTGCTGGATCCGGCGGCGGTGGCAGGGCATTTCGACCGGATAGGAAGGAGCCTGATCGAAGATGCGGGCCCGGCGGCCCGCACGACGCTGACCCATTTCTACAGCGTGAGCTGGGAAGGCGCAGCCCCGACCTGGACCGGCGGCTTTGAAACGCAGTTCGAGAAATACCGAGGTTACAGTCCGCGTCGCTACCTACCTGTCCTGGCAGGCCGGACGGTGACGAGTCCGGAGGTTTCCACGCGGTTCCTGCGCGACTACTACAAGACGCTGGGGGACCTCTTCCGCGACAACTTCTATGGGCAGCTGCAGGCTTTGTGCCGCGAGCACGGCCTCGCGTGGCATTCCGAGTCGGGAGGGCCGTGGAACCGCAAGCTGGCGGCGTTCCAGCATGCGGACCAGTTGGCGTTCCTTGCCCGCAATGACATGCCGCAGGGGGAATTCTGGCACAAGGGTCATGTGATGAATCGCCCCGCCGCCATGGCCGCTCATGTCTACGGCAAGCGGCTCGCCGCCACGGAGGCATTCACCCATATGCGGACCCACTGGTCGGCCTATCCGGCCGTGCTGAAACAGGATGCTGACTCCGCCTTTGTCGATGGCGTGAACCACTTCATCTGGCACACCTTCACCTGTTCGCCGCCGGAGTTCGGCAAGCCGGGCATCGAGTATTTTGCGGGCACCCATCTGAATCCGAACGTGACCTGGTTTCAGCTCTCCGGCGGCTTCCTGACCTACCTGGCCCGGTGCCAGATCATGCTGCGCCAGGGCTTGTTTGCCGCCGACGTCTGCTGCTACACCGGCGACAAGCCCTACCTGCATTGGGGTCGCGGCGAGAAATGGTCGGAACAACCGTCGCTCGGACTCGGCAAGGGATATACGTACGACCTGATAAACGACGAGGTCCTGCTGGAGCGCCTGTCGGTGCGGGATGGCAAGCTGGTGCTCCCCGATGGCATGTCCTACCGCCTCCTGGCCGTCGATCTTGTGGACGACGCGGTCGCGCCTCAGACGCTCCGCAGAATCGCCGAACTGGCCAAGGCCGGCGCCACAGTCGTGCTCGGCACACGCCGCCCGACCCGCGCCCTGGGCCTGCACGAGTATCCAGACTGCGATGCAGAGGTCCGGCAGCTGGCCGATGAGCTGTGGAACAGGGAAGGCACGCACGCCCTGGGCCAAGGTGAGATTGTCACCGGCCGGTCGCTCCACGATGTCCTGCAGTCTCATGGCGTCCTCCCTGATTTCGAAGGCAACTGTGAGTTCATCCACCGACAACTCGGCGACATGGACGTCTATTTCGTGTCCGGCAGTGGGACGGCGGAGTGTGTGTTTCGGGTCAGTGGAAAGCAGCCCGAACTGTGGTGTCCGCGGACCGGCGCGATCCGTGACGCGGCCTGCTATCATCCCACCGATGACGGGCGAACAGTCGTGCCCGTGACGCTTCCGCAAGGGGGCGCGGTGTTCGTCGTATTCCGCAAACCGGCTGTTGCCCGGCGACTGGTGACCTTGCCGGCACCGGGCATCGAACTGGTCGGCCGCGACCGCGACAGGCTGGCGTTGCGCCTCTGGGACAATGAGGAGCACGAGCTGACGACGGCCGATGCCAAACGGATCGCGATCAAGCCGGCACAGCGGCCTCGGCCACAAGAGGTGGCGGGAGCCTGGGAAGTGCAGTTCGATCCGGAATGGGGCGGACCTGAATCGATTATCTTCGACCGTCTGGTTCCGTGGAATGACCATGCCAGCGAAGGCATCAAGTACTACTCCGGCACGGCTACCTACCGCAAGACACTGCAGTTGACTCAGCAGCAGATTGGCGGCCTGGTGCGACTCCAGCTGGGCCAGGTCGGTCACGTGGCGGAAATCCGTCTCAACGGTCAGTTGCTGGGCACTGTCTGGTGCGAGCCATGGTCCGTGGACCTGACCGGCGCGGCGCGCGAAGGCGAAAACCTGCTTGAGATCGACGTGGCGAACCTCTGGATGAATCGCCTGATCGGCGATTCGATGCTGCCATCAGAACAGCGCCGCGCGAGGAGCAACATGCGGTTCTTCCGCGCCGACGACAAGTATCGAGCGTTCGAAGGCTTTTCGCCGAAGGACCCACTCGCCCCCTCCGGCTTGATCGGACCGGTGCGGCTGGAGTTCGGCCAGGAAGTGAAGGTGGATCTGGATCTGTAAAATAGTGCAATTGGAGTGTACAGACTCGATAACTACTCGTGCGCGAAGTCGTAGGGTGTGACGAGTTCTGTAGGGCATGTGCGGAGTGGCCGGCCAACGGTCGCTGGGTCGGAGCCGTTATGGGAGCTTCTCATAGATAAACAGCGCCGCGCCCGGCTGCTCGGCGATCGTCACTGGCAATCCCGTCTCCATCAACTCCCGGCCGGTCCGCTTCTCGATCGGAGGGCCGTCCAGGTTCTCGACCGCATAGGTGGTCTCCGGATCGAGTCCCTGCAGCTTCAGCACCGCCACTTCCTGAGTTGCTTCTTCTCGTCGGAACGCCTGCACGAAGCCGCCCGCTGACGGTTCGTCGAACTGCCAGCACATCCAGGCGGTCGTCTCGGTACTGTAAGGCGAGAGCGGGTAATAGTCCCCCAACAGGTACGGCTGGACGCGGCGGAACTCGGCGATCATATCTTTGAGCAACGGGTAGTCGAGATCGGTCTTGCGCGTGTCCCAGCCGACGCGCGAGGCCGGGAAGATGGTGCTGCGAAACCAGTACTTCGTGGGCACGATCGTCCCTGAGCCGAAGTAGGGAAGCCAGAGTGCAAGGCCGTAGGTCTGGCATTGCTGGACCGTCGGCTGCCCGTTGGGATCGATGAAGTAGTCGCTGCGCAGCAGCGGGACGGCGCGGCGCATTGTCTCCAGATCGTTGCGGCGTCCGCCGCTGGCACACGAGTCGATCCATAGTTCCGGATTGCGCCGCCGCAGCTCGTCCCAGAATGCGAGGTAACCGGTGACGTGTCCGATCTCGGTGATGCCCTGGCGGTCCGGCGCATCGGCGTTGCGCCAGTATTCCAGCGGATCGATGTTGAAGTCCTGTCGATAGACGTCGACACCCTCGCTCCGGATGAGACTGTCGATGCGATTGGTGATCCACTTCCAGGCCTCCGGGTCCGCCATGTTCACCAGCCCTCCGTTCTGGCCCCCATGGATCCACTCGGGGTGATTCTCGGTCAACCAGGTGTTGGGCCCTGCGCGTTCCGGCTCAAACCATAACACGAACTGCATCCCATGCGCGTGCGCCAGATCAGAGACCTCCCGAATGCCGCGCGGGAACCGTTCCCGGTCGACTTCCCAGGTGCCCGCATCGGTCCACCAGTCGCGCGTGCCGGGGTACCAGCCCGCATCGATGAAGTAGAAGTCGAGCGGGATCTGTTCGCGGATGTAGCCGCCGAGAATGGCCAGTTCAGTTTCGCCAACCGGGTGCAGGGGATCGCTCCAGCACGCCCCGTAGTGCGTGGGCACAAGTCGGCCGTTGGGACGCGGAATGTTGTGGCTCACCATCCAGCGACGCCAGAGGTTCTGGCCGCGAATCCAGTCTCCCTCGTAGAACTGCAGCACGGCCAGCGGCGAACGCACCTCCTCCCCGGGATGCAAGGTGAAATGAGTGAGTTCCTGGCCGGCGCGGATCCGCAGGGCACGTCCGCCGTCTCGCTCGAACTTCGACGACCACTGCCCGGGCCAGCCCAGCACAACGATCAGACCCTCGCTGCCAGTCTGGAAGTTCCAGTAAGGATTCTCGCCATTTGTCGGACGGCCCCCGCCAGGTGCCATCTGAACGGACGTCTCGGGTGCCAGCGTCTGCTCCAACGGCTGGAAGCTGTCGATCGCGCAGGTGTCCCCTTTGGTGCGGCGCAACACGAACTCACCGTCACCGGAACGCACGAGCGCGAGGTCGATGGCCTGGATATCCTCCAGGATGGGTGTGTCAGTCGTCCCGGTGTTCTTGAAATAGACCGTCCA
>Ga0123333_10004639_pt1 | contig 12788 bp, 12 predicted proteins | sample BioC12SIPDNA_3_FD_89957 | JGI IMG/M metagenome (GOLD analysis project Ga0123333, IMG submission 89957) | Anaerobic biogas reactor microbial communites from Washington, USA - Biogas_R2_B C12 SIP DNA | ecosystem: Engineered > Bioreactor > Anaerobic > Unclassified | place: Washington, USA...
GCCACCGCCAAGGCCTTCCCCGGCATCGAGCACACGTGGACCGCGGACGGCCAGTGGCTCATGCGCGCCGGCGACGGCATCACCGAACGCTCCAACTCGGCCGCGCCCCTGGGCCGTTCCGCCGGGTTCGGGGCGGTGCCCCTGGAGGAGATCCGGGCGTTCTACGCGCGCCACAATCTGCCGGTGAAGGTGCTCATCCCGGAGCGGATCGGCGCGCCGGCGGAGAAACTCGTCGAGTCCGGCGGCTGGGAGCTGGGCCCGGAGATCATCGTGATGACCCGCGAGCTCACCGCCCTCGACCTGCCCGCCGCCGAGTACGTCTTCCGCATCGACGACCAGCCCGACGACGACTGGCTCGCCCTCTACCACTTCCGCGGCCAGCCCCTGCCGGTCCACGCGCTGCGCCTGCTGCAGGACCAGATCGACGGCGAGATGGGCTTCGGGCGCCTGCTGGCGCCGTCGGGTGAGACCATCGCCATCACGCGCGGCACGCTCACGTCGTCGGAGGATGGTCGTTCATGGCTGGGTTATTCGGCCGTCGAGGTGGCGGAAGCTTATCGACGCCGCGGCCTCGGCACCCGCCTCGGCGCCGAGATGCTCGCCTGGGGAGCCTCCCGCGGCGCCACCGACGCCTACCTGCAGGTCATCGCCTCGAACACGGCCGGCCGGGCGCTGTACACCAAGCTCGGATTCATCGAGCACCACCGGCACCGCTACGCGCGGCTGCAGGACTGAGGCGGGTGGCTGCACTTTTACCCTCACCGTTGTCGCCGGACACCCCCTGTTGACACGTACTCAGTCCGGGCGATAGTGCAGCTACCCATTCCCTGGCGGCGCTCCGGGGCCGACGGATCACCCCGACAGGCCTACACTGTGACGTGGACCACTTAATACCCGTTACGTCACACACAACGGTAGGAAAAACCATGTCCATGCAGTTCAGCGTCAACATCTCTTTCCCCGGGAACGCCGCCGAGGCATTCCGCCACTACGAGTCCATCTTCGGCGGGGAGCTCGAACTCCTCACCTACGGCGACACCCCCATGGAGGGCCTGCCCTTCGACCCGCCGAAGGACGCCGTCGCCCACGCCACCCTCACCTCCGACACCCTGAGCATCGCCGGCGGCGACGCCATGGAACCGGACGCCCCGGGACTCAACTCCGTCGTCTATTCCCTGCTCCTCCAGTTCGACTCCGTGGCCGAGGCGGAGGGCATCTTCACCAAGCTGGTCACCGGCGGCGCCGAGATTCAGATGCCCTTCGAGCAGGCCCCGTGGGGCGACCACTACAGTCAGGTCCGCGACCAGTTCGGGGTGTTGTGGATGTTCAACGCCACTTCCTAACGGAGCTTTCGGAGTCGGGACGAGAAGTCCGGCAACAACGCCGCCAGGAACAGGAGAAATTCCTCGTAGTCCACCGGAGGGCTCTTTCGTCGGGCACTTGCCCTTTCCATTCGCGCCACCACCAATGCGGGATCCAGGTCGAGCATGTCGAGCTAGAACTCTTCGGAAGACTTCGCCTGCAGCCCGTACCCACCTAGCACCGATTCGGGGAAGTCTCTGACATTGTCGGTCACTATCACCGATGCCCGGCCGACAATCGCAGCTGCGAGCACATGCGCATCGCCCGGATCCGGCAAACCAGTCAGACCGTCCCGCACCTTCTCCCAGCCGGTGATGAGAGCATCCGGAAACGCCTCATTCATGGCGTCGACACGAGCCGTGATGTCCTTCCCGTGGATCAGCTTCACCGCCGCGAGCGTTTCCTTGAGGATTTCGGTACTCCACAGTGGTTCATACAGTGGCGTGGATCCCAGCTCAAGCAGTACATCAGCCTTGAGGACCGGAACGAGAACACAGGCATCAAGCACCGCCCGATACCCCGCCACGGACTATCCTTTCCGCTTCCGGATGCTCTTGATGGCGTCCCGGTACTCTTCCGGGGAGCGCGCCTCCCGGTAAAGGTTGAGCACTTCCGCCTCGCGGACGGCATTGGTCAGGAGCGTATCCCGTCGATCCTCCAGGGCTTTCCGGTAGTCGAGGAGGTCGGAGAGCCGGATCCGTCGGTGGCGGGAACCCGGCAACAGCTCGCAGGGGATCTCACCCCTGTCGATCATCTTGATGAGGGTGGGTCGACTGATGCCCAGGAGGTCGGCGGCCTGCTGGGTGGTGAGGGTCTGGTCCAGAGGCACGATCGACACCGCCTTCCTGTGCAGGAGACTGTCGACCACTATCCGGAGTGTGCGGTGGATCTCGGCGGGGAGTTCGAGATGTTCCCCGTCGGGGCCGATGAGTGCTGCGGGGGCGGAATGCTGCGCCAGGAACCGGGACAGGTCAAGGAGCGCGTCCATGTCACCCGGTTCCACGACGGTCGGTTGCCTCAGGAGATCGGCCATGCCCCCATCTTCACCCATATTCGAATTATTCGCAATCCCCGGTCGGTTGCAGTTGGCATGCTCGCCCTAGCCCGCAGGTAGTGTGTACTGCATGCGGATCGTCTCCTGGAACGTCAACTCCGTGCGTACGCGCGCGGAGCGGATCATTGATTTTCTCCACCGCCACGATGTGGATGTGCTGGCGATGCAGGAGACGAAGTGCACGGACGAGAAGTTCCCCTACGCCGTCTTCGAGGCGGCGGGCTATGAGGTCGCACATGCGGGCACCAGCCAGTGGAATGGCGTGGCGATTGTGTCGCGGGTGGGGCTGGCGGACGTCGATAAGCATTTTCCGGGCCAGCCGGGCTTCGACAAGAACCCGGACAACGAGCAGGCCGTCGAGGCGCGCGCCATCGGCGCGACGTGCGGCGGGGTGCGCGTGTGGAGTCTGTATGTGCCCAACGGGCGGGAGATCGCCGACCCGCACTACGACTACAAGCTGCGCTGGCTCTACGCCCTCGCCGAGCACGTCCGCCACGACACCACGGACAAGGCCGTCTACCTGGGCGATTTCAATATCGCCCCACTGGATGAGGATGTCTGGGACATCGGTTTCTTCGCCGGGAAGACGCATGTGACGGAGCCGGAGCGGATCGCCTTCGACAGGCTTATCGACGCCGGCCTCACCGAGGTCACCCGCCCCCTGTCCCCGCAGCGTTTCACGTACTGGGACTACAAGGGCATGCGTTTCCAGAAGGGCGAGGGCATGCGGATCGATTTCCAGCTGGCCACGCCCGCCCTGGCGAAGCTGGCGACGTCGGCGTTCGTCGACATCGAGGAGCGTTCCGGCAAGGGGGCCTCCGACCACGCGCCGGTGGTGGTGGACTACAACCGGGCCACCTTCGACGAGGTCCGTTAAGTGACACTCGCCCTCGACCTCAACGGCTGGCAGCTCGCCGGCCTCATCATCGACTACGCCATCAAGATCATCGCGATCGGCCTGGTCCCCGAGGGCCGCCGCCCCAGCTCGTCGACCGCCTGGCTGCTGGCCATTCTGCTGCTGCCGTTTGTCGGGCTGCCGTTGTTCCTGCTCATGGGCTCGCCGTACATCAACCGGCGTCGTCACCGCATCCAGCGGGAGGCGAACGTGATGATCGAGGACGTCCAGTCCCACGTGCCGGACTGGCCCGAGAACTGTGACCTACGGCCGGAGATGCAGTCGATCGTCAAGCTCAACCGGCGGTTGACCAACCTGCCGGCCGTCGTCGCGCACAACAAGGGGGTGTGCGGGGATTATGAGGAGACGATCCTGATGATGGCGGCGGCCGTCGATAAGGCGCAGGATCACGTGCACGTCGAGATCTACATCACCAGCTGGGACGACACGACCGACCCCTTCTTCCGCGCCCTGGAACGCGCCGTGCAGCGCGGGGTGAAGGTGCGCTACCTCTTCGACCAGATCGGCTCCCTGAAATACCCCGGCTACTTCCGTCTGGGCCGCCGCCTCACGGAGATCGGCGTGGACTGGCAGCTCATGCTCCCGCTCAAGCCGTGGCGTTTCAAGTTCCGCCGCCCGGACCTGCGCAACCACCGCAAACTGCTGGTCATCGACGACCGCATCGGCTTCATGGGCTCCATCAACATGATCGACCGCTCCTACCTCATGAGCGCCAACGTGCGGATGGGCCGCAAGTGGGTCGACTGCATGGTGGAGGTCTCGGGCCCGGTGGTGGCGTCGATGGCGTTCCTCTTCGCCGTCGACTGGTACGCGGAGACCAACGAACTCCTCGACATTGATCCGCCGCCGGAGCACGAGGCCCTCGACCCGTCCTGCCCGGAGCCGGACGCCACGGACAATATCGTGCAGCTCGTGCCGTCGGGCCCGGGTTACACCACGGAGCCGAACCTGCGGATGTTCAACTCCATCGTCCACGCCGCGAAGCACCGCCTGGTGTTGTGCTCGCCGTACTTCATCCCCGACGAGTCCCTCCTGGAGGCCGTCACCTCCGCCTGTTACCGCGGGGTGCAGGTGGATCTGCTGGTGTCGGAGAAGTCTGACCAGTTCATGGTGCACCACGCCCAGTCGTCCTACTACCAGGTGCTGCTCGAGGCGGGCGTGCGCATCCACCTGTTCCCCGCCCCGTATGTGCTGCACTCGAAGTTCAACATCGCGGACCCGGGGTCGGACACGTCGATGGGCACGGTCGGGTCCTCGAACATGGACATGCGCAGCTTCGGCCTCAACTACGAGGCGACGCTCATGATCGTCCGCGGCGACATCCTCACCGATCTCAACGAGCTTGCCGACGCCTACCTCGCCGTCTCCCGCCGCCTCACCCTGGAGGAGTGGAACGACCGTAGTTTCCTGCGCCGTTACGTGGACAACGTCATGAAGCTGACGTCGGCCCTGCAGTGACCCGCGTGGCGTAGATCGCCGCCGCGAGCGCCACCGCGAAGCACACGACCATGCCGATCGCCATGGTCACGCCCGCATCCGGGCCGAGGCCCATGAGGGGGCTGACCAGCCCGGCGATGCCGAACTGGGCGGCGCCCATGAGGGCGGAGGCGGATCCGGCGCGTTCGCGGACCAGCCCCGTGCCCAGTGCGGTGGTGTTGCCCATGACGATGGAGATGTTGGCGATGGCCACGAACAGCAGCACCATGATCGCCCACTTCCCCGGCGCCCACGCCACGACGCCGAGCAGCAGCGACGTCGCCACCAGCTGGATCACCAGCGCCCCGAGCAGCAGCCGCTCGGTGGGCACCCGGCCGATGAGCCGACCGTTGATGAGGCTGCCGCCGATGATGCCGACACCGTTGACGGCGAACATCGTGGCGTAGCCACGCACCGACATCCCCAACTGCTCCTGCATGAGGAACGGGGAGGCGGAGATGTAGCAGAACATGGCGGAAAAGGCCGCGGCGAAGGTGACCAGGTAGCCGCGGTAGCCGGGGCTGGCGAGCACATAGCCGTAGTTGCCGAGGATGCCACGCACCGTCGCGGGGCTGCGCATCTCCGGCGGGCGGGATTCGCGGATGACGGTGAGCACCACGATGACCTGCAGGGCGGCCAGGCCGGCGAGCACCCAGAACAGGCCGCGCCAGCCGAGGGGTTCGGTGAGCACGCCGCCGAGCACCGGCGCGAGGATCGGCGCCACGCCCTGGATGGTCATGAGCAGGGCGAAGGCCCGGGCGGCGGCCGCGCCGCTGGCCAGGTCGGGGACCACGGCGCGGGAGAGCACGATCGCCGCCCCGGAGCCCAGGCCCTGGATGAGGCGGGCGAGGATGAGCATCTCGATGCTCGGCGCGAGCGCCGCGAACACCGCCGCCGCCAGCGCGATCGTCGTGCCGATGAGCATGAGGCGGTGCCGGCCGAGGGCGTCGGAGAGCGGCCCGATGATCAGCTGCCCGACGGCCAGCCCGGCGAGGAACGACGACAGGGTGAGCTGCACCATCGGCTGCGTGGTGTCCAGATCGGTGGCGATCTGCGGCAGCGCCGGCAGGTACATGTCGATGGCGAAGGGTGCGGAGGCCGACAGCAGCGCCAGTGCCATCAGCAGCGGGACCGTGAGACGCATTCCGGTCACCTTAGCGCAGGTGCTAGATTCAGGTGGACGTCAGTTGTCCGATTGGCGACCCGGAAGTAAAGGAGCGTGGCCATGACCGTGGACCACACGCTCCCGGGCACCCAGCACTTCATCAATCCGAAGCAGATCCCGGCGGAACGGGACTTCGTCGCCCTCTCCCCGCTCGGCGCCTTCGTGCGCTGGCTGGGGGTCGCGGCGGCGGTGTTCGTGCTGTTCCTGGCGGTCTACCTCATTCTCGACGGCGCCTTCGATATCGGCGCCCCGGCCGTCAACCGGCTCTTCGACCTGGCGACGAACCCCGTCATCGGCCTGCTCATCGGCATCATCGCGACGGCGTCGATCCAGTCCTCCACCACCGTCACCGCCCTGACCATCACCGCGGTGGGCACGGGCGGTATCTCCGTGGAGGTGGCCATCCCGATCATCCTCGGCGCGAACCTGGGCACCACGATCACACCGCAGATCGTGGCGTTCAGCTACCTCGGCCACCGCCGCAGTTTCCGCCGCGCCTTCAGTTCGGCGGCGCTGCACACCTGGTTCAACGCGATCATGGTGGTGGTGGCGTTCGTCCTGGAGCTGGCGTTCCAGCCTCTGCGAAAGTTCGCCGGGATGGTCTCCGACTCGGTCGTCGGCGACGGCGCCACCGGCACCGCGCGCGAGTTGGCGGACGCCTTCTCCCCGCTTATCGACGCCCTGGGCACCGCCGGTCTCTTAGGCTCCCTGTTCCCGCCACGCGCCGCCGCAGTGATGGCGATCCTGGTGGGCACCCTGCTCATCCTCGCCGCGGTGCGCCTGATCAACGCGCAGCTGGCGATCCTCACCGCCGCCACCACCCGCACCCTGCTGGAGCGTTCCTCCGGTGCCTCCGACGCCCTCGGTGTGCTGTCGGGCCTGCTCACGACGATGGCCGTCAACGCCTCCTCGGTGACCGTGTCCTCGGTGCTGCCGTTCGTGGTGTCCAAGGCGATCAAGCTGCGCGAGGCCCTGGCCATCACCCTCGGCGCCAACGTGGGCACCACGCTCATGTCGCTGCTCGCCGCGCTCGCCGTCCCCGGCCCCATGGGTGCGCTGGCCGTGCAGGCCGCGCTCGTGCACGTGTCCTTCAACGTGGTGGGCACGCTGCTCGTGCTCATCATCCCGCCGCTGCGGGAGTGGATCATCCGCCTGGCGAAGCTCTCCGGCCGCCTCGCACTGCGCGGCTACCTCACCGCCGCCGCGACGATGGTCGCCTTCTACTTCGCGGTGCCCGCGCTGGTCATCCTGGCCTACACGCTGCTGGTCTAGGTCTAGGCGTCGCGGCGCTGCAGCACCACCACGCCCGCCACCCAGGCCACGATCACCCACGCGACGAAGTACGCGCCCGAACCGTACGGCCCCCAGCCGACCCCGTCGAGGGTGAGCTCGTTGACGAAGGCGTTGAGGTTCTCGAAGGGCAGATACCCGACGATGTCCGCGCCGAACTTGGGCACCAGCCGGAAGATCTGCTCCAGGCCCATGAACCAGATGAGCATGAGCGCCACGGTGCCGGCGGTCTGGCGCAGCAGCAGGGCGATGCCCTGGCTGATCATGACGACCAGGGCGGCCGCCGCCGGATACACCCACATGATGCGGAGGGCGTCGGCGTCGGCAAGCGGATCGAACAGCGCCGCCGCCGACTCGGGCGCCAACGCCTTCGCCAGGAAGAAACCGATGAACACCACGACGAACGTCAACGCGGCCGCGAACGCGGCGTAGAGCAGCAGCTTCGCCAACGCCACCGTCCACCGGCGCGGGGTGGCGAGATACGTCGCGGACTGCAGGTGATAGCGGTACTCCGTGGTCACCAGCATGATCGCCTGGATCATCAGCACCGGGAAACCGATGATGTACACCGCGGTGGCCACCGTCGGGGCCCACAGGGTGGGGAAACCACCGTCCGCCTCCATGGTGCTCACGCCGCTCATCGCCGCCCAGCCCAGGCCGATGAGGATGAACAGGGCGCTGGTCCACCAGAACGACGCCGTCGTGCGCAGCTTGGTGAACTCGGATGCCAGAGTGTTGAGGAACATGTGCCCTACTCCTTCCCCGCCTGGTACTGCACCGCGCCACCGGTCGAATCCATGAACGCATCCTCCAGGGACGCCTGCCTGGCCGTCAGCTCCCGCAACTGGAAACCGCCGGTGAAGGCCAGCTCGCCGACCTGCTCGGTCGTCGAGTCCGCCACCTCCAGGCCATGACCGTTGACGGTGGTCACCTCCAGGCCCGCCCGGCGCAGATGCTCCGCCAGGCCGGCGGTGTCGCTCGCGCGGACCAGCACCGTCTGCACGGAATGCTGCCGGATGAACTCCTCCGTCGTGGTGTCCGCCACCAGGCGACCCCGCCCGATGACCACCAGGCGGTCCGCCGTCAGCGCCATCTCCGAGAGCAGGTGCGAGGAGATGAGCACCGTCCGGCCCTCCGCCGCCAGGGCCTTGAGCAGCCCCCGGACCCAGCGGATGCCCTCCGGGTCGAGGCCGTTGACCGGCTCGTCGAGGACCAGGACACGCGGGTCGCCGAGCAGCGCGCCCGCCAGGCCCAGCCGCTGCCCCATACCGAGGGAGAACCCGCCGGCCTTCTTGCCCGCCACCCCGCTCAGGCCGACCAGGCCCAGGACCTCCTCGACGCGGCGCACCGGGATGCCGTTGGACTGGGCGAGCCAGCGCAGGTGATTGGCGGCGGAGCGGTTGGGGTGGACGGCCTTGGCGTCGAGCAACGCACCCACCTGGGTCAGGGGGCGGGGGAACTCGCGGTAGTGGCGGCCGTCGATCGTGGCGGTGCCGGCCGTCGGGGTGTCGAGCCCGACGATCATGCGCATCGTCGTCGACTTGCCCGCCCCGTTCGGGCCGAGGAAACCGGTCACAATTCCCGGCTGCACCGAAAACGTCAGATCGTCGACGGCGCGGACCTGGCCATAATCCTTGGTCAGCCCTTCAACGTGGATCATAGGACCCACCCTGCCACACAACTCAGACAGACAACCTGTCAATCACCTGAACAAGTGCCGGGAGTGACTCGGCGAAGGCGGGCATGAGGGGCAGGTCCTCGAGCTCCTCCAACTCCACCCACCGCAACTCCAACGACTCCTCATTGGCGAACGTCTTCAACGGCTGCCCCGTCGTCGTCCGCGCGATGACCGTCGTGTAGGTCCACCCGTCCCCCGGGTACGGCCCGGCCGTGACCTCCTCGTGGAGCACCTCGATGAGCGACGGCTCGAGGGAGCACTCCTCCACCGCCTCCCGGATCGCCGCCTCCTGCGTCGACTCGTGCGAGTCCCGCGCCCCACCCGGCAACGCCCACGTCCCACCGTTGTTGGTCCACAACGCGCGGTGCTGCATGAGCACCTGCGAGCCCGCGAGAAGCATGAGGCCCGCTGCCCCGAAACGACCCCACACCTTCACCCCGGGGCCCTCGGCCCATCCGTTTCCGTCACCGATCATGGACCCGAGCCTACTTCATGGCGCAGGACACACTCAGCGGGTTATCATGTGGCAATGACCGGCGCGACGGAGAACCCCGAGCGTGCTACCGGCCCCACGGGCACGCTCCTGCACTACCGTCGCACCCGTCTGCGCACTCCCGGAAACGGGTCGACGCGGGCGTCGATAAGCGTCCCGGACGATGACGGCGCCGACGTCCCCGAGGACACCCGCGACCACTGGCTCGACGAGGTCACCTCCGACGAGGAACACCGCCGCCGCGGCGCGATGGCCCGCATCATGGACACCTTCGCGGTGCCCTACCTGTGGCTGCGCCGCATCTTCGCCTTCCTGGCCACCACCCCCGGCAAACTCGTCGGCATCACCGTCATCCTCTCCGTGGCGATCTTCGCGGCCGGCTGGTCCATGTCGCAGTCCTCCTCCGACCGGCAGCAGGAACTCGACGTCCTGCTCACCACCACCGAACCCATGAGCTACGCGGCGCACAACCTCTACACCTCCCTGTCGCTGGCCGACACCATCGCCACCACCGGCTTCGTGCAGGCCGGCGTCGAATCCGCCGGCACCCGCGCCCGCTACAACGCCGCCGTCGACCGCGCCATGATGTCCGCCACCGAATCCGCCGCCGGCATCCCCTTCTCCGACCGGGAGACCCTCCAGCTCATCGCCGACATCGAACGGCAGATCCCCATCTACACCGGCCTCGTCGAGACGGCCCGCACCAACAACCGCATGGGCAACCCCGTCGGCGTCGCCTACATGGCGGAGGCCTCGTCGCTGATGCGTGAACAGATTCTTCCCGACGCCGCGACCCTCTTCGCCTCCACCTCCGCCAACGTCCGCGACCAGCAGCACCAGCTCACCCGCCCCCAGTGGGTGCCCTTATCCGGCCTGTTCGCCGCCGTGTTCTTCCTGCTCATCGCCCAATGGCTGCTGTGGCGGATGACCCGCCGCCGCCTCAACCGCGGCTTCCTCGCCGCCACCGGCCTCATGCTCATCGCCATCCTGTGGGTCTCCGCCTCCAACTTCTCCACCTGGCAGGCCGGCACCCGCGGCTTCGAGGAGGCCTCCATGCCGTGGGACTCCCTCACTGCCTCCCGCATCGAGGCTCAGCAGGCCCGCACCCTGGAGACCCTGGCACTGGTGCGCCGCCAGTCCGTGGCCGACACCTCCACCTCCTTCGCCGAGACCGCCGACGCCATCGACCTCGCCCTCACCGACTTCGAACAGGCCGAGGGCCACAACCCGCTGTCCTCCGAGGCCAACCGCGACCAGATCGTCGAGGCCCGCTCCGCCCTCGACGACTGGGAGGGCGCCCACGCCCGCTTCGTCGTCGCCATGAACTCCGGCGACTACGCCGAAGCCGTCCGCCTCGCCACGACCACCACCCTCGTGCCCGGCTCCCCACCCACCGCCGCCGCCTCCTACGACCGCCTCGACGGCGCACTCTCCCGCCTCATCGCCGACGCCCGCTCCTCCATGCGCGCCTTCATCAACGACGGCCTCGCCGCCACCCAGCTCGTCTCCACCGCCGTACTTCTGCTCAGCGTGCTGGCGATCCTCGCGGTGTGGATCGGCGTGCGCCCCCGCCTGCAGGAGTACCTGTGATGCGCCGCCTTCTCGCCCTGCTCCTCGCCGGCTCGCTGGCCGGCTGCTCCCTGCCCACCCTCGAGTTCCAGCGCACCCCCACCGACGACACCCCACCCGCCCCGCAACGCCCCGTCGCCCACCACTACGGCCCGCCGCTGCCCGCCGGCTCCGCGGTGGAACAGCCCGGCGCGGAGGAACCCCGCGAGATCAACACCTGGGACATCGAGGGCTCCCTGCGGCCCTGGGTCACCGAGGCCGACCTCACCCAGACCATGGGCCACATCATGGAACGCGGCCGCCTCATCGTCGGCGTCGACCAGTCCCAGAACCTGCTGTCCTTCCGCGACTCCGTCACCGGTGAACTCGAGGGCTTCGAGGTGGACCTGGCCCGGGAGATCGCCCGCGACATTTTCGACGACCCCGAGCGCGTCGACTTCCGCTTCGTCGAATCCGCCAACCGCGCCTCCGCCCTGGCCAACCACGAGGTCGACCTGATCATCCGCACCATGACCGTCACCCGCAGTCGCCAGCAGGAGGTGGCGTTCTCCACCCCGTACCTGACCACCGACTCCCGCCTGCTGGTCATGCGCAACTCCGCCATCACCGGCGTCGAGCAGCTCCCCGGCCGGACCGTGTGCGTCACCGACGGCTCCACCGCCTTAGAGAAGGCCCGCCTCAACGCCCCGCAGTCCCGCATCCTCAAGACGCGCAGCTGGGCGGACTGCCTCGTCGCCCTCCAGCAGAACCAGGCCGACGCCATCCTCTCCGACGACACCATCCTCTCCGGCATCGCCGCCCAGGACCCCTACACCGAGATCGTCGGCGACTCCCTCGCCGCCGAGTCCTACGCCGTCGCCATGGCCCTGCCCACCGACCACGTCGACACCGAGGGCCTGGTCCGCCAGGTCAACTCCACCATCGAGCGCGTGCTCAACGACGGCACCTGGTGGCGGCTCTACGACCGCTGGTTCGCCGTCTACCTCGCCACCTCCGGGCCCCCGCCCCTGCACTACCGCCCCGAGGAACCACCCGTCCCGCCGCAGGAGGAAGAAGAAGAGGAGGAGCCGTGACCAACCCCGAACTCCCCGAGGATCCCGGCACCCAGGCCGTCCACTTCGACCCCTTCGCCGACGAGGACGAAAGCGGTGTCGACGCCGGCCTCGACGCCCTCATCGCCGACCTCGACAACCTCCGCGACCAGGGCATCCCCACCACCGCCACCGTCGGCACGATGGCGGCGACGGGGCCGGACACGGCGCCGACCGCGGCGTCGATAAGAGATGACACCTCGGCCCGCGCCCGACAACTCGCCCTGTCCACCTTCCGCGAACGACGCGGCGCCGAACGCGGCATGCGCAGCGTCGCCGACGGCATGGTCGAACTCCCCTTCATCGCCCCCTCCCGCCCCGAGGACGCCCTCCAGGACCCCGCCGCGGCCGCGGAAAAGGGCATCCCCGCCCCGCACCTCAACCCCGGTGACATGGTGGCCGGCCAGTACGAGATCCTCGGCGTCATCGCCCACGGCGGCATGGGCTGGATCTACCTCGCCAACGACCACTTCGTCTCCGGCCGTCTCGTCGTGCTCAAAGGCATGCAGTCCGAGAAATCCGCCGACGAGATGGGCGCCGCCGTCGCCGAACGCGAATTCCTCGCGGACATCACCCACCCCGGCATCGTGAAGATCTACAACTTCATCGACGACCCCCGCGTCCCCGGCGGCTTCATCGTCATGGAGTACGTCGGCGGGCCGTCGCTACGCAGCCGCCGCAACTCCCGCGAGAA
>Ga0123333_10004645_pt1 | contig 12778 bp, 7 predicted proteins | sample BioC12SIPDNA_3_FD_89957 | JGI IMG/M metagenome (GOLD analysis project Ga0123333, IMG submission 89957) | Anaerobic biogas reactor microbial communites from Washington, USA - Biogas_R2_B C12 SIP DNA | ecosystem: Engineered > Bioreactor > Anaerobic > Unclassified | place: Washington, USA...
CCACCACGGTGATGACGGTGGGCTTTGTGAACTCGGGCATCATGACGCTCCACCAGGCCATCAGCGTGGTGATGGGCGCCAACGTCGGCACCACCATTACGGCGTGGATCCTCTCCCTTTCGGGCATCCGGAGCAGCAACTTCTGGGTGTCCCTCCTGAAGCCCGCCACCTTTTCACCGATTCTGGCCTTTGTGGGCATCGTCCTGTTTTTCAGCTCCCGCCGCAGGCGGGATGTCGCCGGCATCTTTCTGGGCTTTGGCATCCTCATGTTCGGCATGGAACAGATGTCGGGCTCCGTCAGCGGGCTCTCCCGGGATGCCGGGTTTATCAGCCTCCTCACCCTGTTTTCCAACCCCGTTGTCGGGGTGCTGGTGGGTGCCCTGGTTACGGCTGTACTGCAAAGTTCTTCCGCCTCCGTGGGCATCCTTCAGGCCATCGCCATTACCGGCGCCCTGCCCTTTTCCGCCGCCATCCCCATCATCATGGGGCAGAACATCGGCACCTGTGTGACCGCCATCGTTTCCTCCTTCGGGGCCAACAGCAACGCCAAACGGGTGGCGGCGGTGCATCTGGCGTTCAACGTGATCGGCACCGTGCTTTTCCTGGTGCTGTTCCATGCTGTAAACGCCCTGTTCCGTTTCCCGTTTGTGGACCAGGCCGCAAGCGCGTTTGGCATCGCCCTTTCCCATACCATCTTCAATGTGTTCTCTGTGGCGGTGTTCTTTCCCTTTATCGGCAAGCTGGAATGGCTGGCCCGGCGCATGGTTCGCGAGGGCCGGGAAGGGGAGCGCTTCATGGTGCTGGACGACCGCCTGATGGCCACGCCCACCATCGCCGTGGCGCAGTGCCGCAAGCTCACCTGCGAGATGGCCGCGATGGCCAGGGACGCGTTCCTGGACGCCATGCTCCTCCTGGACCGGTTTGACTTGAAAAAGGCCGAGGTGATCACCCAGACGGAGGACAGGATAGACCAGTATGAGGACAAGCTGGGGGAGTACCTGGTCAAGATCAGCACCCGCCCGCTCTCGGACAAGGACGGCCAGGAGGTGTCCAAGCTCCTGCACATCATCGGCGACTTTGAGCGCATCAGCGACCACGCGGTGAACATCACCGAGGTGGCAGACGAGATCTCCAGCAAGAAGATCCAGTTTTCGCCCGTCGCGCAGCAGGAAACCTGGGTGATGCGCCAGGCCGTGGGGGAGGCTCTCACCCTGGCGGTGAAGGCGTTCATTGACAATGACCTTCCCCTGGCTGAAAAGGTGGAGCCGCTGGAAGAGGTGGTGGACCTGCTGCGCAGCCAGATCAAGGCCAACCACATCGACCGGCTGAAAACAGGCTGCTGCTCCATCGAGCTGGGCTTTGTGCTCTCAGACCTCCTGACCAACCTGGAGCGGGTGAGCGACCACTGCTCCAATATTGCCGCCGGCGTCATTGAGATCGAACGGCACGGCAGCCTGGACGCGCACGAGTATGTCAAATCCCTTTCCCAGGGCGAGGCCAGGGTGCGTTTTGAGGCGATGTATCAGGACTACCTGGCCAAGTACGACCTGGGCAGCCCGGCCGTTGTTCCGGAGGAGGGGGCCCCGGGTCCTTTGGGCAGCGAAGCTTTCCGCCCCGCAGCGCCATGAGAGGAAGCCCGTAATGGCACGCCGGCCAGGCCTGTTTGGCCCCAGGCGGCGCAGGATACGCTATGGCTGCCTGACGGTGGTTTTTTTGCTGATGATCTCCCTGGGGCTCATGGTGGGGCTCAACAGCCTCTCCAACCGCTTCGTGAGGCTCGCTGTCCAGCCGCTGACCCTGCCGGAACTGCCCCGGGGGCTTGAGGGTTTTGAAATCCTGCACTTAAGCGACCTGAACGGCGCCACCCTGGGCGCCAATCACGAACACCTGCGAAAAGCCCTTGAGGGAGAGAGCTTTCAGGCCGTCTGCCTCACCGGCGACATGGTGGGGAAAAGCGGCAATGACGAGCCCCTGATGGCGCTTCTGGATGTCCTTGGCCAAAAGGCCCCGGTCTTCCTGATCGCGGGAGCCGGCGACCCGCCCCCGATAACGGGGGAACCGCATGGCGATGCCCATGTGCTGGCCCCATATATCAAAAGGGCCCAGGCCAAAGGCGCCGTCTACCTGGACCGGCCGGTGATGCTGGAAGAGGACGGGGCCCGGATCTGGTTCTGCCCGGCGGACCTGTTTGAGCTGGACCTGGAAAGCGCCCTGCGGGCATACCAGCAGAGGCACGAGGGGCTGATGGCGGGCGATAACCCCGCTTCCCCTGAAAACGCCGCGCAGATCCGCCTGGTGGCGTATCAATTGGAAATGCTGGCGGACAGCATCGCCGCCAGGGCTGAAATGAAAGCGGAGGACACCATCGTGGCGCTGCGCCACCGTCCGCCGGAGACCAGGCTTCTGGATGAACTCAGGCAGGCAGCGGAGGGCACCGCCATTTTCCTGCCCGATATTTACCTGAGCGGGCAGTACAACAACGGCCAGGCGCGCCTGCCGGGCCTGGGGCCCATCTACCTCCCGCCCCAGGCGGACGGCCGGGGCGGCTGGCTGCCGGGGGATGAGGGGATCTCGGGCCTATACTTTGTCAAAGGCCAGGCGGTGCATATCAGCCCGGGGCTTGGGGTGTCAAGCTATTACCCGATTCCCCTGAGGCTGTTCAACCGCCCTGCCATGACCCTCATCGGGCTGACCTCAAAGCTCAGGTAGCAGGAGGCGCGCTTGAAGTACAAAGCCCTGTTCTTCAACCGGGAACTAAGCTGGCTCCATTTCAACGCCAGGGTGCTTGCCGAGGGCGCCAACAAGGACAACCCGCTTTTGGAGCAGGCCAGGTTCCTGTCCATCGTGTCCAGCAACCTGGACGAGTTTTTCATGGTCCGGGTGGGGAAACTGGAGCGCAGGATGGATGCCGGCGTCACCCGGCCGGACGCGGCGGGCCTGATCCCCGCGGTGCAGTTGAAGCTGGCGCGCAGGGCCGTCAATGCCCAGGTACAAAGCCAATACCACGCGCTGAACGATTCCCTCCTGCCCGCGCTGCGCAGGGAGGGCCTGTGGCTTCTGGCGCCGGAGGACCTCAGCCGCGAACAGCATCAGTGGCTTCAGCAGTACTTCACCGCCCAGGTGCTGCCCATCCTCACCCCGCGCGCCATCGACCTTAACCGCCCCTTCCCGATCCTGACCGCCAAGGCCATCTATGTGGCGGTGCTGCTGCAGTCTGACAAGGGCGGCCCGCCCCAGCTTTCCCTGGTGCCGGTGCCCAGGGCTTTGGGCCGGGTGGTGATGCTGCCTTTTGGGCAGGGCAAAGCCCGGGGGATCCTTCTGGAGGACATCATCATGATGTTCCTGCCGGCTGTCTTCCTCCGGATGGCGCCCCTTGGCCAGATGCCCCTGCGCATCACCCGCAACACGGACTTTGTGATGCGCCTGGATGACATGGAAAGCCTCGTGTCCGAGATGTCAAAGAGCGTCAAGCGCCGCTCCTACGGCAAGATCGTACGCCTGGAGGTGCCGGCCGGGGCCAACAGGAAGCTGCTGGGTATCCTGAAAGGCGCCCTGGAGGTGCCCGAGAGCGCCGTCGTCCAGGTGGAAGGGCCCCTGGACCTGCGCTTCTTCATGCGGCAGCTGTGCGATCTGCCGGGCTTTGACGCCCTGCGCTACCCGCCCTTCACGCCCCGGACCCAGCCACGGCTGCTGGCCAGGGAATCCATCTTCCGCACCATCCGCGGGGGGGACCTGTTTTTCCACCACCCCTATGACAGCTTTGATCCCATCACGCGCCTGGTGGCGGAGGCGGCTGCTGACCCCAATGTGCTGGCCATCAAGCAGACGCTCTACCGCGTGTCCTCCCACAGCCCGCTCATCGCGGCCCTGGCCCGCGCCGCCATGAACGGCAAGCAGGTGACCGTGCTCATTGAGGTCCGGGCCCGCTTTGATGAGGAGCACAACATCGCCTGGAGCAAATCCCTGGAGACGGCTGGCTGCCATGTGCTCTACGGCGTGCCCCGGTGGAAGACCCACTCCAAGGTGACCCTGGTGATCAGGCGGGAGCCGGAGGGCCTTCAGCACTATGTGCATGTGGGCACCGGGAACTACAACGATGTGACGGCCAGGATATACACCGACATGGGCATCATGACCTGCGACAGGCAGATAGGGGAGGACGCCGCCGCGTTTTTCAGCCTGATCACAGGCTATGAGCACATCACCCCCATGCGGGAGCTGATCGCCTCGCCCTATTCCCTCAGGCAGGAGGTGATCAGGCGCATCAAAAGGGAGAAGGACAATGCCCGCTTAGGGCTGCCCTCCGGCATCATGATGAAAATGAACTCCTTCTCCGACCCCGGGGTGATCAGCGCCCTCCTGTCAGCGGCCCACGCCGGGGTGAGGGTGCGCATGATGGTCCGGGGCATCTGCACCCTGCGCTACAAGGCGCATGAAAACCTGGAGATATTCAGCCTGGTGGGGCGTTTTCTGGAGCACGCCCGGGTCTATGTGTTTGAAAACGGGGGCAGCCGGGAGGTTTTCCTCTCCTCGGCCGACATGATGCCCCGCAACCTCAACAAGAGGGTGGAGCTGACCGCCCCGGTGAAGGACCGGGCCATCGCCGCCCAGATCGTGGACATCCTGGAGCTGGGTTTTATGGACAACCGGAAGGCCTGGCGCCTGGTGGGGGGCAACCACTATGAGCGCGTCCCCAGGCGGGAGCCGGCCATCAACGCCCAGGAGGAGCTGATCCGCTCCCCAAACCCCCTGCTTGACAGGAAATAGCCCCTTGGATACGATATCCCATCATAGGAAAGGACGTGGCGTATGCGCATTTACAACAGCCAGAGCAGACAAAAGGAGGAGTTCATCCCCCTGAAGGAAGGGCAGGCCGGCGTTTACTGCTGCGGGCCTACGGTCTATGACTATTTTCACATCGGCAACGCCCGCCCCTTCATCATGTTTGATTTGCTGCGCCGGGTATTGAAGCGCCAGGGGCTGAAGGTGACCTATGTGCAGAACTTCACCGACATCGATGACAAGATGATCCTGCGCGCCAAGCGCGAGGGCATATCCGTCAAGGAGCTGGGGGACAGGTTCATCGCGGAGTACTTCAGGGACGCGGGCGCCCTGGGCGTTGAGCCGGCGGATGAGCATCCCCGGGCCACGGCGCATATCCCGCAGATCATCACCCTCATTGAGGGGCTGGTGGACAGGGGCCTGGCCTACGAGGCCGGGGGGGACGTCTACTACAGCGCCGCCGACTTCCCGGGATACGGCAAGCTCTCCGGCCAGAACATGGAAGAGCTGGAGGATGGCGCCCGGGTGGCACTGGATGAGGACAAGCGCAGCCCCATGGACTTCGCCCTCTGGAAGGCGGCCAAGCCCGGGGAGCCCAGCTGGGACAGCCCCTGGGGCAAGGGGCGCCCCGGCTGGCACATCGAGTGCAGCGCCATGAGCATGTCCCTCCTGGGGGAGAGCATCGACATCCACTGCGGCGGGCAGGACCTGATTTTCCCCCACCATGAGAATGAGATCGCGCAGAGTGAGGGCGCCACGGGCAAGCCCTTCGTGCGCTACTGGATGCACAACGGGTTTCTGAACATCAACAGTGAGAAGATGTCCAAATCCCGGGGCAATTTCTTCACCGTCCGGGATATCCTCAAGGAGTATGACGCGGAGGAAGTGCGCATGCTCATGCTCTCCGCCCACTACAGAAGCCCGCTCAACTTCAGCCGGGAGATGATGGAGCAGGCCCGCGCTTCCCTCACCCGGCTCTACACCGCCCGGGACCACCTGGCCTTCCTCCTGGAAAAGACGGAGGATAAGGCGCCACAGCCTGCCGACGAGGCCTTTGCCAAGGAGGCACAGGACGCCCTGGCCCGCTTTGACCAGGCCCTTGGGGACGACCTGAACACCGCCGAGGCGCTGGGCGCGCTGTTTGATCTGGTCTACCAGGTGAACACAGGCCTGAATGAACATTCCGCCCGGAACGCCGTACAGGCCGCCTGGGATACCCTCCACGAGGCCACAAGCCTCCTGGGCCTGCTCACCAAAAAGCGGGAGGAACTGCCACAGGAGGTGACCGCCCTGGCCCAAAAGCGCGCCCAGGCGCGCAAGGACAGGGATTGGAAGCAGAGCGATGCCCTGAGGGCTGAGATAACGGCGCTGGGCTACACCGTGGAGGACACCCCCCAGGGCCAGAAAGTGCGCAAGGCCCTGTGAACAGGTTCCGCCGGGCGGCAGGCTTTTTCATGCTTGCCGCCTGTTTGTTTCTGGCGGGGCATATCGCCGTTGACGCCATCACCCGGCGTGCCAGGGCAAGCGCGCTGGGCGCCCTGGGAGCGGCGGATATGCCTTTGGCGGCCATCAGGCCCCGCCCCCTCTCCGGCAACCCGGAGGGCATCAACCTGAACACCGCTGCCCGGGAAGAGCTCATGGCCCTCCCCGGCATGAGCGGGAGCCTGGCGGACGCCCTCATCGCCCAGCGCGGGCTTATGCCCTTCCATTTTGTGGAGGACCTGGACATTGTCAGGGGCATCGGGGAGAAAAGGCTTGGGATGCTTGTGCAGCACGGGTATGTGGGGGAAGGGCCCTGAGGGCTCAAACGCCTGCCATCCCGCCTGGCCCGGGCATGGGGGAATGCCGGCAGAGGCCGGGCCTGCTAACAGCCTTGAGCGGCCTGGGCGGATGTGATAGAATTCCAGCGGCACCAGGCAGGATATGATTGATCAACGGCCCCTTAAGGGCGCCCTGCCGCTTTCCTGCCAGGCACTGCCTGCCCGGGACGCCCGGGGCACGACCTGTTGACGCTGCCCGATCAGGAGGGATCCTATGGAATACGGTATCCTGGCCGCCTTGATCAACAACGCGGCGCTGCTGCTGGCCCTGTCCGTGATCCATGAGCTGGCCTTCTTTTTGCCGGCACGGTATGGCCGCCTTCGCCCGGTCCTCAGCGGGCTTCTCATCGCTGCCGTATGCGGCGCCGTGATGGCAGTGCCTTTCGTGCTCCAGTCCGGCATCGTCTATGACACCCGGTCCATCCTGATCAGCGTGGCCGCGCTGATATTCGGTCCGGTGCCGGCTTTGATCACGGTGGCTGCAGCCAGCGTTTTCCGGATCATCATCGGGGGCCCGGGCATCTGGGCCGGCCTGGCGACCATCATCGCAAGCGCCCTGATCGGCTTGGCCTGGCGGCGCTGGGTTTTTCCGGGGTTCAAAGGGTGGCAGTGGGTGAATGTCCTGGCCATGGGCATCTGCGTGCATCTGGTGGTGCTTGCCTGCCAGCTCCTTTTGCCTTCCCCGGACAACCTGCGCATCATCGCGGCGATCGCCCTGCCGATGATGCTGGTTTATCCGGCGGCGACTGTCATGCTCAGCCTCCTGCTGCTGCGCCTGAAGGCATCCAGGCAAGCGCAGGCGCAGCTGGCCCAGTCCGAAGCAAGGTTCAAGCTGCTCTTTGAGCAGGCGCCGCTTGGCTACCAGTCGCTGGACATCAACGGAAACCTGGTGGCGGTGAACCAGCAGTGGTGTGATTTGCTGGGATATTCCCAGGGCGATGCCATCGGCAAGTGGTTTGGGGATTTTCTGCCCCCGGAAGGCAGGGAGGCCTTTGGGCACAGGTTTCCCCTGTTCAAGCAGCGGGGCCAGATCCGGACCGAGTTTGAAATGCTGCACAGGGACGGCAGGCGGCTGTGCATTGCCTTTGAAGGCAGGATCGGCTACGGGCCGGACGGGGCGTTCAAGCAGACGCACTGCATCCTGCAGGATGTCACCAGCCAGAAGGCGGCCGAAGAGGCCCTGAATGAGAGTGAACGCAGCAAGTCGGTTCTGCTGGCCAACCTTCAGGGCATGGCCTACCGGTGCAATTTTGTCCGCGACTGGACGATGCAGTTCGTGTCCTCCGGCTGCCAGGCATTGACAGGCTATCAGCCGGAGGACCTCATCGGAAACCAGCGCGTTTCCTTCAATGACCTGATATCGCCGGAATTCCGTGAAATCGTGTGGGACAAATGGAGCCATGCCCTTGCGGAACGGAAGCCTTTCCGCCTTGAATATGCCATCATCACAGCCCGGGGAGAGCGGAAATGGGTGCTGGAAATCGGGCGGGGCGTTTACAATGACCGGGGCGGCGTTGAGGCGCTGGAAGGGATCATCGTGGACATAACCGACAGGAAGGAAGCGGATGATCATCTCATCTACTTGAGTGAGCACGACAAGGCCACCGGCCTTTATAACCGGGAATCCCTGGAAACGGTGCTGATACAAGACGCCCAGGCAGGAAAAGGAGAAAAAAGGGCGCTCATCAGCGTCAACCTGAGCATGGTCCAGCTCCTGGCTGCCAATTACGGGCTGCAGTACACCCAAAACCTGATCAGTGAAGCGGCCCGGGCCCTGAATGCATATAGCGCGGAGAACCGCATCCTGTTCATAACCTTCGAAAACCATTTTGCCTTTTATGTGAAGAACTACAAGGACACCGGCGAACTGGCCGCCTTCGGGGAATCCCTGGCGGAGGCCCTGGAGGCCTTGTTTGTGACGGACCGGATCATCGGGGGCATTGGCATCCATGAGATCAGCCCGGAGGATACCGGAGCCGCCGCGGATGTGCTCCTGAGGAGGCTTCTGATCGCCTCGGAAAGGAGCATTGCCGCCTCGCACAAGAACTTCGGCATCACTTTTTACAATCAGGAGCTGGAGGACATCGTCAACCGGGAAGGGGCTGTCAGGCACGCGCTCTCATCGGCTGAGAGGAACGAGCCCGGCCATGAGCTCTTTGTTGTGTATCAACCGATCATGGATATCCGGACAGGCGCGGCCGTTTCCCTTGAGGCCCTGGCCAGGCTCCGTGCGCCGGATTTGGGGCTGGTTTCCCCGCTGGAGTTCATCCCCATCGCCGAAAAAACCAAGCTGATCATCCCCCTGGGGGAAAGCGTCTTCCGCCAGGCTTTTGATTTCATCCGCCGGCTGGGCGAACACGGGCATGGCGATATCAGCGTTTCCGTGAATGTTTCATTGATCCAGCTCCTCAAGCCTGATTTTGCCCGGGAGCTGGCGGAGATGATGGCAAGGATGAGCATCAGCCCAACGAGCCTCGGGATAGAAATCACCGAATCCATCTTCGCCTCGGACTACGCTGCCGTCAACCGCGCGGTCCAGGCGCTCAGGGAAGCCGGCATCCGCATCTCCATCGATGACTTCGGGACGGGCTACTCCTCCCTGGCCCGGCAAAGGGAGATGCAGTACGATTGCCTGAAAATCGACAAATACTTCGTGGATCAGCTCATGGGCGCGGATCCGGGGAGTTCGATGGTGGGCGAAATCATCGCCATGGCGCACAACAGGGGCCACTGTGTGGTCGCTGAAGGGGTTGAACACCAACAGCAGCTGGACCTTCTCCGTGAGCTTGGCTGTGACAGGATCCAGGGATTTTTGATCGCCAATGCGCTCAATGAGGAGGAGGCCCTGGGCTTTTTGAACAGGAACGGGGGCCATGGCAGCCATCCGGGGGATGCCGGGAGCGGGGTGCAGGATGGCTAAGGGCAGCATTTCCCGCTGGGCCAGCAGATACCTGACAAACAACCACCACTTCACCAAGTCCCACCCGCTTTACAGGAGGGTGTACCTGCTCAACGGTATCCTGACCGTGATGCTCATTTTCTGCTCCTTTTTTGTGGCTGTCGATGTTCTCTTCTTCAAATTGTACACGGCCGCTTTGGTCAATGGGGCCGCCGTTGCCTTTGCCCTTTTCGCGCTGCTCTATTTCAAAAGGACCAACCGGTATGAAGTGGTTGCCCATATCTCCGTCCTGGCCCTGGTCATGGGCTTGCTTGCCTTTTTCCTGACCACGCAGAACCAGCATTATGGATTTGTCTGGCTGTCCATTTTCCCGCCGATTACTTTCTTTTTGCTCAAGCGCACTGCGGCGCGGGTCGTCACGGGCCTGTTCGGCAGCATCATGCTGTATGTTCTGTTTTCCAACGCTTCCAGCTGGGGCCCGTCGGAATTTGGCCTCCCGTCCATCCTCAACATCCTGGGGGCGGGCGCGTCCCTGCTGTTCATGGTGTCCTATTACGAATACACCATCGAGGCGGTCTGGAACGAGCACGACACGGCCAACCGGCTGCTGGATGAAAACAAGAAGGCCCTGCGCCTGCTCCTGGATTCGTCCGCTGAAGCCATTTTTGGCGTTGATGAAGCGGGAAACTGCACTTTCTGCAACCGGAGCTGCCTGAACATGCTGGGATATCCGGATGAAGGAGAGCTGCTGGGGAAAAACATGCATGCCCTGATCCACCATTCCCGCCCCGACGGCACGCCCTTTCCCAGAGAGGACTGCAGGATCCTCAAAGCATACGCGGACAGCAAGGGCACCCAGGCGGAGGATGAGGTGTTCTGGAGGGCTGACGGCACATCCTTTCCTGTGGAGTACTTCTCCCATCCCCAGATCGCGGGCGGGAAAACGGTCGGCATCGTCGTGACCTTCATGGACATCAGCGAGCGCAGGCACAGGGAGGATGAGATCCTGTTCTTAAGCCGCAATGACCCGCTCACCGGGCTTCTCAACAGAAGAAGCCTTGAAGAGGACCGCGGGAAGCTGGACCGGCCGGAGAACCTTCCCCTGTCCGTCATCTTCGCGGATATCAACGGCCTGAAGCTGACCAACGATGTGTTCGGGCACCCTGCGGGGGATGAGCTGATCAGGAACGCCGCCAGGATCCTTCAGCAGGCGAGCGGGCCAAAGGACAGGGTCTTCCGCCTGGGGGGCGATGAGTTTGTCCTCCTGTTGCCCGGCACAGGCAGGGACAGGGGGGCGGACATCCTTGAAGAAATCAGGTCCGGCTTTGCGGGCCTCAGGACGGACGCCATCAAATGCAGCATCTCCCTGGGCCTTGGCACAAAAACCCAGCCGAACCAACTGCTGGGCGATGTGATGGCCAACGCGGAAAACGCCATGTACCGGGACAAGGCGACAAGCCATGCCTCCGGCAACGGCGTGTCGGTGGATTCCATCATCCAGGCCCTGCACAGGAGGAGTGAGGATGAGAAGCGGCATTCCAATGCCGTTGCCCGGATGTGCGCGGAGCTGGGCTATGCCCTGGGCTTCTCTGAAACGGAGATCGGCAAAGTCCGCCGGGCAGGCTATCTGCATGATATCGGCAAAATCATCCTGGATGCTGAGTTGCTCCATAAGGCCGCCCTGACGGATGAGGAATACGAGAAGCTGCGGCAGCACTCCGCGGTGGGCTACCGCATCCTGAGCCTCTTCAATGACACGCTGGACCTGGCCGAGTACGTCTACAGCCATCACGAAAGGTGGGACGGCACGGGATACCCGCGGGGGCTCAAGGGCGCGGAGATCCCGCTGCTCTCAAGGATCATTTCTGTGGCGGAAACCTATGACCGGGTGCTCCACAGGGGAACCCTTCCCCTGGAAGGCCGGGAAGCGGCGGCCCTCACGGCCATCCGGGAAGGGGCCGGCACGCAGTTTGACCCGCAGGTTGCGGACCTGTTTGCCCATTTGGCCGCAAAGGGGGAGGGTTTGGATTGAAGCATTCCAACTTGACCAAGGAAGAGCTGCTGGTAAAAATTGAAAGCCTTGAAATGCTGACCCGCCAGCTTCTGGACGAGAAGGAACAGGAGGCAAAGCTTGCCTTCGCCTGGACGGGCAACCTGGGGCACTGGTACTGGAATGTGAAGACCAATGAGGTCACTTTCAACCCGCTCAAAACCAGAACCCTGGGCTATGGGGACAGCGAGGTCCCCCCGCATGTCACCTATCAGTTCTTTACCGATATGCTGCACCCTGAGGATCTGGAAAACACCATGGAAGCCATGCGCGGGCACTTGTACGGCCGGGCCGATGTCTATGAGGCTGAATACCGCATCCGGGCAAAGGACGGCACCTACAAATGGTTCTACGACCGGGGAAAGATCACCCAATGGGATGAAAAGGGCAAGCCTGCCTTCCTGGCGGGCATCGTGTTTGACATCACGGACAGGAAGGAATCATTGCTCAGGCTGGAGCGCGACAACGCAGCGCTCTCGGAGATAGCCGCGGTGGACGGGCTCACAGGCGTCAGCAATCACCGCTCCCTGATGGCGCGCCTGAAAGCGGAAATCGCTGAAGCGGTGCGGACAGGCAGCCCCCTGTCCATCGCCATGTTTGACGCGGATGATTTCAAGCGCATCAACGACATTAAGGGGCATGTGTTTGGAGACCAGGTGCTGGTGGGCATCGCGGCCGCCATCACCGGAAGCGTGAGGAACACGGACCATGTCGGGCGCTATGGCGGCGAGGAGTTTATGGCCGTCTTTCCCAATGCCCCCCTCACCATGGCATGGAAGATTTCAGAGCGCATCAGGCAGGCGGTGGCGGGCCGCCAGTATGCCGGCGCGGTCCGGGTGACCATCAGCGGCGGGGTGGCCCAGTACAACGGCGAAACCCTCACCGAGTTTGTCCAGCTGGCGGACGCCCAGCTCTACCGGGCAAAAGCCGAGGGCAAAAACCGGATCATGCTCAGCGTCTGAGGGGCGCCCCCCGGCTTGACAGCGGCCTTGGGGAGATTTCCGCCGGCGATCGCCCAGGGGAAAGGTGCTGCCGTCCCTGCCAGCGGCACTCCTTGTCAGAAAAAGGTATTCCGCAACGCCCACTGGCCCCTGTCCGGGGCTTTTTTCTTTTTACACACGCCCACCCCCCCTCCAAAAGAGCCATTAACCCCGTATGAGGCTTGGAAAGTGAATGGGATCAAGGGGTTTGGGGCTTTCTTTGCTGTCTGAAAGGGCAAGCGGTTAG
>Ga0123333_10004648_pt1 | contig 12773 bp, 10 predicted proteins | sample BioC12SIPDNA_3_FD_89957 | JGI IMG/M metagenome (GOLD analysis project Ga0123333, IMG submission 89957) | Anaerobic biogas reactor microbial communites from Washington, USA - Biogas_R2_B C12 SIP DNA | ecosystem: Engineered > Bioreactor > Anaerobic > Unclassified | place: Washington, USA...
AGGAAGGACCCATATTTAATCCGCCGCCGCCGGCAGCGCCCGCCGCCGTGAGGCGACCACCGGCGAGCGGGGTTGATAAACCGATCTTGGGTCTAATAACGTGTCCGCCGTCACGCACCGTGTCCGCGAGGCCAACGCCTTAGCCTCGGCCGCTCGTGCCGTGGCGCGCTCGGATGCTCGGTGGATGCGTTGCTTGCACGCTGGACATTCCCAGCACGTGCCCTCGGGGATGCCGGTGCAGCCGAAGGTGAAGCAACGACGTTGAATAGGTGGTTTGGGCATACTAGGGTTCCTTCCGTGGGTCATGTAGGACATGTAGGACACCTTTGCGTGATTGTGCCTTGTTGGGGGTTCAAGCGTGTTTCTGACTCTTTCTCGCGCGTTGGGGTACAATTAGAAAAAGGTGTCCTACATGTCCTACGTGTCCCACCGGTTTGCGTATTCCGGGGGGTTTGACGTCTGGTATCTGCGGATTCGGTCCTCAATGTCCGTCCGCGTCTCCCGACCAGCCGGGTCTGCGTCCGCACCTGTCCAGCGGTATCCCCGCCCCCAGGCGTGCCCAGCCGAACGAGTGAGATTGCGGATTTCGCCTTCGTCGATCTGCTGATTGAGATACTGGGGGCCGCTGCTGGCGTTGTAGGTCCGGCCCGTACCTTCACTCAGCCACCGAACGGCGACGCGCGACGGAATGAAGATCACGTCCGAATCGGTGTCGTATTGCAAATCTTCCAGCCGGCTCCGGAAGTAGTCCCATACGCTCCCGGCTTCCTCCGCGTCGGTGTCCAGCGCCGCTTGTCGCTCCCGGATCACCTGCTGCACCTCGTTTGGCTCGGGTAGCTTCTCCAGGACGTCGCGCTCCCACATCCCCCAGCGCGTGTACCGCTTGAGCGGGAACGTGTTGCCGCGCAGCGCACCAATGGTGTCCGCGATCAGTTGGTCCCGATTGGCTTCCACAAACTCCAGGATGTCGGCGTCCCAGTCGCGCGAGAACGTCGGGTCTGCCAGCCTGATGGGGATGCACCTCTGCGACATATCCTTGCTCAGCGCCGCGCCGTTGACTGTCACCATCCAGGTGATGGTGTTGGGCCGGCTGGCTTCGCCGATGTACATTCTCTTGCCGCTGATCGTCTCGGCCGTGATAATCGCCTCGATGTCGCCGCTCGAAAACTTGCTCGTCTTGATGTTGTCCAGGATCGCCGCGCGGGTGATGAGTGCTTCCTGCGACAAGAGCCTCTCCTTAATGTCCTTCGCGCTGTCACCCAGCGAGAAACTCATGCAGCCGCCAAACACGCTGGCGAGCTTCTCCGCCGCAGTGGTCTTGCCTTTGCCTCGCCCACGGGCCAGAAACATAAACGCCGGCCGCTTACCGCCAGGTCCACCCCAGGCCATCGTCATCAGCACGGCCTGCAGCAAGTCGCGGTCTACCGGCGTCTCGGGGCAGAAGAAATCCAGGAACGTAGATAGTGTCCGGCCGTCACCAGATGTCGGCGATTGGCACAGGTAGAAGTGGTCCTGCACCAGCGGCTCGTGCGGGTAGCTCTCGATTGCCTTGTACTGCCGGGCCTGCCCGATGAGCGCGGAACGTGACTCGGCGCGGGTGACAAAGCATTCTCCGCTGTGCCATCGCACCGGCTTCACCAGGTGGAGATGCGCGAACAGATCTTCGGCCTTTTCGAGCCATCGCACCTTTGCGCCTGCGACGGTGAATAGGCTGCCGTTGGCAAAAGCCAGGCCGTTGCCTGTCTCGCGGTTCACCTGGTCGATGACAGTCTGCATCTCCAGCGGCAGGACCACTCGCTTCAGCTTGCCATTGTCGTCCGGTTCAAACGTCACCGCTCCATTGGTGATGAATCGCGCGTTAACATCATCATTCAGCAGGCCGGATAGATCCACCTTCGGTTCCACCTTGGCCCGTAGGTCCTTCCAGCCCCAGCTGCCCTTGCATGAGTTGTGGTGGCAACCGGCCACAATAGCGCCGCTGGCCATTGTGCCGATGAACGGACCGTCCCCGTGATGTTCACACATCGGGGACTTGTTGAGAGTCCAGCGTTTGCCGTGCCCCGGCCAGTCGCGTGCCTCGGACACGTCCAGGCTATGCTTCTGAATCCAGCGGGCAATGTCGAATGATGAAGATGCGGTGCCGTTGCCGCTGCTGCTGCCGTTGCTGCCTGCCGCCGCTGTCTGTGTTTCACGCGGAGCTGCGATGGCTTCCAGCAGGGCGCGCGGTACGGGATCAAGCTTGCCGGCGGGCGGCTCAAACCAAGACAGGCGGTGCGGCCGATCTGCGAGTCCCGACACATTCACCAGATGCGACCCCTTCCGGGCCGTCGTGCCGATCACCTTCAAGATGCGGGCCGCGTTGACGGCCGTGGTGTCGATCGTCGCCGCGGCGGTGTTGTACTGCTGCAGGCCAGCCAGCACGCGGGCCACCAGCTCGTCGCTGTCCCCGTCGTTGGGCAGCTCGATTGCGTATAGCAAATAGCTTCCGTTGCCGCTCATGCACAGCAAGGCATCAGGCCAGCCGCGCCCCGTCAGCTCGTCGCGCACGTGGCAAGCCAGATCCGACGCCGCCCGCATCTCATCATCCGAGCTGCTGACTCCCGCTGGCCGCACCGGGTCAATGTCGATGAACAGCCACCGGCGGCACACGATGTCAGTATCCGACGTCGTGAATGCAGCCCTGGCGGTGATCGTGTTCGTGGACCTCGCCAGTAACTCCGGCCGCACCGGATTCAGTGTGCAGTAGATTGCTGGTGGTTCGCGCATCTCCAGCATGGCTATGTGTTGCTGAGCCAGCGTCACATCGGTGAAGTAGCCGCTGTGCGTGCTGGTGAAGTCCCCGCCGCGTTTATGTGGACACTTGAGGCACCGCACCTCGAATACATCGCCAGGGCGGTGCAGAATCCGCAGAAACTCGCTGGTGTCCGCTGACTTGCCGACGGGAAGTTCCGCTTGGTTCTGCGAGTGTGTTGAAGTATGATCCATGCCGGATACTCCATGCCCCGCGTCGTCTGCCCGGCGGCGCGGGGTTTTTTCGTGCGCTCAGAATCACGCCCCAGCCCGCTGCAAACGCCGCTTGGCCTTCTCGACGCGCTCGGTCTTCTGACGCCGCTTGTAGAGGTCGGGGTTGGCCTGCGCTGCTAGAAATTCGTCGATGTCGCACCGCCGCACAAAGTAGCGGGCGCCGATACGGACGGCCCGTAGTCTGATGGGCGGAACACCGACGCCCAGGACGTGCCAGCGCCGCAGAGAGTGATACGAAACGCGGCCCCCGAAGATGTCGCGGGACGCCTGCTGAAGCGTCAGCAGATCAGAGTAGTTCTCGGCCATGGTTAGGACCCCAAAACAAAAAGCCTGCTGTGAGCGCACGACAACAGCGCGCGGTTAAACGCGCTATCGTCGTGGCACTCGCAACAGGCCCTTGTTTCAGGCCAGGCCGTGACCGACCAGCTCTCACAGCGGTCGTCTCAGGTGGGCGGCCCATCTAAACCTGAGTACTCATGCGGGGCTTCACCCGCTTACGTTGGAGTCGATGCCGGGATCATACATTGCCCGGGTGTGCCCGGCGTCGTCGTGACGCCCCTAGGTCATCCACTCTCGAACCCTGCAGCGGTGCAATCCGTTACCTGCCACATAGGCCGATGCAACCACTTTAGCAAATACAATCTAGCGTGCAAGTCTCATCCAAGTTTTCTGGCAATCTCCACGGCCCGCGAGACGTTCAACTCCGAGTAGACTTCTGTCACTCGGACATTGCGATGGCCCAGAATCGCCTGCGCGCCGTCCAGTCCGAATTGCTCCCGCACCAGCGTGCCGGCCGTGTGTCGCAGTCTGTGCGGCGTCCAGCGGTGATCGTGCTGCCATTGCCGCCGTGCCTTGCCCGTCAGGCCCTCGGGCGGCGGAAACGCCCGATCACATGCTCGTTCGATGGCCCGGCGATATGCCGCCACGTCGTAGTGATCGTGAAGCTTGGCCAGCCGCCGCCTACGCTTCGCCGCGACGGGCTTGTGGCCGCACGACAATGGCGTGGTGCGCCGTTCGTGTTGCTGATCCAGATATTGCGTCAACGCCTCTTTCGGGCTGAAACACGGCGCGTCCCCGGGCCGTAGTAGATACTTCCGCAGAATCGCCTGCCCCTTCGGACCGATGGCGACTACGCGCTCGTGCCCGTGATGGGCGGTCTTGTGCTCCCGCGGTCGGTACAGCCAGACGTCGCCGCTGCGGTCAATCTGCCCCGGTGTCATCGAGCACAGCTCACCGGGTCGGCAGCCGCACGCCAACTGCAGTTGCACCATGTCGCTCAGCACCGGCACCAGGAAGGGCAGCGTGGCGTCCACGACGCTCTGTGGCACGCTGGTGACGATCTTGCCTTCCGGTGCCTCGGTGTGGCCACGCTGGAGCGGACGGACGGCCTGCAGGGCGTGGACCACTGCCCCGTCAACCATCTCCTCCTCACACGCCCAACGGATGATGGCGATTACCCGTTGGACGCACTGGTTGACATGGCCGCGGGTATAGCCGGCATCTACAAACTTCTGCCGCACCGCCTTGAGTTTCTTCGGCCCGAAGTCGCTGATTGATAGATCGGCGTAGAGCTCGCGCACAACGCGGATGGTGGGCAACATCAGCTTGTACCGCCCACTCGGCGCGTCGCCGTAGTAGTCCTGAGCGTAGGACCGGTAGGCTTCCAGCACCTCCGCAACGCTGACCTCCTCGTGCGCCGGCACACTGGCCGGCACGTCAGCCGCCCATTCAGCAATCAGTTGCTTGTACCTGGACTTGGCGGCGGGGTCGTCGTACTTGCCTAGATGGACCCACTGGCCGTTGATCTTGACGCGGGCGTAGATCCGGTGATGACGCCGGTACTGAGGGGTACGGTTCGCCATGGCGGGCTCCCGGGGGGAATTCCCCCCTCGTCGGGACTTTTCAGGGCCGCGCCATCGAACCAATCGACGGGATGCAACTTCTGCTATCGGCTTAACTTACGTCCAGTGGAGCGGAAGGGGCTCGAACCCTCGACCTCAGCATTGCGAACGCTGCGCTCTCCCAGTTGAGCTACCGCCCCCGGTGCCGCCGTTTCCGGCTGAGCGACAAATTCTACTGGACGTTGCCCGTTTCTGCAACTCGTCCGAGAGATTCCCGTCGCGCGGCCATCGTTCGGGCATGGTGAATGTGTATTTGTATTGAGTGTGTCACGGTTCCAATCCCAGGCTGCGCATGTAGGCCGCTTTCTGTGTGTCGACGCCGAGTTCCCGGGTGATGGCGTCCCAGGCGGTGACGGCGTCCTGGAGCGCGTCGGCCGTGGATTTGGCACCTGTGCGGGCGTCGTGGACAGCCTGATCCAGCGCGGCCAGGTAGCGCTGCCAACCGGGGATGCGCAGGGACGCCATGCTGCTCGGTTGGGACTGCGAGTCGCGGGCGACCTCGGCATACCGCACACTGGCCTCGCGCGGCAGCGCTTCGTCGGTCCACAGTTCGGGGCTCCGGACGTGTGACTGGCGGAACAGTGTCGTGGCAGGACTTAAGGCGGAGATCCGCGCGCTCCATTCGGGGCCGCTCAGCAGGGCCAGGATCCCTGCCGCTTCGCGTGGCCGCCGGACGTCCTTGCCGACGGCCGCCAGTCGCCCGGCCAGGGCCGTCAGCGGGACGTGGCGCGACGTCTTGTCGTCGTCGCACGGCGTCCAGACCTGCTCGCCGAAGTTATACACTGTGTCCGATCCCGGCAGTTCCGCGAAGCCGGCCTGCACCCCTACGGCCAGCGGCAGTGGCTGGTTGTCTGTCGTGGCCCGGCTCGGCCAGCTGAGGACCATGCCAGATGCGCCTGCCAGGAACGCGCGCCGCGCCGCTTCCGGCGTGTACTGCCCGAAATCTTCGGGACTCGTCTGCGCGACTGCCACCAGCTCGTCCAGCGCCCGGACGAATGGCGGACCGGCAATCAGCGGCTGCATCGTCTCGTAGTCAAACAACGTCGAGAACTGGCTGGGGTGCGCGGCGTAGGCGGCGGCACGCGCCAGCAGGACCTTCGCTCCCCAACCTTCCGAGAGCGGTTCGATCGTGGCGGTCCAAGGTCGATCCGCCGACGGCGCGGCTGCGCCCAGCTGATCACGCGCCAGACGCGGCAGCAGCGTGGCGTATTCCGACCAGGTCCGGGGGACGGGCAGTTTCAGCTGGTCAAACAGATCTGCCCGGTACATCAGCACCAGATGGGGCGAGCCGAACGAGAAGGCGTAGAGCTGTTGGCCCCATCGGACCTCGACCCGCCGCTGGATCTCAAACAGGTCGCGCGGCGCGTACTGATCGTCGCTCAGCGCCTCGGGCGACGGCACCGCCAGCAGGTCGTGCTCCACCAGCGTTCCGAGACAGGCTGAAGGAAAGAAGAGCAGGTCGGCCTGGAGCTGCCGGGCGGACTCGACCTCCGCGATCGACATCTGCTGCAATTCCAGCTCGTTTTCGAGCCGGGCCTTCCACTGGCGCTCCAGCACGGCGGCAAATGGTTCGTCGGCGACCACGACCACGCGCATCGGCGACGGTTTGGCCTGGGGCGCGGTCGAAACATCCGACTCGGTCTTCCGGTCGCAACCGGCCAGCACGATCCCCAGGCACACGGCCCCCAGGCACACGGCGGCGCCTGCCACGACCGCGTAGCGATCGACCCCTCGGTGGTGAAAGCACGGCATCCGAAACTCCTCAGCATGGTCCCGGAAACTATTGTCGCATGAGCGACGCGTTTCATGAAGAGTACGCATTCTGCTATTCTAACGGTACCCGAGCGACGCCCGAGATCGCCATGGGATTCTGCGCAGGACGGTTCGAATGCATGTGAACGCACACGACACGCGAGTTGGCGAACGGCCCGACCGGGGCGGGTGGCGCGGGCAAATCACCGAGCTGATATGTATCTTCGCCCTGATCTTCCTGTGTTACGGCATGCCGCCTCCCGACGTGAACGAGGCGCATTACCTCGTGAAAGCGAAGCACTACTGGAACCCGTCCTGGTGTGCCTCCGACGTGTTCCTCGACTCTGCCGACGCACACCCGGTCTTCTACTGGCTCTTCGGATGGCCGACTTTGTGGGTGTCGTTGACGACTGCCGCCTGGTGTGGCCGGCTGGTGGTCTGGGCGGCGGTCACCTGGAGTTGGCAGCGTCTCAGCTGGTCGATCGTGCCGTACCGGTACGCCAGCGTCCTGACGGCGGCCTGGTTTCTCGCGCTCAACAACACGTGCCAGCTGGCCGGTGAGTGGGCGGTGGGCGGGCTGGAAGCGAAGGCCGCCGCCTATGCGCTCGTGTTCTGGGCGCTGGGATCGCTGGTCAGCGGGCGGTGGAACTGGACGTGGATCGCGTTGGGGGCCGCCACGGCTCTGCATGTGCTGGTGGGGGGGTGGAGCCTGATCGCGGTTGCCATCGCGTGGCTGTTGGCCGGTGCCGACCGCCCCGCAGTCCGCTCGATGTGGCCGGGGCTATTGGTCGGTGGCGGACTGGCCCTGGCCGGGTTGCTCCCTGCGTTGTGGCTGACGGCCGACGTGGATCGCGCGACGGCATCGACGGCTAACATGATCTACGTATTTGACCGGTTATCACACCACCTGGTGTTTCACAGCTTCGCGCCCGACCGGCTCCTGGTGTTTGGTGCACTTCTGGTGATCTGGATGATGTTGTCCTGGTCGGTGGTGGGCAGTACACCCTGGTTGTGGCTGCACCGTTTTGCTCAGAGCGCCCTGATGATCGCCATTGTGGGCATCGGGCTCGACCTGCTGTTGCTGTACCAGCGCGCGCTGGCGGCCGAGCTGTTGCGTTTCTACTGGTTCCGGCTGGTCGACGTAGCGGTGCCGCTGGCGATTGCGTTTGGGGTGCCGCTGGCCATTGATTGCTGGAGCGGAACTCGCCGCTCTGCGCAACGGGCCCTGTGGGGGCTTGCCGTGGCAGCTCCCCTCCTGCTGCTGGGCACGGCGTTCGTCGAGCGCCAGCTGGATTTCCGGCCGGGCGGCATCGTGCAGTCGAGTCCCGCGGCCTTCTGGACGCGTGGCAGTCGGGTGGCGCGCACCGGCGCGTGGCAGGACATCTGCCGGTGGGTGGCGGACCACACGGATCCGCAGGCGCGCTTCCTGACCCCCCGCAACCAGCAGACTTTCAAGTGGTATGCCCAGCGGTCGGAGGTGGCCTGCTGGAAGGACATTCCGCAGGACGCGGCCGGCATCGTTGCATGGTCGCAGTTGCTGCGGGATATCTATCCGTTGGCAGTTATCGAACGCGGCCTGGGCGCGTGGTCGGACGACCAGCTGCGCGCGATTGCCGCGCAGCAGCACGTCCACTACATCCTGGTAGACCGCGCCTACACGAAACGCCGCCTCGGCTTCCGGCGCGTCTATCCCGAATCGCCGCGGGATGAGGCGTGGTTTGAGCTTTATGAAGTTGACCCCTAAACGGCCGGCCGCCTGGTATCCCGCCTGCGCACCGGCGAATTCCGAATTCCGATTGCTGATTGCTGATTGCTGATTGCCCAAGAGGTATGGCTGACCCCATGATTGATCCGCTGGACGACCAGCTGCCTGGCCGGCTGCGGCAGCGGCTGCACGCACCGCTGCCGGGCGCGGCGGCGCACCGCGCACTGGCGGTGGAGCTTGGGTATGGCCGGCACCACGGTCCGCCGTCCTGGGACGCGCGTCCGGCGGCCGTGCTGGTGCTGTTGTATCCGCATCGACGCGCCTGGCATGTGCCGCTCACGGTGCGGCCTGCGCACATGCTGGACCACGCCAGCCAGATCAGTCTGCCCGGTGGCACGATGGAGTGCGGTGAGGGTGCCGAGCAGTGTGCGGTCCGCGAGTATGGCGAGGAGCTGGGGGCGCCGGACACGGACCTGGAGCTGGTGGGACGCCTGTCGCCGCTGTACGTGTTCGCCAGCAACTTCTGGGTGGTGCCGTGTGTGGCGGTCACCGATGCGCGGCCGGCGTTTTACCCGAGCGGCCGGGAGGTGGCACGGTTGATCGAGCTGCCGCTGGCCCAGCTGTGGGATCCGCGCGGGCGGTCGGAGCACGTGATATACCACCGGGGTGTGCGGTTCCAGACGCGGGACATTGTCTCCGGGGCGGATCGCGTCTGGGGCGTCACCGGGATGATCCTGGCGGAGCTGGCGCAGGTAACTGCCGAAGCGTGCGGCCGGGCCCCCTGACGCCGGGCCGGCGCGGACTGGCGCTTGGACAATTCTGGCCGATCAGTATACTGACCCCTCGGCACGCGTCGGATGGGACCGGTGGTGAGGGAGTGCCGGGACTCAAACGCCCGGCCGATCCCCGAGCGGCCGCGCTGAAAACTCAGCTCGCCACGCCGCCGCCACTGGGGACAGTGCACAGCACCCGTTATTTTGTTTAGTGAGAGAGCCGGGCATGATTCGCATTGGGGTATTGGGAGCGACGGGATACACGGCCGTCGAGTTGATCAAGATTCTGCTGCGTCATCCGGAGGTGGAGATTGCGGTCCTCACCAGCCGCCAGGAAGGGAACCCGCACGTGGCGGCCGTGCACCCGCAGCTGGCCGGCCGGCTGGACATGCGGCTGGAGAATCTGGAGCCGAGTCAGGTTGCGGCGCGCTGTGACTGTGTGTTCAGCTGCCTGCCGCACGGCGCTTCTGCGTCGGCCGTCCGCCTGCTGCTGGATGCCGGCAAGCGTGTGGTGGACTTCAGCGCCGATTACCGGCTCAAGAGCGCCGACGTCTACGCGGAATGGTACGGGCAGAAGCATGTCGATCCCGAGCGGCTGGCGGAAGCCGTGTATGGCTTGCCGGAACTGTTCGGGGAGCTGATTCCGGCGGCGCAGCTGATCGCCAACCCGGGCTGCTATCCCACATCCGCCATCCTGGCGCTGACACCGTTCCTGAAAGCCGAGGCGATCGAGTCGACGGGGATCATCGTGGATGCCAAGAGCGGCGTGAGTGGCGCGGGGCGCACGCCCAAGCTGATGACGCATTACCCGGAATGCAACGAGAGCGTGGTCGCCTATAACGTCGGCTGCCATCGCCATACACCGGAAATCGACCAGGTGCTGTCGACGGCCGCCCAACGCGACGTGCAGGTCGTGTTCACGCCGCATTTGATTCCGATGGACCGCGGCATTCTGGCCACGGCGTACGCACAACCCCGGGGGCACGTGACCGAAGAGTCGCTCCTGGCCACGCTCCGCGCGTTCTACGCCGGGAAGCCGTTTGTGCGCGTGGTCGACCACCTGCCGGCGACCAAGGATGTCTCCGACTCCAACTTCTGTGACGTCACGGTGCGGCTGGTCCGGGGACGCGTGGTGGTTATCAGCTGCATCGACAACCTGGTCAAAGGTGCATCGGGCGCCGCCGTGCAGAACTTCAACCTGATGTACGGGTTCCCGGAAACCATGGCCTTCTGAGCGGCGGGCAACACCAGAGACTCATTGCCGCTCAACACCGAATCTGCCTACAGATCTGCCCACGGGATTGTTTTACGTCCAGATACGGACAGCCGGATGATCGGAAGGAGCACTGACGATGACGGGTTTCGTACCCAGCGGGTTTCGCCTGGCCGGCGTGCGTTGCGGGATCAAGAGCGATCCGACCAGGAACGACCTGACGTTGATCGTGACGGATGAGCCGTGCGTGGCGGCGGGGGTCTACACACGCAACCTGATCTATGCGGCGCCGGTCGCCGTTGATCGCGCCCGCACGCCGTCGTCGCGCATCCGCGCCGTGGTGGCCAATTCGGGCAACGCCAATGCCTGCACCGGGCAACGCGGTCTGCAGGATGCGCTGGATATGGCCCGCTGTGGAGCGGCCGTCTGCGGAGCGGCCGAGGACCAGGCACTGGTCCTCTCGACCGGCATCATCGGTGAGTTCCTCCCCATGGCCAAGATCCGCCAGGGGATCGAAGAGGCCGCCCGGCAGTTGGGCAGCGACGAGGCGGCGTTCGTCAGCGCCGCACGCGGCATCATCACCACCGATCGCTCCCATAAGGTGGCGCACCGCGCCGTGGACGTGGGAAACCGAACGATCCGGATCGCCGGCATGGCCAAGGGCGCCGGCATGATCGGTCCGAATATGGCCACCCTGCTGGGTATCGTCCTGACCGACGCCCCCCTGACGGCCGATGCCGCCCAATCGCTGCTCCAGGAAGCTGCCGACGCGAGCTTCAACTGTATCAGTGTCGAAGGCCATATGAGCACCAACGACACGCTACTGCTGCTGGCCAGCGGGGGCGCTGGCGGCCAACCACTGGCGGATACGGAGCGCGCTCTGTTCGCCGACGCCCTGCGCGAGATGTGCATCGAACTGGCCCGCACCATCCCCAACGACGGCGAAGGAGCCTCGCACCTGATCACGATCGACGTCCGGGGCTGCGCCACCGGCGCGGCGGCACGGAAGATCGCTCAGACCGTCGCCAACAGCGCGCTGGTCAAAACGGCTGTCGCCGGTGCAGATCCGAACTGGGGACGCATCGTCTCCGCCGCCGGCTACGCGCAGGTCCCCTTCGACCCGCTGGGCGTCACCCTGCACGTCAATGGCCAACTGCTCTACGAGCGGGGCGAGCCGGTCGGGTTCGACGCCGAAGCCGTCTCGCAGTCAATGCGCAGCGAGCGCGAAACCCGCATCGAATTGTCGTTCGCCGAAGGAGATGCCGCCATCCGCTTCTGGACCAGCGACCTGACGGTGGACTATGTGAAGATCAATGCCGACTACCACACCTGATCCGTGCCGACCCAGTTTGGGCCGACCCAGTCCCAATCGATGTAAACCGCTCAATCCGACTCCCGCCAGTACAAAACACTGAATATCTATAGAATGGCTGGGTTTTGTCCTGGAAAACGGACGTGATCGCAGTATGGTTGAGTTGGAGTCGATGTCAGTGCTTTTGCATGTCGGCTTCCCAAGACAGGCTTTCTCACCCCCGTGTTTGGGCAGGGACCGTCTCGCTGGATGGCCCTGCCTTTTCTTTTTTCTGATTGGCCGGCGCCCCGGGATCTGGTGGCGTTCGCGGCGCGCACCCGAGGTTCGGCCGTGGTGTGTGCCGATCCCGCCTCGCTCTCTCCCGCTGCTTGACAGAACGTGGGTTGTCGACTACTTAAACTCCTTTCGCGGTCCTCGGTTAGCTGCAGTGGATCTGGGGTTTGCCGGGGTTCAGTGCGGTAGTTCGGGCCAAGCCGGGTGGTGGGGCTGAGGGGGAATCAGCGCGATGAATCAGATCCTGGAAATCGACGTGCAGCGTAGCGGCGATCAGGACGGGGGGCTGGCCGAGCCGAGTCGGTTCGAGCCGGTGGCGGGGGGCGCGGAACTGGGGATGGGTGTGCCGGGGAGCACGTCGGACGACGAATTCGACGATTTTGACGAAAGCGATTTTGACGACGATTTTGACGACGACTTCGAGGAGGAACTCGGCGACGACGACGAGGATTTCAGCCTGGATGACGACGAGCTTGAGGATGTGGAATTTGAGGATGAGGAATTGGACGAAGAGGAACTGACGGAGGACTTCGACGAGGACGAAGAGCCCGCCGAGGGCGATATCGTTGATGACGACTCCGCGGACCTCGACGACGAAGAATAGACATGTTTAAACCGGTAGCGAACAACGTCAAGTTTCCTGCGTTGGAAGAGGAGATTCTGACATTCTGGCGGACGCGCGCGATTTACGAGAAAACGCTCGCACAGCGGGCCACGGCGCCGACCTTCGTGTTCTACGAAGTTCCGCCGACGGCTAACGGCAGGCCGCATCCGGGGCATTGCCTGACGCGCGCGATGAAGGACCTGTTTCCGCGATAGC
>Ga0123333_10004652_pt1 | contig 12763 bp, 10 predicted proteins | sample BioC12SIPDNA_3_FD_89957 | JGI IMG/M metagenome (GOLD analysis project Ga0123333, IMG submission 89957) | Anaerobic biogas reactor microbial communites from Washington, USA - Biogas_R2_B C12 SIP DNA | ecosystem: Engineered > Bioreactor > Anaerobic > Unclassified | place: Washington, USA...
CTGGTCCTGGTCTTCGTCGCTCAGAAGCATATCGTCAAGGGCATGACGCTGGGCGCGCTGAAAGGCTAGGCGGCGCGATGGCCCTCACCCGATCCGTCTGGCGGGGGATGCCCGCCTGGACGCTGGAGAGCGACCGGTTGCGCGTGGTCACCACGCCGGACCTGGGCGCCAAGATCGCGTCCATTTTCGACAAGGCCGCCGGGCACGAGTGGCTGGTCGCGCCCCCGGAGCGGCCCTTCGGGCCGGTCGACTACGGCGCGGAGTTCATCGCCCAGGACATGAGCGGCTGGGACGAGATGGTGCCCACCATCAAGCCCTGCCGCTACCCCGCGTCCGGCCCGTACCTGGGCGCCGCGCTGCCCGATCACGGCGAAGTGTGGGCGCTGCCGTGGGACGTCGCAGCGGCGGACGACGGCGCACTGACCCTGGCCGTCGAGGGGCGCGCCCTGCCCTACCGGTTCGCGCGGCGCATGTCGCTGGACGACCCCGCCATGCTGCACCTGACCTACACGCTGGCGAATACCGGCGACTACCCGATCGCGGCGCTGTGGGCCGCGCACCCGCAGTTCACCGCGACACCCGGCACGCGCATTCGCCTGCCGGAGCACATCACCGAGCTGGTCAACGTCCGCCTGACTCCCGAATTCGGCGCGATCGGGCTGCGCTACCGTTGGCCGCAGGCCACCACCCAGCAGGGCGCGCCCTTCGCCCTGGATCGAGTGGCATCGCCGGCCGCCCGCACCTGCCGCAAGCTGTACGCGCCGCCGGAGGTGCCGGTCGGTTGGGCGGCCCTGGTCGAGGAGCCGGGCGATCACTGGCTGCGCATGGCATGGTCGCCGGACGAGGTCCCTTACCTGGGCATCTGGGTGGACGAGGGCGCGGTCAACAGCGTGGCAACCGCTGCCTTGGAGATCACCACCGGCTTCCACGACAGCCTGGAAACGGCCTGGGGCAAGGGCCGCAGCCCGGTGCTGGAGCCAGGCGCGAGCCAGATGTGGACGGTGACGGTGGCGGTCGGCAGCGGGCCACTGCCCCTGGGCTAGTATTTGGGCGAGGTTTTGGGTAGACTAGAGCCGCTTTCGTCGCGCAGCAGCTAAGGGGAACCCGCCAGAATGCCCGACACACTTGAACTGCTCGAACGGCCCACCGCGGCCCGCATCGACATGATCGCGGGCTGGCGCCAATGGGCCGATGCTGGATCGACCTCGTCCAGCCTGCCGGAGTACCTGATCAAGCAGACCAGCGCCCGCCGCATCGGATCGATTCACCCGGAGGGCTTTTACCTGTTCCAGATCCCTGGCACGCACGATCTGGTCAGGCCGGTGATCGAGTTTGACGAGGGATTTCCCGAATCGCTCAGCACGCCGAGCAACGAGTTCTATTACACCGGCGACGAGCGCCACGGCACGGTGATCTTCCTGGGCGACGAGCCGCATCTGGATATCGACCGGTACATCGCCGCGCTGCTCGAGGCGGCCCAAACGCTGGGCGTGAAGCGCATCGTCAGCCTGGGCGGCGTATACGGCGAGCTGCCGTACAACAAAGAGCGCACCATCTCGTGCGTCTACAGCCTGCCCGCGCTCAAAGAGGAGCTCGGCGAGCTGGCCCTCCAGTTCTCGGACTACCACGGCGGCGCGGCCATCGACTCAGTGCTCTGCCGCCACGCGTTCCTGGCAAACGTGGAGCATGTCGGCCTGTACGCGTTCGTGCCCACCTTCGATTTCTCCCAACTGGGCAAGGCGGGCCACACCATCCGCCTCGAAAACGACTACATGGCCTGGCTAGGCGTCATGCGCCGGATCAACTACATGCTCAAGACCCGCTTCGATCTGTCGGACCTGGAAGCGAAAAGCGCCAAGCTAATCGAGGTGGTCGATGCCCGCGTCGATGAGATCGAGCGCAACGCCCCGGAGCTCAACGTGCGCGAATACTTCTCCCAACTGGCCGAAGACTTCACCGAGATGCCCTTCAACCCGTTGGGCGACGTGTGGGAAGAGGAGCTGCGGCGGCTGTTCAACGACGAGAATGAGGACGACGCCTAGCCTCATCGCACTGCCCCATCCACGATCGGGCCCCGGCGGATCGACACCTGCCGGGGCCCGCTGCTTCCCAGCCGCGCGCGGCTAGCGCGTCAGCCACGCCCCGTCCACGGGCAGGATCGCGCCGTTCACGTAGGAGGCGGCATCGGACGCCAGGAAGACGACCGCGCCCTTCAGATCGTCGGGCGTGCCCCAGCGGGCCGCCGGGATGCGATCCATGATCGCCTTGCTGCGCACGGGATCGGCGCGCAGCGGCGCGGTGTTATCGGTCGCCATGTAGCCGGGCGCGATGGCGTTCACGTGGATGCCCAACGACGCCCACTCGTTCGCCAGCGCGCGCGTGATGCCCGCCACGGCGCTCTTGGACGCGGTGTACGACGGCACCAGGATCCCGCCCTGGAACGATAACATCGACGCGACGTTGATGATCGAACCGCCGCCCTGCTCGCGCATGACGCGCGCCGCCGCCTGGGACAAGAAGAACACCGCCCGCAGGTTGATGTGCAGCACGTCGTCCCAGTCCTGCTCGGTGTAGTCGATGGCGGGCGCGCGCCGGATGATCCCGGCGTTGTTCACCAGGATATCGAGCCGCCCGAACTCGGCCACCACCTTCGCCACCTGATCGCCGAGATCGCTCACCGACGCCTGGAGCAGATCGCATTCCAGGTTCAGGAACCGGCGCCCGAGCGCCTCGACCTGGGCGCACGTCTCGTGACAGTCCGGCGTGCGATCCAGCCCGGCGATGTCGGCGCCGGCTTCGGCCAGACCGACCGCCATCCCCTGGCCGAGTCCCTGGCTGGCCCCGGTAACGAGCGCCACCTTACCCTTGAGGCTAAACTGCTCGAGAATGCCCATGCTGCGCCCCTTCTCGCTAGCGCAGATCGGTCATGGCGACGGCGTCCATGTCGCTGAAGGTCTGGTTTTCGCCCGCCATCGCCCAGATGAACGCGTAGTTACCGGTGCCCATGCCCGCGTGGATCGACCAGCTCGGCGAGATCACCGCCTGCTCGTTACGGACCACGATATGGCGCGTCTCGTCCGGCTCGCCCATCAGGTGAAAGACCACGTTGTCGCCCTGGATATCGAAGTAGAAATAGACCTCCATGCGGCGCGCGTGCGTGTGGGCCGGCATGGTATTCCACATGTTGTTCGGATCCAGCAGCGTGACGCCCATCACCAACTGGCAGCTTTTCGCGCCATCGGGATGGATGTACTTGTAGATCGTGCGCTCGTTGGAATTGGCGATGCTGCCCAGGTGGGCCGGCTCCGCCGCGTCGATCGGGATGTGCGTGGTCGGGTAGGCGTGGTGGGCCGGCGTGCTGCTCAGGTAAAAGCGGGCCGGGTTGGCCGGGTCCGCGCTGGCGAACACCACGTCACGCGTGCCCATGCCGATGTACAGCCCGTCCAGGCGGTTCATGGCGTACTCGGTCCCGTCCGCCGTGATAGTGCCCGGGCCGCCCACGTTCACCACGCCCAGCTCGCGCCGCTGCAGGAAGAAGTCCGCGCCCAGCTCTTTCGGGTCGCCCTCCAGCGCCACGCTGCCGCTGGCGGGGTACGCGCCGCCGGTGATGATCCGGTCGATGTGGCTGTAGACCAGCTTGATCTCGTCCTCAACGAACAGCCGCTTGATCAGGAACTCGCGGCGAAGCTGCTTGGTCGTGTATTTCTTGACTTTTGCGGGATGCGACGGATAACGCATTTCCATGATAACGCTTGCTCCTCGTAGTTATAGCTCGATCAGATACAGTTGCACGCGGCCCCCAAAGTCGGAGGCGTAGAGAATCCGGCTGCCGTCCCAGCTCCACGTCGGGTGGCAGTGGCTGGCCTGCGTGTGCCACGACGTCTTGTGATGGGCCAGCGTTTGCAGCGTGGCTTTCTCGCCCGCGATGTCGATCAGCACCAGGTTGTCCACGTCGTCGCCGACCAGCACGGTATTGTCCGGGTTGGCGTGATAGTGGTTGCAGTAAAACGGCATGTCGATGCGCCGGACCAGCTCGCCGGAGCGAGACATCAGCCCCACGAACGGGATTATCGTGTTTTCGTTGACCGCCACATCGGTCACTACAGCCTGGGTGCGGTGCGAGGTGATTGTGCCGTCGTGGCCGGGGCCGCGATCGTCGAAGAAGACGTAGCCATCCTGCGTCCAGAACTCGTGGCCGATGGCATCCTGCTCATCCTGGCGGAAGCAGGGACGCGCCTCGCGCCGGACGAAATCCAGGAACCAGATGCGCTGCGTCACCAAGTTCCACGGCCCTTCGTGGCAGAACATCCCCAGCGTCGAGTCGTCGGGCGAGAACTGGAAGTGGCCGAGCTGGTGCGTGTCCTTGAAGACATCAAACCAGCCGGAACCGTCCAGATAGGCGAGCGTGACGCGGCCATCCTTGATGCGGTAGTAGCGCTCTTTGAACCCGGCATAATTCGCGCCGTTCTCGACGTAGGTCGGCGGCTTCTCGTTGCGGCAGAAGGCCACGTACTGCCGGTTGGGCGCGATCGACGGCACGCTCGAAATGGCGTAGGCCGGGACTTCCTCGTAGACGGTGATCGCCCCGCCGCCCGTCAGATCCAGTACGCGGACGTCGTGCGCGCCGGTCGTGTAGGCCAGCAGCGCGCTGTCCGGCGTCTTGGTGAAGGTGTGGGGTCCCTGCAGCACGTCGCCCGACAGGCGCTCGATAATCCCGGTGTCCAGGTTCATGCGGTACGGGCTGTACTGGGGTGATTCGTGGGGCGCGCGGTCCTCGCCGGACGCGCGATCCGACACGAAGATGATCTCGTTCCTGTTCCGATCAAACGAGTTTTCGGTGAAATACATATGGACGTTGTTGCCGGTCGAGGTTAGTTGCTTGATCGTCCGGCCCGTCTTCTCATCCTTGAACTCGCGAATTTCCGATGGCCATGTGTCACTCATATCGACTCGAACCTTTGTGATGCGTCAAACAGGCACAGCATGTAACACGAAGCGCGTCGCCCCGGCGGGCAGCGTCACCGCCAGCCGCGACAGCACGCCGTCGAGCATGTTTTGGCGGCAGGCGTCCTCCAGCCGCTCGGCGGTGAAGACCGCCCCGGACGGCTCCGCGACGCGCAACTCCAGCGCCGCGTGCTCGCCGGTGATGCGCGCGGTCGCGCCATCGATCGCGACTGGGTGCCACGTCGTGAAGGCTTCCTCGATGTCCAGCGGCGGACCGTCGAACACGAACTCGTCGCTGAGGGTGAGCGCGCCGGTCCCCGCGTCGAACTCGAACGTCCGGCGCGCGCGCGCCAGCGCCGGGATGTCATACGCCTGGTGGAAGTCCACTACGGCATATTTTAGCGCGCCGCGCTGCCCGTGGTCCACGATGGCGCCGTGGAACTGCTGGCAGCCGCCAAACTCGGGCCCCGGCGCCTGAAGCTGGCCGCCGATGCGCGGGACGCTGTGAGAGTACGAGTTGTTGAACACGTTCTGGTAGCGCGGCTGGCGGAAGTACTCCTTGCTGTACAGGCCGCGCCCCGGATCGGGGATCAGGCTGTCGCCCGCCACGTTGAGGATGAAGGTGGCGATATCGGTGTGGCTGTGGTGCCCGTCGTTGTGGCCGGACTTGGTCACGAAGACGACCGGCCTGCCGTCCGCAGTCTGGCCCACGAACTTGATCAGACCCGTGTCCGGCAGGAAGAAGTCGCGCGGCTCCAGCGGCGGGACGGGCTGCGTGCAGTCCCACCAGGCCGCGTAGCGGTGGACGATGGGCAGCTTGGAATAGAAGTTGTAGCCGAACTTGCGGGCCGTCTCGCGATCCATCTGCGCGCCGGCCTCGGACATGACGGCGCCCCCGTCTAGCTCGCCGAACAGCGCGCGCAGCTCGGCCACGCCGGTGCGCTCCGCCAGCCGGTTGACCACGCCCGCCGACAGGGTGAGCGTCTCGGTCGCGTCGCCGAAGTTCACGAAGCGGTTGGGCGGCACCAGCGCCACGCCCGGCGGATAGGCAGCGATATCGCGCAGACGGGGATCGGCCAGCAGATCCAGCTCGCCGCGGGAGATCTCGCGCAGCAGCTCCGCCACGGTGATCACGTACATCATGCCGTAGTTCCAATAGCCGATGCCCTCGATCGAGCCGCCGTCGGCCTCGAACCCGGTGGCGAGATACGCTTCGAACCCTTCCAGCACCAGCTCGAGCGCCTCGGCCAGGGTTTCGAGGTCCTTCTCCAGCCGCAGGAACGCCAGCCCGATCGAGCCGTTGCACACGCCGTTCCAGTTCAGCGCGCCCCTGAACCACCAGTGATCGCGGGCATAGGCCAGGTACGGCCTGAAGATATGGCGCTCGACTTCTTGCCGGATGCGCTGCCGGACTTCTGGCGCCAGCGCGTCGCCCACCAGGACCACCGTCTCGGCCAGGGCCGCGCCCGTCTCGGCGGCGAACAGGTCGATCGAGTCCGGCTCGCGCGTGAGCATGGTGTGCGCGCCCAGCGGCGCCGTCCGGAGGCGCGGCGGGTCCAGCTCCCAGTAATCCGGCCCCTGCTCCTCGTGCGCGGGCAGCACCCACGTCGTCTCCTCGCAGATGCTCCAGGCCAGGTTCTGGATCGCCTCGAGCGCCGTTTCGTCGCCGGTGATGAACTCCATCACGGCGCGCGTCAACGTGGCCCGCTTCAGGAAGTACGGCTCCTCGTAGTGGCGGCGTACACCGGTGTGCTCGAACTGGCGATAGAGGGTGTAGGTGAGCGCCGGGATCGCGTCCCGCTCGGGGATCTCGCGCCGGATACTGTCCAGCAAGCGGGCAGTCGTGGGCGACTGGCGCACTTCTTCGGCCAGATCGGCGACCGGGCCGGGCGCGGCCAGCCACGCCTTGATCTGCTCTTTCGAAGGTCGATACACGTCAATGGACTCCAATCAGCGACAGTTGATCGGCGAAATGACACGCCACGCCGTGCCCGTTCTCGAATTCGCGCCACGCGGGGACCTGTTCTTTGCAGATCGCCTGGGCGTAGCGGCAGCGCGGGTGGAACGCGCAGCCCGGCGGCGGATTGGCCGGGTTCGGCACATCGCCCGTCAGGATGATGCGTTCGCGGCTGACGTCCGGGTTGGTCGAAGGCACTGCCGACAGCAGCGCCTCGGTGTAGGGATGCAGCGGGTTGACGTACAGCTCGTCGGAGTTGGCCAGCTCGACCACTTTGCCCAGGTACATCACCGCGATCCGGTTGCTGATGTGCTGCACGACCGACAGATCGTGCGCGATGAACAAATACGTCAGCCCCAGATCGTTTTGCAGATCCTGCAGCAGGTTCACCACCTGGGCCTGCACCGACACGTCCAGCGCGGACACGGGCTCGTCACACACGATCAGCTTAGGGCGCAGGGCCAGGGCGCGCGCGATTCCGATCCGCTGGCGCTGGCCGCCGCTGAACGCGTTCGGGTAGCGGTTCATATACTCCGGGCGCAGCCCCACCCGCCGCAGCAGATCGCCCACTTCGGCCTTGAGATCGCTGCCGCGCTTCCGGGTGTGGATCACCAGCGGCTCGCTGACGATGTCCAGCACGGTCATGCGCGGATTGAGCGACGAATACGGGTCCTGGAAGATCATCTGGATCTCGCGGCGGTAGGCGCGCAGCTCACGCGGGGACAGCTTGGCAAAATCGATGGCGCGGGCGCCGTTGGACCCGGCTGGCGATGGGGCGGGCGCGCCCGGACCGGCAGCGGCATCGCCGTAGTAGAGAATCTCGCCGGCGGTCGGCACGTAGGCGCGAACGGTGCAGCGCCCTAGCGTCGTCTTGCCGCACCCGCTTTCGCCCACCAGCCCCAGCGTCTCGCCGCGCAAGATACTGAACGAGACGCCATCGACAGCGCGGACATGGCCGACCACGTGCTTGAGGAGGCCGCGTTTGATCGGAAAGTACATCTTCAGGCCGTTGATGTCGAGCAGTTTCGCTTTGTCAGCCATGGCCAGCCTACCCTGTATACAGTGTGCAGCGCACATAGTGCCCCGGCTCGATCTCGACCAGCGGGACGCCCGCCGGGTCCGTGCAGGCCGCTTTTTTGGCCGCAGGACAGCGTGTGTGGAAGGCACACCCCTGGGGCACGTTGAACGGATCGGGGATCATGCCGGGAATCGGGTGCAGGCGGCTGCGCTCCTTGCTGCCCAACTCCGGCACCGACTGCATCAGCCCGACCGTGTACGGGTGGGCCGGACGCTTGAACAGCGTCTTCCGATCCGCGATCTCGACGATCTTGCCCAGGTACATCACGGCGATGCGGTCGGCCGTCTCGTTGATCACGCCCAGGTTATGGGTGATCATGATGATCGCCGACTCGAACTCCTGCTGGAGATGGCGCATCAGGTCGAGGATCTGCGCCTGGATCGTCACGTCCAGCGCGGTGGTCGGCTCGTCGGCGATCAGCACCGACGGATTGCACGACAGCGCCATCGCGATCATGGCACGCTGGCGCATCCCGCCCGAATACTGGTGCGGGTACGACCGGATGAACTCGCGCGCGTTGCCGATGCTCACCGCTTCCAGCATGGCGATGGCCCGTTCTTCGGCCTCGCGCTTGTCGACGTTCTGGTGCAGGATGATCGATTCCATGATCTGGTCGCCGATGGTGTGCATCGGTGAGAGCGAGGTCATCGGCTCCTGAAAGATCATGGCGATCTCGTTGCCCCGGATCGAGCGGATCAGGTCGCCTTCCGGGTCGATCTGCGTGATGTCGATTTCCTCGCCGTTGCGCCTGCGAAACCAGATGTGCCCGTTGGTGATGCGCGCGGTACGTTTGGGCAGCAGGCGCATGATGCTGTGGGCCGTCACGCTCTTGCCACAGCCGGACTCGCCCACCAGGCCGAGCGTTTCGCCGTTGCGCACGTTGAAGGTGACGCCGTCCACTCCCCGCACCATGCCATCCAGCGTGCGAAATTGCACTTCGAGGTCGGTGATTTCTAGCGTGTGGTCAGCATTCATGGCGGCCTCTAAATCGTGTAGGGGTCGGCCGCGTCACGCAGACCGTCGCCCATGAAGCTAAAGGCCAGGATCACGATGACGATGACAATGGCCGGCGTGAACACCCACGGGTAGAGCGCCAGCGACTGCAGGTTCTGCGATTCCTGGAGCAGCACGCCCCAACTGGTAGTGGGCGGCCTGAGGCCCAGGCCCAGGAAACTGAGCGCCGTCTCTGCGATGATCATGGCCGGCATGGCCAGCGTCGCCACGACGATGATCTGGCCGAACGTCGCTGGGATCAGGTGCCTGAAGATGATGCGCGCGTCACTCGCCCCGGCCAGCTTGGCCGCCATGACGTAATCGCTCTGGCGCAGCGCCAGCACCTGGCCGCGCAGTTGGCGCGCCAGCCACGTCCACCCGATCAACGACAGGATCAACGTCACCGCAAAATACGTCTTGAGCTGCGACCAGCCCGCCGGCAGCGCAGCGGACAGCGCCATCCATAGCGGAATATCCGGAAAGGCGCGCACCAGCTCGATCAGGCGCTGCATAAGCTCATCCACGATGCCGCCATAGTAGCCGGAGATGATGCCGAGCGTCGTGCCAAAGACCAGGCTCATCAACACGCCAACCAGCCCGATCGTCAGCGAGATCTGGCTCCCCAGGATGATGCGCGAGAACATATCGCGGCCCTGACGGTCGGTCCCCAGCACGCTGACAATCCCGCCCTCCGCCTGGAAGAGGTGAATGTTGGTCTCGAACAGGCCCAACAGCTTATAAGAATCGCCCTCTGCAAAGAAGTCGAGATAGATTTTTTCGTCGGTTTGTTTGTGCACACGCCGCAGGCTCTCGTCGTAGCCCGACTCGATGCCGTAGACAAACGGGCGCAGCTTGCCCTCGTCGAACAGGTGAACGCGCTGCGGCGGCAGGTAGAGCTGCTTGGTGAAACGCGTGGTCAGTGAGTAGGGCGCGATGAAATTGCCGAACGCCGCAACCAGGTAATAGAACAAGACGATGACCATGCCGATGATCGCCGCCCGGTTGCGCCGGAAGCGCCGCCAGATCATCGTCCACTGCGACGCGGCGAAACGGGCTTCCTCTTCGGACAGTTGCATCAGCTCGGCGTTGGCCTCGCGCGCCGCCTCGTCTTCGGCCAGGCGGCGATACAGCTCGCGCAGCGAGTCCGATTGCTGATCGATCGGGCGTTGAGGCAGGGGGTTGGATGATTCGATCATGTGTACACAATCCTCGGATCTAGCCAGGCCAGAATCAGATCGGCGATGAGGTTCGATGCCAGCAGCATGAACGACATAATCAGCAAGAACGTCCCGGCGACGAACATGTCCTGGCTTTGCAGCGCGCGCAGAAAGAGCGGCCCGGTGGTGGGCACGGACATCACCACGCCGATCAGGATCGACGAGGAGATGATCTTGGGCACTTCCATCGCCAGCACGCTGACCACGGGGTTGAGCGCCGAGCGAACCGCGTACTTGTTGATGACCTTCTTCTCTTTAAGCCCTTTGGCGCGCGCCGTGGTGATATACTGCTTGTTCATTTCATCGAGCATGCCGTTGCGCATGATGCGCATCAGCTGCGCCGTGCTCGCCAGCCCCAGGATGATCGCCGGCGGCCACAGGTGCAAGAAGTAATCCCAGGCTTTCGCCAGGCTCATCGGTTGGTTGATGAACTCCGGAGACTGGTCGCCCACGACGTTCAAGCCCAGTTTGATCCCGCCGATGTACATCCAGATCAGCGCGAGCAAAAACCCAGGCACCGACAGCCCGAGAAACGCCACCAGTGACAGCAGCGCGTCGCCGGCTGAGTACTGGTGGGTGGCCGAGTAGATGCCGATCGGGATCGAGAGCGCGATCATCACCAGGATCGAGCAGAACCCCAGCAGCACGGTGTACCAGATACGGTCGGAGATCAGCGGCCACACCTCGCTGGACCACTCGTAGGAGTAGCCAAAGTCGCCCTTCGGAAAGCCCTTGATCCACGTCAGATACTGCTTCAAAAAAGGCTCGTCCAACCCGTATTTTTCCCGCAAAAGCTGCGCCTGCTCGTTCGACATGCCGCCGCCGCTGGTCCCCTGGACGGCCTGCAACGTGGTCAGGTAGTCGCCGGGTGGCAGTTGGATGATGACGAACACGATGAAGGAGATGGCGATCAACATGGGCACCATCGCCAGCAACCGTCGGACTATGAAATGGATCATACGCTCGCCTCCGGGAGTCACTGTTCGGATGGGGAGATGGGCTGGGTGCCGAGACCAGCACCCAGCCCAAGAGACACTCCAGGCAGCTTACTCGCCGCCACCCGCGAAGTAGAAGGTCGCAGGTTCCAGCGTGCCGGGGGTCATGATGATCCAGTCGGCGGTGTGGACCGGGTCAACATTCATGAAGTTGTCCTTGACCACCACCGGGTTCGGGACCATCCCCGCCGTGCCCAGCGTCCACAGGTTTTCGGTGGACATGCGGACGATTTCCTTGCCGATTTCGACCTGCCGCTCCGGATCGACGGTGGCACGGTACTCATCGTACAGCGCCATCACAGCCTTGAACTCATCAGTGGGTTCCAGGCCATCCGCGCCGCCCGACTTGTACCAGATACCGTAAGCCGGGGCCATCCACGAGCGCTCATCAAACGGGAACTGGTAGATCGGGTCCACCATCGGGACCAGGCCACGGTCGGTCGACCAGGTCGAGATCATCACCTCGTTGCCGCCCGCCCGCGGCCAGAACACCTCGCGGGTTTCGATCTCGTACTCGTTCTTCAGGCCGATCTCATCCCAGTACTGCGAGATCAGCTCGAGCGTGTCGGCCATGCCGGTGGCCGTGGCCGACGTCTCGATGACCAGCAGCAGGTCCGATCCATCGGCGAAGTTGTAGTAGCCATCATCACCCTTCACCAGACCGATCTCATCGAGCAGCGAGGTGGCCAGCTCGGGATCGTACTGGGCATAGTAGTTTTGAAGCTCGGGGATGAAGTAGGGTGAGTAGGGTACGACACTGATCGTCTGCGGGACGCCCTGACCCAGGAACGCGACCTCGTTGATCGCATCGCGATCAATCGCGACGGAGGTTGCCTGGCGGAAGCGCAGGTCCTGGAACAGAGTCCTGTACTTGTCGTCCGGGTAGCTCTGGTTGAAGAACAGAGTCGCGGCAGAGGCCTGGGCCTGAGGCCACATCAGCATGTGGTAGCCGTTCGCCTCGGCGTTCTCGAGATAGACCGGGTACTGCGCCAGGTCGATGCCGCGCGCCTGCATATCCAGCTCGCCCGCAACGCCCATGATATTCAAACCTGCAACGTCATCGACCATGTGATAGTACTGGTAGTCGATGTAGGGGAGCTGATTGCCCTCGGTGTCAACCGCGTAGTAGTACGGGTTGCGCTCGGCAATCATCAGCGTGGTGCCGGCTTCATACTCGGTGATCTTCCAGGCCGTCATCACCGGGCGATCCACGTTGTAGTCGAACGCTTTCTCTTCGAACAGCTCGTAGGTGCCGGTGTCGCTGTATTCAGGGTGGAACTGCTCGAGGTAGTGCTTGGGCGCGTAGAAACCGAAGCGCTCGAAGCCGAGCGGCCACTGGTTGCCATGGAAGGCCAGACCGACTGTTTCGGCCAGACCGTTGGGCGCCGCGAATTTCAGCTTGATGGTGATGTCGTCGATCTTCTCAAGCGTCATCGGCTCGCCAGCCACGATCCACTCGGAGTGAATGGCCGCTGTGATGTTCGTATCCTGTTCGATGGCTTCCCACCAGAAGATCACGTCATCAACGGTCCACGGCGTGCCATCGGACCACTTGAGGCCCTCGCGGAAGAACAGGGTC
>Ga0123333_10004656_pt1 | contig 12759 bp, 9 predicted proteins | sample BioC12SIPDNA_3_FD_89957 | JGI IMG/M metagenome (GOLD analysis project Ga0123333, IMG submission 89957) | Anaerobic biogas reactor microbial communites from Washington, USA - Biogas_R2_B C12 SIP DNA | ecosystem: Engineered > Bioreactor > Anaerobic > Unclassified | place: Washington, USA...
ATCGCATCGACGTCCTCGAGGGCGCGACCAACCGCCGCGGCTTTGTAAGAACGTGCGAAGCAAAATAATCCTCGTTCCCATGCTCTGCATGGGAACGCACTGTCCGAACGCTCTGCGTTCGCTCCGGCCCGTTCCGCCGACGACGCGGAGCGTCGGGGCAGTGGGTTCCCAAGCGGAGCTTGGGAACCAGGAGCTAACCAGGAGCTAGCGGAGCTTGGAAACCAGGTGCTAAAGCGGAGCTTGGGAAACAGGGGGGCAGCCTCACCTCGGATGGCCGAGGTGATATGGAAAATTACAAAAGCGCGCGCGGCGCGCATAAGTTGCAAGTTAAGACTCAAACCAACACCAAGACGAGAGGTTCACTATGCCCGACATTACCACTGTGGTTTCCTATGCAGGTCAAGCGTGCTACGGGGCGCTGGGATTGATGGCTCTATGGGGAGCCTTCTGCACGATAATCGTATGGCGGCGGGTCGGGTATTTTCGCTTCCGCAACGAGGAAGAACAGACCGACTTCCTCAACAAGTTCGACGAACAGATGGCCGCCAAGGACTATGATGCGGTGGTTCAGTTTTGCAGCGAAGACCCCCGGGCGGTTCCGCAGCTCGCCGCCTTGGCCGTCGAAAACCGCAAGCTCGGCTACGCCAAAATCCGCTCCATGCTGGTCGATCGTTTTCAACGCGACGTGCTGGCCGAGTTGGAACACTGGCTTTCTTGGGTCTATACGATGATCAAGTCGGCCCCGATGGTCGGGCTGTACGGGACGGTGTTGGGCATGATGGGCGCATTCGGACAGTTGGCCAAATCGGATAAAGTCACCCCCACCGCCCTGGCCGGCGACATCATGGTCGCCCTGGTGACAACCGCGCTGGGGTTGACCATTGCCATCCCCTTGATCATCTGCACGAACAGCATCAACGTGCGAATCCGCAAGCTCGAGGAATTGGTCGGCTACGGCTTGGCCCGCATCCTGGAAACCATCAAACAGTCGCAGACCTCGGAAGTCGAGGAGAAGTAGCGCATGGCCCAAAAAGACGCCTGGGACAAACCGTTTATCGAAGACGAGGATGGCGGCGCTGCCGTGCAGTTTCGTCCTCCCTTGAAACAGGAAGACGACGTCGATATGACGCCGATGATCGACTGCGTGTTTTTGCTGTTGATCTTCTTTCTGGTCGGTTCGATACCGGACATCAAGACGGCGGTCGAGTTGGCCCCCGCCCGTTACGGCATAGGGGCCGATCCGAGCAGCGCGGTCTTCGTCACCGTGGCCGAGGGCGGCGCAACGGCCGACATCTACTTGGCCGACGGCAAAGTCGGCTCCCCTTTGCCCAACGACGTTAAGACGCAAGAGGCAACCATCACGAAAGCGATACGCGACGGCCGGCAAGAAGGAAAGTCGAGCGTCATCATCAAGGCCGAAAAGAGCGTGAAACACAAGGAGGTATCGCGGGTGGCATCGGCCGCCGCGAAGGTCGAGGGCATCCAATTATATCTGGCAGTATTCGAGAAAAAATGAGCGATACAGCACAAATATCCGCCGAAGATCAGGCCGTCCTCACTTTCGAGCACAAGGACGACAGCGACCATGAAGTCGACATGACTCCGATGATCGACTGCGTATTCTTGCTGCTGATATTCTTTTTGGTGACGGCCTCGTTCCAGTTGCAAAAGGCGTTGGAGGTTCCGGCCCCCGAGTCTCAAGCCCCCAGCCCGCAGCAGGAAAAACTCGAATCCGACGAGGACACGATTACGGTGCGGATCGACGCCGACAACACGATCTGGGTAAACGACAGCCAGGCGATCAGCGAGCAGGACTTGCTGCTCAAGATTCGCGAGGCCCGCGAGAACGCGAAAAACCTCACACCCGACGGCCGCCCGGCCCATATCCTCGAAGTGAAGGCCGACGGCGAGGCCCGCCACGACGTGGTGGTTATGGTGCTCGATGCGGGAAACGCCGAGGGAATGGAAAAAGTCCGCCTCTCGGCCGCCGACGATTATTAAGGAAATTAGAAGACAATTTGGAATACAAACCTGCCGGATTCAATCCCTCCGCGGGCGTGGAATTCGGGCGAATTTCTCACTGACAATGCTGAAACCATGAACTCCACCGAAAGATTTATTGCGTTGCTTGAAGAGCGGGAACTCGTATCGTCGCGGACGGCCGAAAGTCTGCGCGAGCAGGTGGCCGAGTCGCGGAAGCCGGTCTCGCCCGAATCGCTCGCCAAGCGTTTGATCAAGCACGGCCGATTGACCTCCACCCAGGCGAAGCGATTGTTGGATGCTTTGAAGGAGGAAGGCGCGGCGGCCGAGAAACCGACGAAGACCGAGCGGAAGCAGAAGACCGAGTCGCAACCGAAGGTTGCGGCGAAGCCGGCGGAGAGCGGCAGTTTGGATTTCGCGCCGCTGGACGACGAGCCGGGGAAGAAGAAGCCGGCGGCCAAGCCCGCCGAGAAGCCCGCCGAGAAGCCGAAGGCCGAGCAGTCCGTGGAGCGAAAGCCCGTTGCGCCGTCCGGCCCGCCCGCGGCCGCTCCCGATTCGCTGTTGGATCAAGAGATGCCCGCCGCTCCGACTGCGGCGGTCGGCGGGCCGCTGGACGGGTTGATGTCCGAAGCCGCAATGGTTGCCGGCGACTCGACCGGACCGCTCGATTCGTCTTCCTCGCGTAGAAGGGGACTGTTCCGCTTCTTCCGCCGCGATAAACCAAAGGTCAAAACCGGAGAAGAACAATGGGGGTCGTCGCTGATGCTCCTCGGCGGCGGCGGTCTGCTGCTGCTAATCATCGTCGGCGGCGCGCTGTGGTACTCCCTGAGCAGGAACAGCGGCGACGAAATGCTTCAACAGGCCGACGACGACTATCGCGGCGGCTCGTACTCGCAAGCGATCGCGAAATACGACAAATTCCTCGAGCAGTTCCCCAATCACGAACGCGCAAGCGTTGCCCGCGTGCGGATCGGGTTGGCCCAGCTCCGTCAAAAAACCGACAGCAAACGTTGGGAAGAAGCCCACAAAGAGGCCCAAGATGTATTGAATCGCATCGCGCCGGAAAAGGACTTCAAGGAAGCACACCAGGAGTTGGCCTCGATGTTGCCGACGATTGCCGAGGGATTGGCCGCCGAAGCGCATAACAAAACTTCGCGAGAGTTGATCGACAAATCGCGCGAAGCCACCGCAATGACGAATAAATACGTCCCCAAATCGCTTGTTCCGCTGGTCAGGCTCGAAGAAGTCGAGCGGAGGCTGCAACTCACCGAGAAAGCGGTCGCGCAAGACGACGAGTTGGCGAAGACGGTGGCACTCATGCAGGCGGCCGCCAAGGAAGCCAGAACCCAAGACGCCTACGCGGCGTGCAGCGCCCTGTTGCGGGTGTATCCCAAGCTGGTCTCCGATGAAAAACTGACGGAGGCCCTGCTCCAGGTTTCCCAGGCCCAACAGAAGCTGGTCGAAACCGTTGCCGAGCGGAAGCCGGCCGCGGCCGACCAACCCGCCGACGCCGCCTCGGCCAACATCGCCTTGGCCAGGAGCACGGTAAAATCCAACGCCCCCGACGCCGACGGACATATCGCCTTGGCCGAGTTCGACGGTTCGGTGTACGGATTGAACGCGGCCGACGGGAAGCTGCTTTGGCGCCGGTTCGTCGGTTTGCAGACCAATCCCCGCGGACCGTCATTTCCGCCGACGTTTTTCAGCCCCGAGCCGGGCAGCGACGCCCTGGTGGTCGACGCCGCGCGAAACGAACTTTTGCGGCTCGAGGCCGCGACGGGCAATATCCGCTGGCGCCATAACGTGGGCGAACGGTTCGACGCCCATCCGGTCGTCGCCGGCGGCAAAATCCTCGTCGCCGCGCGGAGCGGAAAGCTGATCGCCATCGACGCTGCCGGCGGCGATTCGCCCCACTACATAAAATTCCCTCAAGAATTGACAGTGGCCCCGGCCGTGGACGCGCGGCGCTCGCTGGTCTATCAGGTCGCGGTCCATTCCAACTTATTCGTGATTTCGCTCGAAGACGGCGCTTGCCGCGAGGTGTTTTATCTGGGACACGGCCAGGGAAGCGTAACCACCGCTCCGGTGGTCATCGACGACTTCCTGCTGGTGGTCGTCAACGACGGCGCCAACGATTCTGTGTTGAAACTGTTCGTCGTGCAGGACAAGAAAACGGCCCCGCCCGAACCATCCTTGAATCTGGTTCAGGAAATCCGCCTCGGCGGTCACGTGAAAACGCCGCCGTTGATCGACGGTCGGCGGGTGCTGGTATCCACCGCCGCGGGCGTGGTGCGGGTTTATGAAATCAGCGCCACCAACGTGAAGATTCCCCTGCGGAAAATCGCCGACACCGCCATCGAAGGCGGCGCAAACCTGATCCGTTTCCCATTGCTTCGCCGCGGACGCTTCTGGATCGCCGACAACCGGCTGACGAAATACGACATTCAAGCCGCTCGCGGACGGCTGATGCCGCAATGGATCGCCGACCAGGAAGGGGCGTTCCTGCAACAGCCCGCCGTAGTCGGCGAGGCCGTGATTTGCGTGCAGCGCAATTCGGGCATGCCCGGCGCCGTCGTCTCGGCGGTTTCCGTACACGACCCACAGCAGTATTGGAACACCCAAATCGGCTGCGCGCCGGCCTCCGCACCCGTCGTCATGGACCAAAACGGCAAAGCGGTCGTCGTCACTTCGGCCGGAACGGTGTTCAGAATCGACGCCGGCGGCCAGGGAGCGCGGGTAGTGAACGAACCGATCGCGGCGGCCGACGCCTGGCGCGTCAACAAGCCGATCAACAACGTGGTCCCGCTCCCCAACGGGCTGCTCGCCATGAACGGCGGCAAGGGGAGCAATCTGATCGGCGTTTTCGATCCGAAAGACGAGAATCCTCTGCTCTATCTGCTGACGCGGAAGGACGAGCTTGCCTGCCCGCCCGTCGCGATGGGCGGTGGACTGCTGGTAGCCGACAGGGCCGGACAGGTCTCGCTGATCGATCCGAAAACCGGCGATGATTTGGCCAAACCGTTCATGCCTCGGTTGGAGCCGGGCGAGAAGATCGACTGGATGCCCCCGGCCGCGGCCGACGAAAATTCGGCCGTTTTGGCCGATGGCCGCGGAAAAGTTTACTTGCTCGGCATCAAGGACCAGCCGGAGCCGCACATCGCCTTGCTGGGACAAACGACCGTCGCCAACCCCGTCGTCTCGGCCATGGCCGTATTCGGCGCCACGGCATTTGGGGCCGACTCGGCCAACATGCTCGGCGGCTTTGCCATTCCGAAACTCGAGCGAAGCAAGGAAGTCAATCTCGAAACGCGCTGCAACTGGGGACCGGTCCGGATCGGCGACGTCGTCTTCGTAACCACCGACGACGACCGGTTGCTGTGCATCGACGCCGAAGGTAACGTTACGTGGCGCGTGGAACTCAAGCACGGCCCGCTGGCCGGCGCTCCGCTTCGCCACGGGGAGAGCTTTATCATCGTCGCCCGCGGCGGCGCGATCCAGCGGTTGGACGCCGCCAACGGCAATGAGTTGGGCGCGCTGGAGGCGGGATGCCCCTTGGCCACCGGCGCGTCGCTGTTGGGCGACGCCCTGCTGGTCGGCGGATATGACGGCACGATTTACAAACTCCGCCAACCCTGAGTTAATTATTATCAAAAGACGCGCACCCGACGAATACGACGACCGCATTCTCACCGAAGCACTTTGATTATTATGAACACCATGCCGTTGCAACCCCGCTTTTTCGTCCCGCTCCTGCTGGCCGTTGCGGCGATTTTCGCAATTTTCCCTCAGGTCGCGCGCGCGGATGAGATCGAATTATACAAGCAGGAGCCTTACGACCTGATCACGCTCGACAAGGCCAACGACAACAAGGTCTTGAAGGTTGTGCCGCTGGGGCTTACGCCGCGCGAAATCGAAGCTAAGATGAAATCTCCCCGGGGTAATAAATTGATCGTCCGCTTGTTCGAGTCCCGAGACAACGAATATGAGATTTTGTGGCGGTCGATCGAAAAGGTGGAAACCTTCGATGAATTGCTGATAAATAAAGCCAAGGAATTGGCCGATCGCAATCGGTTCGATGAAGCCTACGACTACTTCGAATTCATGTTCCAGAACAGGTCCGACGCGCAGGGGCTGAACGCCGCCTTCGACGACTTTCTTTGGGCCGAGGCAACCCACGCCTTTCTGGAAGAAAAATACGACAACGCCCTGGCTCTCTTTCAGGAATTGCACAGACGCTCGCCGAATCGCGATAGACTGGACCGCGCCCTGGGAAGAACCATCGACAACATGGTCGGCCGCTACGTCGAGAATGCAGATTACGTTTCGGCGCGCAAGCTGTTGCGGTTTATGCGGTCGGCCTATCCCGACAATCAATCCGTGAAAACTTGGATCGACCGCTTGCAGGGCGAAGCGGCGCCGCTGCTGGACGAGGCTCGAACGGCCGCCGACGCCGGCCAAGCCGACAAAGCGACGACGGCCATCCGCGGGATTATCGATATTTGGCCCGACCTGCCCGGCGCCCGAGACCTGGCGCTGTCCATTCATCGGAAGTTTCCCCGCGTCGTGGTGGGCGTTACTTCGCTCCGCTCCGACTTCAAGCCGGGCCGGTTGAACGACTGGAATGCACGACGAGACAGCCGGCTGATCTACCGGACGCTGGCGGAATTCACCGGCCCAAGCGTCGAAGGAGGCAACTACGTCTGCCCGGTCGGCGACTTCGTCTCCGAAGAGCTTGGACAACGAATGCTCATCAAGCTCAAGCCGAATATTGGCTGGGCAATCGGCAAAGAGACCCTCGATAATTCGGACGTCGCCCGCCTCTTGCTGGCAATGGCCGTGCAGGGCAATCCCGGCTACCGCCTGGACTGGGCCGATCTGGTCGATTCGATCGCACTCCGCGACGTTTACGGCGTGGATGTAAAATTGCGACGGCCGCACGTTCGGCCGGAGGCGATCTTGCAGGTTGTCGTTTCCCCGCAAAGCTATTCGCCAACGTCGGGCGAGCCCCCGCCGCCGAACGGCCCCCTGGTCGTAAAATCGCAAAGCGACGACGAAATCGTGTTTTCCGCCAATAGCCGGTACTTCGCGGCCGAGCAGGGCCAGCCCGCGGAAATCATCGCGCGACGATTCGACACCGTGGCGTTCGCCATCCAAGCGCTCAAAGACGGCGAAATCGACGTGCTCGACCGCGTCAATCCCTGGCAGCTTCCCCTTCTGCGCGACAACAAGGACATCGTGGTACAGGATTATGCCTTGCCGCTGATACATTGCCTCGTGCCAAATCTCGACAAACCGTTGCTCAACAACCGGAACTTTCGCCGCGCGTTGGCCTACGGGATAAATCGCCAGGCAATCCTCGAACAGATGCTCGGCGGGGTGGATATTCCCGGCTGCGTCGTCACCAGCAGCCCCTTCCCGTTGGGAATCGGGCCTAACGACCCAATGGGTTACGCATCGGACGACGGCGTCGAGCCGCGTCCCTACGATCCTCGGCTGACGATCGCGCTGGCGAACGTGGCATTGACGACGTTTTTAGCCACTCCATCGGGGAAGGAGAGCGGATTGACGAAGATCCCCCCCTTGGTCTTGGCGCACCCAGACGACGAAATCGCCCGCGGAACCTGCGCCTCGATCAAATTGCAGTTGAAGGTGGCGGGCATAGAAGTCAAACTTCGGCAGATCGACGGCCCCATGCCCGATCGCATCCCCGAAGACGTTGATTTGATGTACGTCGAGCTTTCCACCTGGGAGCCGGTGGTCGACGCCCGCCGGTTATTGGGCGAAGACGGGATGGGCGGCCGTTGCAGCCCATACATGAGCCAGGCCCTGCGGCAGTTGGACGAGGCCGTCGAATGGGGGCAAGTGCGGCTCTGCCTGCATGGCGTCCACCGCGTCTCACATGCCGACGTGACAATTATCCCCCTCTGGCAGTTAGTCGAGCATTTCGCCTACCGAGAACGCAGTCTCCAGGGCATACCCGCCAGACCCGTCTCGCTTTATCAAAATGTCGAACAATGGCGACCTGCCTTCAAATATCCCGCGGAAGAGAAATGAATCGCCACAACACAAAGATGACTTATTACACTCGCCCCCGCCGGTTGATTCTTGCGGTCGTCCGCTGTCTGTTATTGGCCGTCGCGGCGTTGTATGCGATCGCGCCGGCATCGGCCACGGACAGGTCGATATGGCAAATGCTTCCATACGACGTGCATATCCTGTTGGCCGTCGATCCGAGTCCGCCGATTACGCCGATCTTGCGGGACGAGCTGCCGGTCTGTCTAAACGAGCGGGTGGAATCGACGATCGGCGCCGCTTGGAACGCGAAGATCGAATATGCCCCGCCGGCATTGCGCGGGGCATTGCTCCGCGACATCGACGCCGTCGCGGTCGATCAGATTCCCATGCCTTCGCCCCCGCCCGACAAAGTGCTATTGCTGGCCGTCAAATGCCTGCCGGGCGGCTTGCAAATAAATGCCCGCGATTTCGATACGCGGACCAACACAATCAGTTCGCCGGTCACGCGTTCGGTCAGCCAGATCGGAGTGCTGGGCGACGCCATGCTCGACGCCGTGCTGTCGTGCTTCGCGCCGCTGGCCTTTATCGATGGGGTGAAGAAGAACGAAGTAACCATCCGGCCAAAGGCGTCGGCCCTGGCGCCGCGCGATCCCAACCTGTCTTTTATTCACAAGGACGACGTCTTCCGCCCGATAAAACGCATCAACGACAAGGACGGGAACCTGCGCATGGCCGAACCTGTCGCATGGACCTTCTTGACGGTCGATGGGTTCCAGACCACTGAAACGAAATGCAAGCTGCATACGGGCATTCTCTCGCCGATCCACAAGCGGGGCGGACGCCGTGTCGAGATGTTGGCGTTGCGCGTGATCCCCACCGATCGTTCCACGGTGCTCGTCCTCAAGTCTCGTACCCCCCCGCACGAACCGCTGTTCGGTTACGACGTTTATTCAAGAGTTCCCGACAAGGAGGCCGCGACCCTGCTGGGACGGACCGACCGCCGGGGACGCTTCGTGGTTCCTCCGGGAGAACACATTATCAGAGTGTTGCTGATCCGGAACGGCCGCGAGCCGCTGGCCCGGATGCCCATGGTGCCCGGACTGGAGGAGGAACTAACCACCGAAATCGCCAAGGACGATCTGCGGCTTTGGGCCGAAGGATTTATCTACAGCTTGCAAGAAGAACTGGTCGACATCGTAGCTCGGCGAAAAATTTACATGGCCCTGATCCGCGCCCGCATGGAAGCCGGCAAAATCGAGCAAGCGGAAAAAATGCTGCTGGACTTGCGGCAAATGCCCGACGCAATGCAATTGGGATTACGCGTCACCAACCAGCGAAAGAGACTCGAAACCAACGATTACGTCGTCCAGACGAAAATCAACCTCTTTCTTGACGACACCGTCCAATTGATCCACCAGCACCTCGACCCCCGCGAACTAACCGAACTGGAAGAAGACTTCCGCCTCGCCAAAGCGGAGGCCGAAAGAGAAGCCGAAAGAGAAGCGAAAGAAAAGGCGAAAGAGGAGGCGGAAGCGTCCAAGTCGGAGTCGGAAGAAAAACCGGCCGAGGAAAGCAAACCCGCCGAAAAACCAACCGAGTGAGCGCGATTTTCCCCAGGCTGGGAACCGGCTCGATTTCCGGTTACTGAAAAGCCTTCATCAGCAGCCACGCCAGAAGCCCGACCGCGCCGGCCCCCAACACGACGCCGCCGGCAATGCAGACGATTTTGATCAGATCGGATCCGGTGGGAATCTGCATCTCCTTCGATGACACATAATCCTCATCGTCATCGTCATCATCGGACGCGACAACCGGGGGCGCCAGCGGCATGACCGGTTGCGGAGGCCGGGGCTTCAAAAAAGGCTTCAACCGCTCGATCACTTCGCGGGCCGTGGAAATCCGCTGTTGCGGCTCCTTGGCCATCAGGTCGGCCATCAGATCGACAAACTCGCCGTCCAAGCCCGGATTTAACCGGCGCGGATCGAGCGGCCGCAATTCGCAATGCGCCCGGGCCTTGTCGGCCGTCGTCCCGCCGGGAAAAGGAACCTTGCCGGTCACCGCATAATACAGCGTGCAGCCGAGCGAGTAGATGTCCCACCCCGTGGTCGGATTCCAGGGATCGCGGACCTGGTCCGGCGAGAGATAGTCGGCCGTGCCCACGATCTTTCCGTAGCGGGGATCGTTCTCCACGCCTTCCTTGATCGAGCTGGCGAAACCGAGATCGGAAAGCTTCGCCTCCCCTTCCGGCGAGACCAGCACGTTTCCCGGTTTAACGTCGCGATGGATGATTCCCTGCGAGTGCGCGTATTCCAGCCCTTCGGCAACCTGGGAAATAATCGAGGCGGCGACGGTCATCTCGAGCGGCCCGTTCTCGCGGACGAGCTTTCTCAGGTCCATGCCGGGAATGTACTCCGTCACCAGAAACCAAACGCTTCCGTCTTGGCCGGCGTCGACGGCGGCGACGAGCTTGGGATGGTCGAGGCGGGCGAGCGCGCGGATTTCGCGGGTGAAATTGTCCACCGCTTCCGGCGTTGCCTTGTCGTGGGGTAGAACTTTTACGGCCACGACCAGCCCGATCTTGCCGTGCCGCGCCTTGAATACCTGACCCATCGCCCCCTGGCCGATCGAGTCGATTATCTGATACGGACCCAGGTTGAACTTGGTTCGTCCGTCGAGCAATTGCTTCGCTTGCCAGGCGTTCAGCAGTTTCATTTCCACCAACCGGTCGGCGAGCCGGCTGTCGCTGGGCGGACCGCTCGGGTCCGGCTCGTCCACGTCCGACCAGCGCACGCTTGCCCGGGCCGAGTCGATCTGCTCCTGCGCCAGCAAACCGGAGGCGATCGCGCACTGCTCGAACTTGGAAAACTCGCCCATGAAACTCTCCGCTTTCTGCTTGCTACAACTCGATGCGCCGCCCTTCCTTGTGGCTTTCTACGGCCGCTTGAACCACGCGCATCGCCAAATAAGCGTCCTCGATGTCGCCGCTGCGGCGAACCAAACTGGTGATGGAGCGATGGAAGTGGGTAAGCAACGCTTCTCCCAGCGGCCGTTCGCTGTCGAGCGATTCCTGATGGCGCCCCGCCTCGTTGAACCAAACCAGCGACGCCGGTAAATCGATGAAGGCAATCCCCTTTTCGCAAGACACCTGCAGGGCGGGGAGCAGCCGGTAGGAAATCGCCTCCTCCCAGTCGGCCGGCACGTAGCGCCCGCAACTGATCTGTGCGGTTGGTCCGGAACCGGGGTTCCCACCCTCCGAAAAATCGAGGTTCAACATCCGATAATCTTCAGCACTGCCGCCGCCGCCGTCGGATGAATGCATTATGCCGATCACTGAAGTCGGCCGCTGATCCATCACGTATCGGCACCAATCGATCTGGCCGATGAGGTGTCTGAAAAACGTGTTGCTTTGTCCTTTGTGGTTCTTGTCCGGCGACGGTTCCTCGACTACCGCGCGCTGATGGCAGAACATCAACCTTGGCCGCCCGAGTAGCGTGGCAATCAGTTCTTTCAGCCGCAAGGTGGCGGGCGCGTGGCGGCGGGGGAACTCGGCGACGAAGGCGATGCCCGCCTCGTCGACGCGTTGCTTGATCTCCTGGGTTTCGACCGGCGAAAGCTCCAGCCCCACGGCGCAATACACGGCCTTCCCCGAATCGCATGCCGCAAGGATCGGCAACTTACCAAACCAATGGGGAGAGAGAACCAGCACCGCGTCGATGTCCTCCCGCTGGACTAATACGTGATAGCCGTCGACGGCCTCGGCGTGAAATTCTCCGGCCGCTTTCTCGGCGCGATGCCGCACCTGATCGCATATTGCGCGGACCTCGAACCGGTCGGCCAGCGCCCTTAGCGCGGGCGCGTGCCGCGCGGCCCAATAATCTCCCAATCCAATCAAACCGAGGCGTATCCGCATGGAGCACTCCTTTACCTGCGATTATAACCGCTTTCCTTGATAATCAAATAATCTTGCTGCGGAAACTTAGTTCGTTGACGGATCGGACGGCAGGTCTTTCAGGTTCAACATCGACTTGAGCAACTCGCGGCCGAGTTGCCGAAAGACCGAATCCCAGAGCTCCTCGTCCGTGGAGAAGATGAGTTCGGCCGTGGCGGGAATGGTCCGCCAAGCCCCGGCGTCGAGTTCCTGTTCCAATTGGCCCGCCCCCCAGCCGGAATGACCGAGAAATACTTTCTGAGCCGAGGTCTCGTCGAGAACCAGACGGTCGAGGTTCGGCTTTCTGGCCGAGAAGTAAACTCCGGTTATTGGCTCCATTTCGGACAACGAAGAATTGGCGTGTAGCGAGAGCAATGGACCGGGGACGGGGCCGCCCAAATAGACCGGCCGGCGGCTGCTGCACGGCTCGCTGCCGACCTCGCGCCAGAGGTCCTGGACGGTCTTGCTAATCGGCCGGTTGACGATCATCCCGAACGCGCCATCTTCGTTGTGTTCGATCAGGAACACGAGCGATTTGGCGAAGTTCGGGTCGAGCAACTGCGGCGAAGCGACCAGCAAATGGCCTTCATACGATTGCATGCGCGCCTACCCTGGTATGATGAAAACGGGGACAGGCTCCGCAATTAGTTCTGATTTCGAACTACTGAAAACGCTACATATTGCGGTGTCTGTCCTCATTTTCATCGGGCCACACCTACTGCTCTGCACAAATTGAGTTTACGGGCGCCGCGGTTGGCTTGTCCAACCGTGTTTCCGGCACTGCTGGACAAGCCGGCAGTGGCACCCAACTGATAAAGTCGAATTAGTATCTGTTG
>Ga0123333_10004664_pt1 | contig 12745 bp, 10 predicted proteins | sample BioC12SIPDNA_3_FD_89957 | JGI IMG/M metagenome (GOLD analysis project Ga0123333, IMG submission 89957) | Anaerobic biogas reactor microbial communites from Washington, USA - Biogas_R2_B C12 SIP DNA | ecosystem: Engineered > Bioreactor > Anaerobic > Unclassified | place: Washington, USA...
CGTCGTCGGCGTCCAGCGTGCGCAGGTACGCCAGCAGCAGGCCGCGGAACTGCTCCTTGAACAGGGCGCGCTCGCGCTCGAGGCGGCTCAGGTCGGCGCGCGCGCGGTGCATCCCCTCCTCGACGCCCAGCAGGCGCTCGCGGCGCTGGCGCTCGGCCGCCTCCAGCACCAGCTGCGCCTCGCGCTTGGCGTTCTCCTTCAGGTCGGAGGCGATGCGCTCGGCGGCCATCACGGCGCGCTGCAGGTCGGCCTCGGCCGCCTTCAGCTGCGCCACCGCCGCCTCCGCCTCCTCCAGCTGCTGCCGCAGCTGTTGCGTCTCGCGCAAGGACTCCTCGACCTCCACCGACAGGCGCTCCAGGAACGCCTTCACCTCGCGGCGGTCGTAGCCGCCCAGGCGCCGGGGGAACTCGGCGTGCTGGATGTCGATGGGCGAGAGGCGGCGGCTCATGCTCAGAGGTTCGGGAGGACGGCGCGCACCAGGCGGCGGAAGGTCTCGCCGCTCTTCGCGGCCATCTCCAGCACCTCGTCGCCGGTGGCGTGGTGGCCGGCGTCGGGGACCGCCATGTCGGTGATGGTGGAGAGCCCCAGCACGCGCATGCCGAGGTGGCGCGCCTTCAGCACCTCGTGGACGGTGGACATGCCCACCGCGTCGGCGCCGAGGGTGCGGAAGGCGCGCAGCTCCGCGCGCGTGGCGTAGGACGGGCCGCTGATCGCCAGGTACACCCCCTCGCGCAGCAGGATCTTCTCGGCGAGCGCCGCTGCGCGCGCGACCTCGAGGTAGCCGGGGTCGTAGGCGTCGTAGGTGACCACGAAGCGCTCGTAGCGCGAGTCGTCGTTGGGGCCGATCAGCGGGTTCTGGCCGGTGAAGTTGATGAAGTCGAGCTGCAGCATCAGCTCGCCGGCACGGAAGTTCGGGTCGAGCCCGCCGCAGGCGTTGGTGACGACCAGGCTGCGCGCGCCCAGCTCGTGCATCAGCTCGATGGGGAACACCACGTCGGCGGCCGGGTAGCCCTCGTAGAGGTGCAGGCGCCCCTGCATCGCCACCACGCGGCGGCCGGCCAGGCGGCCCAGCACCAGGCGCCCGGCGTGGCCCGGCGCGCTAGAGGGCGGCATGCCCGGGACGTCGGCGTAGCTCAGCGCGGCCTCGACCTCGATCTCGTCGGCCAGGGGCCCGAGCCCGGAGCCCAGCACCAGCGCCAGCTCGGGCTCGAAGGCGGTGGCGCGGCGGACGGTGGCGACGGCCTCGGCGAGCCGGCGAGCGCGGGTGTCGGTCGCGGGGGTTTCCATGGCCGGAATCATACCCGCCCCGCCCGTGCCTGGCGCGAGGCACTGAATCCTCTCACCAACCGTTCGGTAGACTGGCGCATGCCGCGAAACCGCGTATCCGTCGTCCTGCTCCTCCTACTCACGGTCTTCCCAGCGTTCGCACAGCAGGTGCAGGGGCGGCTGGCCGAGGTGCGTGTCGAGGGCACCACCAACTACGCCGACATCGTCCGCACCCTGATCACCTCGCGGCCCGGCACCGCGGTCGAGTCCATCGACCTGGAGGCGGAGCGCAACCGCGTGTACAGCCTCGGCACCTTCGAGAGCGTCACGGTGCAGCTCCAGCCGTCGAACGCCGGCCCGGTGCTGCTCGTGCGCGTGCGCGAGAACCCGCGCATCGGCGCCATCGAGTTCGAGGGCGTGGAGACGCTGGCGCCCGCCGCCCTCACCGAGGCGCTGCGCGCCACCAACCTGCTCGAGCCCGGGCGCGTGCTCAACACCGCGCGCGCCGAGGAGGGCCAGAACACCGTGCGGCAGCTCTACCGTCAGGCCGGCCTGCCCTACGACGTCGACGTCGAGCTCGCCACCGAGCCCGCCCCCGACCTGGCCGAGACCGCCGCCGACATCCCGGTGCGCCTCATCTACCGCGTCGACGAGTCGGCACCCATCGACGAGGTCCGCTTCGAAGGCAACACGGTGCTGTCCGACGCCGACCTGGAGCTGATGTTCACGGGCCTCGAGCGCGCCGGCGAGTTCGACCCGGCGCTCTACAGCGAGACCGTCAGGGCCATCGGCACGCGCTACCTCAACCTCGGCTACCGCGGCAGCGGCGTGAACCTCGGGGCCACCCAGCTGCAGAACGGCGTGCTCACGGTGGTGATCCAGGAGCTGGTCATCGACTCGATCGACACCACCGCCCTAGGGCTTGACCCCAGCGCGCTCGACATCAAGCCCGGCGACCTCTTCAACTTCGACCGCATCCTCGAGGAGGTCAAGCGCCTCGCCCGCGGGCGCTCGTCCGACATCCAGCTGCAGGCGGGCGTGAGCCCCAGCGGCGGCGTGCGCGTCACCTTCCGCGTGGGCGCCCCCGAGACCGCCGGGCCCGTCGACAGCATCGAGATCGAGGGCAACACCGTGCTGAGCGACGAGGAGCTGCTCGCGGTCCTCAACCTGCAGGTCGGCGACACCTTCACCTCGGTGCTAGCCGACGCCGACTTCGGCGCCATCGTGCGCGCCTACCAGCAGGCCGGCTACCGCGTGGTCACGCAGCCCGACTTCAGCTACGACGACGGCACCTACGTGCAGCGCGTCACCGAGCTCAAGCTCGCCGGCTACGAGCTGGAGTACGACGGCGAGCCGGGCAGCACCCAGCCCACGGTCGTCACCCGCTACCTGCCCGAGGTCGGCAGCGTGATCAACGACCAGGCGATCCTCAACGGCCTGCGGCAGGTGGCCAGCCTGGGCGTGGTCGACGTGGTCAACTACGGCCTGACGCCGGCCGGCGCCCCCGACGAGGCGAACGTGGTGGTGCAGCTGCGCCGCCGCCAGACGGGCGAGCTGCGCCCCGCCGCGCAGTACGCAACCGACACCGGCTTCTCGGCCAGCCTCGCCTACTCCGAGCGCGACTTCCTCGGCCTGGCGCACACCGTGGGCGCCGAGGTCGACCTCAGCAGCACCGACGTCGGCCTGATGCTCGGCGGCCGCCTCAACTACGACATCCCCTGGCTGTACATCGACGCCCTCGACTTCCAGGAGGTGCCCACCGCCATCAGCGCCTCGGTGTTCAGCGTGGTGATCAACAACCAGCCGCTCACCGCCAACGGCCAGACGTCGGTCCCGTACCCCGGCCTCGGCGAGCGCGACCGCGTGCGCGTCGGCGAGTACACCGCCCGCTCCACCGGCCTCGGCTTCACCGTGGGCCGTCCCGTCGCGCCCAACACCTACCTGTCGCTCGCGGCCAACGGCAGCTACACCGGCTACATCCTCGAGCCGCCCGGCGTGGAGTGCGAGTTCGAGGACGGCAGCGTCACCAACGGCAACGTCTGCTCGCTGCCCTACGATGAGGCGCTGCAGTACCTGCCGCTCTCGGGCCTCTCCGCGTTCACCAGCGCGCGCGTGTCGTACGACGACCGCGACGACTCGAACTTCCCCACCGAGGGCATCTCCGCCTACGGCGCCTTCGGCGTCGGCTTCGGCAACGACATGCTCCACCCCGACACCCTGGAGCGCACCGGCTACGTCTACGAGCAGGTGACGGCCGGGGTGCGCACCTACGTGAAGCTCGCCGACGTGGCGCCGGAGGAGATCAGCGACCCCAACCACGTCTTCGCCGTGCGCCTCGACGTGGGCCACCAGTTCGGCGGCCTCTACCCGGCCTCGAAGCGCTTCCTGGTGGGCCGCACCAACGACGTGGCGCCCCAGATCCGCGGCTACACCCGCGAGGACCTGAACCTCTCGCGCAGCTACGTCACCAGCTCGTTCGAGTACCGCTACGACTTCGACCTCACCACCGTCGCCACGCAGACGGTGATCGCGCTGGCGTTCGTGGATGTGGGCTGGGCGTCGAGCGTGCCCGGCTTCCCCGAGTACGAGACGCCCGTCTTCGCGGGCGCCGGCGTGGGGGTGCAGCTCAACCTCGGCTTCGGCGGTGTGCTGCTGCCGGCGGTGCGCCTCGACTACGCGTTCAGCGAGCGGCACCCGTCTGGGGTGTTCAGCTTCCGCATCGGGCCGGTGTTCTAGGGGCGGTAGCGATTGGAGCCCGGCCTCGGGGGGCGGGCCGTGGTTGGGGGTCGGGGGCGACGCAGCGAGGCAGGGGTCGTGGCAGCGCTAGGCTGCGGCCCCTACGGGAGCGAGTAGGGTTCGGACCGTTCCGCCTTCGTCGGGGATGGGGGAGAGACGCTTGGCGGTCCGCCCGTCGGGCCGCCGGTGCCCGACGGCGCGGTAGCGCTACCGCCCAGCGGCGCGCTTACCGCACGCCGAGCGCACCACCGTCGGCCCTGCGGGCTCCGCACGCGCCCCGAACGCGACGGCGCCGGCGATGCCCGCCGGCCCTTCGTCGAGGCACCACCCACCCCCCACGAACGACCCACCCGCGGCCGGGCCCCGAGCACGAACCGCGAACCCCTCAGCTCCCCGCGATCTCGCTGAGGAGCTTCCGGTTCCGGACGACGATCTTCGCGTAGCCCGCCCGCAGGGCGCCGCTGCGCGCCAGCTCGCCGATCACCTTGGTGACGGTCTCGCGCACCGAGCCCACCGCCGCCGCCAGGTCGTCGTGGGTCAGGTGGATGACGGGCTCGCCGTCGGCCGTGCGGCCGGCAAGGGCGGAGTCGGACAGCTCGAGGAGCTCGGCCGCCACGCGCGCGCGGAGCGGCTTGCCCGCGAGCCTCAGCAGGGCGCGGTTCATCTGGTCGAGGCTGGCGGCCATGAAGGTGGCGACCTCCAGGACACCCTGACGGTCGAGCTGGCCGATCTCCAGGCGCTCGGCCTCGGAATCGGTGATGGCCTCGGCGAAGTACCTGCGGTCGCGGCCGGTGAACGCTTCCTCACCGAAGTAGCCGCCCGGCTTGACGTAGCGCAAGGTGACGCCGTACCCGTCCTTGTCGACGGTGTGTAGGCGGATGAGCCCCGACTTCAGCCGGTAGAGGCTGGAGCTGGCTCCTGGGAAGAGGACGATCTCGCCGGCCGCGTACTCCTCAACGCCAGCACCGCCCCGTGGCACGGTGGCGGTCTCCTTCTGCGTCGCTAGTTTCACGCTGGCCTCCCGTACGGCGCTCCGGCCGTACACGAGGATGCTTCTGGTGAAGCTCCTCACTTTTCGAGGATACTCCCCAGTTCCCGGACCTCCCGGGCCACACGTTACGCCCCCGTCAGGGGCGCGAGGCTCAGACGTTGAAGAGGAAGTTCATGACGTCGCCGTCCTGCACGACGTACTCCTTGCCCTCCACCCGCAGCTTCCCCTTGGCGCGCGCGTTGGCGATGCTGCCCGCCTCCACCAGGTCCTCGTAGCTCACCACCTCGGCGCGGATGAAGCCGCGCTCGAAGTCGGAGTGGATCTCGCCGGCCGCCTGCGGCGCCTTGGTGCCGCGCTCGATGGTCCAGGCGCGCACCTCCTTCTCGCCGGCCGTGAGGAAGGTGATGAGCCCCAGCGTGTGGTAGCCGGTGCGGATGAGGCGCTCGAGGCCGGGGCGCTCGAGGCCCATGTCGGCGAGGAACGCCTGCGCCTCCTCGGGCTCGAGCTGCGCGAGCTCCTCCTCGATGCGCGCCGAGATGACGATGACGTCGGCGTCCTCCTGCGCGGCCACGGCGCGGACGCGCTCGACGTACTCGTTGCCGTCGACGACGTCGTCCTCGGCCACGTTGCACACGTAGATGACCGGCTTTGCCGTCAGCAGCGACACGTCGTTGGGCAGCTCGACGTCCACGCGGCGCGCCGGCACGCCCTCGCTCAGCTTGCGCGCCAGCTCCTCGAGCGGCGCGATCCACTGGGCGTCGTCCGGGTTGCCCTTGACGCTGCGCCTCAGGCGCTCGAGGCGGCGCTCGAGGGTGGCGATGTCGGCGAGCATCAGCTCGGTGTCGATGGTCTCGATGTCGGACTCGGGGTCGACGCGGCCGGCGACGTGCACCACGTTGTCGTCGTCGAAGCAGCGCACCACGTGGGCGATGGCTGCCACCTCGCGGATGTGCGCCAGGAACTGGTTGCCCAGGCCCTCGCCCTTGTGGGCGCCCTGCACCAGGCCGGCGATGTCGACGAACTCCACGTGGGTGGGCACCTCGACCGGGGAGCGGTCGCCCTTGGAGTTCAGGCGCACGAGCACCCCCAGGCGCTCGTCGGGCACGCTCACCACGCCGACGTTCTTGTCGATGGTGGCGAACGGGTAGTTGGCGGCCTCGACGCCCGCCTTGGTGATGGCGTTGAACAGGGTGCTCTTCCCGACGTTCGGGAGGCCCACGATTCCGATACCTAGCATCTCTCTCCTAGCCGGCCCCACGGCGGCGCCGGGCGGTGGTGCGTGGCGCCGGCCTCGGTGGGGTGCGGGGCCGCCGGCAGCGGGCGGCCACGAGGGAAGAGGATAGCATCCCGGGGCGGAACAGCGCGGCAGGGACGGCAACAGCGCGTGCTAGACTCGGCCCCCATGGAACGCAGACGCGTGGCGGTGCTCGGCGGCGGCACGGTGGGCGCCGAGCTGGTACGGCTCCTCCAACGGCACCCGGCCGCGGCCGCGGTGGAGCTCCTCGGCGTGCTGGTGCGCGACGCCGAGCGCGAGCGCCCCTTCGCCGGCTGGCGCGAGCTGGTCACCACCGACCCGGGCTTCGTGCAGCGCGCCGACGTGGTGGTCGAGGTGCTCGGTGGCACCGGCCTCGCCGCCGACCTGTCGCTCGAGGCGCTGGCGCGAGGCGCCACCGTGGTCACGGCCAACAAGGCGGCGCTCACCGAGCGCTTCGACGAGTACCTGCCCTACCTGCGCGCCGGGCGCGTCCACTGCGAGGCGGCCGTGATGGCCGGCACCCCGGTGGTGGGGCCCCTCACCGGGGCGCTGGCGGGCTCGCGGCCGCTGGCGCTGCACGGGGTGCTGAACGGCACCTGCAACGTGGTGCTGGCGCGCATGGACGCGGGCGCGAGCTACGCCGACGCGCTCGCCGAGGCGCAGCGCCTGGGTTACGCCGAGGCCGACCCCACCCTCGACGTGGAGGGCGTCGACGCGGCCCACAAGCTGACGTTGCTGGGGCGCCTGGCGTTCGACCCGGCGCTCGCCTGGGAGGGCGTGCGGCGCGCCACGCGCGGGATCGCGCGCCTGGCGCCCGCGGCGCTGGCGGCCGAGCGCGAGCGGGGGCGGCGCGTGCGCCTGGTCGCCAGCCTGGTGCTGGGCGCGGCTGGCTGGGAGGGGCGCGTGCGGCCCGTGGCGCTGCCCGAGGGACACCCGCTCCTCACCGACGGCGCCACCAACGCGCTGCTGTTCCGCGGCGACCCGCTCGGCGAGGTGCTGCTGCGCGGGCCGGGCGCCGGCGGCGGCGCCACCGCCAGCGGTGTGCTCGGCGACCTGCTGGCCTGCCTGCGCGGCGAGCCGGGCCCGCGCCCGCCGTCCGCGGCCGCGCCGCTGCCCGACGCCCCCGGCGCCGACGAGCCCCTCGACGAGGTGGCGGACGGGGCGGCGGCGTGAGCGACGCGCCGCCCAGCCCCGCCGCCGGTCCGGCGGCCGCCCCGCTCGCCTACCGCAGCACGCGCGGCGCGCCCGGCGTCGTCGGTTTCGCGCAGGCGCTGCTGGCGGGCCTGGCGCCCGACGGCGGCCTCTACCTGCCCGAGCGCCTGCCGCCGCTGCCGGCCGGCTGGGAGGCGGCGGCCTCGGTGGCCGAGCTCGCGCGGCTGGTGCTGCCCCCCTTCGTGGGGGAGGCGGGCGCGGAGGCGGTGGCGGACGCGCTCGGCTTCGACATGCCGGTGGTGGCGCTCGGCGACGACTTCGTGCTCGAGCTGTTCCACGGCCCCACCGCCGCCTTCAAGGACGTGGGCGCCCGCTCGCTGGCGCGGCTGATGGACGCGGCGCTGGCCGGGGCCGGGCGCCGCGCCACGGTGCTGGTCGCCACCTCCGGCGACACCGGCGGCGCCGTGGCCGACGCCTTCGCGGGCCTGCCGCACGCGCGCGTGGCGTTGCTCTACCCCGACGGGGGCGTGAGCCCGAGGCAGGAGGAGCAGCTCACGGTGGCGCGCGAAGGCGTGCGAGCCTTCGCGGTGCGCGGCAGCTTCGACGACTGCCAGCGGCTGGTGAAGGGCGCCTTCGCGGACCCGGCGCTGGCGGGCCTGGGGCTCACCTCCGCCAACTCGATCAACGTGGGCCGGCTGCTGCCGCAGACGCTCTACCACCTGTGGGGCGTGGCCGAGGTGCGGCGCCGGCTCGGGGCGAACGTGACGCCGCGGGTGGTGGTGCCGAGCGGCAACCTCGGCAACCTCGCCGCCGGCTTGATGGCGCAGGCCATGGGCCTGCCGGTGGCGGGCTTCGTGGCGGCGCACAACCGCAACGACTTCTTCCCGCGCTTCCTGGCGGGAACGGCGGCGGCCGACGCCTTCGCGCCGAGCGTGGCCACCCTGTCGAACGCCATGGACGTGGGCGCACCCTCGAACTTCGAGCGCCTGGCGGCGCTGTTCGGCGCGCGCCTGCCCGAGCTCGTCACCGGCGAGGCGGTCGACGACGCCGCCACGCTGGCGCGCATGCGCCTCACCCACGAGCGCTTCGGCTACCTCGCCTGCCCGCACACGGCGGTGGGGCTGGAGGCGGCGGCGCGCACCCGCGCGCGCTCGGCAGGCGCCGGCCCCGACCTGGTGCTGGCCACGGCGCACCCGGCGAAGTTCCCCGAGGCGGTGGAGCGCGCCACCGGCGTCACGCCCGCCACGCCGCCGGCGCTGGCGGCCGCGGCGCGGGCGCCCAAGCGCGTCGAGCGCCTGGCGGCCGACGGCGCGGCGCTACGGGCGGCGCTGCTCGACTGGGGGTAGCCGGGCGCTCGACGCGCGGCGCGCTCAGGTCCGCAGCGCGTAGGGGCCGTCCTCGGCGTCGCCGAGGTGCATCACGCGCATCTCGTGCATCAGCTTGAGCAGGTGGGCCAGCACGCTCTGGCGCGCGAGGCCGAGCACGTCGTCGGGCACGCCGCGGTAGACGGCGGCCGTGACGTCGCTCAGGCTGGCCGCGCCCCCCTCGAGGGCGGCCAGCACCTGCGCCTCGCGCTCGAGGCGGTGGGCGGCCAGCTCGGCGAGGCGCTTCTGCACCGCCACTACCGCCGGGCCGTGCCCCGGCGCCAGCACGCGCGGCGCCAGCGCGCGCAGGCGCTCGAGGCTGGCGAGGTAGAGCGCCATGTCGCCCTCGGGGTGCCCCACCCACACCGAGCCCGAGGCCACCGCCAGGTCGCCGACGACGGCCGCCTCGGGGCGCTCCTCGCCGGCGTTCCGCAGCAGGAACGACAGGTGGCCGGGGCTATGGCCCGGCGTCTCGAGGCAGGTCACGGCCACGTCGCCGACCATCAGCGTGCGCTCGCCCTGCAGCCGCACCGGCCGCCACCCTTCGGGCAGCCGTTCGGCCTCGGCGGCGTGCACGTAGAGCGTCGGGGCGTCGCCGCCGCGGGCGCGCAGGTGCGCCGTCAACCCCTCGACGCCGCCCACGTGGTCGGGGTGGGTGTGGGTCAGGGCGATGGCCTTGAGGAGCCGCACCTCGGCCGCCGCCAGCGCCTCGTCGAGCAGCGCCAGCGCCTCCGCGTCGGCGGCGCCGGGGTCGACGAGCAGCCCCACGCCCGCGTCGGCGATGAGGTAGGCGTTGGTGTGGTCGTAGGGGGGCAGCGTGTGCACCGGGAGCTCCACGCGCCACAGGTGGGCGCTGAGCCGCTCGAGCTTCTGCTGCGGCGCCGCGGCGCCCCCGCTCACCGCTGGCCCTCGAGCCACTCGATGGCGCGGGCGGGCGCCCTGGCCGGGTCGGTGGCCAGGTCGGGGATCACGCCCTGCCCCTCCCAGGTGCGCCCCACGATGGGCGCCAGCACGCCGGTAGCGATCCAGGCCTGCGAGCCGTCGCGCAGGCAGAAGGGCAGCAGCGCCTCGACGTTGCCGGCGCTGGTCTCGCCGACCACCACGGCGCGGCCGCTGGCCTGCAGGGCGCCGGCCAGGCCCTCGGCGGCGCTGTGCACGTCGCGGTCGATGAGGACGGCGAGCGGCAGGTCGGTGGCGGTGAAGCCGATGGCGGGGTAGGGGAAGGGGAACGACCAGCTGGTGACGGCGCGCCACAGGAAGCCGCTGGTGAACACCCCGGCCACCTCCATCATCGTCACGAGGCGCCCGCCAGGGTTGCCGCGCAGGTCCAGCACGAAGGCCCAGGCTCCCGCGTCGCTCAGGCGTTCCACGGCGGAGCGCACCGCCGCCCCCACCCCGCCGGTGGCGAGGTCGGGCACCCGCAGGTAGCCCACGCCCTCGGACGTGAGCCCGTAGGTGACGTTCACGAGGCGCCCGCGCTCGGTGAGGGCGGGGAGGCGCTGCGCGAAGAGGGCGATGCAGGGGAGCGCGCCGTAGCTCTCGCGGATCTCCTCGACGCGGTCGGGCGGCACGAACACCGAGTGGTCGTCGGCCAGCTGCTCGTACATCTCCACCAGCACCTGGTAGAAGGCCGCCTCGTCGGGGGCGGCCAGGGCGCGGGGGCGGTACTCGGCGCCCACGGCGTCCCAGTCGACGCCGGTGCGGTCGAGCCCCCAGTAGCGCTCGGCGACTAGGCGCCAGGCGCGGTCGAAGCGTTCTCCGTACGCGGGGTCGGCGCCCTGCGCGCCGGCCACGGCCAGCGTGAGGGCGACGGCCAGCGCCGTCAGCAGCCGCCGCGCCTCAGGCCGGCGCACTGGTCAGCACCGCGGCGTGGCGCTGCAGGGTCTCGTCGTCGAGCTGCATGTTCTGGGCGCCGACGCGGGTGGTGTTGAGGGCGCCCGCCACGTTGGCGAGGCGCGCCGCGGTGATGGGGTCGTGGTCGGCCATGATGGCGTGGGCGAAGGCGGCCGTGTAGTAGTCGCCGGCGCCGGTGGAGTCGACCACGCCGTCGACGTCGTGGGCCTCGACGAGCTCGTTCAGCTCGGGGGTGATGACGATCGACCCCATCTCGCCGACCTTGACGATCAGCTGCTCGACGCCCATGTCGCGCAGGTCGTTCACGGCCTCCGAGATCGAGGCGCGCCCCGTGACGAGGTAGAGCTCGTGCTCGTTCATCAGCAGGTAGTCGACGTCCTTGACCAGCGGGATGAGGCGGTCCTCGAGGGCGTTCACGGCGCCGGTGCCGAGGTCGACGAAGGTGGTGAGGCGGTGCTTGCGGGCGTAGGCGAGCGCCTGCAGCGCGTACTCCTTCTGGCGGCCGCCCACCAGGGCGTAGGCGCTCATCACGAGCGCGTCGCAGTCGGCGACGTCGGCCTCGTCGAGCCCCGCGGCGTCGAGCTCGCGGCTGGCGCCGCCGGCGCTGATCATGGTGCGCTGGGCGTCGGGGGTGATGATCAGCGTGACGCTGCTGGTCTGGCGCTGCTCGTCGTGCTGGACGAGCCGCGTGTCGACCCCCGCCGCCACCAGGTTGCGCAGCGCCAGCTGCGCGAAGGGACCGGTGCCGACGCGCGTGGCGATGCGCGTGGGGTTGCCGAGGCGGGCGAGGACGGTGGCGACCGTGCCGCCGGAGCCGCCGGGCTCCATCAGGGCGCGTATCGCGGGGACCTCGCCTCCGGGCTCGGGGAACTCGCTGACGAAGTACATCTGATCGACGGCGGCGTCGCCGACGACGAGGAACTGGGCCATTCGCTCTCTACTCCTACCGGCGTGAGCGCCGGGGCTCTGTATGCTTAGGGCAGTATACTCGCCGCATCATGAGGACGAGGTGGTGGGGGGTCGGCCGCGGCGCCGCGCCCGTCACCGCAGGCGCTCCCGCAGGCGCTCGAAGGTCGTCAGGTCGAGCGCCTCGGCGCGCACCCGCGGGTCGAGGCCGAGCTCGGCCAGCGCCGCGTCGACGCGCTCCGCGGGGTAGCCGGCGTATAGCAGGTTGCGCTTGAGCGTCTTGCGGCGGTGGGCGAACCCCTGGTGGATCAGCGCGAACAGCTCCGGGTCGGGCTCGGCCGCCGGGTCGACGTCGACCCGCACCACCGCCGAGGTGACCTTGGGCGGCGGGAAGAACGCCCCCGGGGGCACCAGCCGCACCGTGCGGGCGCGCCCGAAGCGCGCCACCAGCAGCGAGAGCGCGCCGTAGGCGGGCTCCTCGGGCTTCGCCGTGAGGCGGTCGGCCACCTCGCGCTGCACCAGGAACACCAGCCGCGAGAAGCGCCCCGACTCGAGCGCGCGCGCGACGATGGCGGTGGCGACGTTGTAAGGCAGGTTGGCGACGAGCTTGGCGCCCTGGGGCAGGCGCGCGAGGTCGAAGCGCATGGCGTCGCCCTCCACCACCTCCACGCTCCCGGCGCCGGGCAGGCGCTCCAGGTCGGCGAGCGTCTCCGCCAGCACCGGCAGCAGGCGCCGGTCGAGCTCGACGCTCGTGACGTGGGCGCCGCGCTCGGCCAGGGCGTGGCTGAGCACCCCCAGCCCCGGGCCCACCTCGAGCACGCGGTCGCCGGGCGCGAGCTCGGCGGCGTCGACGATCGCCCGCAGGGCCGCCTCGTCGACGAGGAAGTTCTGCCCGAAGCCCTTGTCGGCGCGCAGGCCGTGGCGCTCCAGCAGCTCCGCGACGCGCGAGCGCGCCGTCAGCGGCTTACGTGGACCGGGGTCGCTCATGCGGCGCGGACGGCGCCGGCGGCGCGCAGGCGGGAGCGGCGCTCAGCTGGCGTGGACGCGGACCGCTTCGTCGAGCTGCTCCTCGGCCGCCTGCAGGTCGATCTGCTGCACCACGGCGAGCTCGCTGGCGAGCATGCTGCGGGCGGTGTCGAGCACCTCGCGCTCGGTGGCGGCCAGGCCCTTCTCGACGTCGCGCTTGGCGAGCACGCCGATGAGGCGCGCCAGGTCGTAGGC
>Ga0123333_10004668_pt1 | contig 12737 bp, 9 predicted proteins | sample BioC12SIPDNA_3_FD_89957 | JGI IMG/M metagenome (GOLD analysis project Ga0123333, IMG submission 89957) | Anaerobic biogas reactor microbial communites from Washington, USA - Biogas_R2_B C12 SIP DNA | ecosystem: Engineered > Bioreactor > Anaerobic > Unclassified | place: Washington, USA...
TGCCCCGACGCATGGCTGCTCAACTACGTCAACCCAATGGCAATCATCACCTGGGCCATTGGCCGTGCAACGTCGATCAAGAACGTCGGCCTCTGCCATAGCGTCCAGAGCACGGCCGAGAAACTTGCCCAGGACATCGGGGTGCCGGTGGAAGAAATCAACTACATCTGCGCCGGCATCAACCACATGGCCTTCTATCTGACGTTCGAGCGGCGGACACCCGCTGGCGTCGAAGACCTCTATCCCAGGCTCCGCCAGGTGCACGCCGAGGGTCGCGTGCCCGACTGGAATCGCGTGCGCTACGAGATGCTTACGCGTCTGGGCTACTTTGTGACAGAGTCGAGCGAGCATTTTGCCGAGTATGTGCCCTGGTTCATCAAGCGAGACCGTCCCGACCTGATCGAGCGATTCAACGTGCCGCTGGATGAGTACATACGCCGCTGCGAAGTCCAGATTGCGAGCTGGGAGTTCGCCCGCGCGGTGCTGGAGTCTCCCGGCGCGCCGATAGATCACCTCGCATTGCATGCCAGACTGGCCGCCGCGGGCGCAACTGAGCACGAAATCGAGGGAGCAGCCGCAAGCCTGTCCGGTCTTGACGCGGTTATCCGTTCTCACGAATACGGCTCCGGCATCATTCATAGTGTGGAGACGGGCATTCCGCGCGTGATCTACGGCAACGTGATGAATCACGGCCTGATCGATAACCTGCCCCAAGGCTGCTGCGTTGAGGTGCCGTGCCTGGTTGACAAAAACGGCATCCAGCCCACCCGCATCGGCGCTCTGCCTCCTCAACTGGCCGCGCTGATGCAAACCAACATTAATGTCCAGGGGTTGACGGTCGAGGCTGCGCTCACCGGCAAACGCGAGCACATCTACCATGCGGCGATGCTGGATCCGCACACCGCCGCCGAACTGGATTTGGATCAAATCTGGAGCCTCGTCGATGACCTGATCGAGGCGCATGGCGCGTGGCTGCCAGCGTTCAGTTAGGCTGCCATCATCCGCGATGACGCCAGATCAGAGCAGAGATTCCGGCATCCACAGATCCACAGGTATCGAGGCGATCATTTGACACATCACCATTCAGGACGCATGGAGGCCATATGAACTCAAAAGAACGTGTTCTGCGCGCCCTGTCGCGCACCGGACTGCCTGACCGGGTGCCCCTTCAGTTTGACCTATCGCGCACGCTGGCCGAGCAGTTTGCGGCCAAGTATGGGATGAAGCCGCATTTCACCACATCCTACTACGAGGATGTGACCTACCGGCTCTCCAACAACGACCTGCGCGTGGCGATGGGCAGCGACTGCGTCATCGTCGGCGCCAGCCTGCCGCGAGGCTACCAGCACCCGGTCGACGAAAACGGTCTCATCATCAACGAATTCGGCATGAAGATGCGCGAGGGCGCGATCTACATGGAGGTGGTTGCCCACCCGCTGGCTGGCGTCCAGAGCGCGGCTGAAATCGAGGGCTTCCCCTTCCCCGACCCCCTGGCCGATGGCCGGTATGATGATGCGGCGCGCGATATCGCGAAGTTCAAGGACGAATATTTCATCGTCGGTGATATCGAGCTGACGATGTTCGACATGATGCAGCAGCTTGTCGGCCTGGAGAAGCTTCTCATTGACCTGGCACAAGGCGCTGAATATCTGGAACCACTCATGGACAAATGCCGCATATTTGCGACCGAAGTCGGCAAAAAGCTGATCAGCCTCGGCGTCGATGCGGTGTGGACGGGGGATGACTTCGGCGCCCAGAACGGGATGTTGATCTCTCCGCGCATGTGGCGGCGATACTTCAAGGAACGCTACCGCCAGATCTACGCGGACCTGAAGGCCGCCAATCCCCATGTAATCATCTGCCAACACTGCGATGGGGCTGTCGCGCCCATCCTCAACGACTGGATTGAGGTGGGATTGGAGGTGTTCAACCCGGTGCAGCCAAATGTGCCGGGCCATGAGCCGGAAGACCTGAAGGGCAAGTTCGGTGACCGGCTGTCTTTCTGGGGCGCAATTGACCAGCAAAAATTGCTCCCGTTTGGCACATCTGAAGAAATCGAACAGGATATCAAAGCCAAGATCCAGGTGCTGGGTCGAGGCGGTGGATATATGGTGTCTCCCGCTCACATCATCCAGGGCGATACATCGGTCGAGAACGTTGAGGCCTTCATTGCTGCCGTGAAAAAACACGGCGTGTACGCCTGACAAAGCGCCCGGCGCTGAAAAAGGAGAGACTTAATGAAACGTGTGGGTTTTCTGCTTAAGGTCAAGCAAGAAGTGATCCCTGAGTACGTGCGGCGCCACGAGAATGTGTGGCCCGAGATGCAGGATGCCCTGCGCCGCACGGGTTGGCACAACTACACGCTGTTCCTGCGGCCAGACGGCCTGCTCTTCGGCTACTTCGAAACACCGGAAAGCTTTCAGGCAGCACTCGACGGAATGAGCCGAGAGGAAATCAATGCCAAATGGCAGGACTTCATGGCCCCGCTGTTCGCCGGCAGCGGCGGCCATGCAGATGAGAGTATGCTAGAGTTGCAAGAGGTCTTTCACCTGGACTAGATCCTTCACCAGGCCAGGAATCCGGGGCTCAGGGGAGATTGGCTTCTCCTCTGAGCCCCATACTTTGCCTTTCAGATCGTTACGAAGACGTGCCCGTGGTCGGGGCTGCATCCGGCGCTATGCCGCGTCCACCCCTGGCTGGACGGTCGCCCATCCCATCCCGGCCGCCCGGCACTTTCACACCAAGAACATCGCGTCCACCATCAACCCAGCCTTTCTCGATCCCCAGCAACCACCAATCCGCTTCCTCCTGGGTCATGTCGCCGCCGGTTACCGCTTGCGCGATCTTGTCCTTCATTGCCTGGATTCGCGTCGCATTTAGCTCAGCCTGGATCGCTTCCAGGTCCACGCCCTGCGCCTCAGCAATCTCGGCGAGGGTCTTCCCATCATGTAGTTGCTCGAACAACTCAGTGGGTGTCAATCCCAGCTTTTCTGCTACCAGGTCGTAGTTCGCCGAGCCTCGGCCGAGGAACGCAAAGCTGCGACCGAGACCTCCGTCATCCGGCTTGACCCTCGGAGTCGAGTCCGGGGTGGTTGCTTCAGGCGCCGATTCGGTGGGGGGCGTGGTCGTCTGTGCGAGGACAGTGCCTACCGTCCCCACGCCGAGAGCGGTCACCAGAGCCATCATGGAAAGCGTAAGCGCTACCTTCTTCGTGATCATTCTTTGCTCCTTTGTGAGTCTTTCAGGGGGACGTCGCCCGCCTGCAACTGTTACTCTAGCAGGCCGCTATATAGACGTGATAAAGGATGGGTCATAATCTGGTTGGAAGAAATATGACATGCAGGGGCTTTTCTTTATCGTATCTTTATATCAATGTGCTATAAGTTACCTAAACTCGGTGTCAGGATGAAACAGATGACCACACGACGTCACTTTTATACGTTGCTGCTGCTAGCGGTGGCCCTGTTGGCGCTTTCCGCGTGCAGCAACACACCGCCTGCGTCGACCAATTCGGATGCTGCACCGGTGGCGCCAACCCAAATCCTGCCGCAAGCAACCGCACCACCTACGGCGCCGGTCAGCGCGTCGCCGGCCACACATACACCGGCTGCAACGGCAACGGCACGACTTACTCAGGTTCCGACCAGCCTGCCAACGCCCACTTCTCAGCCCACAGCGATCCCGACGCCCACGGCGATCCCCATCAGCCGGCTGTCTATCGAATACCTGCGCCAGCAGGAATATCCTGGCAGCGACCTCCTCATCGAGCAGAAGCTTGCTCCGGGGTCCAACTATGACCGGTACATCACGTCCTACCAGTCTGAGGGCCTGAAGATCTACGCGCTGCTGACCGTGCCGCGGGGACAAGCCCCGGCGACCGGCTGGCCGGTAATCATCTTCAACCACGGCTACATCCCGCCTTCCCAGTATCGCACCACAGAGCGTTACGTTGCCTATGTTGATGGGTTCGCACGCAATGGCTACATCGTCCTCCGGCCGGACTATCGCGGTCACGGCAACTCAGAAGGCGCAGCAACCGGCGCGTATGGCTCGCCGGGATACGTCATCGATGTCCTGAATGCTGTCGCATCCGTGAAACGCTATGAGGCTGCAGACCCGAATCGTATTGGCATGTGGGGTCACTCGATGGGCGGGTGGATTACCCTGCGTTCCATGGTGATCTCACCGGACATCAAAGCCGGCGTGATCTGGGGTGGGGTCGTCGGCGCCTACGAGGATCTGCTCGAACACTGGCGCCGCAACCGGCCCGGCGCCCCGCCCGGCGCGAGCACCTCGCGAGGCAGCTGGCGATCGGGGCTGGTGGCAGAGTATGGCGAGCCGGAAGACAATCCTGAGTTCTGGAGACTGCTCTCTCCGAACCATTTCCTTACCGACCTTGCCGGACCGATCCAACTCCACCATGCGCGCGGCGATGCCTCGGTTCCGGTCAAGCTTTCGGAAGTCCTGGTTGAGCAGGGACAGGCCGCGGGAATGCCCATCGAGCTATTTGCCTATCCAGGAGACAATCACAACATCTCCGGCAACTTCAACCGCGCAATGGCCAGCTCGGTCAGCTTCTTCGATCGTTGGGTCAAGCAGCCGGTGAATCTGCGCGAGGTCAGCGGGGCAACTATCTTTCCGCGGGTCGATGGGGTCAATCTGCGCAGCGGTCCGGGGACGAGCTTTGGGGTGGTGGGCCAGCTTCGCATCGGCGAGAGTCTTCCCATCATTGGTCGCAACGATGACGGCACGTGGTGGCACGTGCAGACGCCGGACGGACCAGCCTGGGTTGCCGCGAGCGTGGCGCTGGCTGCTCACACGAACGGAGTACCGGTCGTCGCGGCCCCCTCCCCGGTGCAGAGCTAGCTGTCTCGGCAGCGAAAATGGTACGGTTTCGTTGGGTTGGCGTGGATCTCTATCGCCGTATCCGCGCCAACAGGTTCAGGGCAACAAACGCCAGGAGCGCCGCAAAGATCAGGATGGCAGCAACCGGCTGTGCGGCCGAGAGGCCGAAGCCCTCGAATCGCTCGTAGACCAGCACCGGCACGACCTTGGGATGGTAAGCCAGGATCACGACTGCGCCGAACTCGCTGACCCCACGCGCCCACATCATCAGCGCGCCGCTGAGCACCCCCGGCCATGCCAACGGCAGGGCCACGTGACCGAAAGCCTGCCAACGTGAAGCGCCATCGGCGAGCGCAGCCAGCTCGTACTCCTCTTCGACCGAAGCAAAGGCATCGCGCGCGGCTGTGACGAGAAAGGGCAGGCCGACGAAGGACATCGCCACCACGATGCCCGGCACGCTGTCGGTGAAAACCAGCCCGAGCCGGCCCAGCGGCATGCCCAGGAATCCACGACGGCCAAACACCAGCAGAAGGGCGATACCTGCGGCCGTATGCGGGATGACGATCGGCAGGCTGACCACAGCCTGCACCAGCCCCCTGCCCGGGAATGACCTGCGTGCAAGCAGATAGGCCAGCGGCACACCGGTCAACAGCCCGAGGACCACCGCAGCCAGCGCGGCGCCAAAGGTCAGGCGGATCGAGGAGAGCACCTCACGATCACGAAGCGTATCCCAGAGGGAGGAAGGGGTATTCGAAAACAGGGCCGTGGCCACCGGTGCGACAAGGAAGAACAACAGCACACCGCCGGCCACGGCAAAAACGATCTCGAGAGTCGTTGCCCGCCTGCTCACGGGAAGGAAGCCGGCTCGCACAAGGGCCTCAGTGCGGCTGGCATCTGGTCGTAGCCATCGGCCAGCGGCCTCTCGAACATCGGGTGGGCGTTCGACTCCATGACCCGGCGTCCTTCGGGCCCCAATAAGAAGGCGACAAACCGTTCGGCCGCCTCCCCATGCGGGGCATTCGTCGGGATCGTGATCCCATAGCCAATGCGCTCCCCGCGAAATTGCGGCTTGACCGTAGCGAAACGCTTGAAGTCCAGGTTGACCTGTACCTTGCGATAGAACGACTCCTGCGCGGCAGAACCCAGGTTGACTTCATCGGGCAAAGGCAGCAGCTCAAGGCCGCGCTGCCGGATGACCGACTCGTATTCGAACGCGTAGTCCAAATCGCCCGATTGGAGAAGCGCCACCAGTTGAATGCTGGCCCCGCGAAGCACGACACGACTTCCCGGCCTTGTCTCCAGCACTTCAGGCACGGTGATCATGGCAAGATCGTCTTCCAGGAAAAGCGTAATCGGCGATTTGAACTGCCCGTCGAACATGGGGCGGAAAAACACGTACTTGCCTGATCGTTCCTGGACAAGAGCGAAGGCCATCAGGGCTCTGTACCCCGCGGCGTCGAAGCGGGGATCCGCAAGCCCCACCTTGACTTCAGGAAGCGCCAGGACATCCGGCCAGTTCTCCGAGGTGATCTCGTCCGCATAGTAGCTGTGCTTCGTGTGGGCCAACGCCAGCCGGTTCGACGCAAAGCGGATATGCCAGTCCGTGTAAGGCCTGCCGGTCTCCGGCACCATCGTGGTATACATCAGCATGGGCAGCAGAGACGCGTCCGCAGTCGCAACCACGTCAATCGGCTCGTGCAACTCCGTTACGTGACGAATGACCTGGATGCTGCCGTGATACTCAGCGCGTACGTCGATGTCGGGGTTCGCGGCCTCGAAAGCCGCCTCGAGCGCGTCAAACGGCACGATCAAGCTCCCCGCGGCAAATACGACGAGGGGCGTTCGTGGCGCGGGGGATGGTGCTGGCGTTGCGATCATGCCGCCAGCACATCCCACCAGGAAGCTGCAAAGCAATAATGCGAGAATGACGTTGCGCACTATTTCAACTCGAGCTTCACGACGTCTTTGACCCAGAGGCCGCTGGACAGGCCAGGCATCGCGAGCCTGAACTTGCCGGGCGTCTCGGTGAATGCCACCATGCAGTCGGCGCACGCCTGTACCTCTGCAAGCGCCACCTCTGAAGAATAACCATCAGCAGCAGTGATCACCAGGGTCTTGGCATCCGCCGCCGGCTGGACGCGGGCCAGCAATGTGCTCAGCCGTACTCCCTCGGCCGCCATCGGGCCCGATTTCGGATGCTCCACAGTGACCTTGAGCACCTCGATCGCGCGCAACTCAGCTTCGGTGAAGCCTGTAGGGGCGGTCACCATACCCACCAGTACGATGTCCCCCTTCACCTCTACCGGAGCAGCTTCTTCAGCAGGCGCCTTAGTAGGGGCAGGCGCCGCGGTTGGCTCCGGCGCTGCGTCAGGCTGCCCATCCAGCACCACGACGATCTCCTCGATCGCGCCCACCTGTTCCTTCTTGTCAACGTCGTTACCGACAAGGCGGAGGGGGAAGTACTGCTCGGGCAGCGGGTTCTCGTTCACCAGATAGGCGGCCAGGATGTTGTTGTTGCGGGCCACCCGGGCGCTGTCAAAGGTAGCCGTGAAGCCGTCTGCTGACACCACATCCACAGTGTAGCCCGCTTCCGCCAGCGCGTCGTTGAAAGCCGGACCCTGGTGTTTGATCTCGTCATCCACGTAGCCGGCCAGCAGATAGAGCGGCACGCCGATCCACTCCTGGGCCTTGTCATCCGTCCAGGCAGCCTTGTGGCATTGCACGCAAGACTCGAAGCTGCCCCGATCGATCGTCTCGGTTATCGCTCCCTTGAAGGTGACGTCCCAATCGGCCCCCAGCGGCTTGACCTCCAGTTTGACAACCCACTTCACCGACCAATGCCCGTCTGTCACCTGGTCATCCTTCGGGCTGATGACCACCACTCGCAGCGTGCCGTCAGCATCCTCTGGCAGCGGCTGACCCTCGCGCTCGAACGCCACAATCGCCGTCAGGCCCTCAGGAGCGGCAATCTCGTCCCCGGTCGCCGGATCGTAGGCGGTGAACGCGCCGCTAGTGAGTTGATCGTACGAGAAGGTGATGCCGTAACCGTCCTTCGCGACAACATTCACGCCCATCGTCTCGTCCAGGGGACCGACGAGCTCGGCCAGGTCCTTCAGGGACACACCGCGGTGGGGCAATGGAGCGGTGATCTTGCCCGTGCTGCTCTTGAACCCGGCATTGCCCTCGGTGATGGACAGCGCCTTCAGATCATCGAGAGTCAAGAACTTCGATGCTTCGGAACCGGCAATTTCCAGCACCGGCTGAGCTACGGGCTCGGTAGGCACAGGGGCGGCCGCCACCGGCACAGCCGTTGGGCTGGAAAGAACCGGCGCGACTGTCGGCTGGGGCGCCATGGCAGTGGGCTCCGTAGCAGCGGGCGCGGTAGCGGCGGGCGCCGGGGCGGCAGGTGCCGCAGCAGGAATTGCCTGGCACCCAGCCAACAGAATCAAGACGAGACACATGGATGCAACGATGCGAAACATGAGAGGCTTCTCCTTGACTGTATGATTGTACCGATGTAACTATACAAGGAGTTTATGCCTCAAGACGTCGCATGTCAATTCGAGGCAGCACAAAAAAGCAGCCGGGCGTTCGAAAGGACGCCCGGCTGTACGAATGCGACACGCCAGGAGGTTATGGAAGCGCCACACCGGCCGCAGCCGATGCAGCTTGAGTCACCGTGCCCGAACGAATCAACGCGACGAGCGCTTCAATATCCGGCGTCGCCTCGCGATCGTGTTCGAGGAATGACACGTTGCGGCGGATCACTTCGTAGGCCGCTGCCGTACCCCGCCCCAACCGTGCGGGACCATCCTCCCTGAGATCGATCGCCTGGGCGGCGGTCATCAACTCGATCGCCAGTACGTGGCGCACGTTCTCCAGGATCTCCAAAGCATGTCGTGCCGCGTTGGCCCCCATGCTCACGTGGTCTTCCTGGTTGGCGCAAGACGGAATGGAATCGACGCTGTCCGGATGGGCCAGGGTCTTGTTGTCCGAGACCAATGCGGCCGCGGTGTACTGCACCATCATCAAGCCGCCATCCAGGCCGCTGTTGCGTGCGAGCATGGCAGGCAGGCCACCGCTCAGCTCGGGTGTGAGCATCCGAAATATGCGTCTCTCCGCGATATCCGCAACCTCGGCCAATGTGATGCCAAGCAGATCGAGCCACAAGGCCGGCCCCTGCCCGTGAAAGTTGCCGCCGGAGAGTGCGCGGAATGAGCCATCCTCCGTCGGAAAGATCAGCGGATTGTCAGTGACCGCGTTGATGGCAGTCGTGAAACGCTCGCTAATAAACGCCAGGGCATCCAGCGAAGGGCCCATCACCTGGGGCGTGCAGCGCAGGCTGTACGCGTCCTGAACGCGCCCCGGATCCGAGTCTACCAGACGACTTCCCGCGGTCAATGCGCGAATCTGAGCGGCCACGCGGCGTTGCCCTGGCTGCCCGCTGGCTTCCTGTATGTGGGGGTCAAATGCCGCAGAGAGCCCGGCCAGCGCCTCCAACGAGAGGGCGGCCCCTACCTGCGCATGGGCCAGAAGGTTCTGAGCCTCGTCCACCCCGAGGGCGCCGCAGGCCGCCATGAAGTCGATGCCGTTGGACAGCGCCAGCCCTTCCTTTGCCAGGAGCGCCGGCCGTTCGATCCCCGCACGCCGCATGGCCTCCGCGCCATCCAGCAGCTCTCCGCCATACCATGCTTTGCCGCTGTAGCCGCCATCGGGTGCGTTCCCATCCCTGGACAGGACCACCGCGATGTGCGCAAGTGGCGCCAGGTCGCCGCTTGCGCCGAGTGATCCCTTGGCCGGAACGAGAGGCGTGACGCCCGCGTTCAGCATATCGATGAGCGTCTGTGCAATCAGCGGGCGGACGCCGGAATGGCCGCGCGCCAACATGTTCGCGCGGATGGCCATCATGGCGCGTACGATCTCTTGTGGCAGCGGCTGGCCAACCCCGACCACGCACAGCACGACGAGATTGCGGGAAAGCTGTCGGGCTTCAGCTGCGCTGATCTGGCGGCTGGCGAGCGACCCGAAGCCGGTGTTGACGCCGTAGATCACCCGGCCCTGACCCTCGATCGCGTCGATCACCCACTGGTGACTGGCGTTCATGCGCGCCCTGGCAGCCTCGCTCAAGGAAGCGACGGTCATGCCCCTGCGGGCAACCGCTGCCAGCTGCTCGATCGACAGGCCTTCGCCGTTCAGTTCGATCATCGGAACCTCCTCTGGTCACGAGCGACCACGCGGCCGCGCTTGATCATGCGCTCAACGGCATTGTTGCCCAGCCGGTAGATCACATCCTCAAATGTTGGCACGCGCCAGATCTGCAGGTCGGCAACCTGGCCCACCGCGATCGTCCCCCGATCGGTCAGGCCCAGGCTCCGCGCGCCGCCGGCGGTCGCGGCAAGCAGCGCCTCTTCGGGCGAAAAGCGGTACAACCGGCACGCGAGTTGCATGACGAACTGCATCGACTCGGCCCAGCATCCGGGACACAGGTCCGTCGCGAGGGCCAGGGACACACCTTCAGCCATCAGCATGCGAGCGTCGAATGGCCTTTTGTGCGCCACAGCCCAGTCGAGCGCGGGCATGACGACGCCGACCACATCCCTTGAGGCAAGGGCGCGGGCCGCTGAGGGCGTTGTGTAGTTGAGATGATCGGCTGAAACGACACCCATCTCCGCGGCCAGGAACGCGCCGCCGATATCCGAGTAAGCATCGGTATGGACCTTCATGCGCATGCCGGCGTCCTGTGCCCGCGCAAGAATGCGGCGCGATTCGGCCACGGTGTAGTATCCGTCGTCGAGATACACATCGCAGAACTCGGCCAGGCCGCGGGCTGCAACCTCGGGGATCATTTCATCAATGATGCTGTCGATGTAGCGCTCGCGCGGCGTGTCAGCCGGAAAGTCGTGTGCGCCGAGAAATGTGTTGATCACGTCGGCCGGGCCGGCGCGGTCCAGCATCCGGCCCACCTCGAGCATCCGCAGCTCTTGCGCCGTATTCAACCCATAGCCGCTCTTGGCCTCGACTGTGGTAGTACCGCTCCAAAACATCCCATCCAACCGCACCCGAGCGCTTTCGAAGAGCTCGTCCATCGATGCACCCCGGGTCATCGCAACCGTCGCAAGGATGCCGCTGGGTATGTCCATGTCGCGCACTTCGGCCGGGGTGTGCGTCATGCGCGCCGCATATTCCTGCACGCGCGAGCCGCCAAAGACAAGATGCGTGTGGCTGTCGACAAATCCGGGCGCCACTACGCAGCCTTGGGCATCCACACATTCGGCCGCGGTCAGGTCGACCGAACGCTCCACCTCAGTACGCGTCCCCACAGCCAGGATGCGGCCATCTGCGATGGCAATTGCGCCGTCCGGTATTCGACCGATGAGATCGCTGTCACGGCTGACGCACGTCAGGACGAGCCCGCCCCGGACATACAGACCGGCCCGCAGGCCAGAAAGTGATTGAGTCAACTTGCTGCTCCCGCAGTCGTGCCTCGCCCGCATGCGGGCGAGGCACGACGATCCGCATCCCCATCATCCTCGACTGTGCGCCGCACGGCGGTCGACAGTGCCATCATCCGGACCAAAGGTGGCGGTCGGGCTCCACCAAAGCGGCACCTTGATGCTGTCCTCAGTCAGCGGTCCCTGTCCCATGGCGACCTGCCGGGCCATAGGGTAGCCAGCCTGTGCATGCCGGATGACGCCGATACCCGAGTCGGTGGTAAGGGAGGCCTCCAGGCGCAGGTCCGCCTCTTCGCTGCCATCCGCGATCATGGTGACGCCGGTGTGTACGGCCTCGCCCATCGAGTAGTTCGCCTGGATCGCGATCAGGTCACACATTGCGGCGGTGTTCAGCAGCGCGTTGAGGTATGGCCAGTCGGAAATCAGGTCACCGCCATCCAGCATCTTCTCTGACTCAAAGGTCGGGTTGACGATGGATCCGGAATCCAGGTTGTCGCGAGAGAAGCCGACCGGGCCCTTAACCTCGCCCTCGCGGATGAGCCGGTTGACCGCCAGGCCGAAGGCCTTGCGCTCCCCAAAGCCGAGGTAACACACGCGCGCGGGCAGGCCCTCAATGGGTAGTGTCTTGCGCGCAAGGTTGATCCACTTCACGGTCGTCGCATCATGCGGGAACATCTCGAGAACGAGATCGTCCAACCGGGCGAGATCGCTCGCTTCGCCCGAGAGGCATGTCCAGCGGAATGGTCCGCGGCCCATGAGAAACAGCGGGCGGATATACGCAGCGACGAAGCCGGGAATGCTCATCGCCTCTTCCTCGGGCATGCCTGCGTCGCGGCATTCCTTGCGGATGCTCGTGCCATATTCAAACACCCGCACGCCCGCCGCACTGAGGCCCAGCATCGCAGTAAGCTGCCGTTTCATGGACTCCCGGGCCTCCTCGAGGTAGGCCAGGCGGTCGGCACGGCGCGCGGCTTCCGCGGACTCCACCGTGTGGCCAGCTGCGATGTAGGAGATCGGGTCATGGCACGGACACATCTCGGTGACGATATCGGGCTTCCAGCCCAGCTCCAGCGCGCGGGGGAACAGATCGGCCGCGTTGCCGTGGAGACCGATGCCCAGCGCGCGCCCCTCGGCCTTGGCCTGCTCTGCGAGTGCAATGCCCTCCTCCAGGGTGTTCACCTGAACATCCAGGAATTTCTTCTGAATGCGAAGGGGGATGATGTCCGGGTTCGCATCCACCACCAGGCAGACACCGCCGTGCATCGTCATGGCACGCGGTTGGTTCGCGCCCATGCCGCCGAGACCGGCAGTGAAGAGGATGCGTCCAACCAGCGACCCGCCGAAGTGCTGCTCGCCTATCGCAGCCAACGTCTCGAAGGTGCCCTGGATAACGCCCTGGGTGCCGATATATTCCCACGGCGCTGCGGTGTACTGCGCGAA